>Ga0114969_10003131_pt1 | contig 13384 bp, 8 predicted proteins | sample M_130807_MF_Meta_FD_87316 | JGI IMG/M metagenome (GOLD analysis project Ga0114969, IMG submission 87316) | Freshwater microbial communities from Lake Montjoie, Canada to study carbon cycling - M_130807_MF_MetaG | ecosystem: Environmental > Aquatic > Freshwater > Lake | place: Lake Montjoie...
ATTGATGAGTTTCAACGCGTTGCTATACCCAATCCATCTGTTGCTTTCAGCCTTCATCACAATAACACGGAAGTATTTCATTTAGAACCTGGAACCATGAAACAACGGCTGATGAGCATCTTCGGGAGCTCATACAATACTCGCCTGGTGCCTGTTGAAGAAGATACGGCCATTGTGAAAATTAAAGGCTTTGTGATTAAACCTGATTTCGCAAAAAAAACACGAGGCGAACAGTTTTTCTTTTTAAATAAACGATTTATTAAAAGTCCATATCTGCATCATGCTGTTCAGTCTGCTTTCGAGCAATTATTACCAAGCGACAGTTTTGCTTCCTACTTTCTGATGTTGGATGTAGATCCGAAGACTATCGATATTAATATCCATCCCACAAAAACGGAAGTAAAGTTTGAAGATGAAAAAGCGATTTATGCTTTTTTGCGCTCAGCAATAAAAAAATCCTTAGGGCAATTCAACATCTCGCCAAGCCTAGATTTTGATCAGGAAGCACATTTGTATAACATGCCTTTGAAACCTATTGATGGTATTTATAAACAACCCACTATTAAAGTTGACCAAAACTATAATCCATTCAAAACCGATCCTTCATCTGCTTCAAAAGATTCGGAACGCGAACTGTCTAACAGAGGAAATTGGGAAAAAATGTATTCTCGGCATGCTGACAACCAATTAGAATTTGAAATAAAAAAAGAAGAGGACAGCCAACAAACAATCAATACCAATTGGGATAATGAATTGCATGAGTCAAATAAAAAATCAACCTATCAGCTGCATAACAAATATATTCTTTCTCATATAAAAACCGGCTTTATGGTGATCGACCAGCAAGGAGCGCATGAGCGAATTTTGTATGAGCAGATCCTAGAAAATTTTGAGAAACATAAATCAGTAACGCAACAGGAATTATTTCCGAAAACCATTGAACTGAACGCTTCCGACTTTGAACTGGTGAAAGAACTTCATTCTGAAATTCAAGCATTGGGATTCGACATCAGCGAATTTGGCAAGAATACATTTATTATCCATGGCGTTCCTGCTGATACAGCAGAATATGATTCTTCGACTTTATTAGAAGGATTGATTGAAAATTACAAACAAAATTTGTTGGAATTAAAATCAGAAAAACGAGAAAATCTTGCCCGTTCCATGGCAAGAAACATGGCAATTAAATCAGGAAAGTCATTAACACAGGAAGAAATGAACAAACTCATTGATGAATTGTTTGCTTGTAAAATGCCCTACAGTACTCCATCTGGAAAACCAACAATAACAACATTTTCCAGTGATGATTTGGATAAAAGATTTAAAAAATAAAAAACATCAAGTAGTTAGTTAAAAAATAAAAACAAAAATGTCCTATCAGCAATATCGTCCTAATCGTTTTAGTGTGCTGCCACCAGTCGTTAAAAATCTATTAATAATAAATGGATTATTTTTTCTAGCATCAATGGTATTCAGCAGTAATCTGGGTATCGACCTTGACACCACGCTAGGATTGCACTACCCATTATCACAAGCCTTCCGACCATGGCAACTGGTTTCCTACATGTTCATGCATGGAAGTTTTATGCATTTGTTTTTTAATATGTTCGCCTTATGGATGTTTGGAAATACACTTGAAAATTTATGGGGAAGTAAGCGTTTTTTAATTTATTATATGGTAACAGGCATTGGTGCGGCACTGATTCAAATGGCTGTTACCTATATCCGATTAATGCCTTTATATGAACAAGTAAGTCCGGACACTTTGAATATGATCATGACACAAGGTGCAGACATCATACAAAGTGGAAAAAATTTCATTGACCCTGTTGCAGGGGAAATAAATGGGCTCATAAATACTGCAACCATTGGAGCTTCGGGTGCAGTTTTTGGAATATTATTAGCTTTTGGAATGTTATTCCCGAATACAATGCTTTACATTTATTTCGCTATCCCAATAAAAGCAAAATGGTTCGTTATACTCTATGGTGCTATGGAATTATTTTCAGGTATTGCTAATAATCCAACTGATAACGTGGCCCATTTTGCTCACCTAGGTGGAATGCTTTTCGGATTTATATTGATAAAGATCTGGCAAAAAAGGAGTAACAGTTTTTATTGATCCATGGCAAATACAATCATAGACGATTTTAACACCAAGATTCGCAATGGTAATCCCATTACGCGACTAATAATTATTAATACCGCACTCTTTCTGCTGGTAAGCATTTTCAGGATACTCTCTTTCTTTAGCGGTGAATCAGGTATTTTTATTGTAATAGAAGATTTCATAAAAAATAACCTTGCACTTTCTTTGAGCTTTCATGGATTGACACTAAAACCATGGACTATCATAACCTATATGTTCACCCATTTTGCTCTGATGCATATTTTTTGGAACATGGTTACCTTGTATTGGTTCGGAGAAATACTATCGCAATACACAAATAAGAATAAAATAATTCCACTTTATTTGTTCGGTGGAATTTGCGGAGCTTTGACAACCATTTTGATCTTTACAATTATTCCTCAGCTGCACAGTTTTATTGGAGTTCCGATCATAGGAGCTTCTGCAGGTGTTACAGCAATTGTTATTGCTACAGCCACTTTAGTTCCGAATGTCAATATGAATTTAATGTTTATCGGGCCTGTAAAATTAGTTTACGTTGCTTTATTTGTTATTTTTATTGATGTCTTAAATATTGCCTCTTACGATAATATAGGAGGAAATATTTCACATCTGGGCGGAGCAGTGATAGGATACCTATTTATTGTTCAATATAAAAAGGGAAAAGACATGGCCAAAGGGCTGAATCGTTTTTTTGAATGGATAAAAAGCGTTTTAAAATCCGGTCCCAAAAGTAAAATGAAAGTGGCCTATAAAAGAGGCGTTTCGGATGAAGAATACAACTATAACAAAAAGAAAGAACAAGAACAAATTGACAAGATACTAGATAAGATTTCAAAATCCGGATACGAAAGTTTAACAAAAAGCGAGAAAGAGATTTTGTTTAAAGCAAGTAAAAAATAAATAAAATAGTTGCGCTAATTTTTAATACATTAGTTAAAAGCCCAATACAATAAACAAAATTGCAGAAAGCAGAAGACAACATACCACAACCTGAGATCAAAAAAAAGAAACGTAAAGGCAAACGATTCCTGTTTAATCAGATGGTAATGTTTTGCAACCATTTAGCCGCTGTTGCCTTACTAACATCCTATTTAGCTTCTCATGTAAGCCCTGAAAATTTCTGGTTCCTCGCTTTCTTTGGTCTAGCCTATCCCATTTTAGTAGTCATCAATTTATTATTTGTATTATATTGGGCAATACAACTAAAAAAACGAAGCATTTATTCCTTTATCATTATCATTGCTGGCTTCAGTAATCTTCATCATTACATTCAACTCTCTACAAATAAATCGCCCGATCATTCGAAAAAAATAATCAAAGTGATGTCCTACAATGTGAAAGTATTTGACCTATATAATTGGAGTCATAATATTGAAACTAGGAAAAAGATGTTTCAGTTGATAAAGCATGAATCACCTGAAATTGCCTGTTTTCAAGAGTATTTTCATCGCGACAGTAGTAAATATGCTAATACTGACTCCTTGTTAAAGTTTTCTAACTTCAACTATTGCCATATTGAATATACTTCAACAGGCAGATTAAATCAACATTTTGGAATAGCAACATTCAGTTATTATCCAATAATCAATAAAGGAAAAATCAACTTTGGATATAACGGTAATAATGTTTGTATTTATTCTGATATTGTTTTAGGGAAAGATACCGTTCGCGTTTACAACATGCATTTGCAATCAATTGCCTTTTCCCACGACGATTACAAATACATTGATGATCTTCAAAAAGATGTTCAAGCGGAAGATGTAGAACATTCAAAAAATATCGTAAAACGATTAAAAAGAGCCTTCATAAAAAGAGCAAAACAAGCTGAATTAATCGAATACAGTATTTCTTTATCCCCTTATCCTGTAATAGTTTGCGGCGATTTCAACGACACACCTAGCTCATACACTTACAATACAGTTTCCAAAAAACTAACTGATTCATTTGTAGAAAGCGGCAATGGTTTTGGAAGAAGCTATGTTGGTGCATTCCCTTCCTTCAGGATAGATTACATATTACACAGCGACCAATTTATTGCCTACAATTTTAAAACAATACGTGAAGAGTTGTCTGACCACTACCCTATTATCACATCTCTGGAGAAACAATAAATAAAGCTTTTCAATTATTTATCCAATAATTTCTTTTTCGTTTTCTTAAGCGAAAGTAAATTCATTGAATTGGAACTTAAGCTGGAAATATTATTTTGAACTAACCTAACCACTTCATCATAATACAAAGGAACAACCGGTGCGTTGTCCATTAACAATTGATCCATTTGTTGGTAGTAATCGTTTCGAATGGTATCGTTCAATTCACTTTGTGACTTTTCATACAACAGATCAAATAGCGGATTATTATAGTGCGTGTAATTAAATCCTTTCGGACTCCAATTCTTACTGTAAAAAAGAGATAAGAAATTTTCTTTATCCGGATAATCACAAACCCAAGACTTTCGGAAAAAATTTATTTTTGAATTGGCGATTGCATCGGTTAATACTGTTGCTTTCTGAACATCAATTTTTATTGTAATACCGAACTCTGCTAATTGAGATTGAATGTATTCCGCTAATTCTAAATATTGTTCTGTTGTAGCTAATGAAATATCGGGCAATCCTTTTCCATCAGGATAACCAGCTTGTAATAATAATTCCTTCACTTTTTCAGGATTATAATCGTATCCTTTCACTATTGTCTCATTAAAAGAGGGCAAACCAGGAGGAATGAAACCTGCTGTAGCAGGCAAGCCCAAATTTTTACGCAAATACTTTACCATTTTTTTTCGATCGAAACCATAATTAATGGCTTGCCGAATCGCTTTTATTTTTAAGGGGGAATTTTTAGAAATTGGTAACTTTTCATCTATCAAAAAACCCAGATAATCCGTTTTTAAAAAAGGCTGGATCTGTAACTTAAATTTGCTTTTATAAGAATCTTTCAATTCGCCATCTATGGTCAGCACTTTATCTGTATTAATTTCATCAATACCGGAAACCATATCAATATCTCCTTGCAAGAAACTAAGAAAAGACGTCTCTTTGTCCTTAATAAAAGAAATAGAAACAGCATCCAAATATGGCAAGCGATTCCCATCTTCAAATTCAAAATATTTATCATTTCTAACAAAAACCAATTTTGAACCTTCACTCCAAATTTTAAATTTAAATGGTCCTGTACCCACAGGATTTCTTCTAAAATCAGCACCATAATGCTCAACAACTTCTTTCGGGATAACAGAAAAATATTTCATTGTTAAGATGCCAAGGAAAGGGGTAAACGGTTTCACTAAATGAATGATAAACGTACTGTCATCAGGAGCTTCAAAACCTTTTTGATTTTGCATATCCACATTAGACAGTAATGAAGAAGCGCTTGACACGATAGGATCTAACAATCGATTGAAACTATATACAAAATCATTGGCAACCACTTTTCGACCTATCCCATTTTCAAAAAACTCATTGTCATGAAAATAAATATCTGTATGTAAATTAAAAATATATGTTAACCCGTCTTCCGAGATTTTCCAAGTCTTTGCAATGGAAGGCTGAACAGAAAGCCTGTCACTCATCTCAAGCAAGCCGTTGTATAATTGATTGATTGCCCATACATTTTCAGTACTGCGTGCAGCTGCCGGATCAAGTGAACTTATTCCGGAGGACATATCGTTGTATTTAAAAACAGTTCTTGAATCCTTTTGCTTTTCATAATTAGATGAACAAGAAAAGAAGGAAAGAGCCAAAGAAAAATGTAGAAATTTCTTTATCATAGAATTTATTTTAGGAATTGTTTTATTGCCTTCCCTAAGCAATAATCTTCTCCAGCTTAATATGTTCAAGTTTAAGGAATCCTTTTACTGAATGAATGCGGTTAAAGATTCAATTATCAACAGTTTTTAAACAATGAAGTAAAGCGCCCATTTAAAGAAGAAATTCGTAAATTTGCGTTTGAATGAAAAAAGTAGCATTTCATACCTTGGGCTGTAAGCTCAATTTTTCGGAAACAAGCACGATTGCTCGACTGTTTGAAGAACAAGGATATCAGAAAGTTGATTTTAAAGAACCAAGCGATATTTATGTGATCAATACATGCTCTGTAACAGCAAATGCCGACAAAGAATGCAAGCAAATCGTACGATCAGCTTTAACAATATCTCCTAATGCATACATCGTAATTGTTGGATGTTATGCGCAGTTAAAACCGGAAGAGATTGCAAATATAGAAGGTGTAGATCTTGTTTTGGGAGCCTCTGAAAAGTTCAAATTATTGAATTATCTCAATGATGTGACTAAGAAATCGAAAGCTGAGATTTACAGCTGTGAAATAGAAGAAGCAAACTTTTTTGTCGACTCCTATTCATTTGGCGATCGAACCCGAGTATTTTTAAAAGTTCAGGACGGTTGTGATTACAATTGCGCCTTTTGTACTATCCCTCTAGCCAGAGGGAATAGCCGAAGCGATACCATTACAAATGCTGTAAAAAATGCAACAGACATTGCCAAACAAGATGTAAAAGAGATTGTATTAACTGGTGTCAACCTGGGCGATTTTGGCAACAATTCGAGTAAAGAAGGTAATCGCAAACAAGAAACATTTTACGACCTTATCCAGGAACTTGACAAAGTTGAAGGAATTGAGCGTTTTCGTATCTCGTCTATTGAGCCCAATTTATTAAAAGATGAAACAATAGAATTTGTATCCAGATCCAATCGCTTTGTTCCTCACTTTCATATTCCATTGCAATCTGGAAACAACAAAACTTTAAAAGCAATGCGCAGAAGGTATTTGCGTGAGCTTTATAGCGAAAGAGTTACCAAAATTAAATCCTTAATGCCTCATTGCTGCATTGGTGTGGATGTTATTGTAGGTTTTCCAGGAGAAACAGATGAAGATTTTTTAGAAACATATACGTTCTTAAATAATTTAGATATCTCCTACTTGCATGTATTTACCTACTCAGAACGCGACAACACGGATGCTATCACATTCGAAAATGCTGTACCTATAGCCATTCGCAAAAAAAGGAACAAAATGTTACGCATCCTATCTGCAAAAAAATTGCGTCATTTCTACGAACAACACTTAGGCGAAACACGAACCGTATTATTTGAATCAGACAACAAAGATGGCTTTATGCACGGCTTTACTGACAATTACATTAAAGTAAAAACTCCTTACAATGCTTCTTTCACGAATCAATTAAAAGAAGTGACTCTATTTGAATTAGATCAAGATGGAAGCATTTCCCTTTCAAACATTAATGATCCAATTTCTGTGTTGGCTTAACTAATCAATTATTTTTTAGTTTATTTTATTACTTCGGAAAGCTAAACTTGTTTATTAGTTATACAAAAAATTAAGCAAGGAATCAACAGTGTTTTACAACTTTTAAAAACTTTAATTTTTTTAACAAAAATACGCGCATCTCCCCTATTTTCAATGCATTGTTATTAACAGGCCAAACAAGCAACAAATTCACCAAAGCATTAAGGTATATTTGAGCATCAAACTATTTAATCTAAAATAAGATGCTTACTAGAATCTCTTTAATCAATTCGAAAGGTTACGGCAAGGCCGAAATGAAACTTGACAATTGTGATTCCATTCAATTAGTTGGTCCTAATAATATTGGAAAATCAACATTGATCTATGCCTTGAATTTCCTATTTGTAGTAGACGGGCAAAAAATGTCGTTCAGCGGTCAGCGAAAGGGTGATAAAGAAACAATCCATCACTACTTCCCTACACACAACAAGAGCTTTCTAATATTCGAGATAAACAAAATGGGATACTATTGTATTCTTGTTAAACGCAATACCGACGGGGAACTCGAATATTATAAAATTGATAGCGAATACAATGAGGAGTATTTCTTTGAAAATGAAGGGGCGCATCAACGATTAAGAAATTTTGATGAAGTGCTTGCATTACTATTAGCTAAAGGAGTTGTCCATTCTAAATTTACTACTAAGTCAGATGTTTTTAACCATGTATATCATCGTGGAACTAAAAACAATGCAGTTGTTTGGTTGGAAGATACAGTAAAAGCAGATGGGTTAAGCAACAACTTCTCAAAAGTATACCGTTACTTAATCAACTCGAAATTGATTACGAACAAAACATTAAAAGAATCATTGATTATTGCTGATAACCGTGAAAATGAAAGTTTGAACTTTTCTCAGAAAAACAAAAAAGACATTATTGATCTTTTGCGTATCAATGAAGAAATAAAAAGTATTAAATCTGTTCGTCCTGATTTCCTTGAATTCCGTGAATTAGTAAAAGTTTACAATTCTAAGACACAAATTGTAAGCGAGTTAATTTGTGCGTTCAACAATTCATACACTGCCGCTATTCCAGAGCTAGAAATCTCCTCTATTGAAAGAGGTCGTCACATTGCCGCTATTCATAACGAGATCAATGAAATATTAAAACCAAAAGAATTAAACTACGCATCTTACATTGGAGAAAAAAATGCAGAGATAAAAAACAAAACAAATCTTCATGCTGAAAAGCAAGGGGAATTAGATGAAGTGAATAAATTTGAAACTGTTGATTTCCTTAAAGAATCTTTACGCAATCTTGACAAGGACCGAAAAGACATCGAAACGCGATTCACCACCATAGAAAGTCAGAAACTTTCCTCTAAGCAATTAGAGATTCGTATTGATAAAGTAAACGGTCAAATTGCTTCACTAGAAAATCAAATTGACAACTACAATAATCTTTTAATTCATAAGATCTCTGATGACGAAGGTGTTAAACAACTTCTGAATTCAGTGCTTTCAGAACAAGTAACAAGCCTTTCCAGCAAACAGATCAAAAAACCGATCAAAAAAATCTCCAACAAATTATTGGCAATTTTTGATGGTGAAATTGATATAACAAAAGGCATAGAATTAAAAGAATTCCGATCTATAAAAGAATTGAAAGACGAATTAAAAGTTCTTCAGTTAGAGAAAAAACAAACAGAAGACCTTTTAAAAACAGTTGTTGATAAAGAGAAAATAGATTCAAAATTAAAAGCCATTTTAAGTGAAATAGAGATCATTAAAGACAAAGTAAAACGTATTGAAAACAAACCCACACTTGAAAAACAAATTCGTTTTATTACTGATGATATCAAGAAAATGACAGCTGACAAGAAGGAGCTGGAAGAATTATTAAATGACTTAGTAAAAGAAATTTCTTCAAAACAGATCATGTATGACAAGCTGCAGGAAGAAAAAAGAGGCCTGGAAGTACGTGTTAAAGAATTGAAAGAACGAAAACTGGAAGTAGAAGCTATCAATGTTCAACCTACAGAATACGAAACAAATGACAATCTGGATTATATCTATTCGAAAATTCAGATACATCAAAAAGACAGAATTGAACTAAAAGCGAAAAAGGATGCGACGTTTGATAATTTAAAATATCGTTTACGAAACAGCAGTGCGGATGAAATCCAATTCATTCAATTTGTAGAAGAAGAAATTGCTTGCCTTTCTGATAAAGAACGTAGTATCGATGGCTTATTATCAAGTATCTCTACTCAATTTGCTAATCCAGCATATACTTTATTAAAACGTTACGAAGAGTTCAAACAATTTGTATACAATAAGTTCAATGAGAAACTTTCTCAAACACGTATCTCAAATATTGAATCAATGAAAATTGATCTGATTGATAATGAAAGAATCATTGGTGAATTAAAAAAGATTGCTTCCATTCAGGAATTCAACGGTCAAATGAGTTTTGAATTCGACCAATCAGAAAACTTAAAAGTATTGAACACGTATCTGGATAGTGGTAAAAAAGTTGGTTTTGATGAATTATTCAATATCGAATTATTACTTCACATTAAAGGAACAGACAAGCGAGTAGATCTTGCCAACCAAGTTGAATCAGATGGAACAGATCGTATGATCCGACTGGTGATGATCATGGCTATTATAAACCGTTTGGCGATCACTGATGAACATAATAAGATTGCACTATTCATTGATGAGGTAGCCACAATCGATAAACAAAATCGACCGGAGTTAGTAAAATTCTGTAAGGATCACAATTTCATTCCAATTTTTGCGGCACCTGATGCAGTGGAAGGATTCAACAAATACTATTTCATTTACCCGTCAAAAGGAAAGATCAATATAAGTGAAAAACAAAATGCTGTTATTGTTGAACGCAATGGTATTGTAGAAAAGATAACAAAGAAGAATTTAAAAAATTTGAACTAAGCTACACATCGAAATGAAGGCAGAACCAAAAACAATACTCCGCTTTTTATTGGAACACTATGATGTAATCGCTGAGTTATTCGAAACACAGTCAAAAGATGGTATTATAGCATTTGAGGTATTGAATTTAATTGTATCGAAACACGAAAGTGATATTCGTTCTCAATTAATTGAATACAAAATACTGAGTCCTGTAAACGATAATTACGAAATACGTACCGTCTATTACAATTTGATCGAATTCATTTTAAGTGAATTCAAACCGATGCTTCCTGAAACTATTGAAAAATACCATACTTCAATAGCCGAATTGTTTCGCAAAATCAGAGAGAATATCAATGGCGACAAAGTTACATTAAGTCAACGTCTTAACGATTTAGCAATTGAAGTCCGCTCCTTTTATGAAATGGTGGAACGCAACACACAAAGTTTATTGCAGGAAACACGTGAATTAAAAGCCAATGTAAAAAAGATCGATTACCGCGAGAAAATTATAAAAGCCTCTCGTTGGATCGATGAGTATATTATCCCTTTGAATAAAATCTTGGATATTAATCATTCTACTTCCGTTGCAAATAAGTTATATGAGATCTCTGAATTCTCAAACAAATACCGATTGAATTTTGATGATGAAAGCGCCCGCGTTCAGTTTGAAAAGCTTTATTTTCAATTAATCCAGGTAAATGACAATTTATTACGTCAATCAAAAATATTGACCAATGAATTATTACCATTAATTGAACGTATCCGAACCGAATCAATTATTTTAACCGGATGGATCACATTCTTAAAAAACCCTTATAAGCGTAAAGTTCCTAAATTACTTAAACGCAAAGAAGTTTCAGTATACTCAGCAAGCACCTTCTTTAATGCTGCAGAAATATTTGAACAGTTTAAAAATGATACGGACGTTTATTTTGAGGATGAAGAACATAATGACGAAAAATGGATCTTCGATAAAGAACATTACACTGCAAAATTAAAAGAGAATCTTCCAGTAGAAAATTTCTTTAAATGGTGTAACAAAACATTAAAAGAAGACTATAAAACAGTAGAAATAGAAAAATTCTTTGCTCTTACCACACTTGCTTTCGACGAAGACATTGAGCGCGACTTTGGTTTAAAAGCTGAATTTGATAAAATAAAAATTAACGACCTAACAATCACAGTTCCTAAAATAACAATCAACCAACATGGAATTTCCTAATCACCACAGACACATTGTAGAAGATTTAATGAGTGGAAAATTTATTTTACCACAAGAAAGAACCTATCAGGTTCTAAAAGAAAACGAGCAATCCTATCTTTATTTCTTCAAAGCTTCTTTTAATTACGACCTGAAGCTAACACAGGATTATGCATATATTGTTTCCGATGAATCCAATGAAATGCTTTCACGCGACATATGTATTTTCATCTCCTTATTAAGCTATGAACTTGATAGAGATGGAAAAAATTTCTTGGAGCGTATTCAATTCAGTGAATTTGAAATGGAGGAAATTGAAAACTACTTTACAAATTCTTCTTATATCGACCTAATCCTCTCCAACAAACAATTAAAGGATGCCGACTCTAGAAAAAATTTCATCAATACTTTAAATAGACGAAACATTATCGAAAAAACGTCAGACAATCGTTTTGTATTTACTTCAGCGCATAAGTTCTTTATGGATTTTGCAAGTGATATTGTAAAATTTGAAAACACTGAAAAAGAAGATTAAAACGCATGTAATACTAGGCTTACAATTATTATTCAAATAATTAAAAAATAATTTAAAGGGGCTAAACGCCCCTTTTTTTCTAAACAAAAGGCTAAGAAAAAAAGGGAACAAAACATTCAAATAAATCCTAGATCTGGAAAATATATTGATATTCTATGCCCTATTGCAGATAGATTCGTAAATTTGCTACCACCTAGAATACTGCCTAAAGGTGACTATTTTTTTAATAAATGTAATTCGTAAATTATGTATCCTTCCCTATATTATGCTTTTAAAGACCTTTTTGGAATTGATTGGCAATTTCTTAAAATGATTCAAACCTTTGGATTTTTTGTAGCCGTTGCTTTTTTAATATCGGCATACTTTTGGACAAAAGAATTAAAAAGAAAAGAAAAGGAAGGACTACTAGGTTCAACTATCATAAAGGTCTTAAAAGGTCAAAGAGCAACTAAGGCAGAACTAATTTCTTCCGGAATGATTGGTTTTTTTATTGGCTATAAGGTATTATTTATCATTTTAAATTTTTCTGCTTTTACAGAAGATACTCAAGGTTTTCTTCTTTCTACCAAAGGAAATATTTTTGGAGGATTACTATTTGCTGGAATATCTGCCTATTTAAAATTCAGAGAGAAAGAAAAAACAAAATTGGAAAAGCCAATTATTGTGGAAGAGATGATGCACCCATATCAACATGTGGGAAACATGACTTTGATAGCTGCTTTTGCAGGCTTATTAGGAGCCAAACTATTTCACAATCTTGAGAATTGGGACACATTTATTGAAAATCCAATGGAAGCTTTACTTTCTTTTAGTGGACTTACAATGTATGGAGGATTAATACTTGCTTCAATTGTTCTGATCTATTATGGTCGTAAAAACAAGATACCTACAGCTCATTTAATTGATTCTTCAGCGCCATCTTTAATGATCGGATACGCAATTGGTCGTATCGGTTGTCACATGTCAGGTGATGGAGATTGGGGTATTAATAACCTGAATCCTAAACCACACTGGTTAAATTGGGCACCTGACTGGGTTTGGAGTTTCGATTACCACAACAATGTATTAAGTGAAGGGCAACCACTTGCAAATTGTATCGAAGAAAGATATTGCAATCATTTAGTGCCTGCAGTCTTTCCTACACCATTTTATGAAACACTTATGTGCGCTTTTTTATTCATAGTAATATGGAATCTACGAAAACGCATCAAAACACCAGGAATCTTATTTTCCATCTATTTAATTTTTAACGGCCTGGAACGCTTTTTTATTGAAAAAATTAGAGTTAATACATTGTATCATGTCAAAGG
>Ga0114969_10003132_pt1 | contig 13383 bp, 12 predicted proteins | sample M_130807_MF_Meta_FD_87316 | JGI IMG/M metagenome (GOLD analysis project Ga0114969, IMG submission 87316) | Freshwater microbial communities from Lake Montjoie, Canada to study carbon cycling - M_130807_MF_MetaG | ecosystem: Environmental > Aquatic > Freshwater > Lake | place: Lake Montjoie...
AGTGACGCGAGCGCCACGAGGATCCAGGGCCAGGGACGCAGCACGTAGTGCGCCACGTTGAAGAACAGCACAGCTTTGAGCGCGTCGTTTTCCGACTTTGACGCGAGCATCCGTTGCGCAATGTAGCTGCCGCCACCCGGTTCGCTGCCCGGGTACCAGACGGCCCACCACTGCACAGCAATCGGCATCACGAACACCGCGACCGCCAGATCCCAGTTGCTCGAGAAGTCGGGCAGGAAGTTCATGTAGTTCAGTCCGCCCGGACCGCTCATCGCCGAGACCTTCGTGATGAGCGACGTCAGCCCGCCGACTTCCGGCGTCATGACGGCAAAGTACGCGGCCGCAACGATCGCCGACATCATGATGAAGAACTGAATCATGTCGATCACGAGCACGCCCCACAGACCCGCGTGCGTCGCAAACACCACGTTGAGCAGGCCCACTCCCAGGAGCGTCTGCCAGCGTGGCAGGCCGAACAGGATGCCGCCGATCTTGACGGCTGCCAGATTGACGGTCGCCATGATCATGCAGTTGAAGAAGAGGCCGAGATAGAGCGCGCGAAACCCGCGAACCGCCTTCGCCGCCGTGCCCGAATAGCGCAGCTCATAGAACTCGAGATCCGTGAGCACGCCCGATCGCCGCCACAAGCGTGCGTAAAAGAACACGGTGGCGACGCCCATCAGCGCGAATGCCCACCAGACCCAGTTGCCGGCCACACCGGTGCGCCGAACGATGTCGGTCACCAAATTCGGCGTGTCGCTGCTGAAGGTCGTGGCGACCATCGAGATGCCGGCCAGCCACCACGGCACCGAGCGTCCAGAGCCGAAGAACTCGGCGGTGTTCTGGCCCGCCCGCTTGGCAAAGAACAGCGCGGGAATGAAGCAGACCAGGATGCTGCCGATGATGATGACCCAATCGAGTAATTGCAGGCGCATTCGGCAGAGTCTACGCGATTCCGGGACATAATCGAGGGTTACCACTGTGCCTCTCATCTCCCTCGATAACGTCTCTATCGCTTTCAGTCACTTGCCGCTCCTCGACAAGGCCAACCTCCTTGTGGAACCCGGCGAGCGCGTGGCCATCATCGGTCGCAACGGCACGGGCAAGTCCACGATGCTGCAGATCGTGTCGGGCGAACTCGCGCCCGATAGCGGCAATGTCTGGCGCCAGCCGGGTGCCACCGTGGCGCGGCTGGTGCAGGACGTCGTGCTGACGAGCGAAAAATCCGTGTTCGATGTTGTGGCCGAGGGCCTCGGTGACCTGCAGGACATCGTCACCGCCTATCACCACGCGGCGCACGAAGTCGCTGAACATGGCACGGATGCCGCGCTGGCCGCACTCGGCCGCGCGCAGCAGGCGCTCGATGAAGCGAACGGATGGACGCTCGAGCAGCGCATCGAGCTCGTGCTCGAAAAGCTCGGACTCGACGCCGATGTGCACGCCGACACGTTGTCCGGCGGATGGCGTCGCCGGGTCTTGCTGGCCAGAGCGCTCGTCTCCGAGCCGTCGGTGTTGCTGCTCGACGAGCCGACCAATCACCTTGACGTGGAAGCGATCGAATGGCTCGAGCAGTTTTTGCGCGAGTACAAGGGCGCGATCATCTTCGTCACACACGACCGCACGTTTCTGCAGAATCTGGCGACGCGTATCGTGGAGCTCGATCGCGGCGCACTCACATCGTGGCCGGGCGACTACCTGACGTTTCTCGAAAAGAAGGAAGCGTGGCTGGCCAATGAGTCCCTCGCCAATCAGAAGTTCGACAAGCTGATGGCGCAGGAGGAAGTGTGGTTGCGGCGCGGCGTCAAGGCCCGACGGACGCGTGATGAAGGCCGCGTGAAAAAACTGATGGCGATGCGGCAGGAGCGCGCCGCCCGCCGCGCGATGGTCGGCAACGTGCGCATGCAGATCGACTCGGGCGAACGCTCCGGACAGATGATCTACGAACTCGAAGGCGTCTCGAAGTCCTACGGCACCAAGACCGTGATCCGCGAGTTCAGCACGCGGGTCATGCGCGGCGATCGCATCGGTCTGATCGGCCCCAACGGGGCGGGCAAGACGACGCTGCTGAAAATGATGCTGGGCGAACTCGAGTCAGATACCGGCGAGGTGCGGCACGGCGCCAATATCCAGGTGGCGTACTACGACCAGCAGCGCGAGCAGCTCGATCCCGAATCCACCGTCGTCGAGGCGGTCGCCGATGGCAGCGACACGGTCATGGTGGCGGGCCAGCCGCGGCACGTGCACGGATACCTCGAAGATTTCCTGTTCCCCCCGGAGCGCGCGCGGTCGCCGGTGAAAGCGCTGTCTGGCGGCGAACGCAATCGGTTGTTGCTGGCGCGGTTGTTTACGCGTACCGCCAATGTGCTGGTGCTCGACGAACCGACAAACGATCTCGATATCGAGACGTTGGAGTTGCTCGAAGAGCTGCTTACCGATTTTGCCGGGACGATTCTGCTCGTCAGCCACGATCGAAAATTTCTCAACAACGTGGTGACCTCCACGCTGTCGTTTGAAGGCAACGGCGTCGTGCGCGAAAACGTCGGCGACTACGACGACTGGAAGCAGCAGGGCCAGGCGGCCCCCATGCCCGTCGCGGTGGTGCCGCCTGCGCCCGCCCCGGCGCGTCCGAAAGGCGCGTCCGCGAAAGCACCAGCGTCGGTGACAGAGAAGAAGAAGCGATCCTACAAAGAGCAGCGGGAGCACGCTGCGCTCCCGGCGAAAATTGAAGTGCTCGAGCACGAAGAAAAGGTGCTTCAGCAACGGATCAACTCGCCGGAGTTCTTCAAGGCGGGGTCAGAGAACATCCGTACAGCTCTTGAACGCGTCGAGACGTTGAAGTCTGAGCTCGAAATATTGTACGCACGTTGGGCGGAGCTCGAAGAGAAGGACTGAGTAGAATCAGTTCATGCTGAGCCATCGCGAATATCACCGCACCACACGCATCGGCTGGCTGCGCGCCTCGGTGCTCGGCGCCAACGATGGGCTGATCTCCACGAGCTCGATCATCGTCGGCGTCGCGGCGTCGGCCATGGCTTCCCGGCATGATGTGTTGCTGGCCGGCATTGCCGGCGGTGTGGCCGGGGCGTTGTCGATGGCGGCCGGCGAGTACGTGAGCGTGAGTTCGCAGTCCGATACGGAGACCGCAGATCTGGCACGCGAGCGACGCGAGCTGAAAGAAGATCCTGTCGGCGAACACGCGGAGCTTGCCGGCATTTATGTGCAGCGTGGATTGACGCCGCAACTGGCGGATGAGGTCGCGACGCAACTCGAACAGCACGACGCCCTAGGTGCGCACGCACGCGATGAACTGGGCATCAACGAAATCACGCGCGCACGGCCATTGCAGGCCGCGCTCGCATCAGCCTGTGCGTTCGCCGTAGGGGCGGCGCTGCCCATCGTGCTGGCCGGGCTCGCGCCTCTCGCGTGGATGAACACGATGGTCATGAGCTCCACGCTGATCCTGCTCGGTGCGCTCGGCAGTGTCGCCGGTCATCTCGGCGGCGCGTCGCTCGTCACCGGCGCCGTGCGCGTGATGTTCTGGGGTGCGGTGGCGATGGGCGCCACGGCACTTGTGGGTCATCTGTTCGGCGCGGTCGTGTAGCCCCTACTTACTCGCCGCGCGGAACTTCGCGAACCACTGCAGCGCCTTGCCGTAGGCCAACGGCACGGCGCGCGGTTCGATTCCGACGCTGGCCGACAAGGTCATGCACCCATCCCAGTCGCCCTGTTCGTAGGCGGTGACCGCATCCAGCAACGTGCGCGATTTGTTTTGCTGTCCGCGCAACGCGGCGTCTGCGTCTTCAGGCAGCGGCAGGTGCGCAAGGATCGTCGGCATCGGCATTTCGAGAATCGCGTCGAGCAGCGAACACGCGCCGAGCAGGAAGCCGTCGCCGAAGGCGCCGGAATCATCCGCGTTGGCGACCAGTTCGCAGGTGCGTCCCCGCAGGCTCGACATCGCGACAAGTTCATCGGGCGCGCCGGCGTGAAATGCGCCCATGGCCCAGAGTGAGGCCCACTGACGCACCGTGCCGCAGCCAAGCAGCACCACGGCCTGGCGCAGAGATTCCACGAGGCTGTGCTGGGCGAAAGCCGCAGAGTTCACCGCACGCAGCACGCGATACACGAGCGACGCATCCGGCTTGATCAGTTCTTCGAGATCTTTGGGCGAGAGGTCCGGATTCTGCAGTGCGCGGAAGAGCCGCATGTAGACGAGGCGGTTGGCCGGGATGTCTTTCGTACTCTTCATGACCGGCCGGCCGATGAAGTTGCCCTGGAAGGTGGAGCAGCCGAGTTTGGCCGCCGCCGCGAAATCGTCCGCCGTCTCCACATGTGTGGCGATGAGCACGGGCGGCTTGATGGGCCGAATCTCCGGTTGCGGCCGGTGCGCCACTGCATCGAAGCCGGAGACATCGCTCTTCAGGTAGTCGGCGTATTTCACGAGCGACGCCGTGTCGGACGTGGGCGAGTAGTGGTCGAGGGCAATGCGATAACCCTTGCGCCGCAGGTCAGCGCACGCATCGCGCACGTCGGGCGCGGCATCGATGTCATCCGGCAACTCGATCACCACCTGGCTGGCCGGCAGCGCCGCGGGCAGGCCCGCGAGCAGCAGCTCGCGTGAGACCTTCACGAACGTGGGTCGGCCATGGGTCAGTGTGTCGAGGCCGAATGACAGCACCGCCTCACTGAACACGGTGGCGCTCGCTTCATTGACGGAGGTCGTGCCGGCCTGTGCCCCCTGCGGCGGGCAGAACAGCAGCTCGTAACCAAAGACCTTCCGCTGACGGTCGAAGATTGCCTGGCGCGCGAGAAACACCTGCTCGTTGGCTGATTCCATGACCTACCTCTTCTCACCCAATCGGAGGTACCGTCTCTTTCTTGAATGGGAGGGGAGGTGGAAGCGAACATGTTGGCTGCTCAGGGCCAAGATCTGCTCATCATCTGCTCTTGATCGGGTACGCTGATCCCCTGTTTTCAGAGGAGCTCTCGAGTGGTCAAACCCCGTCAGAAGTCCACGGAAGAGGACGGCTATTTTGATGCTTATAGCGGCTTTGCATCAACGCTGCGAGCTTGGTTCGTTGCGTATGGAGAAGACCACGAGCACCCAGGCAGAGGTGCGCGTCAAGATTCTCGACACGCTGTACAACGAACTCCCTCGGCCACCTTTCACTGAAGAAGAGACCGAGCAGCTCGCCAACGAGGTGTTTGACTATGTCTTCGCTCGAACGACGAGCGGGATCGGGTTCGACGCTTCAGTCTAGGAAAGTCGTCAATGCCAATCACTCTGCCTCCCGACGCCACGAAACACCTCATCTCCTCCATCAAGCGCTTTGCCGCCGAGCACCTCGATGAGGAAGTCGGCGACCTCAAGGCTGCGTTGATGCTCGAGTTCTTCCTCAAGGAAATCGGTCCCTCGGTGTACAACTCGGCTGTTGCCGACGCGCAGAAGTACTTCAGCGAACGGACGCTGGACCTCGAAGGCGTCTGCCATCAAAAAGAGTTCGGCTACTGGCCCGGCCCCGTGCGGAAATGACCACCCACCGCCCCCGCCTCGAATCCGTTGATCTGGTCCGCGGCGTGATCATGGTCATCATGGCCCTCGATCACACCCGCGACTACTTCGGGATGCCGGGGGCCAATCCGACCAACATGGCCACAACGACCGTCGCACTGTTCCTGACGCGGTGGATCACGCACTTCTGCGCGCCGGTGTTCTTCCTGCTGACCGGCACCGGCGCGAGTCTGTCACTGGCCCGCAAGTCGACGGCTGATCTGTCGAGATTCCTCTTCACTCGCGGGCTGTGGCTGATCTTTATCGAAGTCGTCGTCATTCGCTGCGTGGCGTACCAGTTCAACGTCGACTTCAAAGTCACGATGTTGATCGTGATCTGGGCGCTGGGCTGGTCGATGGTGACACTCAGCGCTCTCGTGTGGCTGCCCACATGGCTGATCGCGACGATTGGCGTCGTCATGGTCGCAGGCCACAACTTGCTTGACGGGATCCGCTCGTCGAACCCGTTGTGGTCGATCCTGCATGTGCAGGGGTTTGTCACCGACGCGCCGCCCCATGTGGTCTTCGTGGCGTATCCGCTGATCCCCTGGATTGGCGTCACGGCCGTGGGGTTCGCGCTCGGTCGCGTGTATGCATGGGATGCCGATCGTCGCCGAGCGACGCTGCTGAAACTGGGACTCGCCATGATCGCCGCCTTTGTCACATTGCGGGCGATCAACGCCTACGGTGAACCGGCGCATTGGACACATCAGGCCACCACCGTCTTCACGGCACTCTCATTTATCAACACGACGAAACAGGCACCGTCGCTTCTGTTTCTCCTGATGACGCTGGGGCCGGCGCTGCTGTTGTTGCGCGCATTTGATCGAGGCACGCCCAGTGCGTTACGGCCGGCACTGGTGCTCGGCCGCGTGCCGCTGTTCTACTTTGTCGGCCACTTCATGCTGATCCACGCGCTGGCCGTGGCGACATGTTTCGTCCGTTACGGTTCCGCACACTGGATGTTCGAGTCGCCGGATCTGGGAAACTACCCGTTCACGGCGCCCACCAATTGGGGATTCTCGCTGCCGGTTGTCTATCTGATCTGGGTGTTGGTCGTCGCCTCTATGTATCCGTTGTGTCGATGGTTCGCGGCGTTGAAGCAGCGACGTGGTGACGTGTGGCTAAGCTACCTGTAGGGAGTGAGCTGATGATTGATCCTCGTCCCGTGACGCTCGAAGGCGGCGGCATTCGTCTGGAGCCGATGACCGCCGGGCACCGCGATGATCTGGCTGCGGCGGCGGCAGATGGCAAGCTGTGGGAATTGTGGTTCACCGCGGTGCCGAGTGCCGATCAGGCGACAGGCTACATTGAAAAGGCACTGGCCGGTCAGCGCGAGGGACACATGTTGCCGTGGGTCGTGCGCGAACTGACCACGGGCCGCGTCGTCGGGAGCACGCGATTTCACGACATCGTGCCGGCTATTGATCGGGTGGAGATCGGCTACACGTTCTATGGCGCGAGCTGGCAGCGCAGTCACGTCAACACGACGTGCAAGCTCCTGCTGCTGTCGTACGCCTTCGACACGCTCGGTTGCCAGGTCGTCGGCCTGCGCACAGACAACTTCAACTTCCGATCGCAGCGGGCGATCGAGGCGCTCGGCGCCAAGAAGGACGGCGTACTACGGCATCATCAGGCGCGACGCGACGGCACCGTGCGTGATTCGGTGATGTACACCATCCTTCGACATGAATGGCCCGATGTGCGGCGCCATCTGGAACTGCGACTCAACAGAACGAGGGATTAGATGACGTCGACATTTGCTCGTCGCTGGCTCCGTACCGGCTCGATCATCGCGGTCATCGATTTCCTGTTTTCAAGCGTGCTGGTGATGTTCTTCTACCAGTCGACGTTCGCCAGACTCTGGCAGGGCGTGGCCTCCACGCTGATCGGTCCGTCGGCATTTGACCGAGGCGCGAGCACAATCGCGCTCGGGCTCATCATGCACATCGGCGTCGCGTTCGCGTGGTCGCTGTTGTTCCTCCTCGCGTTCGACCGTGTCGCCGCGATTCGCCGAGCGGCTCGGTCAGTGCCCGGCGCGCTCGCACTGGCCGTCGTCTACGGACCCCTCATCTGGCTGACCATGTCGTTTCTGGTCATCCCCTCAATGACCCATCGTCCGCCCACCATCGCCTTCCGGTGGTGGGTGCAGTTCTTTGGCCACATCCCGTTTGTGGCCATGCCGATTGTGTGGTCGGTCCGCGCCCGCGCGTCGTCATCGACCGCACACTGATCACGGTTTGATCAGGTCCGCCTCAGGACCCCGCGACGCGGCATCGATAGTCTACGTTCATGGATATGCGACGCGGCTCAATGATCCTCGCCCTCGGGCTCACCACACTGATCTCACTCGGGGCTGTTCGGCCGGCTCTGGCGCAACAGAAACCCGCCATCGCCGTGGCCGAGGCCGGACAGCTGCAGGAACTGGTGTTACGCGACGGCAGCCGGGCGTTCGGTCAGGTCGAGCGCATTGACGCCGGCCGCGTCTTCTTTCGAACCGCGGCGGGGGCGCTCCTCGAAGTCGATATCGCGCAGGTGGTCTCGGCCGACCTCGCCAAAGGCCGCGTTGAGCGCGGCGACTACTGGCGCGAAGACTCAAACCCCACGCGGCTCTTCTTTGGGCCCACCGGACGAACACTCAAGCGCGGTCAGGCCTACATGGGGCTGTACGAAGTCTGGATGCCGTTTGTGCAGGTTGGCATCACAGATCGCTTCTCCATTGGGGGCGGGACACCGCTCTTCTTTGGATCCGACTATCACCCTGTCTGGTTCACGCCGAAGTTGCAGGTTGTCTCGACGCGCGAGACCCAGGTGTCGATTGGTGCCATGCACTTTCTGAACATCGATCATGTGTCGCAAGGCGTGGCGTACGCGGCGATCACGCACGGCTCGACCGACGATGCGACGACAGTCGGCATTGGCTGGGCCTACGAAAAGGGGAAGGGCAGTGAGCAATCACTCGTCGCGATGCTGGGCGGCGAGAAGCGCGTCTCGCCGCACATCAAACTCGTCACGGAGAACTACGTCATCGACGGCCATCTACTGGTGAGTGGTGGTATTCGATTCCTCGGCGAGCGGTTGTCAGCCGACTTTGGTCTGGTCACCGTGCCAGAAGCACTGCCCCTCGCGTTTCCGATGATCAACGTCGTCTGGAAACTGACGAGGTAGCCGAACCGTCGTTCGTAAGCGGCTGCGCTACACTTCTCCTCCGAGTGGCGCGCCTTCGCAGAATCACATCGTGGACCGCCGGCGTGGCCCTTGCGGCCGCGCTTGGCGGCAGTGGCTACGTCACACACTCTGAAGCCCATCGTCTGCTCACCAATCCTCCCGCGACACGTCGTGTCTCGCAGAAAAATCCCGGCGATGATCCGTGGCGGCTGCCATTTCAAGACGCCACGGTCACGGCCGCTGACGGAACGACGCTACGAGGTTGGTTCGTTCCCGCCGACAGCCCGAAACTGATCCTCGTGCAGCACGGCTACAAAGATCGGCTCCAGTCGATGATCGGCGTCGCCCAGGTGCTGCATCGCCACGGCTATCAGGTGTTGTTGATGTGCGTGCGTGCGCACGATCGCAGCGAGGGCGAGATGTTGTCGCTCGGCCAGCGTGGCGAGATCGCCGACATGGAAGCCTGGGCCGCCTATGGCGCGTCGCGACCCGGCGTGGATCCCACGAAAATAGGCATGTTCGGCGTGTCGATGGGCGGATCGCTCGCGATTCAATACACCGCGTCACATCAGGATGTGCGTGCGCTTGTAGCCGACAGTGCGTTTTCGTCGCTCGGCGACACGATCGACACCAGCGTGCGGTTCTTCACCGGTTTGCCGCCGTTCCCCTTTGGTCCGATGATCCGATTCTGGGCCGAACGCGAAGGCGGCTTCTCGACGTCGTCGGTGGACGCCAAGCAATGGGTTGGAAAGGTGAGTCCTCGACCGGTCCTCATCATGCAGGGTGGCGCCGATGTCGTCGTGTCGAAGACGAGTGGCCAGAAGCTCTTTGATGCTGCACGCGAGCCGAAGCAGCTGTGGTACGAGGATGCGGTCGGGCACGGGGAATTCCTGAAGATGATGCCCGCCGAGTTCGAGCGACGTGTCGTGGGCTTCTTTGACGCGAACATCAAGTAAGTATCTTGTCGCGCTGGCGTTTGCGGCGATCTATGCGGCGATCGGCCTCGTGCGCCACGCGCACTTCGGGTCGAACGCCTACGACCTCGGCATCTTCGATCAGATGGTGTGGCACCTCAGCCGGTTCGAGGCGCCGGCCAGCACGATTCATGGACTGTCGAACATGTTCGGCGACCACTTCTCGCCGATTCACATCTTGTATGTGCCGCTCTCGTGGCTGTGGTCGTCAGCGCAATCGCTGATCGTCACGCAGGCGATCGCATTCGGCTTGTCGATTGTGCCCGTGTGGATCTTTCTTGAGCGCAAACTGCCGCAGAGGGCCGCTGCGCTGCTGGCGATTGCGTACGGCTGTTTTTGGGGGCTGCAGCGTGCCGCACAATTTGATGTGCACGAACTGGCGTTCGCACCGCTACTGATCGCCGTCGCGTTGCTCTCGCTCGATCGCATGCTGAGCGGCGAGCGATCGACGTCAGCGCCGTGGGTCTTTGGTCTTTCGGTGGCGATGCTCTGCCTGGTCAAAGAAGACCAGGTTCCGCTCGTCGTTGCGGTATTTGGTCTGTGGGCCCTCAAGGCGCGCACGACGCGTGAGCGAATCACGGCGGCGTCGCTGGCCGCGGCCGCGCTTGGCCTTTTTGTGCTCATCGTGCGTGTCGTCATTCCCGCGTTGAACGATGGCGGGGCCTGGGCCGTGGGCAGCGCTTTTGGCGACGTGCAGTCGGACCCGCTCTCGCTGTTCTCGCGCCTGATCTCGCCGTCTGTGAAGCTGAAGACGCTGTCGATGTGGCTGCTGCCATTCGCCCTGCTGCCGCTGGCATCGCCGTACGGCCTGCTGCTGGTGCCGCTCGTCCTCGAGCGGTTTCTCTCCGCCAGCCCGAATCACTGGGGCACGTCGTTTCACTACACCGCGCCGCTCGCGCCGATTCTCGCCATGGCCGCGGGCGACGCTCTGGCGCGCTGGCGGCAACACGCCACACCCATTGCCAGTATCTGTTTGTTACTCTCGGCCGTGTTGCCAGGCCACGAGCCCATGTGGAAGCTGCTGTCGCCATCGTTCTACACTGCGCCGCCGTTTGCGACGACGGCAGCGCGTGCGCTGGGGCAAATTCCGCCGCAGGCATCGGTCGTCGCGCAATCCGCGATCGTGCCGCACCTGAGCCGGCGTCAGAATATCTACATGATGCGAGCCGACGGACCAGGCGCCGGCATTGACGCCGACTTCGTCATCGCGGCCGCGGGCGATCTGCCCCCGTGGCCCTTCATCGCAGCGGACCCGGTGCGCGGCCAACTCGCGTTGTACGCAGCCCGTGGCTACGCGACGATCTTCGAAGAGAACGGCTGGGTCGTGCTGGCGCGTGGGGGAGCCGTTCGCTGATGTCAGACGTGTCAGAGATCCTGCCACCCGACGACACGGCGCCAGTCGTTGCCGAAATCGGTGTGGCGCGTGATATCCAGCGCGATGCGCTGGCGCTCGCCCGATCGGACGCCTGGCTGAACATCGCCATAGCGGTGGGACTCGTGGCCACCACCGTGTTTGTCGCGTTCGGCATGTTCATCGTGGCGGGCCGCGGCATTCCGCGCGAGCGCAATTACTCGCTGGTCATCCAATTCGCCATCATCGACGTGGTGACGATCATCAACGCGATTCACAGTTGGCGCCGCTTCCGTCGTCTTCGCGAAGCCGTCGAGACAGACACGATCGCGATCGACCCGGCAGACGCGATCGCGATGCAGAGCAGTTCTCGCCGCTTCATGGTGCTTGGCAGCCGGCCGATCGTGTTGTTGATGGTGCTCGCGGCACTGGGCCTTCAGTGGCGCACCAGTCGACTCGCCACCACCGGCCCGATCGTCTTTCGCAATGCGACGATCATGACGAGCACCGGTTTTCTACAGGACCACATGACAATCGCCATCGCTGATGGCCGCATCGTCTTTGTCGGTGCTGCGGGCGATGAGGAGCCGCGGAGTGTCTCCGGAGCGCGCCGCATTGATGCGCTCGAGGCTCAAGTATCGGCCGCGACGTTTGACCACAGCGTGGCTGCGCCACTCGATGGCCTCCGCCACATCTGGGCCGGCCAGCTCTTCGAAGGCGCGCCCGGCGATGTCGTCATCACGCCCGTGCCCGTCCGAGGCCGCGGTGGCCGAGGTGGACGTGGTGGTGGAGGCGGTGGTGGGTTCGGTGGCGGGGCACCGCGAGAGATCCTCGGCGCCGTCGTCAGCGGTCGGTACTACACCGCCTCTCAAATGCAGAAAAAATAGTTACGGCCGTTTCAGCGCGTCGCGCGTCTGCTAGTGTGTCCGCGGGTTCACTATGCACGCATACCTCGTTGCCATTGTCGTTTCGGTTTCGGCGGCGTCGCTGTCTGGGCAGACGCCCGCTCAAGCGCCCAATCGACAAACGGATCTGACCGCGGCGATCAGCGGCGTCGTTGTTGATGCCACGAGCGGCGAGCCCGTCGAGAATGCGAGCGTCACCATCGACGGCGCCAATGTCAAAGGGCTGGCGCAACAGCGCCAGATCACGGACGCCAAGGGCCGTTTCGTTTTCGTCAACCTGCCGCCGGGGAGCGATTACGCAGTCAACGCCGCAGCGCCCGGTTTCTTCAATGCAGGCCTGACGCGCGGTACCAGCATTCTCGACACGCGTCAGTTGGTCACTGTCAAAGCTGGCGAATGGGTTCGCGATCTGCAGATACGGATGATGAAGCCCGGTTCGATCTCGGGTCGTGTGCTCGACGAGGCCAGTGAACCCGTCGTTGGAGTCTTCGTGCGCGCGTTGAAGCGCGTTCCGGTCGCCGGCCGCGAGCAGCTCGTCAATGTGTCTACGGGCACGACGGACGACCGCGGAATGTACCGGATCTCCGGTCTCGACGCGGGTCGCTACTTCGTGGAAGTGCCTTCGGTGCAAGGTGCAACGCCGCCCTCGGCAGGACCGTCCATGCCATCGGAGTTCGTTGGCACGCCAGCGAGCTATCCCGGTTCGGCTGCGCCGAGCAGCGCAAGCGCGGAGCATCGCGCTCGCGTGTATCCGATCGCGTTCTATCCGGCCGCACGCGCCGTCAATGAAGCCAGCACGATTGACGTCAGTCTCGGCGAAGAACGCGCCGGCGCGGACATCGCGCTCGCGCCGGTCAGCGGTTTTGCCGTAAACGGTCGTCTTGTCGGCCACTTCGAGGGATTGACGCTGCGATTGATGCCCACCGGACTCGAAGTGCTTGGCAACGGTTCGGAGGCGGCGCAGTCGCCCATCGGTGCAGACGGCGCGTTTGCATTCGACAACGTTCCCGCGGGGAATTACGTGCTCGTCGCGGGCCGGCGTGTGTCGGAAATGGTGGGCACGTTGGCGACGGGCTCGCGGTCGCTGCCATCTCCGGCTTCGACGCAGGGATGGTCAGGCTCGACGATCGCCGTCGCCTCTGTTCCGTTAGGCGTGATGCTGTCTCACAAACAATTTGGCAACAATCCGACGACACAGGGGCAGCCGTCAGGCTCTGCGTTCGCACGGATGCCTCTCAATGTTTCCAGCGACATCGCCGGCCTTCTCGTCACGCTTCGCGACGGCGCTGTGATGGAGGCAGCAGTCCAGTTCGATGCGGCGCCGAACAGCAAGACGACAAAGCCGACGCTGGCGCAAGTGCCGCTCTCACTCGATGCGACCAATGGTGATCCTGATCTCGGCATCATCTATCCGAAGTTCACCGACAAGATCCTCAG
>Ga0114969_10003134_pt1 | contig 13373 bp, 6 predicted proteins | sample M_130807_MF_Meta_FD_87316 | JGI IMG/M metagenome (GOLD analysis project Ga0114969, IMG submission 87316) | Freshwater microbial communities from Lake Montjoie, Canada to study carbon cycling - M_130807_MF_MetaG | ecosystem: Environmental > Aquatic > Freshwater > Lake | place: Lake Montjoie...
AAACATCCATGGCATATATTCCTCAGAAGTTGGAAGATTGAAGTCATTTCCATTAAATAATAAAATAAAAAAGTCGGTCACATTATCTCCAAAAGCTCCATACATAACTGTTGCATTATTATAAAACTCAACAGTGTCCCCTCCATTATAATAAAAAAAATACACAATCCCAATAGCTATCGCACCTAGCATTTTTAAAAGCACTCCATACATAAAATATTTTCTCATTAATTTATCTTCAGGATAAAGTAGATTTCGCAACAAAATAAAAAATACTATAAAAATTATTAAATATATAGGTGTTAATATTAAATCTGTATTAGTAAGTAAATCCTTATAATATGCTTCTTTTAAAGTAAACATAAATTATAAACAGATTAAGTTTGTAAAAATTTCTTCTAAAAAATAAGTTATAAAGGTAATATTACAGCAAAGTTATCTTCAAAGTTTATTTTTATTTCTTAATATGGCTTTTTTCAAAATAACACATTTTAGTAAATGTTAAAAGTTTTACAAATAATTAATCGCTTGAATTTAGGCGGTCCAGCTACAATTGTGGCGGTTTTAACTAAGTACTTAAGGCCAGAATTTGAAACATTGTTAGTTTCGGGAATGATTGATGAAACCGAAGAAAGTTCAGAATTTATTGCTCATGAATTGGGGTTGGAACCAGTTTATATTCCAGAAATGTATCGTGATATAAATTTATTTCAAGACAGAAAAGCATATAAAAAACTAAAAGACATAATACGGGAATTTAAGCCAGATATTGTTCATACTCATGCAGCAAAAGCCGGAACTCTTGGCCGATTAGCTGCAATTAACTGCAAAGTTCCAATCATATTACATACATTTCATGGTCATGTATTTCATTCTTATTTCAGTCCTTTAAAAACAAGAATGTTTTTAGAAATTGAGAAATATCTTGCGACAAAATCAACAAGAATAATCGCAATAAGTGAAAGACAAAAAAAAGAACTTGGTCTCATATATAAAATATGTCCCTTAGATAAAATAGAAGTTATTCCTCTCGGATTTAATCTCGCACCTTTTCAAGAGAATCAATCTGAAAAACGAAAACAATTCCGAAATCAGTATTTAATTGATGACGATGAAGTTGTTATTTCAATTATAGGTAGGCTTGTTCCAATTAAGAATCATAAATTTTTTATTGACGCGTTAAAAATTATTTTTCAAAACACAACTAAAAAAGTACGCGCTTTTATTATTGGTGATGGTGAAGAACGAACAAACATCGAAAATCACATAAAATCGGTTGGTCTGGATTTCGTTAATTTTTTGCAAGAGAAAAAGAAAACCCAAATAACCTTTACTTCATGGAAAAGGGACATAGATGTAGTAAATGCAGGCTCTGATATTATTGCACTTACTTCCTTTAACGAAGGGACCCCTGTTAGCTTAATTGAAGCTCAGGCTGCAAATAAACCAATTGTAACAACCAGAGTTGGAGGTATAACAGATGTTGTCATCCCAGAAAAAACAGCTTTAATATCTTCGAAAACAAGCGTGACTAATTTTGCCCGAAATCTCTTTATTCTTATAGAGGATAATGAGAAGAGAAGAGAAATGGGAATACACGGACATGACTTTGTTTGTGAAAAATTCAGTTATTCAAGATTAATAAAAGACACAGCGGAACTTTATAATAAACTATTAAAAGAGAAATCTAAATCATTGTAAAATCTTATATTTGCCATCATCAAAATTTATTCAGATTGATATTATTTAGGAGTAATACATTATTATTATTATTATTATTATTTGCATGGATTTTAACCCTATCCTCTTGCAGGCTTTTTTATCCTGATTTAATGTTTAAAACTGATAAGTTTTATCAATTTACTCCTTCAGATACTACAATTACTAGCAAAGAATATGTTCTAAAGGCTAATGATGTTTTAGAGATTCAAATATTGTCAAATAACGGTTATCAATTAGTCGATGTACTTGGACAAGGAGGTTTTTATAATCCTGTTACTTATATAATTCATAATGAGGGTTTTGCGATTCTTCCATTACTAGACTCAATTTATATGGCTGGATACAGTATTACTGGGTGTGAAAATTTATTAAATGACAGATATTCATTTTATTTTGTAAATCCATATATTAAGATTAAAGTAATTAACCGAAGGTGCATCGTTTTTACCGGAAGAGGAAATGGTAAAATCGTCGAGTTAAATAATGAAAGCATGTCTTTAATTGAAGTACTTGCATTGGGAGGTGGAATTAATGGAAGTAAGGCATTTCGAGTAAAGATAATAAGAGGCGACACTCGAAATCCGCAAGTTTTTTTAATTGACCTTTCAACTATTGAAGGGTTGAAAAAAGCGAATCTTCAAATTGCATCAAATGATATTATATATGTAGAACCAAGTCTTACATTAAATGATATTAATACTCAAATAGTACCAATATTATCCTTGATTACAACTTCAGTATTGATATATTCAACTATTTTATCTTTGAAAAAATAATGATCGAAAAGAAAGTTATCTTAAGTCCAATGCAAAAAATCCTTGGCGAGGATTTTAACCCGGGATTATTAATGATAATAGCAAGAAAAAGTTTAATTTGGTGTATTCTTATCGTACTTCTTACTACATCGAGTTCAATTCTATATTTGCGATATACATCTCCGTTATATGAGGTTACCGCTCAAATAATGATTAAACAAGTTAATACTTCAAGTTCGCTAGGTATTTCAAGTGGGGTAAATTCTGCAGATGAACTTGATCAAATCGAACTTCAAAAGAACATTCAAATAATGAAATCTAATGTAATATTAGATCGCATTGTAGATATCCTTCCTTTATCTGTAAGTTATTTTAACATCGGTCAAGTTTTATTAGAAGAAAGGTATAAAACTTCACCTTTTGAGATTATTCCTAGTTTTATTGATCCAAATGTGTATGATATACCTATTTATTTTATTTTTAAATCAAGAAGAGAGTTTATAGTAGAATATAAAATTTCTAAGGTTAAATATTCTTTTAATGGAAAATTTGACCAGATAACTACAACTCCACATTTAAAATTTATTGCAAAATTAATCAATAAAGATTTTCAAAAAAACATTGATGTTTATATAAACAGCAACTATTATTTTGTATTAAATAGCCGTGAATTAATTACTAAAGATATTAGGAACAAAATAAGAATTGAATTATACCCTCCAACAATTCAATTTAGCCTTCAAGATGCTGTTCCTCAAAAAGCCGTAGATATAGTAAATTGTTTAAATGATGAGTTTATTAAATACAATAAAGAGAAAAAAACAGAAAGCTCATCATTAATTATTGATTTTATTAATACTCAAATAGAATTATTAAATACAGAACTTCAGGCATTTGAAAATCAAATAAAAGCTTTTAAAGTTGAGCATTCATTAATTAGTACTGAATCCAAAGCTGTTGAGATTATTTCATCTCTTAAAAATATTGAAGATAAAAAAAGCATACTAAATTCTGATGAAAAAAACCTAAATTATTATTTGAATTATTTTATTAAAAACAAAGATTCATCAAAACTGCTTTTGGGTATTGTTGATCCCAAATATATTGGGTTACAAACATATGTGGCTGCATTGGACAACTTACAATCTGACAAACGGGAAAAACTTTTAAAATTAAAACCCGCCAATCCGCAAATTATTAATATTGATAAGCAAATTGAAGAGGTTAAGTCTAATATTTTTCAAAACATATTCAACTCAAAGGAAAACATCAATTTAGAGAAAAAAGAACTAGAAGATCAATATAATAAATATCAAGTTCAATTTAAAGAATTTCCTGATTTAGAATCAGAATTTCAAAAATTAAATAATTTAAGTAGTTTAAAAGAAAAATACTACTTAATCTTTCTAGATAAAAAATCAAGTTTAAGTATTTCCTTAGCTGGATTTGTTTCTGATTTTGTTGTATTAAAAAGAGCCGAAATTCCGAAAAATCCTGTTTTTCCTAATGTGCCGCTTATTAAATCAATTGGGATAATATTGGGTCTTTTTTTAGGGCTAATTTTTATATTTATTAGGTACTTGCTTAGTAATAAAATTCTCTCTATTTCAGAAATTGAAAAATATTGCAACGCAGGATTAATAGGTATTATTCCAATTTACAGAAAACCAATGGATGTTTCTCAATTAGTGGTAAACATGAATCCAAAATCAGTTATTTCAGAGTCATTTCGAAGTATTCGAACTAATCTTGACTATGTCTATTCAGGCATAGGAACGAAAATTATTTCAGTTACTTCAACAATTGCGGGTGAAGGAAAGACTTTTATAGCTGTAAATACAGCTGGGATTTTTTCTGTTGGAGGTAAAAAAACAATAATTCTTGATTTTGACCTTCGTAAACCTAGAATACATAAAGCATTTTCAACAGAAAATAATAAAGGTTTAAGCACAATATTAATTGGCAAATATAAGCTTGATGAATGCATTAAGCATTCTGAATGGGATAACCTTGATTTTATTACCTCTGGACCTGTTCCGCCAAATCCTGCTGAGTTTATAATGTCTCAAAAAGCTGCTGATTTAATTGAAGAATTAAAGTTGAGATATGATATTATAGTAATTGACACTCCGCCTATTGGTGTAGTTACTGATGCTCTTGAGTTACTTAAGAAAGCCGACTACCCCTTATATGTTGTTAGAGCTGATTACTCAAGTCGTAATTTTTTAAACAATGTAAATAGGTTGGTTACAGAAAATCAAATTACCCGCTTGTCAGTTGTATTGAATAGTATGGGTTCAGGTGCTTCAGGCTACTCATATAACTATGGATATGGATACGGATACGGATATGGATATGGTTCAGGCTATGGTGGATATGGCGGCGGCGGTAGCTATGGTTATGGTTATTATTCCGATGCAGCTGCTCCAAAACTTTCGAGATGGAAAAATATTGTTAAATTTATAAAAGATAAATTCTGACAATGCTTACTAATGAAACCAAAATTTATTTTGCGTATTTCATTTTTTTTATTCTAGCTATAATATTTTCAATTTTAATTAACGGTTTGTTTTTACGATTTTCAAAAACAATGGGAGTAAGACAAAACGAACAACAAAACCTTATCCGATGGGCATCTACCACTAAACCATCTGTTGGCGGATTTTCATTTTACATCGTATTCCTTTTTTCATTTTCCGCTTACACATTTATATTGTTTGATAAAGGCGATTTGTTTAACAAACAATTAATTGGCCTGATGCTTTCATCAACTACTGGTTTTTTAATTGGGTTGGCAGATGATGCTTATAATACTAATCCAATACTAAAATTTCTTGGCCAATTAATGTGTGCTGTAATTCTAATCGTATCAGGTGTATTAATAAATATTTCAGACTATTACGCCCTTAATGCTTTGTTTACGATTTTTTGGGTTGTTGGAATAATGAATTCTATTAATATGCTGGATAATATGGATGGAGTTACCGCAATAATTTCCGGTCTCATTTTAACTGCTTGTTTATCTATTTTAATTATTCAAGGGAAATTTTTCTCAATTCATTCCTTTATAATAATTGGTGTAATTGGAGCACTAGGCGGATTTATGGTTTTTAACTTTCATCCGGCAAAATTATATATGGGTGATACGGGCAGTCAATTTTTAGGTGTATTTCTATCTGGCATCGGGATTTTAGTTCTATGGAATTTCCGAGATGTACCTGGCCCGGTATTCCAATTCAAACAATTTCTATTTCCATTGTTAGTTTTTTGTATTCCAATAATAGATACCACTACAGTTTTTTATCGCAGAATAATTCGCAAACAATCTCCATTTGTTGGTGGAAGAGACCACACCACACATCATTTGGCTTATCTTGGTTTAAGCGATTCGCTTGTATTGCTTGTGCTTTCCTTAATTGCATTAATTTCTTCGGTCTTTGTATGTGGCTTAATCTATTGGTATGAACTTCTTGAATCTGAAATCACACTTTTGTTTTTCTTTTATTTTATTGTTTTGTTTTTTGTGATGCAGGTTTTATATGAGTTAGGAAACAAGAAAAAAAACAGACTTGAAGAAAATCAAAAAAATATAAAAATTGCGTGAGGTTTTTTATGTCTTTATTGGCGGGGGTATTGGAAGCACACTAAGGTTTTTCACAGGTAAGTTTTTCTCTTCTTTTATTCCGACTTTTCCAATTGGAACTTTGTTTTCTAATGTTATAAGCACCTTTATTTTAGGGCTTGTTTTTGGATTGTTCTCACTTAAGAATATAAACAACAATTCTTATTTGTTTCTTGCTACAGGAATTTGCGGAGGATTTAGCACCTATTCAACATTTACTCTTGAAAGCATGAATTTGATTCAATCAGGTAATGTATCATATGGTTTAATAAATATTGGATTGAATCTTATATTATGTTTTCTTTCCTTAGCAATTGGTATAGCTATTTCAAAGCAATTTTGAAAAATCATTTTTCAGTGAATTTCAGTGAATAAAAAAAGGACACTCATTCTGAATGTCCTTTAAATTAATTGCGAAAGAATTTAATCAACGAATAATCGAAATTTTTTGAGTTTTATTATAGCTGCCACTCTTAACTTTTATAAAATAAATTCCAGGAGCAAGATCTGTGGTATTAATAACAATTGATTGATTTCCGATACTGCTTCCATTATTAAAATGGCGCACAACTTTTCCTTCCAAATTAATTAATTCAAAATTGGTTGCTACATGATTTTCTGAAAAGAAATTTACAGTTAAATTATCTGTTGCAGGATTTGGATATGCGGTCAATTCAAAATGCGATTTACTTTCAATATCATTTAATCCAACCATTACAACACCGCCCTGATCTTTAAATCGCTGAGCAAACTCCTGTAGATACTGATTTGAAATTTCAAGGCTATGAACAATAACTTCATTCTCATCATTTCGGGTTGAAGCGCTGTTGGTAAAGTTAAATGATCCTGTTATTACCTGTGGATCTGAAAACTGATCATCAGCATCAACAATTGCATATTTGTGGTGCATTAACCATGAGAATTGATTTAGCTTAAGATTTGAAGTTGTCATTGGTGCAACTAATGCATTGTAAACGGCAGTTGACTGTGCAGTATCGTGTATTATGCCTTGTGCAAAATAATCAGGATGCGATTGATAATTATCTGCAATAGGATATGCTAACTCAGTACGGGTAAAACTGAAAACAATAAAATGTATGGAAGTATTTGCCGTTAATAATGCATCTTTTACATGTGAGTTTACAACATCAGAAGGGCTGAAATATTGTTCAACGTGATTCCCTTGCAATAAATATTCATGTGGTGTGTTATCAGTTTTATCAGGGCCAAATTTCTGGCCAATTAACATTTCATTGAATTCAAGTGTGTATCCTTTTGCCATTGTTTGATCCTGAAAAATTATAATATTCTGAGCATCAACATTAACCTGATCGTCTGTAAAATTCATTGACCCGGTCCATACAACTGGCGCATTTGGGTTATTGGAATTTGCATCAATAACAACAAACTTATTATGCATTATACCATAAGTTGAACCAACAGGGCTTTGTATTTTCTGAATTGATGATATAAACGAATTCATTGTGGTTGAACTAACACCATTATCAGCCACAACTCTTACAGTTACACCACTTGCAGCCTTTTGATTAAGTGCTGTGATAATTCCATTTAAATCATCAATATTATAAATTGCAACATCAATTGATAATGTTGCACGATTTATATAAGCTATTAAGGTGTCAGCGGCAATTTGATTTAAATAATGTGAATAATTATTCGAGGATAATGCAAATGATGAATCTGTTGAATGATTAAAGTAACAAGTTATTGATTGAGAAGAAAGAGATTGCGTTCCCATGACTTGTATTGATGAAAAAGAAGTATCACCACTTGAACTGATGGTTAGTCCCTTAACATAATAAAGGGTTGCAGGTGTTAAACCCGATAGATTGATTAAATGATTTGTAGTAAAAGTTACATCACTCACTTCGCTTCCAAGTGCACTGGTCAAACCATATCGAACTATTGTATTCCCTGGGTTTTGAGTCGTAAAACCAACAGAGAAGCCTGAAGTAGTAATATTAGTTTGTTTTAAGGTAGTGGTTAAAACCGGAGGATTCCCAACCTGAATAATATCATTCAAATCACGGGGAAGCAATTGGTAAGTTGAAGTGTATTGGCCCATGATTCCAACTAAGCCTATAGTTCCGGAAGGGATTGGAGTCGAAACCATATTGCTACTCAAATTAACTCTAACTTGACCTGTATTTGCTCCATCAGAAACATTATAATTTGTATTTCCTGCAAATGTTCCTGGTGCTGTAAATGAAACTGCATTGATTTGTACTAATTGACCTTCATATTGTTCTAAAAATCCTCCGGGAATGGTTAAAACCACGGGAGGATGAATTGTATTTCCAGTTGTTATTACTGAAAAATTTGTAACAGCAAACTCCATTAAATTATTATAAGGAGATACTGTACCGGTCGCTTCAATACTATCACCACGAACTAATGAGGAAAGCGATGATCCGTAAAGAGCCACACCTCCGGTTCCGTCTTGCATGAAGCGTAATGAGCCACCAAACTCTGATCCGTTTGAAACTATTCCACGCACAGTAACAGTTGCCCCGGTTGCTGCCAGCTTAGCCGTTGCTATTGAAACAAGTTGTGCATTGCTTTCAAAATGTAAGAAAATTAAAATTGCGATTGAAAAAAGAAATTTCATGATTAATGTTTGAAGATGTCAAATGTAAATGAAAGATAGTTTAAACCTTATTAATAAATTATAAAATTTGATTGGTTAAATTTATTTATAGTCTTAAATAAAAAAAGGGATTGTTTCTTTCGAAACAATCCCTTTGTAAGTTATTTATTTAGAAATTATTCTCTTATAAAACTACTGTTCAAGGTTTGATTACCGTTACTGATATTAACGAAATAAAATCCTGCAGGAAGTTTTGATGCATCAATGTTTAACAGCACAGATGAAGAATTGAATGTCATATAAATCTTGCCATCTAATCCTATAATCTTTACAATTGAATTGTCAGCATTTATTGAACTTAAATCAATCATAATATTTCCTAGAGTTGGATTCGGATAAACTGAAAAGTTGTTTGAACAATTTATTGTAGCTGCTTCAATAGGTGTGTAATGATTTTCTCCATTCTCATCAACCTGCATTAAACGATAATATGCAATCGAACACAAAGGAGAATGATCAATGAATGTGTAGTCGTGCGAAATCTGACTGGTTCCATTTCCATTCACCTTCCCTAATTCTGAAAAATTAATTCCTTCGGCACTGCGTTGAACCGAAAAATATTTGCAGTTTAATTCTGCCTGTGTATTCCATAATAAATTAATTTGCTTATTATCAATTGGTGTAGCGTTAAAAGTTGTTAATTCAACAGGAAGAGGATATGCACCAAAGCCAATTGCGAAATCAGAAAATGATGTAACTAAAGTCCGTTTGGCTACTGCTATTCCGCCTCCTATTGACTGCGTTGCATTATCATGATGACCATTACTATTCGCCAAAGTGGTTCCTGACCATATAGCACTTGCATTTGGACGCTTTATTACCCCCATTTGATTTGCATTGCCGGAATAGTTACTAAATCCTCTCTGTGTTAATGTTACATCATAATTTACTGAAGTATATGCATTGGGAGTTATTGTCCAAAATCCACTGTTCAGTACTCCATTAATACCGTCTCCATTAATTTCAGTAGTCGGATAAGCAGGAGCGGCTCCGGTTACAACTGAATTAAAGAACGCTAAAATATTGGTCATACTAACATCATGACTATTTAAGGTAACTGTTGCCAACTGATAATTAGTTGCATCACCAACCGGAAAATCATAGGTTCCTGTTGAAGCTACATTTCTTCTTAGATTACCATTTACCCATGATGCTATTGAATAGCCACTTACTGAACCTACTGCACTTGATATAACCTGTGCTTCATTTGCTCCAGTTGAAAGTTTTCCATTGGTTAAAATCAGCTGGCTTGAAATTAAAATATTATTGTTGATTGTAATTCCATTTGAATTATTTATTTGTAGCTTATTAAATGCTTCAGGTGCATTAATAGTTTGAGAAGAAGTTCCGACAAATGATACTTGACCGGTTCCTTCTGTAAATCCTGTAGAATTATAGTTGGTCCAATTGCCTTTAAGCGAAATTGAATTGTTATTTGAATTTAAAACCGGATTTAATGAATTTGTATTCAGAATACTTAAATTACCTTCAAAGAAAACAGTCTGACCAGTACTAACTAATGGATAAATCTGAACTGTAGTTATTGGTGCAGCTGCTTCTGGATCCAAGACAATATTATTTAATTTAGCTACTGTTATTGCCGTGCCTCCAAAATCACTTAAGTGAACATCAGTTGAAGCTGAAGAACAATCGAAAATTAAAGTTCCTGTAAAATTGAAATTTGCGCTTGTTGAAGTTGCGCTTCCTAATTGCACATCATCACCAATTGTTAATGTATTTCCATTATCAGTAAATACAGCAGTACCTGTATTATTAATCAATAAATCTCCTGTTATATACGCATCAGTATTTCCGGCAACACCTGCAAAAACCAATGAACCTGCTGTTTTTACAGAGGTGAGATTTAAACATTTTATCAATTGTCCGTTGCCAGTAAATGTTTGAATTGAAGTTGCATTGTTTGTTGTAATATTTAAATAATCCAAACAATTATCAAAGAAATATCCTCCTGCCACTAAAGTAATGTTCTTTGCAACATTCATTGTTTTTATTACGGGTGTTACATTTAGATAAGAATTGTTTATGGTTAAATTTCCGTTGACCGTTATATTTCCTGTTAAAGTTACACCACTTCCACTGTTATTATTAATTACCAAATTGAAAGTAGTTATTGCAGGTAATGTTTGCGGGGTGGTTCCGTTAAGAGTAAGCGTTCCGCCTGTGTGAGTAAATGTTCCACCAATAGTAATTGAACCTGTCAAATCCAAATTCCCGCCTGTTAAAAGAGATAAAGTATGACCTGATTGAATGTTAAGATTTCGGCAAGTAGCATTAGGTGCATTAAAGATTGAAGGTTCATTCGCCAAAACACCTGTTGGAATAATTACATCTGTTGTAGCTGTTGGTACTCCACCACACCAGTTTAATGGATTGTTCCAATCAGAACTAAATGTTCCAAGCCATTGGCCTGTTGGGTTGACTGTGACAACAACGCTATTAGAAGCATTACATCCTGTAGCAGTTACAGTTTCTGTTAAAGTATAAGTTGAATTAATAGTTGGTGAAGCCAGTGGATTTGATAAAACAGAACTGCTTAATCCGGCTGTAGGACTCCAGGAATAAGTATTTCCTACAGTTCCTGCATTTCCAATCACAATTCCAGAACCACTGCATACAGCACTATTTGAACCGACGATTGCTGTTGGATTTGGGTTGACAGTTAACGGTATTGGAGAAGTGGTATTTGAACAACCATAACCATTTGTTGCAGTTATAATATAAAAAGTGTTTACTATAGGAGTTACACCAGTTGGGTTATTATTGGTTGATGTAAAACCAACAGGAGAGGAAGTCCAGTTATAATTATAGTTTGATGAAACACCCGAAATTGTAATATTATCAATAGCCCAATACCAGTCATTTGATGCAGTATATAAAAAACGAACATAAAAAGTTGGTTGACCTAAATATGCACTCAAATTAATATTTGCATTTACAAAACCATTACTGGTTCCTGTATTTGCTGTATAAGGGGATGGAGCTAATGTTGTCCAACTTGATCCATTAGTTGAAACCTGCACTTTTGCATCATCACCACTCGCACCGTTATCTCTGTAATACTGGTAAAAGTCGAGAGACAAAGTTGAATAACCAACTGTGCTCATTACAGGAGATTGTAAAATTGTTGATGTTGTTCCACCTGCCCCTTGTGATTGACTATTAGACAGATAAAATTGTGTAGCATCGTTAGAACTAATTGTTACACTACTAGCACCTGGTGTTGCATAATTATTCGGTCGAAGATTCCAGGCTGCATTTACCGGTGTTCCTCCTGTTGAGTTATTAATTGTTGTCCAAGCGTTTATGGTTCCATTAAAATTTTCCTTTTCCAAAACTGTAATGTAACTTGAAGCGGATGAGTATAAATTTAAGCTTTGTCCGAGACATATTGCAGGTGTAGATGATGAAGCTGATATAGCTCCGGTAAAAGTATATGGATTAATGTCAATAAACTCAGTATGGCTTACAGCTGCGCAACCTCCGGTTGCAGTTCGGGTATTTGTTACAGCATAGTTTCCAGGTGTTGAAGCAGAAATATCAATTACTCCATTTGCACCTAGGCTTATCAACCCCGAAGATGAAGTAAAAGTACCAGCAGCCGCTCCGCCAGTAAAAATTGGCGATGGATCAATTGCGTTTACACTTTGACATAATGCACCTGAGGCATAATTAAATGTTGCAATCGGAGAAGTAGTTATTGTAACTTGAGTTGTACGGGTTGTAGTAGCGGGAGTACAAGTGCCTCCAACTGCCATTGTAAGAGTTACTGTATATGTTCCTCCTGTGCTTGCTGATAAATCAATTTGTCCGGTACTAGTACTAACAAATACCAAACCTGCTGTTGAAGAAAACACATCAGGGAAAGCACCTCCGGTAAGAGTTGGCATTGGATCAGTTCCGGTACTGCAAAATGGCGAACCAATATAACTAAAAGCTGCGCCAGCAGGCACTGCGCCAATATTAACTACTACAGGGTCAATATCAATACAACCTGATGCAGTGGTACTTTTTATATAGTAGGTTCCATTAACATTCACTGAAGAAGGAGAAGAAGTAGTAATTGGAAGAGTTGCTAAAGCATTTGACCAATATGATAATGTTCCGCCTCCTGTGGTTCCTGCTGTTACTGCAGGTAATGTTAAATCTACCGTACCTGTACAAATAGTTTGATTAGTTACAACAAGTACCGGAGTTACATTAACAACAACGGTAGGAGTAGTATTAAGTTGAATATTGCAATCAGAACTAGCGTTAGATGCAAGAACATTAAATGTTGTATTGGTTGTTAGTATACCGGTAGGTAAACTAATTGTTCCCCCTGTTCCTGCAACCGCAACACCAATATTAGTTGTTCCAACTCGCAGTTGATATATTACACCTAATTGAGATAAAGCAACATTAATATTTGTTGTTGTACCAGAACAAATACTTGCAGGTACAGCAGTGGTTGTCAAAGTGATTGTAGGTAATGGATTTATTGTTACAACAACACTTGATGAAGTGGTGCAACCAAAGCCATCAGTAATTAAAACAGTATAAATTCCATTATCAGCAGCAGTTGCACTTGCATTTACTAGTGGATTAG
>Ga0114969_10003135_pt1 | contig 13373 bp, 8 predicted proteins | sample M_130807_MF_Meta_FD_87316 | JGI IMG/M metagenome (GOLD analysis project Ga0114969, IMG submission 87316) | Freshwater microbial communities from Lake Montjoie, Canada to study carbon cycling - M_130807_MF_MetaG | ecosystem: Environmental > Aquatic > Freshwater > Lake | place: Lake Montjoie...
CAGGGCCAGTTGATCATGACCAGCCTGGATCATGACTCAGCAATCACGCTGGCACCGGATCGAGTGTTCCACGTGGAACAGGGTCGCGTTACGAGCATTTAGGCACTATAATGGTTCATTAGTATCCGGACGACTTTATGAGCCAAGACGACGTCTACGATTCCAGCAAAATCAAGGTCTTAAAGGGTCTTGATGCAGTGCGGAAAAGACCCGGTATGTACATCGGTGACACCGATGATGGTACCGGTCTGCACCATATGGTTTTCGAGGTTGTCGATAACTCGATCGATGAATCGCTAGCGGGTCACTGTGATCGCGTCCAGGTCACCATTCACGCCGATGAGTCAGTGACGATCTCAGACAATGGTCGCGGGATCCCGGTAGATATCCACCCGGAAGAGGGCAGATCGGCAGCAGAGGTCATCATGACCGTCCTGCATTCGGGCGGTAAGTTCGACGATACGTCGTACAAGGTTTCGGGCGGACTGCATGGTGTCGGTATATCGGTGGTCAATGCGCTGTCAGACACGCTGACACTCACCATCTGCCGAGGCGGCCAGATGTATCGCCAGGAATACAAGCTGGGTGAACCAGTTGCTCCGCTGGCTGCAGTCGGCAGCACCAGCGAACGTGGCACCACCATCCGCTTCAAACCGTCCCCGCAGATTTTCACCAACATCCAGTTCGTTTACGACACGCTCGCCAAGCGCCTGCGCGAATTGTCCTTCCTGAATTCCGGCGTCCGCATTGAACTGGTCGATGAGCGAGAAGATCGCACTGATGTCTTCCAGCATGAGGGTGGCCTGCAGGAATTCGTGCGCCATCTGAATCGCAGCCGTTCGGCAATACACGACAACGTGTTCTGGTTTAGCGAGCAGAATGCTTCAATTGCCGTCGAGGTCGCGTTGCAGTGGAACGACTCCTATCAGGAGAGCATGTTCTGCTACACGAACAACATTCCACAGAAAGACGGTGGCACCCACCTGTCCGGCTTCCGTGCAGCGCTGACCCGGACCCTGAACGACTATATCGAGAAGGAAACTGCCTCCAAGAAAGAAAAGTTTCCAACCACTGGCGATGACGCTCGAGAAGGGCTCACGGCCATCCTGTCGGTAAAGCTGCCTGATCCCAAGTTCTCATCGCAGACCAAGGACAAGCTGGTCTCTTCGGAAGTGAAGGGCATGGTCGAGACTGCGGTCAGCACGCGACTTGCAGACTTCCTCATGGAACACCCGACCGAGGCGAAGGCCATCGTGGCAAAGATCGTGGACGCTGCGCGCGCCCGCGAAGCAGCGCGCAAGGCGCGCGAGATGACCCGTCGAAAGGGCGCTCTGGACATCGCAGGGCTGCCAGGCAAGCTCGCTGACTGTCAGGAAAAGGATCCGGCACTGTCAGAGATATTCATCGTCGAGGGCGACAGCGCAGGTGGCTCCGCGAAGCAGGGGCGTGATCGCCGAACGCAGGCCATCCTGCCGCTGAAGGGAAAGATCCTGAATGTCGAGAAGGCTCGCTTCGACAAGATGCTCTCGTCTGCCGAAGTCGGCACACTGATCACCGCACTGGGCTGCGGTATCGGACGTGACGACTTCGATATCAACAAGCTGCGCTATCACCGCGTCATCATCATGACGGACGCCGACGTGGACGGCAGCCACATCCGTACCCTGCTGCTCACATTCTTCTATCGCCAGATTCCGATGCTGATCGAGCGCGGCTATGTCTACATCGCGCAACCACCGTTGTACAAGGTCAAGCGCGGCAAGAGCGAGGTCTACGTCAAGGACGACAGCGAACTGACGGCCCTGCTGCTGGCCAGCGCGCTCGACGACGCTACGCTCACAGTCAACGCCAGCGCGCCTCCGCTCACGGGTGCCTCGCTCGAACAGCTGGTGCGCCGGTATACCGAAGCTGAAGCGATCATCCAGCGCTGGGCTCGCCGCTATGATGCGCGGCTGCTCGAGCAGCTGATCTACATGCCCGAAGTGACGGCCGCAGACTTTGATAACGCAGAATTTCTGGAGCGCTGGTGCAGCGAGCTGCAACAGGCCCTCAACGTCAACGATGGGGGTTCGCGCAGCTATCGTGTCGAGGTACGCCCGGCGACGGAAGGTCACTCGGCGCGCGTGCTGGTGCAGCGCACGGAGCACGGCAGCGTCACCGACAAGCAGCTGCACCGGGAATTCTTCGATTCAGCCGAATACCGCCGACTGGCCGAATTGGGCAAGACACTCACCGGGCTCATCGGCCCTGGCGCACGCATTGCGCGCGGTGAGCAGCATCAGGACATAGCTACCTTCAAGGAAGCCATCCGCTGGCTGTTCGATCAGGCACGAAAAGGCCAGTCCATCCAGCGGTACAAGGGTCTCGGCGAGATGAATCCTGAGCAGCTGTGGAACACAACCATCAATCCTGCCGAGCGCCGTCTGATGCAGGTGCGTATCGACGATGCGATAGCCGCGGATGAAATTTTCACGACGCTGATGGGTGATCAGGTGGAGCCGCGCCGCGAGTTCATCGAGAAGAACGCCCTTTCGGTAGCAAACCTGGACATCTGAGCAGGCGACTGGCTTTGGACTGGGCCGCCCGGGCCTGGCGGCAGCTCTCAGGATGGCCGGCGCAGACCGCGTCCGGCCAGGAACGGATCGAGCCGGACCAGCAGCAGGTAGGCCCACAGAGATCTCAGGCTCTGCCACCAGCGTCGGTGACGGCCCCATTCGGCGGGATCGATGCGTTCGGAGCGAGTCAGATCCCCGTCAAAGACCTGCCGAACCTGCTCCGCCAGCGACCGCGACGGGATCCGGACCATCAGTTCGTAATTGATGCGCAGGCTGCGGATGTCGAGGTTGGCCGATCCTGCATAAACCACGTCGTCCAGCACGATCAGCTTCGCATGAACGATCTGGGGCTGGTATTCGTACAGTGCCACGCCGCCACGAAGCCAGAACGGGTAGAGCCGTTGCGCTGCCCAGCGAACCAGAGGCACGTCTGATTGAGCTCCGGTAATTAATCGAACACGGCCCCGGCGCGCCACGGCCCGCATGGCGCGCCGTATTTGCCACGTTGGCAGCAGGTATGCCGCGTATGCAGAAAGCTCGCGGCCAGCCGCAAGATCCGAACGAATGACACGCTGCAAGCGTCCACTCCGCGTCCCGGGGCCGCTCAGCAGAAGGCCCGTGGAATGGCGGTCCACATCATGATGACGCAGGTAGCGCCGTGCGAACCGTGCCACGGCCATTGGAGTGAAGCCAGCGAGCTGGAACATCTGATCCATGCTGCTATCGAGGCTGGCCACGATAGGACCCCGCAACTCGACCGCGAAATCGCGCCAACCAGTGGCAATTCCATCGCCATCGTATTCATCGCCAATATTCAGCCCCCCGACGATGGCCAAATGGCCGTCAACGGTCATCAGCTTGCGATGATTGCGAAAGCTGCCCCTGAAATAGCGGCTCTGGTTGAACCAGACGACGCGTGCTCCCGCGCCCTGTAACGAACGAAAGTAGGCAGGACCGAGACGTTCGGAACCGAAAGCATCGACGAGGATTTCCACTCGTACGCCACGAGCTGCTGCGGCATGCAGCTCTTCAAGAAATCGGTCTGCGACGATGCCGGCCTTCCAGATGTAGGTCTCGATCCGCACCACGCGCTGAGCTGCGGCAATGCTCGACCACATGCTGTTGAACGCTGTCCGGCCTGAGGCCAGCAATCGCGTTGAAAGGCCCGGATCCTCCGCGACGGTATTCAGGGCACTCCAACCGGTGCGTGATAGGTGAAGGTCCGGCCCAGCGCCCATAACAGGAACAGGGCCAGGGGCATGGTCACCAGAAACTGAACGAAGGTATAGCCGATCAAGTCTCGAGCACGGAGACCGAGTATTCCCAGGACGGGTAGCATCCAGAACGGGTTGATCAGGTTAGCGAGGGTTTCACCGGCGTTGTAGACCTGGACCACCCAGCCCAGGTTGTAGTGAAGATCATTGGCGGCCTGCATGACGTAGGGCGCCTCGATCAGCCATTTGCCTCCAGCAGATGGCACGAACAGCCCCAGCACCGCGGAATAGGCGCCCACGATGATCGCAAACGTGTCATGGCTGGCGAAGCGTGTAATCAGCTGGCTGAGTTGGTGAGTCAGCGTGAAACCATCGGCGTTGGCGGCACCGCCGAGGATGGCACCGATGGCGCCATAGAGCGGGAACTGAACCAGAACCCCGGCGATGTTGGGAACGCTGCGACTCACGGAGTCCAGAAACCGCCGCGGCTGCCACTGCAGCAGCAAAGCCAGCATTAGAAAAAGCAGGTTATAGGTATTCAGGCTGGAGATGGCCAGTGCCGCGCCCTTGGTGGCGAACTCGTGCCACAGCCAGGCACCGCCCAGTCCGACCAGCAGCAGGCTTGGCAACGGACTGTATTCCAGCCACTCGCCGGGCCGCGAGCGCTGCGCAGGCGTCGCCACAGGAGGCGCCAGGTTCACCCCAAGCTTCTCGGCTGATGCCGCCAGCGACTCATCTGGCGCCGTCTTCCAGGAGATGAAGGTTGTCACCGCAGCCAGGATGACCATCATCGTCATCGACTGCCAGGTGAAAATGGTTTCGCTGAATGGAATCACGCCTGTGATCTTCAGCAGGGTTGGCGGCATGCTGGCCGGATTGGCCTGAAGCTGCGCAGCAGAGGACGACAGGCCCAACGCCCAGACCGAACCGATTCCCATGCAGGTCGCTGCACCGGCGGCGCGGTAGTCCATGGCCAGATTCGTACGACGAGCCAGTGCGCGTGCCAGCAGACTGCTGAACACCAGACTCAGGCCCCAGTGAACGAGTGATAGAACGATGCTGAGAAAGGTGATCATGGCGACGGCACCACGACCGCTGCGTGGTCGCTGCGCAAGCCAGTTGATCAGGCGCGCAACGGGCGGCGAATCGGCCGTCACATAGCCGCCGATGACCAGCATGCTCATCTGCATCGTGAATGGAATCAGGTTCCAGAAACCCGATCCGAACTGCGCGACGACGTTGCTGGCCGGAGCCCCATTCAAAAGCGCGGCCAGCGTTACGACGGCGACAATGGTTACCGTGAACGCAAAGGCGTCTGGAAACCAGCGTTCTGCCCAGGCGCAGGTCCGCTGCGCCACTCTGGACAGCCATGATGCAGATGGTCCAGCTGAAACCCCATTCATGCCTGATGCCCCCATAAGAAATTGTCGTTATGGCGGGGCGATTTTAGCGCGGAGAATGGGCAGCGTCCGCTGAACAGTGTTGCAACACGAGTCTGGGCGCTAGAATGCCTCCAAATAACATTCAGGGGGCACTCATGGGCGAAGCTCGTTGGCGAGTTCTGATAGCGGGCTTTCTTTGCTATGCCTTCGATGCCATGGATTTCATGGTGCTGGCCCTCTCGCTTTCGGCCATTACGGCAGAGTGGCATCTGACTTCCTCGCAGGCCGGGCTGCTTGGTACGGCCGGCCTATTGGGAGTTGGTTTGAGCAGCGTGGTGGTGGGCTGGTACGCCGACAATTATGGACGGCGCACAGCTCTGGCCATTTGCGTTGGGCTCTTCGCCCTGTTCACGCTGGCGGGCGCCTGGGCACAGGATTGGTGGCACCTGCTGGCCATGCGGTTCATGGCCGGCATTGGACTCGGCGGTACCTGGGGTGTTGTTGCCGCCTATGTGCACGAGGCCTGGCCCGGCAAGCACAGGGGCCGCGCCATAGCATTCGTGATGAGCAGCTGGCCCGTGGGTTACATCGTTGCCGCATGGGTGGCGCGCACCGTGCTCCCCGAGTACGGCTGGCGCCGTCTCTTCCTTTTGGGTGGTGGTGCTCTGCTCGGTTCGCTGTACGTCGCGCTGTTCGTGCCTGAATCTGCGGAGTGGCTGCAGCAGCGCCGGGAGCGCGCGGCACGGGCCGCGGCATCTGGGTCGGCAGACCGGCCTGAGCGCAGCCGCATCAGCGAGATCTTTGCGCCCGCTTACCGGCGCAACACCCTTCTGGGGACCCTCGCAGCCGCCTGCGCTGTCAGCGGCTATTGGGGCGCGAGCAGCTGGCTGCCGACCTACCTGCAGCGCGAGCGGGGCCTCGCGGTAACCGAGATGGCTGATTTCATCATCCTGCTGAACGTTGGCATGTTCGTTGGGTATCAGGCATTTGGCTGGATCGCCGATCAGTGGGGGCGCCGCCGCGCGCTGCTGCTATGTTTCTTTGGCGCCACCGTGATGCTGCCTGTCTATGTCTCGCTCGGCTCGCTTTCACTGGAATACGCCTGCGGTCCGGTGCTGGGCTTCTTCTTTGCCTATACCGCGCCGTTTGGTTCGTATTTCCCGCGTCTTTACCCCACCCACATCCGCAGCCTGGGCGCCGGCTTCTGTTTCGATGTCGGCCGTGGTATTTCCGCATTTGCACCGTTTGCCTTCGGCTCGTTGGCGGCCGCCATCGGCCTGGGTGCGAGCGTTGGCTGGTGCGCTGTAGCCTTCGCCCTGGCGTTCCTGGTCATGCTGATGTTGCCGGACGTGTGACCGATCGCAGCTGGGCCAGCCGCCATCCCCTTCAACTTTCCTGAAATCAGGCATAGACTCGACAGACTAAAAATAAAGACTGGCGGGGGGCCGCACATGTCAATCTGCGAATCGGCGATGGAATCTCCTGCCGAAAGTTGCTCCATGGACGCGAAAACGCCTTGGCCGGCCGCGGCTGACGTTGCTGCGCCAGACGCCGGCGCCACACCCCGCGCCGCAAATATAGCGCTGGGTCTTGGCGCTGCGATCGCACTGGAGGCGTGTGGCGGTGGCGGTGACAGTGGAACCGGCAGCGCTGGTGCCGCTTCTTCATCATCGGTCGTGCCCATCACGTCGACCCAGTCATCACGCTTCCTGGCCCAGGCCGCCATCGGTTACTCCAAGACGGACATCAACGCTGTCGTGCAGACCGGAATCAGCGGATGGCTCACCAGCCAGCTATCGCTCCCGCGTCAGCAGAAGTTTTGGGAATTTCTGGCCGCCAATGGCTATGACTCGGTGTCCAACATCAATACCTTCAACGGTTTCGAACCGATGATCTGGTCACAGCTGATCAGCAGTCCAGACATACTGCGTCAGCGCGTGGGACTCGCTCTCCTCAATCAGTGGGTTGTCAGCATCGAGGGCTTTGCCAGCAGCTGGAACCCCTTCGTGATGGCCGCATACCTCGATGTCCTCTGGGACAACGCCTTCGGTAATTACCGCGACATCATGGAGGGCGTATCCACCAGCGTTGCGATGGGTTACTACCTCACGTTCCTCAATAACGTGAAGGCCAACCCGGTAACTGGCGCCATCCCCGACGAGAACTATGCGCGCGAGCTCCTGCAGCTGTTCACCATCGGGCTGTACCGACTGAACATGGATGGCACGCAGGTGCTTTCCGGTGGCAATCCGGTGCCGACCTATACGCAGGAAGACGTATCGGCCTTCGCGCGCGTGTGGACCGGGTATGGGATCACCGGCACCGACAACACGACGCCGAACCGAATGCGGATGCCGATGTCGATCTCCACCACTACCCACGAGACTGGCGCGACGACATTTCTGAACGGCGACCTGAATTATTTTCCCGGCATCAGCATTCCCGCCAACACCAGCGCCGTGACAGCGCGGATCACGGCCCTGGATGGTTTGTTCAGCCATCCAAACGTGCCGCCCTTCGTCTGCAAGCAGCTTATCCAGAACCTGGTCACAAGCAATCCGTCACCGGCTTACGTCGGTCGCGTGGCCAGCGTGTTCGCCAACAATGGCAGCGGCGTGCGCGGGGACATGAAGGCCGTAATCCGGGCCATCCTCACTGACACCGAGGCGCGCGACGACACTCAGGCCAGCAGCACCACCTTCGGCAAGCTGCGTGAGCCCGTGGTCCGGCTGGTGCAGTGGGCCAGGGCTTTCAATGTGACCTCGCCTCTCAACTTGTGGCCCTTCGGCAACCTGTCTTCGACGGCCAACCGTATTGGCGAAAGTCCCGGCCATGCGCCCAGCGTGTTCAGCTGGTTTCGCCCGGGATATACGCCGCCAGGTTCGGCCATTGCCGCGGCTGGCCGCGTCGCACCTGAATTCCAGATCACGAACGAACCGTCGATCATCTCCTACGTCAACTACATGCAGACGCTGATCGTCAGCGGTGCCGGTGAAGCGAAGGCCGATTACACCGCGCTGACGGCGATCGCCACAGATAGCCAGGCGCTGCTGAATGAGTTGAATCTGGTGCTGGCTGCGAATCAAATCAGCGCCGCAACGATTGCCCAGATGAAGACGGCGCTCGATACGATCGCAACCACGACCTCAACCGGCATCAACAACCGCATCTATGCCGCGATTGTGCTGGTGATGGCGTCGCCCGAATACCTGGTGCTGCGCTGAGGAGCAAGACAATGACAATGGATGCCTCCCGCCGAGCCTTCATGAAGCGTGCTTCGGCCCTGTCGATCGCTGGTCCGGCGACGCCCTTCCTGATGAACCTCGCTGCTATCGGTGAGTCCGCAGCGGCCACTGCGTCGGACTACAAGGCGCTGGTGTGCGTGTTCATGTACGGCGGCAACGATTACGCCAACACGCTGGTGCCCTACGACACCTCGCGTTACAACGTCTACTTCGGTCAGCGGCCAGGGCTCGCCTACACGCAGGCGTCACTGGCATCGACGGTGCTGGTGCCGACAACGCCACTGCCTGGTGGCGCGCAGTACGCACTCGTCCCGGAGCTGGCAAAGCTGGTGCCGCTGTTCAACAGCGGCAACATGGGAGTCATGCTCAATATTGGCACTCTCGTGCAGCCCACCACCAAGGCGCAGTATCTGGCGAAGAGTGTGCCGCTGCCGCCAAAGCTCCTGTCGCACAATGACCAGCAAAGTTACTGGCAGGCTTCTTCGCCTGAGGGCGCCGCTTCGGGCTGGGGCGGGCGCATCGGCGACCTTCTTCAGTCTGGAAACGGTACGTCTACGCTCACCTGCATCAACGTCACCGGCAACGCTGTATTCCTGACCGGTCAGGCAGCCGTTCAGTATGCAGTGACCACTGCTGGTCCCATCGCATTGAATGCGCGTACCAGTCTGCAGGGATCGACGGCAGCCTCCAGCTTGCTGACATCGCTCATCAGCAACGGGGGCAGCCACCAGTTTCAGTCCACCCTCGGTAGCATTGGCGGCCGTGCGCTGAATCTCTACACCCAAGTCAACTCGGCGCTCGCAGCAGCTCCGGTCACGACCACGCCGTTTCCGGCGGCCGTGGCTGCCGGCAGTACGCTTGGTAGCCAGTTGCAGCTGGTTGCGAAGCTGATTTCAGTCAGCAGCCAGCTAGGCGCCAAGCGCCAGATCTTTTTTGTCTCGACGGGCGGATTCGATACCCACGATGGTCTGGACACGGACCATCCGCTGCTGATGACCAACCTCGCGAATGCGCTGCGCGCCTTCTACGACACCACGGTGGAGCTCGGTATCCAGAATCAGGTGACAACCTTCACCGGTTCGGATTTCGGCCGAGCCCTGACAGGCAACAATGACGGCAGCGACCACGGCTGGGGCAGCATGCACTTCGTGCTTGGCGGTGCCGTGCGCGGCCGGCAGTTCTATGGCATCAATCCCACTCTTGCCAACAACGGACCCGATGATATCGGCCAGGGCCGGCTCATCCCCACCCTGTCTGTGGACCAGTACGCCGCGACGCTGGCCAGCTGGTTCGGTGTCTCCGCCTCCAACCTGACCACTGTGGTGCCGAACATCAACAACTACACCGGCAGCCCCCTGGGGATCAACGTCGGGTTCGTCTAGACCGTCGCCGGGAACCCGCTTTTCGTACCAATCCGGCGCGGTTCGCGCTGGATGTGAACGGCGTCGCACTATCTCAGCGGTCATCACTGACAATGGGAGGCCTGGATGGCTCAAGTTATGGGCATCCCGAGCCGATACGACTCATGCAATGCAACACCTTACCGCCGCCCGAGCATCTGGACACATGAGTCCGGAGGCCGAGGAATTCATCGAGCTGCTGCAGCTCGAACTTGCACAGCACGAACTGGAGTTGCCTAGCTATCCGGCGGTGGCATTGCAGATCCAGCAGCTGCTGGCCGATGACAACGTCAGCACCGAGCGGGTCGTGCGACTGGTCGGCACCGAGCCGATCCTCGCGGCCATGATCGTCCGCCTGGCCAGTTCGGTGGCGCTGAACCCCACGGGCAAGCCGGTCGTCGATCTGCGCAATGCCGTCGCGCGGGTGGGCTTTAACGCCATGCGCGCTGCTGCAACCAGCTTCGCACTCACACAGCTGCGTCTGTCCAAGCGCTACAGACCGGTGCTGGAGCAGCTCGAGGCGCTCTGGCGCGACAATGTCTCGATGGCCGCCGCCGCTTGTGTCGTGGCACGCCGAAGCCAGCGCGTCAGTGCCGATACGGCATTGTTCGCCGGACTGGTGTCAGGCGTAGGCAAGATCTGCCTGCTGGCACGCAGCGTCGATTCTCCTTACATGATGTCGCATCCGGACGAATTCCGGGAAGTGGTGCTCGACTGGCATGCTGAAGTGGCGCACGCATTGCTGACCAGCTGGCGCGTGGCTGATGACGTTGTCGAAGCGGTGCACGGTCATCAGGGACATCGTACGGGGACTCGCAACCTGTTCGTGTTGTCGGACGTGCTGAGCGTTGCCGAGGTGATGGCCCAGCACGAGATGGCTACCGACCTTCGGCTGGAATTGCTGGAGTCACAACTCGCGGCAAAGCGTCTCGGACTGCGTCCGGAGAACTACGAGTTTATGATGACTGAATCCAAGGCCGAGCTGGCGCTGCTGATCAAGACGCTCGGAATCTGAACCCCCGGTTCAGCCGTTGGGCGGTGATTCAGGGGGTTGGGCCGGAGTGGGCCTCGATCCAGTCCTGTACTTCCTGATTCAGTTCCCGCGGTTCGCGCCCCGCTGCGACGATCGGTGCGCCAATAACGACGCGGATGGTGCCCGGTTTCTTCATCAGGCCGCGCCGCGGCCAGTAGTAGCCGGCATTGTGGGCCACCGGCACGATCAGTGCGCCGTTCTCGATGGCCAGCAGTGCGCCGCTGATCCCGTACTTGCGGGTCTGGCCCGGTGGCATGCGGGTCCCCTCTGGAAAGATCACCACCCACAGTCCTTCTTCAAGCCGTGCCTTGCCCTGTTGCAGGACGCTCTTGACGGCCACATGGCCGGCACCGCGATCCACGGCGATACCATGCAGCAGCCGCACGCCCCAGCCGAGAAAGGGCAGCCAGGTCAGCTCGCGTTTGAGTACCCAGGCTTGTGGGGGCAGAAGCACGGTCTGCGCGAAGGTCTCCCAGCTTGATGAATGCTTTACCAGTGCCACATGCGCACCTGCTGGCAGTTGCGTCTGGCCTTCGACGCGATAGTCCAGCCGGCAGGTTTTTTTCAGCACCCACAGCAGCACGGTTCCCCAGTTGCGCGCCAGCCTGAAGCGGTGGCGGAAGGGGATGAAGATGCCGAACAGCGCAAAAACGATCGCGTAGCCGCCGGTCCAGACGAACAGGAAAGTCGTGAAGACCAGCGAACCCAGCAGCTGCATGGGCTAGCCCGGCAGGAGTGACAGGTCCGCGATGCGTGTGAACAGCCCACGCAACCCGGCCAGCAGTGCCAGACGGTTGTTGCGGAGGGCTGCGTCCGGATCGTTGACCAGTACCGAATCGAAGAACGCATCGACTTCAGGACGGAGCAGCGCCAGATGCATGAACGCATCGGCGTACTGACCTGCGGCAATCGCGGCATCCACACGCGGACCCGTATCCATGACGATGCGGTGCAGAGCCTGCTCCGCGGGGCTGCGCAACAGCGCAGCATCCACGGCAGCCGGCAATGATTCCGCAGACTTGCGCAGGATGTTCGCGCTGCGCTTGTTCGCCGCCGCCAGACTGGCCGCCGCCGGCTCACGGACGAAGGCTGCCAAGGCATGCAGCCGCGCGTCGAAATCCGGGACTGTGGCCGGCTGACTTGCCAGGACCGCGTCGAACATCTCGGTGGTGATGCCGTTCGCTGCAGACTGTTCGAGATACTGCGCCCGCAGTCTCTCCATGATGAAGGCGGACACCTCGCCCGCGGTCACGGCTGCCTCGGCCTCCGGTTGCGCGATGGGCTGTGCCCGTACCGCCGCGGCCACGCATTCCTGCAGCGGCAGCGACAGACGGTTCTCCAGCAGGATGCGCAGGACGCCGATGGCTGCCCGCCTGAGGGCGAAAGGATCGCGCGTACCGCTCGGCTTCTGGCCGATTGCAAAGATGCCGGCGAGAGTGTCCAGCCGATCGGCCAGCGACAGCGCCATGCCGACCGGCGTTGCAGGCAGCGCATCGCCTGCGCCGCGCGGCAGGTAGTGCTCTTGAATGGCTTCCGCGACCTGGCCCGGCAGCCCGTCAGCGATTGCGTAGTACCGCCCCATGGTGCCCTGCAGGTCGGGGAATTCACCCACCATGGATGACAGCAGGTCGCATTTGCACAGCGTGGCAGCCTGACGGACCAGCGCGGCTTCGGCGCCGGTGGCTAGGGCGATCTGCAGCGCGAGAGCTTCGATACGGCGAACCTTGTCGCCGATGGAGCCCAACTTGGCCTGGAAGGTCACTGCGTCCAGTCCGGGCAGTCGCGCGAGCAATGGTTGGCGGCGATCCTGTTCGTAGAAGAACGCGGCATCGGTCAGTCTTGGCCGCACCACCCGCTCGTTGCCGGCACGGACCACCGCTTCGTCGCGGCTCTCGATGTTGCTGACAGTGATGAACCAGGGCAGCAACTCACCCGCGGCGTTCTGCACCGCGAAGTAGCGCTGGTGATCCTGCAGCGTCGAGATCAGTACCTCTCTCGGCAGGTCCAGGAAGCGCTCCTCGAAGCGCCCGGCCACGGGCACCGGCCATTCCACCAGCGCCGTGACCTCGTCCAGCAGTGCTGAGCCGATGAGCGCCTGACCGCCAAGGCTGGCAGCCTTCTCTTCGACCTGTAGCCGGATGCGCTCGCGCCGGGTCTCGAAGTCCGCGATGACCTTGCCGCGCGTCAGCAGCGCCCGATCGTAGCTGGCGGGTGTCGATAGCCGGATGAGCTTGGACGACATGAATCGATGGCCGCGGGTGTGGTTGCCCGCTTCCGTGTCGAGCAGCCTTGCCGGCAGCACTTCCTTGCCGAACAGCAGCACGAGCCAGTGCACCGGGCGGACGAACTCTGCGTCCCCTGCGCCCCAGCGCATCCGCCTGGGAATGGGCAGAGCGGCGAGGGCGGCATCGATAAAACCGGGGAGCAGTTCGGCGGTCCGGGCACCCGGACGCACGCCGTTGTAGCTCAGGTATTCGGCGCCCTTGGGGTCCGTCTCGCGGCCCAGGGCATCGAGTTCGACGCCGCAGCTTGCCGCAAAGGACG
>Ga0114969_10003138_pt1 | contig 13368 bp, 12 predicted proteins | sample M_130807_MF_Meta_FD_87316 | JGI IMG/M metagenome (GOLD analysis project Ga0114969, IMG submission 87316) | Freshwater microbial communities from Lake Montjoie, Canada to study carbon cycling - M_130807_MF_MetaG | ecosystem: Environmental > Aquatic > Freshwater > Lake | place: Lake Montjoie...
CAGGCTCGCCCTTCGGACCAGCCACGCCCGCGGCACCGGCGACTCCCGGCCAGCCCTTAGGACCGGTCGGCCCGGGCAAGCCGGCGAGCCCCCGCTCACCCGTCAGACCCTGCGCCCCCGCTGTCCCCGCCAGCGCCGCGGTCGCAAAGCCGAGTGCGCCTCCCTGGCGAAGACCGAGGTCGCGCCAGCGGTTCGTCTCGACGTCCCAAACCCAGATGACGCCTCCAGCCTCGTCGTACCAGGCCTCACCCGGCTCGCCGCGCGTGGGCAGACTCGCCCGATCGTCGACGATGCCGAGCAAGGCACGAATGGGAGGAAACCTCCTGATTGCCATACTAGCCCTCCTGTGGGTGTTTCGAATCGATACCGCCCCGGGGCCGGGAAGGAACTGCCCCGCTCGAGACGGCCCGAAGGCGCTATCGTTCGGCCGCTTCTATTTCAATAGATGCCGAAACGGCACAACCCGGGGTGGCTGCGGGACAGCGCAGGCAGACTGCCGGAAGTGCCCGTCAAGACAGGCTTTTCGTGATCGAGCGCGCCCGGCCGCGGTGTCTCGCCAGGTTAACTCTGGGCGGGCGCTGAAGACATGCTCGGGCTCGAGCGCACCCACGCTCCGGCTCAACCACCCTTCTTGGGCGAGGCAAGGATCGCCAGGGCCTCGGCCGCCTCTCGTCGATCGTCGAGATCCGCGAGCAGCCCTTCGTCCGACAGATCGAGCGGGTGGGAGTGTTTCCAGTCGTGCTTCGCGATGTGCTCCAGGCGCTCGACGACGTCGCTGTCGTGCACCTCGATGGCCAGCTCCCGACGACTGTCGAAGCTGCCCGGGGCGAGGTTGATCGAACCGACGATCGCGGCGGTGTCGTCGGCGAGCAGCATCTTGCCGTGCAGCTTGAGACCGCGCAGCTTGTGGATTTTCACGCCGACGTCGTCGAGGATCCGCAGCCCGCCGACACCCTCGACGAGCTTCTCCTTCTTGAGCGCATGGGGCGGTCGCGCCATCACGTGCACCTTCACGCCGCGCCGCGCCGCGCGAACGATCCGCTCGAGGATCACCGCGTCCTGGTAGCGCTCGTTCTGCACGAAGAGCGTGTGCTTCGCCGCGTCGATGAACCGGGCGATTCGGTCGCGTCCATTCACCGGGCACCAGACGAGGTGGGCGGACTCCCCCGGATCGAAGGGCTTGCGCTCCCAGTCCGCCTCGAAGCAACGCAGTATCTCCTCGACCTCGTGGCGATGGTTCGTGACGACGGCGTAGTCGCGCGTCTCGGTGAGGTTCTTGGTCGCCCAGTTGAGCGACTTCACGAAGGCCGTCGATTCGTCGACGACCATCGACTTCTCATGCGTGAGGTCGACGCCCGGGTAGCTGTCGATGACCTCGACGCCCGCTTCCGAAAGCGACCGCCGTGTCTCCTCGTTGTCCTCCTCGCCGCTGCGCCGGGCGGGGTTTAGCATGACGCGAACGTCGACGCCGCGCCGGCGCGCATCGGCGACCGCCGCGAGGAGGCTCGGGTCGGAGAACACGAACATCTTCACACGCAGCGACCCGCGGGCGCCCGCGATCGCTTCGAGAATCGGCTTGGCAGCGTCGTCGGGCATGACGATCAGGGAACGGGACGCCATCGGATCCTCCTCAAGCCGTCGCCGGCGTGGTCGCCCCGGACGCGCCGGCGACGCCGGTGCCGAACTGGATTTGGTAGAGATCGGCGTAGACGCCTTTGCGCGCGAGGAGTTCCGCGTGGGTTCCACTCTCGGCGACGACGCCGTCCTTCAACACGATGATCTGGTCGGAGTCACGAATCGTCGAGAGACGGTGCGCGATCGTGATCGCAGTCCGGCCCTTCATCAGGCGCTGGAGCGCCTCCATGACGAGCCGCTCGGACTCCGTGTCGAGGGCGGCCGTCGGTTCGTCGAGGATCAGGATCGGCGAGTTGCGCACGATGGCTCGCGCGATCCCCAGACGCTGGCGCTGGCCACCTGAGAGGGTCGATCCGCGCTCGCCGACCTCCGTGTCGTAGCCGTGCGGCATCCGCTCGATGAATTCGTCGGCGTTGGCGAGTTTCGCGGCGGCGACCACCTCCTCGTCGGTGGCGCCCTCGCGACCGTAGGCGATGTTCTCGCGGATCGTCCCCTGGAAGAGGACGGTGTCCTGGAGGACGAATCCGATCTGGCCGCGCAGCGCGTCGAGCTTGAAGTCCCGCAGGTCGACCCCGTCGATGGTGATCCGCCCCGCGGTCGGATCATAGAAGCGCGGGATCATGCTCACGATCGTCGACTTGCCCCCACCGGTCGGACCGACGACGCCGACCATCTGCCCCGGCTCGATGGCGATGTTCACGTCGCGCAGGACGGGCGAGTCCTCGGCGTAGGAGAACGCCACATGCTCGAAGACGATCCGGCCGGCCCGCGGCCCCTCCGCGATCGCGTCGGGCTTCTCGGGGATGTGGTCGTCGGCGTCGAGGATCCCACGCACGCGATCGACGCCCACTGCCGCCTGCGCGATCGTGTTGGTCATCTTCGCGAGATCCTGCACCGGCTTGAAGAACTTGGAGAGGTAGGCGAGGAATACCGTGAGTTCGCCGACCGTCATCGCCCCGGTCAACGCGAGCCCCGCGCCGCGCCACAGGACGAAGCCGGTGCAGAGGGCGACGACGACGTTCACGGTCGGGGAGAGCAGCGACTTCACGCGGCGCGCCTTGAGCGCAGCCTCGACGGCCTCGCGGCTGACCTGTGCGAGGTGCTCCTCCTCGAGCTCCTGGCGACCGAAGGCGTTCACCACCCGCATCGACTCGAGGCTCTGCTGCACTCGCGCGACGATCGCGCTCTGGCGCTTGCGCACCTCGTGCGTCGCGTCCTTCACCGCGCTCTTGAAGCGCATCACGAACAGCAGCAGGAAGGGCGTCACCCCGACCGCGATCATCGCGAAGTCCCAGTCGAGCCAGAACATGACCCCGACCATGCCGAGGATGGTGAGCACGTCGACCAGGATGCCCAGCGTCGACGAAGAGGCGAAGTCCTGGATGGTTCCGATGTCGGTCGTGATCGTCGAAAGGAGCGCGCCGGTCTGGTGGGCGTCGTAGTAGGCGAGCGAGAGCCGGTCGAGGTGGCGGTAGACCTTGAGGCGGAGATCGTTCGCGACCCACTGGCCGACACTCTCCGTGTAGTAGTTGTCGATGTAGCTCGCGACCGCGTTGAGCACCGCGATCGTCACCACGGCGAGGGCGGCGGCAGCGGCGATCGACATCTTGCTGCCGGCGACGGAGTCGCCGAGCAGCCGGACGAGCCACGACGGCAGGGGGTGCGTGCCGACCACGCTGTCGATCACGACCTTGAGCGGCCACGGCGCGGCGATGCTGGTCGCCGTCTCGATGAGCATGGCCGACAGGATCACGGCGATCCAGTGGTGATAGGGGCGCACCAGCTCGCGGATGAGCGGCGTCATGCTGCCGATGGCCGGCACCTCGCTGTCTTTCGCCTTGCCCACGTCTCGGACGGCGACTCTCGCCTCCCGGTGACGGCGCGTCAAGGAGCGGCCGGCGGCGGCCTTGGTTTCGCGGGCACGGGGGGATAAGGGAGCCGGCATGAAACTCGGATGGATGGCTGGCTACTGGATGTTCGGACCGGTGAACCCGGTGCCGATCGCGATCGAGTGCGAGAAGCTCGGCTACGACGTCGTGTTCACCGCAGAGGCCTACGGATCCGACGTGTTCTCGCCGCTCTGCTGGATCGGCGCGCACACCGAGCGAATCCGGCTCGGCACGGGCATCATGCAGATCTCGGCGCGCACGCCGGCCTGCGCCGCGATGACGGCGATGACGATCGACCACCTCTCGAACGGACGACTCGTGCTCGGCGTCGGCGTCTCGGGCCCGCAGGTCGTCGAGGGCTGGTACGGACAGCCCTTCCCGCGACCGCTCGAACGGACCCGCGAGTGGATCACCCTGTTCCGCGAGATGATCCGGCGCGAGAAGCCGGTCGAGTTCCAGGGCCGCCAGTACCAGCTGCCGATCCAGGGCGGCACCGGCCTCGGCAAGCCGCTCAAGCTGATCAACAAGCCGCTGCGCGACCACATCCCGGTCTACCTGGGAGCCGAGGGCCCGAAGAACATCGCGATGGCCTGCGAACTCTTCGACGGCTGGCTGCCGCTCTACTACTCGCCCTACGACCCCGGCGTCTACGGCGACTCGATCAAGAACCGCAAGCCCGGCTTCGAGATCGCCTGCCCGGTCACGGTCAACATCAACGACGACCTGGAGGCGGCGCTGCTGCCGGTGAAGTACATGCTCGCCTTCTACATCGGCGGCATGGGCGCCAAGACGCAGAACTTCCACGCGAACCTGGTCCGGCGCATGGGCTACGAGGCCGAGGCCGACAAGATCCAGCAACTCTTCGCCGAGGGCCGACGCGACGAGGCGGCGGCCGCGGTGCCCGATCGCTTCGCCGACGAGATCTCGCTGGTCGGTCCCAAGGAGCGCATCCGCGACCGGCTCGCCGCCTGGAAGGAGAGCGCGGTCACGACGATCCTCGCCGGCACCGGCGACCTGGCGACGCTGCGGACGCTCGCCGAACTCGCACTCTGAGGCCCCGGTGATGCCGACCGGCCCCGCCACGATCGACGTCCGCTTCCCGGTGGAAGGCGGGCGCGAGATGCGCGGGGCGCTCGCCCTTCCGCCGGACCTGCGCCCGGGCGAGCGTCGCCCGGGGGTCGTCGTGCTGCACGAGATCCACGGGCTGAACGACGACATCCGGGGCATCGCGGCGCGGCTTGCGGCTCTCGGTTACGTCGCGCTCGCCCCGGACCTCTACGATCGCCCCGGTCCGCGCCTGCTCTGCATCGCGCGCACGTTCGCGACGCTGCGGCGCGGAACGGGCGACGCCTTCGACGACCTCGAAGCCGCCCGTCGCTGGCTCGCGGCGCGACCGGAGGTGGACGGGTCGCGCATCGGCGCGATCGGCTTCTGCATGGGCGGCGGCTTCGCCCTGCTCTTCGCGGTGCGTGCGCCGCTCGGCGCGACGGCGAACTTCTACGGCGAGGTGCCGGCCGAGGCCTCGGAGTTGCGCGGCGTCTGCCCGGTTCTCGGGAGTTTCGGCGGGCGCGACCGGATGTTCGGGCCCAAGGGCGCGCTGCTCGAGCGCCACCTCGGCGAACTCGGCGTAGAACACGACGTGAAGGTCTATCCCGACGCGGGTCACAGCTTCGTCAACCGGCAGGACGGCCTGCTCGCGACGATCGGCGCCTGGGGGCCGCTCCGGGTCGGCTACGACCCGGTCGCGGCCGAGGACGCCTGGCGACGCGTCGAGGCCTTCTTCGGGCGCCACCTCGGCGCCTGAGATCCACCCGGCGCGACGGCACCGGCCGAAAAGCCGCTTCGGCGCGGTCGCGGATCAGCGATCCGGCGGCGTCGGCTTGGGCGGAAACTCGTCGGGCACGGCGGGTGGAGCCGACGGAGCGATCGAGGCCGGTGCGGACTCGACGGCATGCGGACGCGCGCCGGTGGCTCCCTGTCCCTCGGCCGCGAAGAGCGACAGCCACGCGCCGTAGCCCTCCGCCGCGAGGCGATCGGCCGGAACGAAACGCAGGGCGGCCGAGTTCATGCAGAAGCGCTTGCCGGTGGGCGGTGGCCCGTCGTCGAAGACGTGGCCCAGATGGGATTCGGCGAGCGAGGAGCGGACCTCCGTGCGGGGCAGGATCGCCCTCCAGTCGGTCCGCAACTTCACGGCGCCCGGATCGAGCGGTTTCGTGAAACTCGGCCAGCCGGTGCCGGACTCGAACTTGTCGAGCGAACTGAACAGCGGTTCCCCGGAAACCACGTCGACATAGAGCCCGGCGGCATGGTTGTCCCACCAGGCGTTGCGGAAGGGCGGCTCGGTGTCGTCGCGCTGGGTCACCGCATACTGCAACGGCGTGAGCCGCTTCTGCAGGTCGGCGGCGCTCGGCTTCACCCACTTTGCCGCCGCGGCACCGGCCGCCGGGTCGGGCGACGCTGCGGAAGCACCGCCCGCGACCGCACGCGACGTGACGAGCCATGCGAGCGCCGCGAGCGCCGCGATGCCGGCGGCGACGCGCCAAGGCGTCGCCGAACGGGACGCCCCGGACTCATTCGCCCGATCGCCGGGCGATCCGCCGGGCTTCAACCCCAGGCCGACTTCGCGCCGCGCGACTTGCCGAAGCCGGGGCGTGGATGCTCGACGACGACCTCGACCGGCGGCATCGCCTTGCGCTGCTTCATGCGGCCCAGAATGAGGGTCGCGAGTCCGAGCAGGATCTCGTCGGCGAACGGGATCATGTCCGGGACGACGAGGTCGACGGCGAAGAGCACCGCGGCCACGACGAACAGCGTCGGGAACTCGAGGCCCGCGAGCCACTGCAGGACGAGGTCGCGCACATGCGCCTGTGGGGTTTTCATGATGCGATCCTAACACCGATCCGGGCCGGAGGAGGCGCCCCTTCGCGGATTTTCGTGCTAGGCCCCGGGCGTGGCCGACCGCCCGCCAGCGCTGCCGATCGTCGATGTCGAGCCGCTCGTGGAAGACGGCTCCGCGTCGGCTCGAACGCGGGCCGGGGCGGAGATCGTGCGCCACTGCCGGGAGGTCGGGTTCTTCTGCGCCGTCGGCCACCGGGTCGATCCCGCCCTCCTCGCCCGGCTCGAGGCGGAAGCCCGGCGCTTCTTCGCCCGGCCGGAGACGGAGAAGGCCCGGATCGCGATGCAGCGGGGCGGCCGGGGCTGGCGCGGCTGGTTCCCGGTGGGCGGCGAACTCACCTCGGGCGTGCCCGACCGCAAGGAGGGCGTCTACTTCGGGGCCGAACTCGGCCCCGACCACCCGCTCGTGCGCGCCGGCACGCCGCTGCACGGCCCGAACCTCTTCCCCGCCGACATGCCGGCCTTCCGCGAGGCGGTGCTCGCCGCGATGGCGGCGCTCGAAGGCGTCGGCCAGGCACTGCTGCGCGGCGTGGCGCTCGGACTCGGCCTTCCCGGGGACACCTTCCGGCGGCAGTACACGGCCGAGCCGCTCGTGCTCTTTCGCATCTTCCACTACCCGCCGGCCGACGCCGGCGACGACGCGCAGCGCGCCGCGTGGGGCGTCGGCGAACACACCGACTACGGATTTCTCACGCTGCTCGCGCAGGACGACACCGGCGGACTCGAGGTCCGGACACCGGACGGCTGGATCGCAACGGAGCCGGTCGCGGGTGCGTTGGTCTGCAACGTCGGCGACATGCTCGAACGCCTGACGATGGGCCGCCTGCGCTCGACGCCGCACCGCGTGTGCAACCGCTCGAACACCGGCCGGCTGTCGTTCCCGTTCTTCTTCGATCCAGGCTGGAATGCGCGCGTGCTGCCGATCGAGGGCCTCTCCGGTACGCCAGCCGGGGCCGACTCGGAGCGCTGGGACGGTGCGTCGGTCCACGACTTCTCCGGCACCTACGGCGACTACGTCCTCGCGAAGATCGCGCGCGTCTTTCCCGACCTCGGCCGCGAGGTGCTCGATCGCGCCCGCTGACCGCAGCATGGCCGTGACCCGCCCCCGTTGCTAGAGGTCGTCGCGCGTCGGTGCGCACAGGTGCGCCCCGGCCTGTGCGCGGAGGAACCTGGCGTGGCAGATCCCGGCTATTACCAAAGCCCCTGGCCGGCGGAAGACGCGGGCCGCCAGCGCCTGCAGGCCCCCTGGTCGGGCCGCGGACCCGAACTGCGGCAGGGCGAACGCCTGCAGGCCGTGGTGCGCAGCATCCGCGGCGGCACGATGACGGTACTCGGTGCCCCGGGCGAACTCTTCCTGCTCAGCCACTCGATGGTGCGCGCGCAATTCGGCCTGCCGACGACCTCCTGCGTCGAGCGGCTCGACCCCGCGGACTTGCGCACGCTGCGGCGCTCGCCGCGACTGCCCGGCGGACCGATGTGGCCGGGCGGCATGGCCGTGCACGCCAACGGCTCGCTCTACGTCGTCTACGGGCGCTGGGCCCACCGCCTCGACCGCGACTGCCAGCCGACCGGGTCGCTCGAGCTCCCGGTCGATCGACCCTACAACTCGTTCGTCGTTCTCGACGACGGGATGATCGTGACCAAGAACCTCGCCGACCGGACGCCGTCGCGGCTCACCGTCATCGACCCGGACACGATGCAGCGTGCCTGTGCCGACGTCGACTGCCCCGAGCCGACGATCGCGCGACTCAGCGCCTCGGGCGACACCGTCTACGTGGTCGGCGTGCGGTCGATCTTCCGCTACCGCTGGGAGCGCGCTCCGGGCCGGCTCGTGCTCGACGAGGGCTGGCGCTTCGACTACGTCGGCGCGACCTCGCAGAGCTACGGCTGGGACGTCGTCCTCGACGAGCGCAACGCCTGGTTCATGGACAACGGTCGGCACCGCTACGTCATCAGCATGATCAAGGCCGGCGTCGTGCCGACGCCCAACCGCCTGGTCCGCGTGTCGCTCGCCGATGCGAACGACCACGCGATCCTCTCGATCTGCGGCACGCCCGGGGGCAGCATCACCAACCCACCGCTCGTCGACCCGGCGCGCGGTATCGTCGTCGGCTACGACTCGGCCAACCGCCACCTGCGCGCATGGCGGCACGACCCGGAGTCCGACGCGATGACCCCGCTCTGGGAGAAGTCCGGGTTCGGCTGCGCGAGCCACATGCTCCTGTTCCCGGGCTCGGGCGATTTCGCGGTCAACGACTACCGGCGGCGCGGCGAGGAAGTCGTCCTGCTCGATCTCGAGCGCGGCACCGAGAAGGGGCGCGTCCGGATCGGCGGCATCGCCCAGGGCGTGGTCTTCCCGAGCGCCGGCTTCGGGCGCGAGTTCTACTGGACGACGTTCCTGCGCACCGCCCGGATCTTTCCCGCCTGACCGTCGGCGCGCGCCGGTCGCCCTCGGCCGCGCGAAGGCCGGGGTGCGGATCGCGGCCGGCCGGGCGTCGGTTGACGTGACGGTAATCTTCGGTCAGAAAACCGGGATACGCAGGCGTCGACGGCATGGCCCGACGGCGCCCGCACCGAGCGCAATCATGGCGGAATTCGAGATCGAGAACGCCGAGGGCAGCCACTGGGTGAAGTGCACCCTGCACGACGAGACCGTCATCGCGGAGAGGGGGGCGCTCTCCCACCTGCGGGGAGACATCGCGATGAAGGGCCGCATCCCCGGCCCGATCCGAATGCTGCGCGCGTCGATCTCGGGCGAGGAGGTCTTCCGCCCCGCCTTCTCGGGAACCGGCAAGCTCTTCCTCCAGTCGTCGCTCGGAAACTTCCACGTCCTCGAACTCGCCGAGGGCGAGTCCTGGATCGTCGAAAGCGGCGCCTACTGGGCGAGCGAGGAAAAGGTCCGGCAGACGTTCATCCGCAACCGCGTCATGGTGTCGGTGCGAACCGGGCGCGGACTGCTCGACTTCCAGACGAAGGTGACCGGCCCCGGCAAGGTCGTCATCTGCGCGCCCGGAGACGTGGCCGAGGTCGTGCTCGGCGAGGACAGCCCGGAGGGCAACCGGCTTCTCGTCGACGGCCTGCAGGTCGTCGCGCGCACGGCCGACGTCGGCTATCGCGCCAAGCTGCCGGGCTGGATGCCGTGGAGCAAGGCGACGACCGGCGAGCGGGTACTGCGCTCGTACACCGGCCCGGGGCGGGTGCTCATGTGCACGACGCCCTACTGGCGCTACCAGATGTCGCTGCAGCGCCAGCCGCAGATCATGCAGATGAGCGACGAGGACGTCGTCGCCTGAGACTCGTCGCGGGCCGGGACGGACCGGCTCAAGTGTCTCCGAAGTTCGGTTCGCGCTTCTGCAGGAACGCGACGATCCCCTCGCGGAAGTCCGCCGACTGGGCGGCGAGGATCTGGTTGCGGTCCTCCATCGCGACCGCCTGCTCGAGACTGCCGGCGTCGATCGAGTGCTTCAGGCACTCCTTGGTGAGACGGAGCCCGAGCGGCGCGTTGCGCAGCATGCGCTTCGCCAGCTCGCGGGCCGCATCGACCAGTGCAACGTCGGGGACGACGCGCGAGACCAGTCCCGTCGCCTCGGCGCGCTTCGCCTCGATGAAATCGCCGGTGAGCAGAAGCTCGCTCGCGACCGACGCGCCGACGATCCGCGGCAGGAAGTAGCTCACGCCGACGTCGCAGGCTGACAGGCCGATGCGGATGAACGCGGCGTTCATCCGGGCCGACTCGCCGGCGATCCGGACGTCGGAAGCGAGTGCCATCGCGAAGCCGCCGCCGCAGGCGGCACCGTGCACCGCGGCGATGATCGGCTGGGGGGCGCGCCGCATGAGCATCACGATCTCGCTCACCCGCCGCTGCACGCGCAGGCCGCCCGCGACCGAGCCTCCGACCCCGTCCCCGCCGCCGCCCTGCGCCTTCAGGTCGAGGCCTGCGCAGAACGCGCGCCCCTCACCGCGCAGGATCACGACCCGCGTCCGCAGGTCCTCGGAGAGGCCGCGGAAGAAGTCGCTCACCTCGGCGATCAGGCGATCGTCCATGGCGTTCAGGGCCTCCGGCCGGTTCAGCACGAGCCAGGTGAGGTGTTCCTCGCGTTCGACTCGGATCGTCTCGTACATGGCGCCCTCCCGACGGCACCCGGGTGGCGCCGACCGGACCTCAGACTGGCATCCCGCTGCGAAAAACGCGACGATCCCCGCAGTGGAAGCCAACGGTTCGACGAATCCCGCCCCCTTCGCCATCGACGCCCCCAGCGACGAGCACCGCCTGCTGCGCGAGACCGTCCGCGGGTTCGCCTGGCGCGAGGTCGAGCCGAAGGCTTCCGACGGCGACCGGCGAGGGGTGCTCGACCGGACGCTGATGAAGCGCGCCGGCGAACTCGGGCTCCTGGGGCTCACGGTCCCGGAGAGCGGCGGCGGTGCCGGCAGCGACGCGCTGGCCTCGGTGATCACGCACCATGAACTCGCCAAGGTCGACCCGGGCTTCACGCTCGCCTACCTCGCGCACGCGCTCCTGTTCGTGAACAACCTCTACTGGGCGGCCGACGACGAACAGCGCGCGCGCTACCTGCCGAGGACGATCTCGGGCGAGTGGGTCGGCGCGATGGGCATGACCGAGCCCGGTGCGGGCACCGACGTGCTCGGCATGCAGACCACCGCCGTGCGCTGCGGCGACGCCTACGTTCTGAACGGCCGTAAGACCTTCATCACGAACGCGCCGGACGCGCACTGCTTCCTCGTCTACGCGAAGGTCGACGGCCGCATCACCTCGTTCGTCGTCGAACGCGGCTTCGAGGGCTTCGCGACCGGTCTGCACATCGAGAAGATGGGGATGCGCGCGGCACCGATGGCCGAGCTCGTGTTCGACGACTGCATCGTTCCGGCCGCGAACCGGCTGGGCGAGGAGGGCCAGGGCGTCGTCCACATGATGCGCAACCTGGAGATCGAGCGGCTCTGCCTCGCCGCGATGAGCCTCGGGATCGCGGACCGCTGCCTCGAGATCATGCTGCGCTACAGCGTCGAGCGACAAGCCTTCGGCAAGCCGATCGCCGAGTTCGGGCAGATCCAGCGCTACATCGCGGAGGCCTACGCCAAGACCGAGGCGGCGCGCTGCCTGATCTACTCGGTCGCGCGCGGGGTCGGACCCGATCGCCGCAACCGGGTCGGTACCGATGCGGCCAAGCTGTTCGCCGCACCGGTCGGCAAGGAGGTCGCCGACGCGGCGATGCAGGTCTTGGGCGGCTGGGGCTACTGCACCGAGTTCCAGGTCGAGCGCCTGCTGCGCGACGCGAAGCTGCTCGAGATCGGCGGCGGCACGCTGGAGTCGCACCAGAAGAACCTCGCGCGCGACTTGACCCGGCAATTCGGCGCCTGAGCGGCAGGATCCCGTGAACGACCTTCCGCTGCTGGTCCGCGCGACGCTCCACCTCTACCGCGAAGCCGCGGTCGACGCCTCGCGTGCGCTCGCACGCAACGCCTGGATGATCGTGCTGCTGCCGGCGTTCTCGGTCCTGCTCGGGATGATCGGTCGACTGGCGGGCGGGCTTGGCATCGTGGGCGGCCTGCTCACCTACATGGCGCTCGCCGCCGGCGTCAGCGCCTTCCTGTCGATTCTCGACGGCTCGGTGGCCAAGGAGCGGGTGGAGCCAGCCGATCTCGCCGATGGCTTCGGACGCCATCTCAGCAGTGTGGTCGGCCTGTTGTTCATCTTCGGGGTGATCCAGTTCCTGCTCATGCTCATCGCCGACCAGAACCCCTCGCTGCGCTGGCTCGACCTGCTGGTGAGCGCGGTCCTGTTCCTGGCCTGCAACCCGCTGCCGGAACTGGTCTACCAGGGCCGCCGCGAGGGCTTCGCGCTGGTCGACGACGCGGTCCAGTTCATGCGGCAGAACTCGGTCGAGTGGCTCCTGCCCGTGGTCCTCTTCCTGCTGCCGTTCTTCCTCGTGCACCCGATGATGGGACTCGTCGCGATGACCAAGCTCGGGCCATCGAGCGCGCTCGGCCTGGTCACGAGCCTGTTCGAGGGGGTCCTGCCGAGCGGCGCCGGGCTGGCGAAGTGGGCGGCTCCGCTCGTCGCGAGCGCCGTGCTCTCCTGGGTGATGCTCTTCCGGGGCTTTCTCTTCAAGTCGCTCGACCGCTCGGGGCGACGCCAGCGCGTCTTCGAAGCGCGCATGCGCGCCTGAGCGGCCTGCGCTTGTTCCCCGCCTTTGGCTCCCGCAATTTCGCGATCCTCTGGACCGGTTCCTTCGTCGCGAACGTCGGCGTCTGGATGCAGAGCGTCGCCATGGGCTGGCTCATCTACGACCTGACGAAGTCGGCGGCCTGGCTGGGCCGGGTCGGGTTCGCCGGGGCGGCTCCGACGCTGTTTCTCGGCCTCCTCGGCGGTGCCCTCATCGAGGGCGCCGACTACCGCCGGATCCTCGGCGGCGCCGCCCTCGTCTTCTCGACCGCGGCCTTCGCGCTCGCGGCACTCACCGCGAGCGGGCACGTCACGGTCTGGATGGTGATCGCGATCTCGCTCGCGACGGGCAGCGCCAACGCTCTCTTCAGCCCGGTGTTCCAGGCGGTGGTGCCGCGTCTCGTCCCACCGGAGCACCTGTTGAACGCGATCTCGCTCAACTCGATCTCGTTCAACGCCGCGCGCGTGGTGGGCCCGCTCGTCGGCGGCGCGGTGATGGGCTGGTTCGGGCCGGCCTGGTGCTTCGCGCTCAACGGCTGCGGCTTTCTGGCACTGGTCGCGGCGATCTTCGCACTCGACATCCCCGCCGGCCGGCGCGGTGCGCGGCCGCCGCTCGCCACCGCGCTGCGCGAGGGAATCGACTACGCACGGCGCGAGCCGTTGCTGCGCGCGTTGCTCCTGCTCTGCCTCGTCCTGAGCCTGTTCGGCTTCCCCTACATGGTGCTCATGCCGGCGCTCGCGCGCGACGTGCTGCACCTGGGACCGGAG
>Ga0114969_10003141_pt1 | contig 13366 bp, 15 predicted proteins | sample M_130807_MF_Meta_FD_87316 | JGI IMG/M metagenome (GOLD analysis project Ga0114969, IMG submission 87316) | Freshwater microbial communities from Lake Montjoie, Canada to study carbon cycling - M_130807_MF_MetaG | ecosystem: Environmental > Aquatic > Freshwater > Lake | place: Lake Montjoie...
CGCAGGCGTGAGGTTGGTGCGTTGCTCGCCATTCAGGCCGAACTTGACCTTCACGTTGAAGAGCAGGCGCTCCATGTTCACGGCTGCGAACACACCGCCCACACGCCCCCCGCGGAACACGCCCTCCACCAACATCTTGCGGTCGGCCTTCACCTGGTCAGCGAAGCCTTGGAGGAGTTCTGCGTCATTCCCGCGGTCTACGCCCTCGCCCAGGATTGCCGTGAGGTCGGCGCCCTTGAGGCCGTACTCGGTGTCAATCTGCTCGTCCGTGAGCTCGCCGATTTCTAGGGCGAGGCTCTCAATCTTGGTGGAATTGATGCCGTCCTCGCCATAGTGAAACTGCGTGATGTTCATATTGGCGTCGCGCACAGTGCCGTCGTTGTGAACCACGAGGTCCTCCATCGCCTTCACTAGCTGACGCTGTACGTATCCTGTGTCGGCCGTCTTAACCGCCGTATCAATCAGACCCTCACGGCCCGACATGGCGTGGAAGAAGAACTCCGTAGGCGTCAGTCCAGCGATGAAAGAGTTCTCAATGAACCCGCGCGCCTCTGCGCCGTCATCGTACTTCTTGAAATGCGGGAGAGTGCGGTCCTCAAAGCCATTTGGGATACGCTTACCCTCAATGTTCTGCTGGCCAACACACGCAATCATCTGCGCGATGTTGATCGGCCCACCCTTTGACCCAGCGCGAACCATCGCCGTCATACGATTCTCGTTCGCTAGAGAACGCTGGCCAGACTCGCCCGCATCCTCCGTGGCCTTGTTCAGAGTGCCGAACACCTTGTCCTCAAACTCGGCCTGGTTGGACTTGCCCGTGTTGTTGTCAAAGAGGTCCTGGTGAATCTGTAAAAGGAGGGTCTCTACATCGGACTTGGTGTCCTTGATCTTCTTGTTCATCTCGTCCTTCGTGGATGCGTCGGCAATCAAGTCGCTGATGCCCACGGAGAAGCCGTTGTAGACGAGGAACTGCTCCATGGTGTTCTGGAGCGCGTCAATCATGTCCACCGTCTCCTTGCTCCCGTAGTCCTTGTAGGTCATGTGGATGATGCCCTTGGACGCCTTGCTGAAGATGCCCTTGTCAAACTGGCCCTCCAGGATCTCGCCGTCGCGGATGACCACCTTGCGCTTGGAGCTGTTGTTCATCTCCAGATTGATGGGAGGCAGGAGCTGGCTGAGCACCTGGCGCCCCGTCCACTTGCCGTCGTCGCCCTTCGGCTCAGGGATAGTGCCGTCAAAGCGCCGGTTCCACATCATCAGGTTCATGAACTCCCTGCGATTCACTGTCACATGGTCCCTGGTGATGCGATAGCTCCCCACCAGCGTGTCCTGTACAATGCCGATAACGGGAAGACCGTCACGCGGGCGCAGAATCTGGTGAGGCACGGCAGCAATCTCCTCCAGCTCCGTGGCAGCCTCATAGCTCTGCGGGCAGTGCATGTTCATCTCGTCACCGTCAAAATCCGCATTGTAAGGAGCCGTCACGGACACGTTCAGGCGAAAGGTCTTCCCCTTGAGCACCTTCACCTTGTGCCCCATCATCGACATGCGGTGGAGCGTGGGCTGACGGTTGAAGAGCACCACGTCGCCGTCGATAAGGTGACGATTCACGATGTCGCCCTCGCGGAGCACGAGCTCCTTGGTATTGACGTGGCGCAGACTCGTGATGCGCCCATCGGCGTGGCGAATCGTCTTCGCACCAGGGTACTTATTAGGCCCATTGCGAATGAGCTTGTAGAGCTTATCTAAGTTTCCACGGTGCTCGTTGGTGAACTTGGTCACGCGCTCCGGGAAAGTCAAGTTCATCGCGATTTTCTCAGGAACACCGAGCTCAGCTATAGAGATGTTGGGGTCGGGAGTAATCACGGAGCGCGCACTGAACTCCACGCGCTTGCCCTGGATGTTGTAACGAATACGACCCTCCTTGCTCCCCAGGCGCTGTTGGATGGACTTGAGAGGCCGGCCATTGCGCTGCGCACTTGGGGCCACACCAGGAATCTGGTTGTCCACGAGAGTGGCCACGTGATACTGGAGTACATTCGTCCACTCGTCAATGACGGACTTGGCAGCACCAGCCTCAATGCGGGGCTGGAGGTAGGTATTGTTGGTCTTGATAATCTCGGCTAGCTTGTGCGTGAGGTCGTCCTCAGAGCGCTGGTTGTTGTCCTGGATGACACTGGGACGAACCTGCGGAGGAGGAATGGGAAGGACCGTACAGATCATCCAGTCAGGGCGACACCAGAAGCGATTCAGACCGAGGAAGTCCACGTCCTCGTCGGTAATACGACGGAAGAGGCGGAGCACGTACTCCACCTCGAGACTCTGCTTCTGCTTCTCGCCATTTCCGGTGGCATCCTCCCACTCGGCCACAATGCGCGCAATGCCCTCGCGCACATAGCGGTCGGGCTGACGAGCACCGCACCCATCCTCCGTCTCCTGGCCACAGCGCCCAATCTCCTTGGACGCGGCGAGAACCTCGCGGTACCTCGCCTCCCCACGGCGCTTCAGATAATGCTTGCGAAAGTTCTTATCCACGAGGAGCTTGGAGCACCGAATACAGACACAGGATAGGATGTTTTGTACAAAGGGCAGGAATTGGATGTAATAGACGGGGCGGGCGAGGCGGAAGTGGCCGAAATGGCCGGGACACTTGTGATTCGTCTGCCCACAGCTTCGGCACTCCTTGCCATTGTCAAGAACACCCATGCGGGGATCGAATAGACCCCCGATTTTCGGCTCGGTGCCCTCATATGTGCCGGCGTTCGTGATCTCTACGACTGACCTGCGCTCAATCTCCTCAGGACTGAATACGCAAATCTGAATGCCAACAATGGGCTCTACTTCTGATGAAGGCAAGTTGAACCCGGCGGGCATCTTCTAGTTGATTGGGATGAATTGTCTAAGCCCCCGCGCGAATCACTTTTAATCGGCGGGCCCCCAGCAAAATCTACTTTGAGTAAATTATGCACGGATATAAAAATAGTCTAATTATTTTTGCGACGGCGAGTCCTTTTACTGCGCTTCAAGTAAGAAAAATTGCTAAGGACCTTCCTCGTATTGAACTTGCGGATATCATTCAAATTCACGCGATATTCCTTTATCAGGTACTTCATAGCGCGAATCACCTTTCCGTGTAAAACCAAAAGTTCCTTTTTATGATGAGAATATTCTGTATCATTCACGAGTTGGAAAATCGCATCCTTCAAATGCGCCATTCCATTGACGGTGGATTGAGCATAGGAATATTGGAGGTCCTTGTCTTTCATGGAGGCGATGCGCCCTATATGCTCTAATTCTGAATTCGCCCAGTACATTATAGACTGAGGTGTGGTATCATACGTATGTGTTGACATTCTTCTACAGAATGTTTAGATAAGAGTTGACTGTGTTAAAGGGAATCTGCGTATTTCAAGGAGAATGCCGTATACGCTGAGCCTCTTGCCTTCTGAGGATGCCAAGCCCTTCTATCTTTCGGCCAGTCGTGATAACGAGAACGCGGGGTATGATCTCTATGTTCCTGCTGAGGTGACCTTTGCTCCTGGACAAAAAATCCTGGTGACCATGGGTGTGAAGGCTGTCATGACCTTTGCCGATAGCGCTCAGGCGTCGCACTACTGGATGCTCCCTAGGTCAAGCATCAGTAAGACGGGGCTGATGCTCTGTAATTCCGTGGGTGTCATTGACAAGAGCTATCGCGGAGAGCTCATGGCATATCTGTGGAATACTACCGAGAAGCCTGTCACCGTAAAACGGGGTGATCGTCTTGTGCAGATTGTTGCTCCTGACATGGGTTGGATTTCTCAGACGAAGGTGGTGGATTCCTTAGACGAGACAGCGAGAGGCGCGGGGGGCTTTGGATCTTCAGGGGTATGAGAGTCACATCGGAACCGGCCGGCGGTAAGGGGCGGAAGGGAAGAGGCACATTCCGATACTGGCCAATAACTTTCCACGCAGGCATTTGTTTCCTGTATAGGGAATTTCTTTTATAACGGCTAGGGTATCATCCTCGTCGTCGTCGCCTCCTTGATAACCACTCGGTGGAGAATAGAATCCCTCTTTAAGATCGCCAGTGAGTGCTGTACAGTCACTGGCGGAATGTGTATGGGATGAACATACGGGACACGCTGCAACTCGTTCCATTGTTTGTAGGGACTATTCCATAGGGACGGGGGTCCATTGTCAATTTTATCAGAGGCACTTCTCAAGCTCCTGGCGGATATCAAGAGCCACCTCTCGATACTTCGTAGACGGTGTAATACTCTCTAAAAGATATCCAAGGTCCTCTCCGCCAGGATAGCGTACCATGACAAAGCGTACAAGGCCGTATTCACCTGCCAACCCCACACTGAAATCCCGTCCATTAGATTCTAGCGCAGAACCCTGGGCGATATACTCCCCGCGTATACCCTCGTCACTCATCAAATCTTGAATGACGCGAACATAATTATCTGGTGTATTCACCATATACCGAAACATAGGTATGGTGGGAAATATATCGCCAGCGTGCCTGGCCCACCAGACTTCAAGCCCTTCGCGCGTAATGACACGCACTCCTCCTTCAGACACAACCGTGTACTTTAACACCATCCTGTATATACAGTAGAAAACCGATTTAAATGTCGTGGTTCGTCTACTGTCTCGCCACAACCTCTGAACCAATCAATACCTATATTGGAGCAACTGTTGACCTGGATCGCCGTCTTTCACAACACAACGGGTTACTATCAGGAGGAGCTCGTGCCACTGGCCGAAGACCTGCGCAATGGTATCGCGTCTGTCACGTTACCGGATTTACCAATCAGCATTCTGCGCTCAGCTTTGAGTGGCACTGGAAGCACTACTCAAAGAAGATAAAAGCAGACCCTCTTACACGTCGTCAAAAAGGTCTGGATGCTTGTTTGGAATGGAGTAAAAGGGTTGGTTCCGAGGATGAGCTATCCGTTGTGTACGAGTGATGTGAGGCTATCGCGTTCCTCCTGCGTTTTTATCACATGATAATGACCTTCTAGGCCACGCATATGAGGTGCCTCGGGATTCTGGGTCTGATGTATGATTACCCAAGGACAGAAGGCCTTGAGTCTGGTGGCTAGATCTTCCCTATCAATCGCATCATATGCGCCGTATCCATTGATATTCACATGCGGGATAAGATTTCTGATGTTACGCGATTTGACAAAGGCGAGACCCTCCCACACAGTCCCTTCGGCACATTCCCCGTCCGAAAGAAGGCAGAAGACACGGCGAGAAGGATCGGCCATGGCGAGACCTACAGCCACGAGCACGGCGCTTCCCAGAGAGCCAGAAGAAACGTGAATACCGCGAGAAGGGTCTCTCGCAGGATGTACGCCAAAATCCTCCATGAGTTTTTCGGCGTCGTGACCCTCAAACTTTTCCAAGGCCACATACTGTGCCAGGCCTGCGTGGCCGGCAGAAAGAACCACGAGGTCTTTTGGCTGTTTTATCGCATAAATAGATTCTAGGATGGGGTACATGGTGAGACAACTGCTAAGGTGCGCGAGGCGATGGCGATAGGAGATGTCAATGATGCGCTCCATTACTTAAGGCTCGGATGGTAAATTTTAGGCCTTCCTCCAAACCTGTGGTGGCAGCCAGGCCATAGGAGTTGCGCAGATATTCTGGGTCACAGACCCAGGAAGAGGAGTCATAGGGCTTCGCCGCCGCCGGCTCCATGGAAAAGATGTGGCCTGTGAGTCGTTCCACTGTCTGGACAAGTTCCAGATTACTCGTTTGCTTTCCTGTGCCTATATTCACAAGGTCAAATACCTTATTACATGAGCTCACAAGTTCTAGGAGGATACGCACAAAGTCATCGATATATACGTAGTCGTGTACACCTTCCGAAAGATGAATCTTATCAGGGAGAGACAAGAGGATCGGAATAAACTTGGACGGCTTCTCACCAGGCCCATACACTGTAAAAGGGCGTACGACGAGGGTCGGGATATCGTAAGTCATGCTAAAGGAGCGTGCCAGCATTGTTGCCGCTGCCTTGGTGCCTTCATAAATAGTTTCTGGCTCTAGGGCCATATGCTCGGCCATGTGCTCGGCCTTTCGTCCGTATTCGCTGGAAGAACCAATTACTACTAGGCGCTTGAGAGATGCTTTTGCCGTTTTACAGTAATGAAGTATCGCGTGTGTCAAAGAGACATTAGTACAGAACATCTTGGATTCATCGGCTAGTTCCGCTGCCGTGTGGAAAATGTAGGCGGGGTTTACTTGGCCGAGGAGTTTGAGAGTGGATTCTATGGAGTCGGCGCGTGTTGTACCATGCACTGTGTAGCCTAGGGCTTCATATGCGCTTTTCAGATTGGATCCTATTAGTCCGCGGATGCCTGTGATGAGGACGTGTGTGGCCATTGCTGTATTGTTAGACGCCTAAACGATTTAGCCCGGATAGAAATTTAGATGGCTCGTTTCGTAGTTACGAGTCTACACGACGAGGGATACCAGAAGTTGGCTGATATTACTCTGGAGAAGAACAAGAAGGTCTACTGCGAGAAGCACGGATATCCGCTTGTTGTGAAGAGTTCCGGGTGGCATGGAATTGCGATGGGCTATGAAAAAGCGTATTTATTCAAGGATGCGTTTGATGCGCATCCCGAGGTGGAATGGCTGTTTTTCTCCGAGTGCGACACCCTCATCACAAATATGAATATTACGCTGGAGTCCATTGTGGAAGGTGTGGATCCCAGTGTCCATATGCTCATTACAACGGATGCGAATGGAATTAATGCGGGCAATCTATTCATAAGAAATTCGGCGGAGACGTATCGGTATTTGGATGAGATGCTTCGCTCTGTTGAAATTTATCCGCATGAGCAGGCATTCATCCAGGATTCCTATGGTGGCTACGGGCGTCTGTCAAAGCGGTATAGGCCGATGATTCAACTCATGCCTCAGCACCGCTTCAATTCCTATGAGTACAGGACGATTAAATGGACCAAGAGGGGTTTCGCCCATGAGATGAGTCACGAGAAGTTCTCAGCAGACGACCAGGGTCATAGGGGGCAGTGGGAGAAGGGGGATTTCCTGATCCATTGGCCAAATACTTCTTTGGAGCTACGTCTGAATCTCGCGCAGTTCTATTCCCAGTATATTATTTCGGGCGAGAAGAAGCTATCTATTAGCGAGAAACTTCTCACGAGTAAGGGAAAGGAGCTCACGGTTTACAGTGAGACACTTGCGGTCGTGAATCATATTGAGCGTCCGTCCAGCTACTTCAAGGTGATCCAGCGGCAGATAAACACGGAAGGTATCTATGACCGCTTTTTCAAGGATAAGGATGGCCTTGTGGTTCTTGATTTCGGTGGAAATATCGGCATGTTCAGTCTACACGTACACGACCGTTGTAAGAAGGTATATACGCTAGAGCCTACTCCTGCGCACTTTAATATTCTGTCCGAGCTCACAAAGCCTTATGATAATATTGTCACTTTGCGCTATGCGCTAGGAGCCAAGGATGGAGAGGTCGTCTTTTATCTGTGTGACGAGAATACGACTATGAATAGTCTTGTGAATAACTATGGAAAAGAGATTCGGGTGCCTTCCATTACGATGGAAAGCCTTGTTCGCAAGTTTGATTTACAGGTGGTGGACTTTGTGAAGTGTGACATTGAGGGTTCTGAGATGGTGGCGATTACTCGCGAAACTATTGAGCCTGTAAAAGATGTTGTGAAAGCGTGGTTCTTGGAAGTACACAGGACTTCTACGGGAACGCATGAAGAGAATCGGAATGTGTTAAAGGGTGTGTTTGAATCGTGTGGGTACACGGTGGAGCTGATCAGCTTTGATACACTGTACGCGTTCAAGGGCTAAAACTCTGGCCTGATGAAAAGGAAGATGCGTCGGCTATTTGCTGGCTTCTTAGAGGAAGAAATGGCTGCGGACGATAGGATTGTCCTATTGACCGCTGACATTGGATTTGGTGTTTTAGATTCTTTGCGCCTGCGTTTTCCTGGGCGCGTCATCAACATGGGCTCTTCGGAGAGTTTGATGATTGGAGTGGCTATAGGCATGACGTACGCAGGAAAAATCGTGGTGTGTTACACGATAACGCCCTTTTTGTTGTACAGGCCATTTGAGATGTTGCGGAATTATGTGAATTACGAGAAGGTGCCTATTAAACTCGTGGGATGTGGGCGTGACAAGGATTATCCGCACGACGGTATTACGCACTGGGCAGAGGATGATGAGACGATTGTGCGCGCTGCCTTTCCGAACATCGGGTTTCATAAGCCTGAGGAGCTTACTCGGGAATGTGTAAAAGGGGTTCTGTATAGTTCTTCGCCCGAGTACTTGAATGTGCGGAGAAATTAACTGCGGGTCTAAACTTCTTCTGCCGAGTTATAAGCAAATGCCATCTGCTGCTGCAGCTGCCGTGTTCAATACGCGTAGTGTAAAAGGGGATGTTACGTTCACGAATAAGGGTGCTAGTGTGCTCGTAGAGGCCGTATTCACGAAGTTGCCTGCGGGCGAGCACGGCTTCCATATTCATCGGGCGGGTGATTTACGCGGGGAAGGATGTAAGGGGGCATGTGCGCATTTCCACACGGGCGAACAACCTGGCATACACGGTGGGCCTCCAGGATCCAAGGGTCCGAGGCATACTGGTGATCTGGGAAATATCTCTGGGGTCGGTACGTATGTATATACGTTACGAGGCTTGTCGTCCGACGAGCTCTTTGGGCGTTCTCTGATTGTCCATGAAGATGTCGACGATCTCGGGCTAGGTGAAAAAGAGGATTCTCTTACGACGGGGCACTCAGGTCGGCGTATTGCGTGTGCCGTCATTGGGCGTACCATGGAATCGTGTTAGGTTCGCACAGAGTCCCTGAGTAGAAGCTGGGGCGTCCATTTGATAGGAGCGAGGTGGAGCGCAAGAATCTCTCGCGCCGAGACCAAATACTGAATGTCTTCTGTGTCTTCTAGATGTAGAAGACAGTGTGCCGTGTTATTCCAGCCATAGTAACGAATGTGTGTCATGCTGTCTTTAGAACCATATGCCACTATCTGGGAAATATATGCTGGGTTTGGCATATTGCCAGATGTGCGTTTGTATAACCAGTCGCTGTTCTCCTTCTGTGTAAATATTTGGTCCTGAAACATTTTGATATTGCCTTCAATAATGCGTCCGTATTTGTGAAAGCGGAATGTGCCGACCCATACCTGAAGAATGTCAGGCTGTGGTTGGTTAGATAGTAGGATAATTTTACGAAACTCATTCGCCAAGTAGCCGAGAGCCAGGGCCGCGAGGAATGAATAGAGGCCAAATAGACATAGGCTGTATTCACCGAGATAATCTTGGATGAATATAATCACTGCTTTCGTCTGAGGAGAGGGGATAATGAGCGAGTTCATTTATAGGGTTTAGGGACATGTGGTGTGGGGTGCGAGGGGATTCAATTTTTAGAAATACGAGATACGCTTGATGAGCTTCCGTGCCTTGGGTGAGTCGATGGGAATGGTGCCGACGCCTGCCTCTACGTAGCAACCATTTGTCGGCTCACGCGCAATCTTGTTATAGTCATAGTGTAGCTGGCGAATGTGCGCGAATCCATCACGAACATAAAAGTCCATGACGTAGGGATCGCGCAAGGCTACCGTATTTGTGCGCGCAATTCGGAAACGGTCTGCGTAGCTATGCCATGTATTGATGGGCCCTGGGGGGGTATATTCTGTAGACATTCTTCTAGATATTTTTACCTACAAACGCCTTTAAACATTCCTGCTAATTATAGTCATTATATATGGAATGATATCTTGGATTTCGTATGAGCTTATCTTCAGTGTACTCATATTTTGGTATTAGAGATACATTGTCTACGATTTTTAGATCCATATCCTCAATGGCCAGAATCGCGTCTTTTCCCCTGGGATGTGAAAAATGAATAAAGCGCGATACATTGCTCATATGATCTAGGACTATATACTCTGCTCCTTGACAAACAATAATGCCAACCAACATTTCCTCCACATGCTCACGCATTTCGTCCTTTGTATAATCCACTAGAGGTTTTTGGGGAAGATTGGTTGATAAATACTCAATATTGTTAGAATATTTGTATGTAATATTATTGTGTAAGTAAAAGGCTGGGCGCGCCTCCTGTATATCAAGGGGTGTAAAAAACATGCCGAACTTTGTTTCAGGGCAAGTTGTGAGGACACGGATTGTGTTATTTATGGCGTGTATAATATATTTGAACTCCAAGAATGCTCTATAATCGTCTGTCTGAACAAAGATGGTACTCGGATTCTTTTCTAGCGCAGACTTAGCATAGAATTGCATATGTATAAATAAAGATTCGCCCAGTAGTTTGTCGCCTCTGCGAATAAACACGGCGATGTATTTATCAAGTCCCAGCTCTTTTTGAAGATTGCGTGCTTTTTCTAGGAGGTGCGGTTGGAAGTCAAATAGCTCTTTTATGGCTTGTTTGTACTGAGCTACAGTGAATAGGCGCGTATCTTCTCTGTCAATCGCAATTTCTGGAATCGGACTTTCAGGCTTCTCGGCCATTGTTGTGAAATAGTCTGACCAGCCGAGAGTATGAGCGAAGGTCCATTCGGCAGAATTCAAATATAGTTTCACACCTTGATGTTTACATATGATATAGTTCTCCAAGAAACGGAACGCGTCCGAGAAAAATCCTAGAGTGCCCTTTCTCAGGAAGAATTCCATTGTGAGTTATTTGCTGGGGGTGTTTATATGGTTTTTACGATACCGCCGTTTGCGCATCCTTCGGCGAAGACTTTACATCCTTACACAGGTCTGTGAATTCATCTTCTATGATAGATGATTTATAGGCCTCATAAAAGTCTTCTGTGGAATTACCCATAATTGCTTCATACATCATGCTCGCCTTCCAGTACGTGGGAGGCCCTTTTACCCCTTTTAGAGGATTCTTGGAGATTGGCACAGAGGCTCATCTCATTCTTCATATTATTACAATGACCACAAAACTGTCTAGGATTAGTTCCTGTACTTGTACAACTTTAGAGTAGAAATTAGTTACTACCCGGCAATCCCTGAAATAAATTCGCCTTTGAAAAATATAGAGACTATAATAAGAAATAAATGCTTGATTATAGGGCAGGTCTATTTGGTTTTTATATTGTTATTTTGTCCAACTATTTTCAAGATATGTTATCTTGCGATTTACAGAGATTTATGAAAAAATATATTATTCCAAGGCACATTATCGCAATTATGACAGCTTTTTTCGCAATTGTAATAACTGGTTATGGAACGGAAGAAGGAGAAATATTAAGCGTATTTGATTATTTAAAATTAACTATGTATGTATACATAATATTCTTATTTTCTTCAAAGGCAAAAGGAGAATTTATATTTCCAATGTTAGTTTTATTGTTAATTGATCAAATAATAAGTTTACATGTTAGCTATCTTAAAAAGATAAGTGAAAAAGACAAATCAGATAAAACTTATAGTATAAATATATTTACGAAAATAAGAAGTGTATTAAGTGTTTTTATTTTAGCAATTATCTTTATTGGAATGATTGCATATTTTATTCGTCAATATTATTATTTTGGAAATGAATTCTCAATTGTAAAATTTATTCTAGGAACCTTCACTTGTAATATTAATTCGAACAAATAGATATAAAAAATATATGGGTAAGTTCCTAGGGGATATTTAGAGATTTTTCCCTCTGATTTTTTCAGGATAAAACGGATTCAAATGAGGTAATATAAGATATAGCTCTTTAAGTTTTCCCTTCGCCTCTAATAGCTTATCTTTCAAATCTATCTTTTTTGAACTACTGTTGTATCTATTCTGTTCTACAGAATAAATACAAAGAATATTAATCAATTTTTAACAATAAAAAAAATACAATATAATAAACCATACCGGTATGGGTAGTTTGGAGCTTAGTTTGAATATGCAAGCCCTCCCATTCCCGACATGACGCGTAACACATTATAGTTCGTCGCGTACACACGCACCTGTGAGCTGGTCGCAGAGCCCACGGAGTTGTTGGACACCGTCAGCAGCAGGGTGGTGTTATCAATGCGGGACAAGTTGCAGGTGCCGCTGGGCTGGTGCTGCTCAGGGGACAGGGCGAAGGAGTACACGTTGATGCCCACCGCCGGCACGTTCGTGTGGTGCTGGTAGGGCTGCACCAGGTTGAAGTAGTCGCCCTCACGCACCGTGAAGCGGTCGTGGCCGTTGAGCTGCAGCAGGGCCGTCACCACGGGGTTCTTGCCAGCCATGCCCTCCACGCGGGTCACGGAGTAGCCAGACTCCAGCGCAGAGCGATCCCACCAGTCGGAGTAGTTGAACGGCTGCTGGCCCTTCCACGCCGCCACCACCGCGTCGTCGCACGACACGAAGGAGTCGCGCTGCACCACCCACACAAGCTCCTTGCAAGGGTGGTTGAAGTTCAGCTTCAGCTTGTTGGACGAGGAGTTGATGGACTCCGCGCCCGTGAACTGCAGCACGTCAATCAGGTACTCGTGGGACACCTGGGCGAACTTGCGGCGCTCGTCCGTGTCCAGGTAGATGTAGTCCACATAGAGAGAAGCGGCCACCAGGTTGGCCGCGTTCACGCGGTCGCGCACCACGTGCACGTTGGCATTGCCAGGCGCAGAGTCCCACACCAGGTTGTTCAGGTCGTTGAACTGCAGGTTGATGCGCACCTCGTGGTACTGGAGAGCGATCAGGGGCAGCGCCAGGCCAGGGTTGCGGCAGAACCAGAACTGCAGGGGCACGTACAGCGTGTACTCGGGCGTGCAGCCCAGGAGCTCAGCAGATGAATTGGGCTCGCCGCCCGCACAGTCGTTGTCGCAGTCCTCGCCGCCCTGCACGATCAGGTTGGTCAGGTAGGGCACGTTGCCCACCATCTTGGCGTAGCCCGCCTGCTTGCCAGGCTCCTGGGTGAGCTCATTCCAGATGTGGAGCCAGTCACCATAGTGCTTGTCAATGCGCTGGCCGCCGATCTGGAGCTCCACCCAGTCAATCAGGTTGTGGCCCACCCAGTTCAGCCAGCGGAACTGCGCGCCAGAGTTGTCGGCAGCCTGGAGCTTCACGGAGGGCAGAGTGGCCTGCAGGTACATGCGGTAGATCAAGTCGCCGTTGCGCTGGATCGTGCACGTCACCTGGTTGCCGAAGCGAGGGTTGCCGTTGAAGGGGTTCTCAATGGACTCCATCGCGAAGTTCGTGTGGCGACGGTACACCGCCTTGAAAAAAGTAATCTGGGGGTTACCCGTCAGGTACACATCCTGGGCGCCATAAGCCACGAGCTGCATGAGACCACCACCTGTCATTTTGTTATACCCCTAACTTAGAAAAAAAATCTGCCGGAGAGGAGTTCCTACAGTATTCGCA
>Ga0114969_10003143_pt1 | contig 13363 bp, 13 predicted proteins | sample M_130807_MF_Meta_FD_87316 | JGI IMG/M metagenome (GOLD analysis project Ga0114969, IMG submission 87316) | Freshwater microbial communities from Lake Montjoie, Canada to study carbon cycling - M_130807_MF_MetaG | ecosystem: Environmental > Aquatic > Freshwater > Lake | place: Lake Montjoie...
GAAGACGAATTGGCAAATGTAGATCCGTCGCTGTTGACTGCCCATGGCTATTTGAAAGATGATTTTGTGGTCTCGGATAAAGAAGCGATTGAGGAAGGTGAATCGGACACGGCAACGGCAACGGCAACGGCAACGCCAGTTAAAAAGAAGGTTTGCAAACCGACTAAGACGACCAAGCCCACTAAGACCACCAAGACGACCAAGACAAGCAAATCAAATGGGAAAAAGAAAGCGCCGCCAGCGGAAGAAGATGCAAGTGGTAATGAGAGCAATGCAACAACATCGTCTGAATTAGAAGAAGATAAGTATATGTTTTCCGATGATGATTAAACGACTATAATCTATAAACTATAAACTATAATATATAATATATAAAATTGAAAAACAGTTAAACGTAATATGCAATAGTATATTACGTTTACCCTTTATATTAACACCATGCGCACGGTACAAAACCCCACCGAGTTTCGTAGAAACGTGTGTCGTCACCTTGAAGCAATGTGCCCACCACCGCCTGCATTCACCCAAACTATGATTGAAAATATAGAAAAAAGCATCTACAATGCCTCCATTAAAGATGCCGGCGAACGCGATATTGTAAAGAAATGGGACAATCCGTCGTTTGTGCAACTCTATACCGACCGCCTCCGCTCAATCTACATTAATTTAAAAGAATCGGACGAATTTCGGCAACGCTTAATCCGTAGAGAAATCAAGGCACACGAGGTCGGCGAATTGACGCATCAAGATATGGCGCCGGCCCGCTGGCAGAAATTGATTGAAGAAAAGAAAATCCGGGATGAAAACAAGTATGCCCCGAAATTAGAAGCGTCAACGGATAATTTCACTTGCCGTAAATGTAAATCCAAGAAATGCAGTTATTATCAGCTACAGACGCGGTCGGCCGATGAACCGATGACGACCTTTGTCACGTGCTTGGATTGCGGCAGCCGCTGGAAGTGTTAATACTCTAACATCCAGCGTTAAATGTATATTACACTACACCCACCACCCCGCAACAAAAAAAATATTATAATAACTCACATACATAGTATACTATTTTTTTTCTAACGACGACGACGACGCTTTGTTGTATACCGCGGTCGTCGTTTATTTACAGTTTTACGGCGTTTTTGGTTTAATGTAGGTTTATGCTGATTGCGCTTTTTTAATGTCTTGCGTTTTTTTAATGTCTTGCGTTTTTTTAATGTCTTGCGTTTTTTTATTTTTCGTGTCTTTTTAAAATTTTTTCCTCCTGCTTGTGCTTGTCCTGCCTTTTTCATAACGTTTTGAAATAAGTCTTGTATTCGTATCGTATAATTGCTGCATTTTGAGTTTTTACTGGGTTTGATTCGTTCAGATAAATATTCCTTTAAATCTGCTAAATGTGTTGTATTTTTCATAGTGTTTAAGCGATATAACAACTCAAAGGTTTCAATAGATTTTGCAGGGCAATCATCACCACCATACTTACGTAAATTGGATTCATTCATTTGCATAACATTATCATATTGTTCAAATTTTTCTAATACTTTTTCAAGTTCAGCGGGAAATCCATATTTATTATTAAAAATATCATGTTCTCTATTTGTAAAAATATTATCTATTTCATAATAAATATTACTGCCATCATCTTGATTCTTTTTAATTATAACCTTTTTTATTTTTCCTATATAATAGGTAGAAAAAGGAGTTTTCGTATTATATACAATGTGACTCTGATATACACGATCTTCTTCTTTTTCAGTCTTGAAATAGACAACATCACCTGGTTTAAAAAATGGTGTAATATCGCTCAACTCATATTCAGCAACGTTTTCTATAGGTATAGGTACGGTCTTTGATTTTGTAATTCCGGTGTTAGCGTCCAATTCTATTATGTCGTATACATACTGAGGTGTAGGATTGGATTCAATATCTGGTTTTTTCAGAAATTCTAAATCACGAAAATTTACAAATCGTACTCGATAACGTTTTTCTTTATAGTTTACTTCCTGATGCTCGTTATACATTGATTTGTTTTCTTTCTTAATTGTAATTACTTTTAATATATTCTTTATTTTAATACTTATTGGGGCTGATGATTCTTCTTTTTTCACATTAACATTAGTATACTCTAGTTTTTGAGTTTTTTTGTTTTGGACACCAGAATTACCATCTTCCGAATCCATAACTCCTAATTGTGTTTTTCCCTCGTTATTCGTGAATTTAATAATTTTATTTTTTTCAAATTTTGTTTTGTTTTGTTGTGCTGCTGCTTCTGCCTCTTTTTGCAATTTTGCTGCTTCTGCTGCTGCCTTTTTTCCCAATTCTTCTGCTGCTTTTGCTTTCTCCCTTGCTGCTTTTTCTGCTGCTTTTGCTGTTTTTTCTGCTGCTTTTGCTGCTGCTTTGTCTGGTACTGTTGTTGCTTTTGCTTCATTTGCTGCTGCTACAATTACTGCTTTTGCTGCTTTTTCTTCTTCTACTCTTGCACTAATTACTCCTGCTGCTGCTACTTCGGCTGCCGTTGCTATTGTGTTAGCCGCAACTTCTCGTGCCTTCTTCGCTTCTTCTGCTGCCTTTAATGCTTGTGCTTGTTGTTGTGCCAGTAACATTTGTGCTTCTTGGTGTGCCTTTAATGCTTGTGCTTCTTGTTGTTGTAATGTTTTGGCGGCTTGTGCAGCTGCTCTTTCTGCTTCTTGTTTTTCTGCTTCTGTTTTTGCTGCCTGAAGCAAATCCTCTGCAATTTTTGCGTCTGCCGCTGTCCTTTTTTTTATTTTTTCTAATCGTTTTACCAACATATTGTCTTGTTCAGCTGCTGTGTTTTCTTCTGCAGCTGCCAACCGTTCTGCCTCTTTCTGTAATTGCGTCTCTTTAGAAATTGCGTCTAACATAGATTGTTTTGCTTGTTGTAACTGTTGTAAACCAACCATCGTCGGCGGTACTTGTTGCGGCTTCGCTTGTGCTGGTGTCTGCTGCACTGGTGCTTGTTGCTGCTGCACTGGTGCTGGTGTCTGCTGCACTGGTGCTTGTTGCTGCTGCGCTGGTGCTGGTGCTGGTGCTTGTTGCTGCTGCGCTGGTGCTGGTGCTGGTGCTGGTGCTGGTGTCTGCTGCGCTTGCGCTTGTTGCTGCTTCGCTTGCGCTGCATTCGGTTTCAATAAGTTGTCATAATTACTTTTCTCTTGTAACTTTAACTCTTTGGATTCCTTTTCGGTAGGTTGTTTTAATAATCCTAATTCATTCTTTATTCTCATTAAACCAATCGGTGAATTTGCATCTTTTACCCGACGAAAATCATTCTCATTATTATTGTCACTTTGTCTATCCATTCCGGACATTTGAAAGACTTACTACTAATATAGAATGAGCAAAAAAAATAGAAAGAAAAAATTAATAATATATGTATTAAAAATAATATATTTATTATTTTTAATCTCTCCTATCGCCTCGTATACCGCGGTCGTCGTTTATTTACAGTTTTACGGCGTTTTTTCATACTCTTACGGCGTTTTATGCTCTTACTGCGTTTTATGCTCTTACTGCGTTTTATGCTCTTACTGCGTTTTATGCTCTTACTGCGTTTTATACTTCCCTTTCTTTTCTTTTTCAGCGTCAACCGTGTTCTCTTGTATCTTCGCCCACCGCCCACACTAGAAGCCGCCTTACTATCAAAATTTAGTTTAAGTTCAGGAAAAATGTAGTTTATAAAAGGTTCTACCCCACAGGTTTTTGATGTTGATTTATCTGATGGTTTGCTACAAGTCTTATCATCAATATTAAATTGTAATGTTTCGGATGCTCGGAAGGGAAATTTATGTATAACAGTAATGCTATACTTCCCTTCTGGGTTTTTGTCAACCTTCATATCAAACGTCAATCCATTCGTAGTAATGTCTGATATATTCATTGGAAAACGACTATTTTCTTCCCCCCCATCCGAATCTATTTCTTTAAAAAACGATTCTAACCCAAGTCTTAATTTCGTGAATAATAGTTGTAATATAATCTTTTTCTGGATGGGGGTTGTGGCAATAGTATTTATTTTAAAATTGTTTATCAATTTTACAACTGCCTTCAAATAGGGTGTTATATAGTCGTTATTCAGATATTTTGATATTGCTTTTTCATTTTGTAAGAAATCATGATTAAGTATTTCTTTTCTTAAATTATTGTATTCCGTCTGTGTACCATCATGACCATAAATTAAATCGCCAAGTGGTTTCGATACTAGAGTAACATTATTAAATTTATTAATTGGTTGTTCATTCTTACCATATGATTCATTGACCGTAACAACCGCAGTTTGAAATATACTTGTCTCGCCTGATTTCACATCATTCGGTCCAATGTCGTATACTCTCGTAACCTTCTTATTTTGTTTTGGTGGCACTGGCGTTGGTGCTACTACTGGCGCTGGTGCTACTGGCGCTGGCGTTGTATTTGGCGTTGGTACTACTACTGGTGCTGGCGCTACTACTGGCGTTGGTGCTACTGGCGTTGGTAATACTGGCGTTGGCGCTGGTACTACTGGCGCTGGCGTTTGTGCTGGTACTGCCTGCGTTTGTGCTGGTACTACTGCCTGCGCTACTACTCCTGCATTTGCCGGCGGCACCTTCGGAGAAATTCCTGCCGCTTCACACGCTTTACGATATTTTTCTTGTTCTTCTGCCGAAAGTTGTACTGCAACGCCCGTGTTTGTATGTTCAATTAAACACACCGATTTATTGATTTTAACTCTTTCTCGTGGTGTAATCAATGGTCCACGGTCCGGATTATTCCCATTTTTATCGGTTGACATTTAAAAGGTAGACTACTAATATAGCATGAGCAAAAAATATATAAAATTAAAAAATACATACAACTACTTCTCTAAATAAAGCAATTGTAGTTGTAGTTGTAGTATATGTAAATACTGGGTGGGTGCGTGGGTCTCTGCTACCTGTCTTCTCCTACACCTGTCCTGTCCTACAACCCAGGCAAATAACGCATCACTTGATTATCGTAGGCCGTCACTTTAAAAGCACCATTATACCCATCCACATAAACGGTATCGCCCGTATACACATTATCACATCCGTATTCATCGGTGCCGCTGCGTCCTTTCACCGTAACTGGCAATTTAATCATATTGTTTTTATCATTCAAGGTATAAAAGTTCCATTTATCTCTCCGTGTAAATAACGGACGCCCCATTAAAGGCAGAATCGTTTCGTCGCTCCCGTTTAACCGGGTTAAAATACCGACTTGGCGGTAGGGGGCATCGCTGCATCCTTGGGTAGACACATTTATTGCATTAAACACGGGTGCAATCGCCGAAGGCACCGCCCGCATATCGCTGCCATTGCCTAGCAGCGAACAACGGTCATCGCGCAACGGCGCTTTATAAATATCTAAAAACACATCATTCCCACGTCCGTCTGCGCCCCCGCCGCCACTACTATTATGATGGATAGTGATTGCCGTGGGTCCTTGTTGTTGGCGTTGTTGCAAGGAAAACACGACCGCACTTCTACTATACACCCATAGACCTACCACGACAATCACTGCACAACTAACTAGAATCGTTACATTTTCAAAACAAATTACACCAGGTGGACAGCGTTTTGGCATGGTTAAAGCACGGGTGTATATATATTTTTATGATATTAAAAATATATAGTATTAGGCATTAGGCATTAGGCATTGTGCAATAGAATCAACTATTTAGTCGTTCGTTACTTTTTTTTGCCAAGTGTGTTTGAAAACGCCTCTGCTTTTTTTTCAACGGTTGCCATACTCTCTTTAAGCATGCTAGCCATTCCCCCCATTTTAGACAAATCAAATTTTTCCATTAATCCGGCGGCTTTTTCTACCATTGGACCGACCTTATCCATATGACTCATTAATTGCTGCTGTTTTTCGGCTAGACGACTGGTATCATCCGCCATATTTTTAATTGCGTCCGAGGATAACAACTTGTCTAAATTATCATACGCCGACTCAACTGTATCGGCATAATCAAATTTAGGTTTTTTGTTGGGCATCGTATCATCGTCGCTTTGATTGTAATTGGCCGGACTTAATTTTTGTGCAAAACTTTCCGATGTCTTTTTGGTTCCCGAAAATCGTTCTTTAGATGGACCGCCCATTAAGGGTTCTTTTGCCTTCGTTAACTGTGAACGCTGTGTTTCGGTGATAGGAATCTCAGAGGTAGAAAGACCAGTTGCAACTTTACTGTGGTTTTCGCCGTGGTTTTCGCCTTCTTTCATCTCTCCTTCCATCCCTTCTTCCATCCCTTCCTTCTTCTCATGTTCTTTATCTGCATTTCCTTCCATCCCTTCTTGCACCTGTCCGAGCATTTTGATTTGAACTAAAAAGAACGTGCTAACCATGGCAGTCAACATAACAATAATCATATTTTTACTAAAGTAAGTCGTTAAAAATCCACTGATAATAAAAAAGGCAACAGCGTCTAATTGTTTCATCATTAAATAACTAAACAAATTGGCAACCGATAAAAACAGCACCACGTAAAGAACATTGCGACTCTTTAATAAATACTGTATACTCATTTCAGGTTTCTTAGACGAACTACGCTTTTTCATGGTTATATATATAATTGTAATAGATAAAATTATATATGGATATGTATTAAATAAATTATTTGTATTGGATAAAAATTATATGCGATTGCGCCGCTTATTGCGTCTGCGTCCAGTTCTGCGCTGCTTGCGTGTATAGACATTCCCCCGTTTTAACCTGGTGTCTTGCTGCATATTTTTTAAAGTTTTTTTACAACAACATGGTTTATAACTCGGCACAGAACTGGTCCCATACTTGTATAACATATGACGGATACTTTGAATAAAGGACATTTACAAGTTCTTATATACACTTAGATAATAATATAAATTATAGACAATCCCCACCATAATATTAATTAAAAACAACACCTTCACTACACTTGGCATATCCACGCGTAACAACACAATGATAAAAATCGGATACATTATAACCAAATTATAGAATCGGTGTAATTGCGTTTTGCCATTTTGTAAATCAACGAACGGTTTTATGAACGGCAACGGTTGTTTTAGTATAGAATTAAACAATAAAAAGTTGTGTCCGTTGTATAGTATATTTGTTAGACCCGTTATTGCCATATAATAATGCAGTATAGACGGACGTGCTATATAACTTGAAATAAGTAGTTGCAAGGGTCCACTCAGAAATACGTCAATTAAACGTGGAATAGTACTCAAATTCATATACCTACTATATTCATTTCATATAATTATTTCATTTATATAATTATTTCATTTCATATAATTATTTCATTTTATTTAATCGTTTAATCTCTCTTAATATATCAAATTTATCCATTTCATCCTTGGTGAGGTTCAGTAATTTGGATAAAGCATCTACCTTCTGCTTGTTCTTTTTCTTTTCATTTTCAAAGAAAGTTTCATACTCATGAATTGCAACGTTTAAATACGGATTTTGTTTGACATTTTTTAACATCATATGATAATCCTCTTTTAATTGTTTTCTAACCAATTCTAACTCTTTTTCTAAATTCATTCTTTTTTTATCATTTTTTGCAATCGTGGCGCCGCTACTTCTATCCTCATTTTCAGTTTCATTCAGGTGATGGTGTGATGCTATATCCGTCATAGAGTGATGCTATATATATATTAATATATAATACAAAAAAATATTAAATATAGTGTATTATATTATTTAGGCATGGAACACACACAATTGCAAACGGACTCGCACTCGCAATTGCAAAAAATGACCGAACCTTTACTGACGGCGACCGAAGAGCGGTTTGTGATGTTTCCCATTCAAGATGAATCCATTTGGGCAATGTATAAAAAACAAGTTGAATGTTTTTGGCGGGCGGAAGAAGTGGATTTGTCTAAAGATTTGGCCAGTTGGGAGACACTTTCGCACGAGGAAAAGAATTTTATTAAAGCCATTATTGCATTTTTTGCCGCCTCCGACGGAATTGTCCTGGAAAATTTGGCCGTTCGGTTTATGGGCGACGTGCAGTTATCCGAAGCACGGGCGTTTTATGGGTTTCAAATTGCAATGGAAAACATTCATTCGGAAATGTATTCCCTCTTGATTGACACGTATATTAAAGATAAACAAGAAAAACAACACCTCTTTAAAGCATTAGATAATTATCCGTGTATTCGCAAAAAAGCGGACTGGACCCAACGCTGGATTCATTCGGCGGAAGATTCATTTGCCGCACGTCTGCTCGCCTTTGCTTGCGTGGAAGGCATTTTCTTTTCGGGTGCCTTTTGCGCCATTTTCTGGTTAAAGAAGCGTGGCTTAATGCCCGGTTTAACTTTTAGTAATGAGTTGATTTCGCGTGATGAAGCACTGCATACCGAGTTTGCAATTCTGCTCTATACGAAACTGGTGAATAAATTACCACCCAAAACCGTGCGTGCAATTATCATGGATGCAGTGAAAATAGAGCAAGAATTTATTTGCGAAGCCTTGCCGTGCCGTTTGATTGGCATGAACTCGGTGCAAATGTCGCGCTACATTGAATTTGTGGCGGATCGGTTGGTGGTTCAATTGGGGTATGAAACCATATATGATGCAGTGAATCCGTTTGACTTTATGGAACTCATTTCAATTGAAGGAAAAACGAACTTCTTTGAAAAAAGAGTGGGCGAATATGCTTTGGCAACAAAGACCCAGACGGATGATATTTTTGATTTTACTAACGGCAATGATGATGATGACGGCAACGGCAATGATGATGACGACGGCAACGGCAATGGCAACGGCAACGATGATTTTTAAGGATGAACTTAGAACTTAGAACTTATAATTTATAAAAGTTACTGCAAATAATATAAAATAAAATGATACCAACGATTTCAATTAAAATGTGGTAAGGAAAGGATGGATAAATAGACATCATTTTTTCGCAATTGTATTTTTCATTCAAGAATAAAATGAGTATGACTACGACAAGACCAACTATAATATTTATTTTTTCTCTCATCGTTTTGCCCAACGAGGGATAATAATAGAATAACACTGACAAAAATAATAAGGCTTGACTAAAAATATAATAAACTACATTCATATTACAAAAAGCATATATATCAAAAAAAATTAAAATTAAATAAAATAGAATGAACCAACGACTAGGTATTTTTTTGACAACTTTATAAAAGAAGAAGAAAAATGCAGTATTTATACAATAAGACAGCATATGTGTTATGTTTATTTGTATTGAACCTGGTATATGAATACTATGCGAAAATACATGAAATAACTCAAAACATAATATAGAAAACAATAATATAAAAGTATAGTTGTGTTTAGTTTTTACTAGAAAACAGAATATAATTATACAGTTAATAAAATTTAATAAGGATGAATAAGGTTGCGCTATTCCATTTTTGGTTGGTTTTTCACAAGTGCTAAATGGGAATGTATATTCTCTCATATAAAATAGACACGCATATAAAAATAATGATTAGTATAAAGTATAGGTTTGGTTCCTTATATAAAACGCACATTTATATAAGGAAAGTTAATGATAACTAAAATACAGCAATCCCAACACAAAACTCTGTTCCCACGGCAAATAGGTAAACACTTGTTGATGGTTTTCATGGTTTTTTTCGGTTAAGTCAAATGAATTTTTATATTTCCAATCGGAAAACAGGTGTAAATGTAGTGCATTCTTAGTAGTAGTCGTATTCGTACCCACTGCAATCTCTCTTCTTACCCGCGAAACATCAGCCCACAGATTAGAATGAATATGGGCACTTGTCTTCCAGTCACACGTTTCATATGCATCAAGTTTTTTGGTAAATTCAGTTAAAAAGGATTCAAACGCTGGTTCATCTTCGTTGGTCATAACACTTGCAGTATTACACATGGTTATAATAATAATTACTATGCTGTATTACTATTTAAACTATTTACACTATTATTATTGTTATATACTTATTTAAACGTATTCTCGCTATAGTAACTAATTATACCGAGAGAGAAACAGCATGGCACAAGCACCAGCACCAGCACCAAGCAATCTATGCAGCATCCGCGATATTACGAATGTCATCTATATTAATCTAGCACACCGCACTGACCGAAAAGAACATATTGAAGGACAATTAAAACAGATTGGATTTACAAATGGAGAGAGATTTAATGCAGTAAAAACGGCAAACGGACGTGTGGGGTGCACGTTAAGTCATATTAAATGCATTGAATTGGCAAAACAGCGCAACTATTCGCATGTGGTTATTTGTGAAGATGATACCATGTTTACAAATGTAGAATTATTCCAAAACCAATTAAACGCTTTTTTATCCAAACACCATTCTTGGGATGTGGTTTTATTTGCCGGAAATAATGTCCCGCCCTATGAACCGATAGACGAGACCTGTGTGTCGGTGACCCGCTGCCAAACAACAACGTGTTATATGGTAAACGGGCATTATTATGCTACACTGTTGGCGAATTACAAAGAAGGGTTGGAAAAATTAATGCGTTCACCGGAACAACACGTTAGTTATGCAATTGATAAATATTGGTTCTCTCTTCAATCAAAAGACAAGTGGTATTTAATTACGCCGCTTACGGTTATTCAGCGCGAGGATTACAGTGACATAGAAGGACGCGTAACGAATTATGCTTATTTAATGACGGACTTGGATAAAAAAGAACTTTTGCAGCGGCAGCAGGAACAGTATATGAAACAGTTAGAGCAGCAGCGACAGCAGCAACAACAACCGCGAACGTTTCCGTTTATGATGAAATAATAAAATAGTTAAAATTAAACAGTGTAAAAAGGGTTAAATACAAATTATATAAATTATATAAACTATATAAAAATGAAAATATGTCTTGTTGGTCCAGGATATAAACCCATTCCACCAACTGGATGGGGCGCCGTTGAATCACTTATCTGGGATTATTATACAAATCTAAAATTAAAAGGTCATGATGCAACGATTCTAAATGATAAAAATTTAAATAATGTAATCCAGCATATAAATAACCATACGTATGATGTCGTGCATATCATGTATGATGACCATATAGGTATAACCCCCTATTTAAAACCACATAAGAAAATAGTCTATACCTCACATTATGCCTATATAACACATCCAACCTTTGAAACTACGCAAGGACACTATTTTCATACGGTTTTTAAAAAGGTCATTGAAAACAAAGACCGTATACACATCAACGCTATTAGCGAACACATTAAAAATAAATATATAGAACATGGGTTTCCGGAAACTAAAATCAATGTAGTGCATAATGGAGCACGTGACGATGTGTTTGACTATAAAGAACATCCGAGTAAAAAAGATAAATCTATCTATTTGGCAAAAATAGAATACAGAAAAAAACAGTATCTTTATCAATCAATTACTAGTATAGACTTTGCCGGAAATTATCAAGACTCGCCCTTTAATAAAAACAATAGTAATTATTTGGGCGAATGGAGTAAAGAAACCTTATATAAAAACTTATCAAACTATGGCAATCTGGTTTTACTTTCCGATGGTGAAGCTGACCCGCTGGTTGTAAAAGAAGCACTTTTATGTGGTCTTGGCGTTGTTGTAAGTGAATGCAGTTCAGCAAATTTAGATGATAAAGATTTTATAACAATTATCCCAAATGAAAAATTAAATGATATAACGTATGTGTCAACCCAAATTGAACATAACCGCTTAATTAGTGTTTCAAAGCGGAACGACATTCGTGACTATGGAATGAATAAATTCAGTTGGAGCACTATTGTAGATAACTATATTGAACTAATAAAGAATTAAATAGAAAGAATTAAATAGAAAGAATTAAATAGAAAGAATTAAATAGAAAGAATTAAATAGAAAGAATCATATATAAACATAGTTTTATACATATAATTATAATTATATTTATAATGAAACTATGTTTGGTAGGTCCAGGTATAATGTCAATTCCTCCGGTAGGTTGGGGCGCAGTTGAAATCTTAATTTGGGATTATTACAATGAATTGAAAAAACAAGGACATGCAGTAACTATAATAAATAAAATTAGAGTTTCGCCGAGAGATCAGATGAACCCCACTACAGATTATTGCAAAGAATTAATAAAAGAAATAAATAATGGAAATTACGATTTTGTTCATTTACATTATGACTGTTTATTTCATATCGTGCCGTTTTTAATATGTAAAAAAGTTGGGTTGACGAGTCATTATCCATACATTGACCAACCAGCAAAACATCTAAGTGATGGGTATAGTAACATCTTTAAGTTTATGTGCAGTACGAATAACTATATCAATTTTGTGCTGGCTGACAAGGATTTACAATTTATGATAGAAAAAGGACTTTCCCCTACATTTGCATTTAAATTAGAGAATGGTATAAGTGTTGAACATTTTAAGTTTACACCAAATCCTTTATATTTCAATAAAACAATTTATTTAGGACAAGTAAATGAACGCAAAGGGCAATATAAGTATTGTCATTTAAAAAATATTGATATAATTGGTCCTATCAGCGGTGATAACAATCATCGTTCATTACAAAACTACAAAGGCGCATGGACACGGAGTGACGTTCATTCACAATTAACAAATTACGGTAACTTACTATTATTAAGTAAAGGCGAAGCAGACCCATTGGTAGTTAAAGAGGCGATTGTGGCGGGATTAGGCGTTGTTATAAATGAAACATCGGCAAAAAATTTAAAAGAAAATGAGTTTATAACAATTATAAAAGACACGGACATGGATAAGTTTGAATTAATCCAACAAAAACTAGACGAAAATAGGGAAAGGTCTTTGAAGATGAGAGAAGAAATAAGATGTTATGGAATAAATAAGTTTGGTTGGGGAACCTTAATGGAACGATATATAAAACATATAAACAGTATTTAACATTAAATATTCGTATTAAATATTCGTATTAAATATAAAGAATTATTATTATATTTAATATAACACAATGAAATATATTTTATTATGCGGCGGTATAGGAAAACGTTGTAATAATTATTCATTACCAAAACCATTAAACTACATTAATGGAAAATATATGATTGAATATATAATTGAAAATATTCCTAGCAATCAAATCTATATTATTTATAATATATGTTTAAAAGAGTATAATTTTGAAGAAATTGTTATAAATTTATTTAAAACCAAAAAACTATATTTTTCCCCTATTGATTATTTAACCCGCGGAGCAGTAGAAACTGCATATGTTGGTATACCCAAGTTTAATTTTAAAGAAGATGAAGAAGAACCGATTACATTTATAGATAATGATAATATTCATTCGTTTCCAACCACCTTAAATCAGATAAGAAATAATTTTATTGGATATGGAAAAAATTATGATAAAACAAA
>Ga0114969_10003147_pt1 | contig 13351 bp, 10 predicted proteins | sample M_130807_MF_Meta_FD_87316 | JGI IMG/M metagenome (GOLD analysis project Ga0114969, IMG submission 87316) | Freshwater microbial communities from Lake Montjoie, Canada to study carbon cycling - M_130807_MF_MetaG | ecosystem: Environmental > Aquatic > Freshwater > Lake | place: Lake Montjoie...
ATACATTTGATTAGTACCTATGGGTTTTTGTCCTCGGACGAAGTAGCTGCGTTTGCTGCCCAAGACCAACAATTTCTTATTAAACAAGTCTATGAATATAGTTTTCCCAATGTCACTGGGACGAATAGTGTCTTTCTCGATAGTTTAGGTATGGTGGCAGATTGGATGTGGTTTTTTCAGCGGAGTGATGCGTATTTGCGTAATGAATGGTCAAATTATACCAACTGGCCTTATGATTATTTGCCATATGACTTGGTAGACCCGAGTGGAAACGCGACACCATTAACACTAGTACCATGTGGTAGTTATACACCCGCGACTGATCCATTCAGTCTGGTGAATGGTTTGTCAAATCAAAATTCCAATATATACATCACCGGCACCTATAATCCGGCCAACCAAAAAGACATAATGATGCAATGGGGATTTTTACTGGATGGCAAATACCGAGAAAATAGTTTTGATGCGGGTGTCTTTAATTATATTGAAAAGTATTCAAAATCACCGGGATATTCGTCAGACGGATTGTATTGTTATAACTTTTGTCTTAATACCGACCCGTATGATTTTCAACCCAGTGGGGCGATGAATATGAGCAAATTTAAAAATATACAATTTGAGTTTAGTACGTTTCAACCGCCTTTAGATGCGTCGGCAAGTGTCTATGTTATTTGTAATCCCAATGGAGGTGACGTGATTGGTGTGAATAAACCATCGTGGCGAATCTATGATTATAATTATGACTTGACTATATTTGAAGAACGATTTAATACATTGACATTTACGTCTGGTAATGCGGCACTCATGTACGCGCGATAAATAAATAAATAAATAAATAAATAAATAAATAAATAAATAAATAAATAAATAAATAAATAAATAAATAAATAAATAAATAAATAATTATAAATATAAATATTTATTTATTTATTGGTTTACAATTTAGGTTTTTTTTTCGTTTTTTTATTTTTATCTCTACCTAAGGGTGTGTTATTTATGAAATAATCTACTCTTAATTCTAATGCTCTTTGCCTGTCTCTTTCCTGTTGTAACTTTGCTCTTTCTTCTCGTGCTCTTTCTTGTAAGACTGAAAACTTTGTAATGTGTTTACTTGTGGCAAATCTCAGTGGAAATTCTTCACTATCGATATAATTTCTTTGTTTTTTTTTCATTTTTCTACTTTTCGGAGTAGGTGATGAACCGGGACTGAGCGGACTTAGACCACCGCCATTGCCATTGCGTCGATGATGTTTACGTTTGTGGCTACTACGTTTGTGTGTGCTACTACGTTTGTGTGTGCTACTACGTTTTCGTGTGCTACTACGTTTGCTACTACGTTTGCTCATTTAAAATATTATGATATAATATTTTAAAATACTTTGTACATTTTCAATGCTAAAAGGTCTTAAAAATAATGGTTCAAATTATATTTATTGTATATACTTTGAATAACGCTTAAGCGCGGGCAGCAGACGCAGCGGACGACGCAGCGGCACCAGCGGCACGCGAAGCAGACGCAGCGCGCGAGGCAGCGGCACCAGCAGCCTTGGCGGCACCAGCAGCCTTGGACGCCGAAGCACCACGGGACGCGGACGCAGCTCTAGAGGCGGCCTTGGAAGCAGCCTTGGCGGCACCAGCGGCGCGTTTGGCGGCCGCAGCGGCACCACGGGCAGCAGAGCGCTTGGCAGTGCGGGCAGCAGCGCGGCTGCGTTTCATGGCGCGAGAACGAGAAGCAGAACGAGTGTGACGTTTAGTGTGTCTGGGCATTTTATATATATATATAATATAAAAAAGGGGCCCCAAAAGGGGAACCAATGTTCCCCTTAAACCCCTCCTTAAAAGGGAACCAAGGTTCCCCTTAAACCCCTCCTTTTGATTTTTGCGATATTTTTTCCTAAAAGTATTTTCTAAAGTATTTTCTAAAGTTTTTCCTAAAGTATTACGTATTTTTTGCGATACTTTTCCTAAAAGTATTTTGCGATACTTTTCCCAAAAGTATTTCCTAAAGGTTTTCCTAAAAGTATTACGTATTTTTTGCCATACTTTTCCCAAAAGTATTCACCAAATAGAATCCGTATTATGCCACCACATCCCATCGCCTTTTTTAACGCCATAAATTGCTCTAAATGTTTCCATACGCGACAAAGGACAATTCACTCTATATTTTTCTAAAGGATGTGGATTTTTTTTTAATTGTGCTTTTATCGCCTTTTTAAATATCTTCTGTTTTCCTTGAACTGCTAAATAAATGTACAACTTTTCTAAATTATTATGTCTAATTATATCAATATCACCATTAACAATTAAAAAATCTCTCAAATATTCTTCGACTAAAGACATGCCTGAAATATCTGCTAAATCTTCGCCTACTCCGATTTCCGCATCAAACTCAATTCCATCGCGTTTTGCCACAGTTTCATATTGCTTAACAACATCCTTAATCTTCTCTTTAAAAATTTTCCGATCATGGTCAGTCCACCAATTATTTAAATTTCCATTTTCATCAAATTTACTACCATTATCGTCTAAACAATGCGAAAGTTCATGTGCAATCGTATATCCAATAAATGCTAAATTGTATTCTAAACCGCGTTCTTTCAAATCTATAAAAGGGGGTTGTAAATACGCTAAAGGCACATAGATTGAATTACTGGTGGGTCGATAATATGCATTTACCATATACGCTTGCGTTCCTACTAATTTAAATTCCTGCCAATCAATCTCCGGGATATCAATAACATCATTTCCTTCTAAAGTAATGAATTTATTATGTTTCCATTGTGTTAACAAACGTAAATTATACCACGAATCATCACTTTTATAATTAAATAACGGATCTTCACGCAACTTTTCTGGAGAACCGATTATTAATTCTAATTTTTTTAATTTATTCAATGCTGTTTTTTTTGTAGAAGGCGATAACCAAGTGTTTCTCATAATTTTGTAGATAAATAGTGTTTTTAAATCTTCCCCTAAATGTTTTACATAATCTACATATAATGGATTATAATGATGTTCTACATATTGTTCCGTTAAAAAGGTATTAAAACACATGGATAGTCCAAAAATAGGTCTGAGGTCAATGGGCATTTCAACGGGTTGACCTTCTAGAATATTTTTAAAAAATTTGAAATGGATATTATAGTGATTCGGTTCAAATCGTATTATTTGTCTATAATGAATATACAACCAATAGGTTTTCCATTTAGGCGTGTTCCATTTTTCTTTTAAAAGTTTTATCGTACATTTCAAAGCATTTAAACTAGAAACTATTAATTTTTTCGGTGTTTTTTTATAACCCAATTTTGTAGTAAACTCTTGCCAATTAAATCCATATTTATTTTCTATTTCGTCTGAATACACTACATTATAAAAATCTGGATTATCGTGTTTAACCGCAATACACCCCATTGCATCTAATAATTCTAATTCAACATCCCATATATCATGTGGATTATAACCATGATTTTTATTATTTAAGCAAACCGCAAATGTCTCATTAATACTTTTTAAAAAATTATATTTAACATAGGACTTGTATTTTTTGGTATCTGTATCATCTGCTGGATCATCAATATAAATTAAATAATCATAGATGCTTAGTTGTGCTGAAGATAAATGACTAATGTATTTAGTTACATTTTTCTCATCGGGCAATAATTGCCATTGAATGGGTGACCCCCATGAGATGATTTCATTGCGATTTAAATCAGTTAGTAAATCATATACATTTGTAGGTGTATTTGGGTTTAAAAATTCTTCTACTTCATGTAATATTTCTTGACAATGTTTTAATAATTGTTTTTCCGATGTATTAGTAGTTAATGAAGTATATAGATTTTTAATAGCAATTGCTTTTTCTGTTTTTGGATTTTCTTTGATATATGTTTTTACATAATCCATCATTTCATAATATACTTTTTCTTGTATGACTCTAAAGTTGTCTATTTGCACATAAAATGTCGGTTTATCTTCAATAATTGTCTCTTTAGACCATTGATCATTTATATAATCATAATAATTATTCTTAATATATTCTCTATTTTTTTCCCTTCTGTCATTATATAATTTAAATTTATCCGCTAAATATTTAGTTCTTTTTTCCATAGGAATTGTGAATTTTCTATATTTTTTATATTTTTCATCTAGTTGTGTAACATATAGGTTAAATTTATTTATATTTTCTTTGTTATAAAATTTAGTTATATATTTACTAAATTTTCCTGATTCACATAGTTGTAACACATTATTATCCGTTAAACAATGTTTTTTTGTTTTATTTATAATTTTATTTTTCTTTAAATCCAATACTTTTAAATTCAATGGTTTATGCCATTGTTTAATTTTTTTGGTATATTTTTTCATTTATAATGAAATGATATTATATTTTAATTTAGAATAGAAGAGAAGATAAATACTTTATACTTATACTTTTATATCTGCTATGTATATATTAATGTCTACTATTGAACAAAGAAAAAATGAAAAACTTAACAACAATGACAATGTAGAAAAACAAAGTAATTGGGGTGCCTTTGGCGTAAATGTATTATACAATTTTATATTAACATTATTCATTGGTATATTAGGTGCGAATGTTATTTTTTTAAGCAGTTCCAGTAGTGCTTTTTTAGAAATAATAATACCAAAAAATAGTGGTAGTTATTTTACAGAAAAATATACAAATAATCCTGTTCTTAGTGATTCTGATATTGCTTCTGCTACTGCTGCAAAGGAAGCAAACAATCAACAAATGTATGATGATGAAAAAGCAAAAAATAAAAAAGACGCGGAAGAGGATGCTATTGATAAAGGTGGTGCAGAAAAATATATGGGTAATAAAGAAAATAACTGTAATCGTAGTGCTAGAAATGGTTCAAATGCAAGTTTTAATTTATTTGATTTTAAAAAATCGGGTAATTGGCCTTATACTTTAAGAGATCCCAATGTCGGTCCTATAAATTATATTCAAAAATTTCTAAATTGGATTTTAGAAACGATGTATGGTGCATATTCTATCAATCGTGGTTTTCTACAATCGTGGTTATCTATTTTTTCTAAGAAAAATTCAGGGTTTATCAGTAATGACGTATTTATAATGTTAATAATCGCACCACTTACATTACTTGCTGCACCTTTGGTACTGGGATTTGGATTTTTTTCATCTTTATTTTCATCATTTTTTATCGGTTATACCAAAAATAATAACGACATGTCAAAAAGTGGGTGGATATGGGCACTCATCGGATTATTTTTAGGGTACACATGGATAATAACCTCTACTATTAGTATTGTCCAATTTATACAATATATACTATTGTTTACCCTGTTGCCACTCCTGAAAAATTTTACCAAAATAAAAGATATATTACATTGTAATATTACGGCACTGGGTCTATTGTTTGGTGTTTTAGTTTGCGGATCTGCTTACGCGCATCTCGACAATATTACAGCATCTGTTATGTTGGTGGTTTTTATTTTAACAACGATTAAACAATTATGGTAAAGGGGTGCCCCCTTTGGAACCCCATTTATTGTAAAGGGGTGCCCCCTTTGGAACCCCATTTATTGTAAAGGGGTGGTCTCTTTCAGTGCCATTTATGGTAAAGGGGTGCCCCCTTTGGAACCCCATTTATTGTAAAGGGGTGGTCTCTTTCAGTGCCATTTATTGTAAAGGGGTGGTGCCATTTAATGTAATAATAAGAGAGTGTGATAAATAATTACATAATTACATATTAAAATAATTATATAATTATATAATTAAATAATTACATAATTAAATATTAAATATTAAAGGATGTATTATTAATATCACTATAATGACCACTAAGCGTAGCATAAAAGAAATTCAATCCACGCCTTTTGTTAGTATTTGTACACCCACCTTTAATCGTCGTCCTTTTATCAAATATATGATAAAATGTTTTATGGCACAAGATTACCCAAAAGATAGAATGGAGTGGATTATTATTGATGATGGTACAGATAAAATTGGTGATTTGGTTCAAGACATTCCGCAAGTTAAATATTTCTCCTATGATAAAAAGATGTGTCTGGGAGAAAAACGCAACATCATGCATGAAAAAACCAGAGGTGAATTTATTGTCTATATGGATGACGACGATTATTATCCGCCTCAACGTGTCTCGCATGCGATTGAGACACTGAAAGCAAATCCTAATGCTCTTTGTGCGGGTAGCAGTGAAATGTACATTTATTTTAAACACATTCGTAAAATGTATCAGTTTGGACCTTATGGACCCAATCACGCGACTGCCGCCACGTTTGCGTTTCGCAAGGCATTGCTGAATGACCACCGCTACAATAATAATGCGTCTTTGGCAGAAGAAAAAGCATTTTTAAAAGATTATAGTGTGCCTTTTGTTCAGTTGGACTCGTTAAAAACAATTTTAGTCTTTTCGCATGAACATAATACATTTGATAAACGCACCTTGTTGGTTAATCCGCACCCACAATACGTCAAGGAATCTGATAAAACCATCGATATGTTTATTAGAGATGGAGATATGCGTGATTTTTATACCAACCGAATTGTTGGTCTGTTGAAAAAATACGAACCTGGATTACCCTCGATGAAACCAGATGTTCTAAAACAAATAAAAGAAATCGATGCAGAACGCAAACAGCAGCAGCAGCAACAGCAACAACAACAGCAACAACCATCCTCGATTATGCTTCAGCAAGCGAACGGACCACCGATTCCTTTAACCATAGAACAAGTGGCAAATATGTTGCGCCAACAGCAAGCGCAAATTCAACAAATGAACGAACTATTAAAAGGTAAAGATGCCGAGATTCAAATGTTGAATCAAAAAAATACTACAGAACCAAACTCAATATAAAGTTGAAAACAAAGGATTTAAAGATTATTTATAACTAGTTAGTATAATATAAATCATTATATCCAACATTCAATGACCGAACAAGTAATGGATCTGAGTAAATATGATGGGGACGGGTATGATGATGTCGTTGTTACTATTAAACATGGCAAAAAATTTGGTCGTCGTCGTTATTTTCCTTCAAACACGCAAAATAGTTTTATTGTGAATGCTGAAACGGGTTCTGTCTATCCGTGTCGGGTGGGTTCATTGGAGTCACGTTACCTGTTTAAAATGGTGGATACCACTGGGGCATGTGATAATCGTGGTTATGAATTGGATCCTCGCGATGATTCGTATCCGAATCGTAATCCAAATCATATATTTTACGATAGTCCAGAGCAATTTATGCGGCATCAACGGACGACATTGGATCCTGGATTTGTAGAACGATTCAAGGCACGCCTTGCTCAGCGTAAGTAGGTCATTGTTGTATTTTAATTTTTATTTTAGCATACAAATTAAAATACTTATCTATGTAAAATTAACTTAAATATATTCATCACATTATAACTATAAATAAAATAGTATGGAATTGGTTATAAAAGAAACTCCAAAAACAATAAATAAAACAACCATTTGTTTAAATATGATTGTTAAAAACGAATCAGAAATTATTGTTAAAACCTTACAAAATTTATGCCAACACATACAATTTGATTATTGGGTGATTTCTGATACTGGTTCTACAGACAATACGAAAGAATTAATATCTACATTTTTTGAAGAAAAATTTATTCCGGGCGAATTAGTTGAACACGAGTGGAACGATTTTGCCTACAATCGCAGTAAAGCACTCGAAAGTGCGTTTAATAAAACAGATTATTTATTAATCTTTGATGCGGATGATAGTATTGAAGGTGTATTTAATTTACCGGAAATAATGGATAAAGATAGATATAATTTAAAATTCGGTAAAGGGTTTGAATATTTAAGACCATTGCTTATTACCAATAGAAAAAAATGGTGTTTTAGAGGTGTATTGCACGAATATCTACATGAATTAGAAGTAATGAATCGTGGTAATGAAACCATCCAAGGTGATTATTATCTTATTTCTGGTCGTTTTGGCAATCGTAGTAAAAATCCAAATAAATATTATGATGATGCCATTGTTTTGAAAAATGCTTTTGAAAAAGAAATGAATGATCCAAAGGGTGATAAAGGTTTAGCCTGTCGTTATGCTTTTTATTGTGCGCAAAGTTATAAAGATACCGGAAATGCACTCTATATTCAAGAAGCAATAAACTGGTATAAAAAAGTGTTGCAGTTAAATAACTGGGCACAAGAAAAGTATTATTCCTGTTTAATGCTAGGTGAATTGTATAAAAAACTAGATGAAAGTGACACTGCTGTAAGATATTGGATCAAAAGTTCCGAATATGATCATGAACGTATTGAAGGCATAGTTGATGCTATGGATTATTTGCGAAATAAAGGCGATAATATAATGGTTAATTTATTATACGAAAAATTTAAAAATTACAATAAGAATCTTTCAGAAGGCAAATTATTTATAGACCAAAATAAATATAATGATTTAATCGAATTTAATAATTCTGTTTGTGCTTATTATATTAGTGATAAAAGCACTGGTTATGAATGTTGTAAAAAAATTATCATCAATAATACCATTGCTAGAGACCAGATGAACCTAACATTATCTAATATCATGTTTTATAAAGATTTTATGGAAAAGGATACTGATAAAACAATGTATAATAGATTTATTTTAAAGGATACACACATACACACTAATAAAATAACACCACAAAATGATATTATTATTGATCCAGTGTTTTCGAAAGACTTGTGTAAACAAAGTAAAAATGTGTTATTTTATACTGGGTTTTCTTGTGAAAATTGGAATTATTCCTATATGAAAACAAAATCTCTGGGTGGATCTGAAAAAGCAATTGCACATTTATCAACATATTTTCCAAAAGATTATACTATTTATATTTCAGGTGGAGTTGAAGATGAACATTTTGATAATATAACTTATATACATTTAAATCAATTACAAGAGTTAATCAACTCTACATCATTTCACACGATTATTTGTTCTAGATATATTGGATTTCTAGAAATGTATAAAAATATATCATTTTATCAATTTTATATGTGGGCACACGATATTAGTATGTTGCCATATGGATGTAATTTAACAAGTAATCAAATTATTACTAAATGGGATAAGCATATTGATGGGTGTATATGTCAAACTAAATGGCATGCTGATGAATATAAAAAAATATATCCGGAATTAAAAGACAAAATAAGTATTATTAATAATGGAATAGATACGGCATTATTTACATTTAATGATAACAAAAAGAATAATAAGTTTATTTATACATCGAGAGTAGAGCGAGGACTCAAAGAAGTACTGGAATTATGGTCGCAAATTTTATCAGTTTTACCGGATGCCACACTGGTTATTGCTAATTATGTTAAATTTGATGATAATATACATCGCGACTATAAACTACTTATGGATAAACACGCGGATTCTGTTACACATTTAGGTCAGTTAAATTCCGAACAATTATATAATGAAATGAGTACAGCAGAGTATTGGTTGTATCCAACAGCATATTGTGAAACATCATGTATTACTGCTTTGGAAATGTTAATGAGTGGCGTAATATGTATCTATTACCCTGTGGCAGGATTAGTGGATACTATGAAAGATTATGGACTACCTGTTGAAAAAGGCAATGAAATTGATTGCATAATTCATTTAACAATTGAACAAAAGAAAGCATTACGTGAAAATGGTATTAAATATGCTAAATCGTGTTCTTGGGAAAATAGAGCAAAAGAATGGGATAATATACTATTGTTTGAGAAACATATCGAAATTAAAATTGTAAATTTGAAACGTAGAGAAGATAGGAAAACATCCATGGTAGCACAATTAAACCAAGCAGGTGTTAAAAATTATGAGTTTGTTGAAGCAGTGGACGGACAAACATTAAAACCTACATTAGAAATTAAAAATTTGTTTGCTGGTAATGATTCTAATTATAGAAGAGGTATTATTGGTTGTGCATTAAGTCATTATAATTTATGGAAACAACTTATTAATGATCTAGATAATGACTATTATTTAATTATGGAGGATGATGCTGTATTGTGTGATGGTTTTAATGTCAGAATAGAACAACTTACCAATGAAATGAAAAATAAAGATATTATATTTTTTGGTTATACTATGTACGAACAATCTAGAAATACAGTACGCCATTTATATAAAAATGATAATAAAGTTATCTCTATAGTTTCACTGAATAAATATTTATTTGTAGGTGGAACTTTTTTGTATTCAATAAATAAAAAAGCAGCATGTAGGTTAATTGATTATATAGATAAAAATAAAATTAAAGTAGGTATTGATCATATATTTAAATATACTGGTATAGATTTATATGAATCTCAACCTCATTTAGCTACTTCTGACTGGAAGGAAACCACTATAAACGTAGATTCTGATATCCAGACCAATTATGATCGTCTAGATTTTACTGAATGTTAAAAATCAAATCAAAAAAACCAATATTTTTAAAATTGTTTAATATTTCATATGATTTTACATTTAAATTATGTCTATTATATTTTCCTTCTAATTTGAATAATGGGTCTATATAAGAATTAGGTTGTAAATCATAAATTAAACATTCATAAGGTGGTTTAATATAGTGAATATTTTTATTTATTAAATAAAAATAATAGGATATATAAAAATCATCATGATAGTTTATATAATCTTCATCTTTAATTAAATTATAATAATTTAAAAAATTGGTTAAAATATTTGAATTTGAATTATTATTTACTTTGATAAAAAAACCATCCGCTCCTTGACCTATTTTTAAATTATAATAATTAAAAGTCCAATAAGATGCAACTTCAATAGTATCATTTTGTTTAATATAATTATCAAAATATTCAATCATGTATGGTTTATAAATTAAATCATCATCAACTAAAACTATATATGTATCTGTTGTAGTTTCATCCATTTTAATTATAGTATTAATTATAGTATCAAATACATTATTCTTAAATAAACCTACTAATTTTGTACCGGGTCCATAATCTTTATCAATAAAATTTATAAATATAATAGATTTAAAATTAGAATATTTATCTATAAAATTATTTATTTTATCTAAAGAAATAACCATATTTTGAAATCTAAAATCATAGTTGTTTGGTATATTTATTATTATTTTACTAGGTAGAATAGTTTGATTGAGAATACTATCAATTGTTAAATATAAATTATCAAATTTGCTCGGTATCGTAGTTAAAGAAACTATATACTTAGTCATTTAATAATTAAATATAACACTTAATTTTTATATATAAAAATTTTTATATATAATAATTTTTATATATAATATCTATTATAATTATTCCTCAATCGATATATCCTCTTCATTTGCGACATCACCTCCATAATTAAAATGAATATCTCCGCCTTTACAATCTTTATCCGTATATTTATCCAAATATTTGTAGATACGATTGATGTCCAGTTTGCTTATTTCATAAGATTCAAACATCGCATAAATGTCCTCATCGGTATGATTGTTGCGCAATTCTAAAAAGAAGGAAAATGTGTCTTTTTTATCTAGTCCTAATTGTTGACATAAATTCTGAATAAATAATGAATTGTTATACTCGGTGCTGTATTTCGTCAAGACTTTGGTAAACCTTACTTCCGTCGGGTTAAATTTTGGTTTCTTTTTAAAGGTGTCATGATATATCTTATTACAATGAAATGTTTTTATCAGTGAACTCATCTCATTGAATTGCCATATTTGTTTTTGAAAGGTGATGCGATCCATATAATCGGCAAAACAAATATTCCCCAATACTTTTGTGTAGAAAGGTATCGCCTGTTCTTTCGGTATTTTCGCAAAGGTATCAATGATATTCTCATGCCAGAGCAAACCCACTATGGTGCGGTCTGTTTCATTCATCATCGTATTATGCTCGGCGATAGAATACTTTTGATTTATTAGTTTTTTAGTGATTTCTTTCGTGTCTTCGTTATACGATTTGGGTTTAAAAATATCCTGAATTATTTCATTTTTTAGTAGACTGCAATTGTTTTGGTATATTTTGTAGATGGATGCTAACTTACGCAAGTCCCCTTGGAGATAATTAATCGTATTGGTTACCAGGCAAGATTCTAAATCTGGCATTAGCGTTTTGATTATAAATTGTACTTGTGTATTGGTCGGACTTTTAATTTCAAATGAATTACAGACTTTCATCAATTCTTTAATTTTTTTATCGACATGATAACTGCTAATACAAATAATCGGGTTAAAGGTGACTTCTTCGTTCTTTTGTTTTTTTGTTTTTTTCGGTCGTATCAGTCGGATCAATGAATTAATACCACCTTTATCGCCGTTGTTCATGCCATCAATTTCATCCATGACGATGGCAATCGGTTTCGCTTTTCTTTGCAATAGACTGATGACACTTTTATCCGCCATATTATGCTTTGTAATCGCATCTATAATAGACTTGTTGCGAATATCACCGGCATCGTATTTAACGATATCATAATTCATCTGTTTTAAAATGTGGATGACAAATTCTGTTTTACCACTGCCTGGCGCACCATAGACATATATCCCGCGTTTAAAAGACAAATCGGTCTTGTGTTGATTAAAGTGAGTCAATACATTTTTAATGGAGTGGGCAAGTTGTTCTCTACCTAAAATATTATTAAAATTTAATTGGTCCATTGTTTTTATATTCCTATTATTAAAGTAATAGTAGTATTTATATTTATATAGAAAATTATACATACTAATAGGTAAACGCACCGCATATATAAGTGTATTGCTTTCTATGGGGGGTCCAAGGGGGCATTGCCCCCTTTTAGCAAACCATAGAATTATTATTTGTCACACCATCCCACGTCAGATTACATCTATTTGCCATACTTTTTTTCATACACAAACCTTTGTCACTGGACCAAAAGGGCGCTGAAAAATCTAGTTTTTTGGGACATTCTTTCTTTCCTAAATTCTTTGCATTAACACATTTAATACCCTCGTCATTGGATTCATCTAACCAATAATCGGGGCAGTTGGCGGCAACAGGTGGATATTGAAAATTATTTTTATTTCTATAGAGCGAAATGGCAATAAAAACCATCATTATAATTAACAAGACAACGGCAATGGTGATGATTGTAGTTTGAAAAGTTGCCATTATATAATACTTTTTAAAAAAAAGTATGGCAAAAAATAAGTATAATACTTTTTAAAAAAAAGTATGGCAAAAAATAAGTATAATACTTTTTACACCTTCGCACATTTAAAACGCCGATTTATTTTCAATCCGTATAGTATTGAGACAATGTAAAATTATATGGTTTTTCAAAATATTTATCATTTGGATTTAATAAATTATTGTATTTA
>Ga0114969_10003148_pt1 | contig 13350 bp, 10 predicted proteins | sample M_130807_MF_Meta_FD_87316 | JGI IMG/M metagenome (GOLD analysis project Ga0114969, IMG submission 87316) | Freshwater microbial communities from Lake Montjoie, Canada to study carbon cycling - M_130807_MF_MetaG | ecosystem: Environmental > Aquatic > Freshwater > Lake | place: Lake Montjoie...
AGCGCGATGAGGGATTCATCGACGATTTCCGTTCCGCCGATAACTACCGAGCGAGCGCCGGCGCTAAACAAAATCCACGCTGCACCTTCGACGATGGACCACTGGTCACTGACCACAACGGCCAATGGCTGATCATCGACGTCCTCGTTGGTTTGACGTCGATCCGCATCACCAACAAATGCAATATCAGCGACTACCTTGAGATCCTTGGCACCAGCGAGACCTTCCGGCCCAGCGGTGGCCACCACCACGTCGGCGATCGAAGCCGCCAACCTGGCTTGCGCTGGTGTCATCCTGCCGGCGATGAGAAGAACCACATTTCCACGCACCGCGTCAATCAATGCGGGATCCGGCCTAACGTCTGCGCCTGACGTGCGCAACAAGGCAACAGTGTCAGACAACAAGGCCTCAGTTCGGGTGCGTACTCCCCCGGATAGTTCTGCTCGGGCTGCATCTTCGATCAAGATCGCCGCCGTACACAACCGCCCCTGCGCGACCACTTTGTCATGTTGCACGAGTGAGTTGCCGGTGATTTCGACTCGCTCCCCGTCACGCAAAAACGAGGCCGACGTCCCGACCGAATCCACCACGGTCACGCCAGCATCAACCAACATCATGGGACCGGTGGCCGGAAAGCGTCCTGAATAACTAGGGCTCACGTTCACCACCGCACCCACGCCCGCGCTAACGATCGAAGCGGCAAGGGATCGATCCATATCCAAAACATCGAGCACCAGGGCATCTCCGGGCTGGCTTCGCGCTATCGTCTCGGCGACATTGAGCCCAGTGCGCAGGGTGTATCCCTGGACTGACTCGTCTGCCGAGTCAGTCTCAGCCCTACGTCGACCGCGACTCATGCCCTGTCCTGCGCTTTCATCTGTCCAGCTGTCACAAGGAGTTCTTCAGCATGGGCTAATCCGGCTTGCGAATCGGCCAATCCGGCCAGCATTCTGGTGAGTTCGCCGGCCCGCTGTGAACCATCGAGTTCCACGATAGTGGCTCGGCTTTCGTTGTCATCTCGCACAACAACGAAGTGCTGATCAGCAAAGGCTGCGACCTGAGGCAAATGTGTAACGATGACGACCTGTGCTTGCTTACCCAGCCGGGCTAGACGCAAACCCACATCCACTGCTGCGCGTCCGCCTACCCCAGCGTCCACTTCATCGAAGACAAACGTCCCTACCGGATCCGCACCTGCCAACACCACCTCAAGGGCCAACATGACCCGGGACAGTTCACCACCGGATGCACCCTTGTGGAGGGGAACGGGGGTCGCGTCAGCGCGAGGTTGTAACAAGAAGGCCACATCGTCCGCCCCGGTTGGCCCATGCGTTGTTGCGCTCACATCGACCATCAGTGCCGACGACGGCATGGCTAACGCATGCAGTTCCTGCGTGACTGCAGCGGAGAGCTGGCCGGCTGTCTTGGTGCGTTGCCCAGAAATCTTCGCGCTCGATTGGTTGAGCCGGGTCGTCAGCTCATCAATGCGAGCCTGCAGTTGTGCCACCAGTTCATCGCCCTCGGGAGCTGCCACTAATTCCTCTGCAGCAGTTCGCCAGGCGATGACCTGTTCCAATGATTGAGTGGGACCACCAAATCGTCGACACAATTCAGACAGCTGGCTGCGACGCTGTTGGATCTGCTCCAAGCGGCCGGGCTCAACGTGGAGGTCAGCCAGATACGCCCGCAACTGCGCCGACACCTCGTCGACCAGGATCTGCAATTCCTGCAGTTGGCTACCGCTGGGCTCCAGAGTCACGTCACGACCAATGACAGCTGACAGCGCTTTGTGCGCGTTGGCTATCGATGACTGCGCGTGACCAGTTGCCTCGTCATCACTTCCCTGCAAGGCAGTCAATGCAACAGCGGCTGCCTCCACCAATTCATCCACGCTTTCTAGACGCACTGCCTCTTGCTTCAGTTCCGCATCTTCACCCACGCGGGGATTAACAGCGACAATCAACTCCAGTCCAAGGACGGCTTCTTCACGACGAACGAGCAACTGGGCTGAATCCTTGGTTGCTTCCAGCAACTGAGCCTGAATACCTTCGCGCTGATTCCACACCTCTCGATGTTCAGCGACGCGTTGTTGATGATCCGAGCCGGCGGATCGATCCAGAAGGTCGCGCTGCAAACTCGCGCGGCGCAACAGTAACTGATCGGATTGCCCATGAATTGCTGTGAGTTCTTCGCCCAATTGCGCCAGTGTCGTAGCCGGCACACTCGCACCGCCAGCAAACGCCCGCGAACGACCCTCGCTACTTACCGTGCGACGTAGCACGAGAAGTTCGCCGTCAATTTCCCCGCCCGCCTCAGTCACCCAGTCGACTACTGCGCTGGGCACAGCACTCCAGATTCCTTCAACCGCAAGGCGTTCTCCACTTACCTGCGTCGCCGGAACCTTTCCACCAGCCAACAGGGACAGCGCCGTAAGCACCGTGGTCTTTCCTGTCCCTGTCTCGCCGGTAAGAACCGTCAGACCAGGTTTAAGTTCCAAGGCAACGTCATGAACGATTGCCGAACCGGAAATGCTCAGCTCATCTAACATGTCAGCCTCGTCCGGTTCCTCGCCAGCCGTTAACTGGCAGATCGAACTTGTCCACAAGACGGTCGGTAAAGGGCGATTGCTGCAAACGAGCCAACGAAATTGATTGTTGGCCTCGTCGAACCTCCACGCGCGATCCTGGCGGGAGGTCTACTGATCGGCGTCCGTCACAACACAAGACCGCGTCCACACTTGTGGCGAGGACTTCGAGAGCAACAACCGAATCTGGCCCCACAACCAAGGGCCGCGCAAACAGTGCGTGGGCGCTAATGGGGACAACAAGCAAAGCATCGACATTGGGCCAGACGACGGGCCCACCAGCGGAAAATGCATAAGCGGTTGATCCAGTGGGCGTGGCACACACCACGCCATCGCCACCCCAACGCGACAACGGACGGCCGTCCACTTCCACAATCATTTCCACCATGCGTTCGCGGCCAGCTTTTTCTACCGTCGCTTCGTTGATAGCCCAGCCGCGGGCAATTTCAGATCCATTGCACGTTGCTACGACATCGAGAGTGACCCGCTCCTCAACGCTGTAATCGCCGGCGACCACCTGTGACACGACTTTCGCCGTGTCATTGCCTTCGGCCTCAGCCAAAAAGCCCACATGGCCCAAATTCACACCCAGCAAGGGAACGTGCGCCTGCCGCGTGATCTCAGCAGCACGCAACAGCGTTCCGTCGCCGCCCAGAACTACAGCCAGGTCTGCATTGGCGTCATCAAGCGAAACGGGCACTACGCCATCAACCGCAAGGTCGGCTGCTTCGTCGGTAAGAGCGCGCACCGTCAGACCTTTGGCCAAGAAAGCCTGCGCCATCTCTCGGGCCGCAAGCAAGGCCACGTCACGCCCGGTATGAGCGATCAAGAGCACACTCGAGGGCACTCGCGTTGGACTCACGAAGGACCCTCCTTAATAGCTCGATCAAGTTCAACGGGATTCAACGCTTGGGCACCGTGCCCCAGCCACAAGAAATACTCGACATTGCCAGCGGGACCGGGCAAGACACTGGCCGTGACTCCCCTGACACCCCAACCTAACGCGAAAGCACTGTCAGCGATGCTACTCACCGCAGCGGCTCGCTGCGCTGGCTCGCGAACAACCCCACCGGTGCCGAGCGCCTCCTTGCCCACCTCAAACTGTGGCTTGACCATGACCACCACATCGGCAGTGGTTGAGCAACACCCCACCAAAGCGGGCAACACCAAAGTCAGCGAGATGAAGGACAGGTCAGCCACGACCAGATCCACCAGGCCACCAATCTGCTCCGGGGTCAAAGTCCGGACGTTGGTTCGATCAACAATCTCGACTCGATCCGAGCTTTGGATCGACCAGGCCAGCTGGCCATACCCCACATCTACTGCCACGACGTGCTCAGCGCCTCTGCGCAACAAAACATCGGTGAACCCGCCCGTAGATGCGCCTGCATCCAAACATCGCTTTCCAGCAACGACTATGTCGGGCCACGCATCAAGCGCACCCGCGAGTTTGTGTGCGCCACGCGAGACATAACCCAAGTCAGCTTCATCGGACAGCACAACAATGGAGACGGTGTCCTCGACTTGCGTGGCTGGCTTAGTCGCAATGTTTCCCTGGACTTTCACCCGTCCATCGCCGATTAATTCAACAGCCTGCTCACGCGAACGAGCCAAGCTCCTACGAACCAATTCGGCATCTAGCCTGCGTCGAGGCACGACGACACTCTCAGTCTTGGTCGAGTGTGAGCATCGCATCTTGCAGGGCGCGATGAACCTGGGTAAAAACAGCGGGATGATCACTCACCGGCAACTGGTCAAGGTCACGCAGTTCCGCAATGGCTGCATCGACACGAGGGTCCCCTGTTTGCACATCAAGAGGGAGCAAGCCTTGGCTATCCACGGACGCACCGGATTCGGCTGTCTCTGAAATCTCTGGGTTTGACTGGTTCACAGGCTCCACGCTATCTATCTAGCCCGACCACATCAACGACCTGGTCCTCTTGAGCCCACGCCGCAGCAGCCGCACAGCGGACGCCATCAACCCCATCTGCACTTTGTCCTTGATCCCGAGCAGGTGCAGTCACCACGACAACTGCGCCTTCCAGATGGGCGGACCACCCGCGGTGTTCCCACCGCTGCCCTGAGTTAGCAATGTCGCTCACGATGTCGCGAATAAAGACCTGCTCGGTCACGAGCCCTTGCAAGTCGGCGGCAATGAGGTCAGGACGCTGGCCTAACGGTGCTAGGACCGCATGCTTGGCCGAACAGATCCCAGATAAGACCAACAAACTGGTCAACCCCGCATTAATAGCTCCGGCAATGTCAGTGTCCAAACGATCACCGATCACCAAGGCGTTCTTGGCTTGAAAGCGGTCGATTGCGTTGCGGTACAACGTCGGTTCTGGTTTGCCGGCAACCAGCGGGGTCACGCCACTGGCCTCTTGCACAGCGGCGACAAAAGATCCACTTCCCGGGGCTATGCCCTGTGGTGTGGGGAAGGTGCGATCCGTGTTGGTCGCAACGAACAAGGCGCCGGCGGCAACCGCGTAACTTGCCGAAGCCAGATCCCGCCACGAAATATCTGGACCAAAACCCATCAGGATCGCTACGGCCTCTGGGCTTGAGGGCGCCACCGCACGCAAACCTGCGGCTTCCACCGAAGCGCTGACCCCTACACCTCCAACAATGCCAACGGCTGAACCAGCCGGCAGTCGATGCGCCAACAGATCGGCCGCTGCCATGGCCGACGTCACCACGTCCTCGTCGTGCACATCAATTCCGAGCGACCGCAAATGGTCCGCCACCTGCGAAGCGGGCCGACCGGCGTTATTAGTCACGAACGCGGTGCGCATTCCCAAACGATGGCTCTGTGCGATGGCCTCCACTGATCCAGGAACAGCATCTGGTCCGACATAGACCACACCATCAAGGTCAACCAAGGCCAGATCAAAAAGTTGGGGCAGAAGTGCCATCACTCACGCTCGCTTCGCACGCGCTCACGCAACTGAGCCAACACACTGGCGTAGTCGCGCAGGTCTGGCCGCAAGGCAACGGCCTTGGCTTGGTAGTCGATGGCTTCAGTTACCCGATCCACGCCCGCCAGACAGCGTGCAATAGCGATGAGGGCGACGTGATCATCAGGAGTCCGGGCCACCAACGATTCACAGTGCGGCAATGCCCGCGAAAATTCACCATTGTCGAGGAGTGCGGCGATCAGCGCCGCGCGATAGGTGGGGTCTGGATCTGCCCCTACCGCCGCATCGAGGAACTCAACAGCCCGCTCGCACTCCCCCGCGTCATGGCTTTCAATGCCAGCCAAATACCACGTCAATGCATCTGACGAGAGTGACATGAAACGACCCTTATCGACGAAGTGAAGACCCCATCATGTCGGATTGGACTTCAGGATGCGACTAGCTACCGCAATTTCCAAGTCCCAACGACTACTGGGAATGGTGCCGGCTCGCCAGAAGCGACGCCTCATCTGACCTTCGATACTGACCACATCACCGATCCGCCAACTCCCAGCTTTGCGGCGCAGTGCAGCTGTCCAAGCCGAACAGTCAAAGACGTCGCTACGACCATCGGCACGTGGAACGACCACACGAACAGAGATCACTTGTGAACCGCTGGGCAAGGTGAGCATCTCGCCGACGTTGCTTATTCGACCCACCACCGACACGTCGTTGACCGGTTCCCAGCCGTCGAGGTGAGCTGATTCGGCGGCTGATCGAACCCGAGAATTGCCTTGATTTACTTGGGTTTTCTTTGATTTTGTCGTTGAAGATGCTGCCACAATTCCTCCACTAGAACGCGAGGTCCTCAGTGTGATCGACAGGGCCATTTCGCGGGCCGCATGAAGGCCGATGTGTGGAAAAGAACTGCAGTGGACAAACTATTCTTCAAGGTCAGTGAAAAGCACTTCGTCATCAAAACCACCAATGGATGGCGGTGCGACTTCTCCTCCGAGGGCTACTAAGCGCTCCTCAGCGTCGGTGCCGTACTCCACGTCCAGCAGGCTCGCTTTCTGAAACCACGTCGCTGCTTCTTCAGTGCGCCCCAAGGCTTCCAAAGTGTCGGCATACGCGTAACGCAAGCGTGCGCCCCACTCAAGATCATCTTCACTGAGCTCATTGCACTGCAAGGTCACCAAGGCTGCATCAATTTGGCCAAGGTCACGGCGGGCTCCGGCGGCAACAATGCGCATCTCAATGCGCCCAGCCTTAGTCAACCGCGCAACAGCGGGTGAACCAGCGATCTCGAGCGCCTTTTCCGGACGACCCAAGCCCCGTTCGCAGTCCGCCATGACGGGCAAATTATCTTCGGAGCCAGACATTCGTCGATCAGCGCGCAATTCTGTCAACGCGCGAGCAAAGTGCCCCGCTCGATAGGCCGCGAGACCGGCAGTTTCACGAACCACGGCGATTCGTCCAGCGCGCCGAACAGCTGCCTGGGCATGCTCCCAAGCCAATTCCGGGTTGTCATCAATGTTTTGTCCCACCATCACTAGGTGGCGGGCTACCCAGCGTGCGTTGTCTGCGGTTAATCCACGCAGGTCGCCGAGGAATATATCTTGGTCTAATTCATCACCGGTGACACTGTCCGGAAGGTCAGGCCACAACCGCTCATTGCGCGGTTCAATCCGGCGGTCGCTGTATGCGCGATCACCGCTCGTGCGACCTGATTGGGGCGTGCGCGAGCGTGATCCGTCACGCGAATCACGTGAGGCATACGAACGCGAAGAGCCCTCTGACGGACGATCAGATCGAGAACGGTCCGAGGCACCCGCTGGCCGATCAGAACGGGGACGATCAGATGAACTGGACGGACGGTCCGTTCGAGGACGTCCTTGTGAACTGCCGCCTGAGGACCCTGAATTGGGGCCAGGCTTTCGTGGTGGACGCGAGTTATTGGGAGGATTCGCAGAATCTGCCATAACGTCTCCCTTTTTTCATACCTTCACTGGTGAGTACAACACACCCAACACCTATGTATTGAGGGCCGCTCTTACATGTGTAAGAACGGCCCTCAACCAAAGTATGTCCGGCAGCGTCCTACTCTCCCACTCCGTCACCAGAGCAGTACCATCGGCTCTGAAGGGCTTAACTTCCGGGTTCGGAATGTAACCGGGTGTTTCCCCTTCGACATGGCTGCCGAAACTCTATTGAGATATCAGTCGTTCCCGACCGTATCTCGAGAGCTGCACAGTGGACGCGTAGCATTTTTGTGGTCAAGTCCTCGGCCTATTAGTACCGGTCGGCTGCATGCATTGCTGCACTTCCACCTCCGGCCTATCAACCCAGTCGTCTAGCTGGGGGCCTTACCAGGTTAACCCTGTGGGAAAGCTCATCTTGAAGCCGGCTTCCCGCTTAGATGCTTTCAGCGGTTATCCGTTCCGAACGTAGCTAATCAGCGGTGCCCTTGGCAGGACAACTGACACACCAGAGGTTCGTCCATCCCGGTCCTCTCGTACTAGGGATAGCCCTTCTCAACTTTCCTACGCGCACGGCGGATAGGGACCGAACTGTCTCACGACGTTCTAAACCCAGCTCGCGTGCCGCTTTAATGGGCGAACAGCCCAACCCTTGGGACCTACTCCAGCCCCAGGATGCGACGAGCCGACATCGAGGTGCCAAACCATCCCGTCGATATGGACTCTTGGGGAAGATCAGCCTGTTATCCCCGGGGTACCTTTTATCCGTTGAGCGACGGCGCTTCCACAAGCCACCGCCGGATCACTAGTTCCGACTTTCGTCCCTGCTCGACCTGTCGGTCTCACAGTCAAGCTCCCTTGTGCACTTGCACTCAACACCTGATTGCCAACCAGGCTGAGGGAACCTTTGAGCGCCTCCGTTACATTTTAGGAGGCAACCGCCCCAGTTAAACTACCCATCAGACACTGTCCCTGATCCGGATTACGGACCTAGGTTAGACATCCAGAACGACCAGAGTGGTATTTCAACATTGACTCCACGAACACTGGCGTGCCCGCTTCACAGTCTCCCACCTATCCTACACAAGCCGTACCGAACACCAATATCAAACTATAGTAAAGGTCCCGGGGTCTTTCCGTCCTGCCGCGCGTAACGAGCATCTTTACTCGTAGTGCAATTTCACCGGGCCCATGGTTGAGACAGTCGAGAAGTCGTTACGCCATTCGTGCAGGTCGGAACTTACCCGACAAGGAATTTCGCTACCTTAGGATGGTTATAGTTACCACCGCCGTTTACTGGGGCTTAAGTTCTCAGCTTCGACCCGAAGGTCTAACCGGTCCCCTTAACCTTCCAGCACCGGGCAGGCGTCAGTCCGTATACATCGTCTTGCGACTTGGCACGGACCTGTGTTTTTAGTAAACAGTCGCTTCTCGCTGGTCTCTGCGGCCGCAGCCAGCTTCGGGAGTAAATCCCTACACCAGCCCCGGCCCTCCTTCTCCCGAAGTTACGGAGGTATTTTGCCGAGTTCCTTAACCATGGTTCACCCGATCGCCTTGGTATTCTCTACCTGACTACCTGAGTCGGTTTAGGGTACGGGCCGCTCTATTCCTCGCTAGAGGCTTTTCTCGGCAGCATAGGATCATCCACTTCGCCTTAACGGCTCGGCATCGAATCTCAGGCTTAATGAAACGCGGATTTGCCTACGTTTCGCCCTACATTCTTACCCCGGGACAACCATCGCCCGGGTTGGACTACCTTCCTGCGTCACCCCATTGCTTGTCTACTACCAGCTCGGTTCGCGTTTCTAGTTCAGCTCGCCCGAAGGTCCGCCGCTTTCAATACGCTTAGCATTGCTGGGGTCAACATGGGCGGAATAAAGCGGGTACGGGAATATCAACCCGTTGTCCATCGACTACGCCTGTCGGCCTCGCCTTAGGTCCCGACTTACCCAGGGCAGATTAGCTTGACCCTGGAACCCTTAGTCATTCGGCGGAAGAGTTTCTCGCTCTTCTTTCGCTACTCATGCCTGCATTCTCACTCGTGTGGCATCCACGCCTGGGTTACCCCGGCGCTTCGCCCGCCACACGACGCTCCCCTACCCATCCACACGCCTGGACCTTTCCGAAGAAAGGCCGGGCTATTGCGTGAATGACACGGCTTCGGCGGTGTGCTTGAGCCCCGCTACATTGTCGGCGCGGAATCACTTGACCAGTGAGCTATTACGCACTCTTTTAAGGAATGGCTGCTTCTAAGCCAACCTCCTGGTTGTCTGTGCGACTCCACATCCTTTTCCACTTAGCACACGCTTGGGGGCCTTAGCCGGTGTTCTGGGCTGTTTCCCTCTCGACTACGGAGCTTATCCCCCGCAGTCTCACTGCCACGCTCTCACTTACTGGCATTCGGAGTTTGGCTGACGTCAGTAACCTTGTAGGGCCCATTGGCCATCCAGTGCTCTACCTCCAGTAAGAAACACGTGACGCTGCACCTAAATGCATTTCGGGGAGAACCAGCTATCACGGAGTTTGATTGGCCTTTCACCCCTACCCACAGCTCATCCCCTCAGTTTTCAACCTAAGTGGGTTCGGTCCTCCACGCCGTCTTACCGGCGCTTCAACCTGGCCATGGGTAGATCACTCCGCTTCGGGTCTTGAGCGTGCGACTAATTCGCCCTATTCGGACTCGCTTTCGCTACGGCTTCCCCACACGGGTTAACCTCGCCACACACCGCAAACTCGCAGGCTCATTCTTCAAAAGGCACGCTGTCACGAGAGACCGAAGTCTCCGACGCTCCAACGGCTTGTAGGCAAACGGTTTCAGGTTCTATTTCACTCCCCTCCCGGGGTTCTTTTCACCTTTCCCTCACGGTACTTGTCCGCTATCGGTCACCAGGGAATATTTAGGCTTAGCAGGTGGTCCTGCCAGATTCACACGGGATTTCTCGGGCCCCGTGCTACTTGGGATGACATCTGGGAGTCGCTTAGATTTCGTCTACGGGGGTCACACCCTCTGTGCCGGTCCTTTCAAGACCTTCGACTATCACCACGATTTCTTACTCCCTGATATCTCGGCAGAGATATCTAGATGGTCCCACGACCCCGAATACGCAACGCCTGCCGGCTATCACGCGTATTCGGTTTAGCCTCTTCCAGTTTCGCTCGCCACTACTCCCGGAATCACATGTTGTTTTCTCTTCCTGTGGGTACTGAGATGTTTCACTTCCCCACGTTCCCTCCACTTGTCCTATGTGTTCAGACAAGAGTGACTGGACATTACTCCAGCCGGGTTTCCCCATTCGGAAATCCTCGGATCAAAGCTCGGTTGACAGCTCCCCGAGGCTTATCGCAGCCTCCTACGTCCTTCATCGGTTCCTGGTGCCAAGGCATCCACCGTTCGCCCTTATTAACTTGGCCACAAAGATGCTCGCGTCCACTGTGCAGTTCTCAAGGTACGGGCAGGTTCCCAATCCGGATCGTTGTCGACATCAACTAGTGATGCGATACAACGGGGATTGGTCCTGTACCGAACAGAATCCATTTACATGGACTCTGCCTCAGTCCGAGGTGAGGATGTTTCCATCCGTTCCCTCAGGACCCAACAGCGTGCCTGGGCACTCATAAGAGCCCCAACTTTCCACTCCGCAAGCGGTTGTACTAGTTGAGAAACTTATAAATGCCTACTGGTCAATGTTCCACCCTTGAGCTCCACCCACAAAACATACGTTTGTGGCGTGGGCCTGGACTTGATCCAAAGATCGAGCCAGATGCTCCTTAGAAAGGAGGTGATCCAGCCGCACCTTCCGGTACGGCTACCTTGTTACGACTTCGTCCCAATCGCCGATCCCACCTTCGACGGCTCCTTCCCAAAAGGGTTAGGCCACCGGCTTCGGGTGTTACCGACTTTCGTGACGTGACGGGCGGTGTGTACAAGGCCCGGGAACGTATTCACCGCAGCGTTGCTGATCTGCGATTACTAGCGACTCCGACTTCATGGGGTCGAGTTGCAGACCCCAATCCGAACTGAGACCGGCTTTTTGGGATTCGCTCCACCTTGCGGTATCGCAGCCCTTTGTACCGGCCATTGTAGCATGCGTGCAGCCCAAGACATAAGGGGCATGATGATTTGACGTCGTCCCCACCTTCCTCCGAGTTGACCCCGGCAGTCTCCTATGAGTCCCCGCCATAACGCGCTGGCAACATAGAACGAGGGTTGCGCTCGTTGCGGGACTTAACCCAACATCTCACGACACGAGCTGACGACAACCATGCACCACCTGTATACGACCCTTGCGGACCTGACATCTCTGCCAGATTTCCGTATATGTCAAGCCTTGGTAAGGTTCTTCGCGTTGCGTCGAATTAAGCCGCATGCTCCGCCGCTTGTGCGGGCCCCCGTCAATTCCTTTGAGTTTTAGCCTTGCGGCCGTACTCCCCAGGCGGGGCGCTTAATGCGTTAGCTGCGGCGCAGAACACGTGGAATGTGCCCCACACCTAGCGCCCACCGTTTACGGCGTGGACTACCAGGGTATCTAATCCTGTTCGCTCCCCACGCTTTCGCTCCTCAGCGTCAGTGTCGGCCCAGAGACCTGCCTTCGCCATCGGTGTTCCTCCTGATATCTGCGCATTTCACCGCTACACCAGGAATTCCAGTCTCCCCTACCGAACTCTAGTTTGCCCGTATCGAATGCAGGCTTGGGGTTGAGCCCCAAGTTTTCACATCCGACGCGACAAACCGCCTACGAGCTCTTTACGCCCAATAATTCCGGACAACGCTTGCACCCTACGTATTACCGCGGCTGCTGGCACGTAGTTAGCCGGTGCTTCTTCTGCAGGTACAGTCACTTTCGCTTCGTCCCTGCTGAAAGAGGTTTACAACCCGAAGGCCTTCATCCCTCACGCGGCGTCGCTGCGTCAGGCTTTCGCCCATTGCGCAATATTCCCCACTGCTGCCTCCCGTAGGAGTCTGGGCCGTGTCTCAGTCCCAGTGTGGCCGGTCGCCCTCTCAGGCCGGCTACCCGTCGTCGCCTTGGTGGGCCATTACCCCACCAACAAGCTGATAGGCCGCGGGCCCATCCCAGACCGAAAAACTTTCCACCTTCGAAGATGCCTTCAAAGGTCGTATCCGGTATTAGCCCCGGTTTCCCGGAGTTATCCCAGAGTCTGGGGCAGGTTGCCCACGTGTTACTCACCCGTTCGCCACTGATTCCCAGGGCAAGCCCTGGTTCACCGTTCGACTTGCATGTGTTAAGCACGCCGCCAGCGTTCGTCCTGAGCCAGGATCAAACTCTCCATCAAAGATGAAGCACCCCTTTTGACAGGGGCTAGTTGATCTGGCAGAGGACGGATCAACTGACTAGGTATTTCTACTTGTCATTGTCCGTCTCATACCAAAGGAATTCCGTCGCAAGATCCTTTATTCATCCGATGTGAATGAAACCAGATCCCACGAACGGGGTTTTTGGCATTGACTTTCGGCACGCTGTTGAGTTCTCAAGGAGCGGATGCGCATTCGGACCCAGCCTCTCAGCTGTGCCCTCGGGCAACTTCCCAATCTTTAGTCGTCAGTCCTTTCCTCTTCGCAGAGGGTTTGACTCACCACCAGCTGTCAGAGCTTGGGGGGCGAAAAGCTGCCGCCACGCTTGGTCATAACAGTTACCCCGGGACCGGCCACCGAAATGTCCGTTACTCCCAACTGGGTGCGCTTAGCGTACTTCACGCCTACATCAGGCGTAAAGGGGGGTCCCTTTAGGGGCTTTCAGGACCCTTGGCGCACGCCTGCGATTGAGCGTTTGCCCTTACGTAGCAACAAAAACTCCCCATGAAGCCAATCTGCCGCTCCTGGCACATAGGCCTCATCGGTGATCCGCTCGTTATTGAGATAGGCCCCGCCTTCGTC
>Ga0114969_10003152_pt1 | contig 13344 bp, 11 predicted proteins | sample M_130807_MF_Meta_FD_87316 | JGI IMG/M metagenome (GOLD analysis project Ga0114969, IMG submission 87316) | Freshwater microbial communities from Lake Montjoie, Canada to study carbon cycling - M_130807_MF_MetaG | ecosystem: Environmental > Aquatic > Freshwater > Lake | place: Lake Montjoie...
TCGACTACGGCTGGGTGCGTCATCGCTGTAGCCACGATGTGAGATCGCGCCCCGTCAGTAGTGACAGAGACTCGATCTCCTGTTGATACAACGCGATGCCGAGGGCGCGATCGGTCGGTGACGGCGCAAGTGCAGAACGCGTACGCGACCAGCGGCGAAGACGCGTGAACGTGTCTCGCGGCAGCACACGCCTCAACGCGGGCCCGAACGGCGCCAGGGCGGGCCATCTGGCGGTGGAGGTCACGTTGTGACGCTCGCGCCGATCGATCGAGACGGATGGATCGACGCCGAAAAACGTGAAGATGCGCGCGAGCGTCGCGTCGGGATCGGACGTGAAGTCGTCGTAGTAGCTGATGTGCATCTGTGATGAGGGAAAGTGCTCGCAGAAACGCGCGACGTGCGTGGCGTAGCGACCAGCCCAGATGGCACCGTAGATCGGCTGTCGTTGTTCTTCCCGTCGCCGTTCGTCGTCGATCCACGTGCGGTAGTCCGTCGTCGTGACGCCGCTGGCTCGAGCCGCCGAGTAGTGCGCGAACAGGCGATCGGCTGGATCGCGGAGCATCATCAAGATCTGCGCGGTCGGCACCCGAGTCTTGATTGCGGAGGCGGCAGTCAGGGAGCCGAGATAGGCGACGCTGCCCTCGCCGATGGCGCGTCGCCCCTCTGTGTGGGCGAAGAGTGACAGGTAGGTCTCCCAGTCGCGGCGTGTGGCGTCTGTGGCTGGATCGACCGGGACCTCAGGGGCGAAGAAGCAAGGCTCTTTGATCGCAGACGTGCCGACCTCTGGATGGTTGCCGAGATATCGGAAGAGGGAGGTGGTTCCGGCCTTCGGCGCTCCAACGAGGAAGAAGGTCGGCGACATATAATTTGAACTCTACACATGAAATCCAAGGTTCTCGTCACTGGTGGTTCTGGTTTTCTCGGCATTAACCTGATTCGCTACCTGCTCGCGAAGGGCTATGAGGTGGCGTCAATCGACTTGTTGCCGTTCGACTACGTCGATTGCAAGGATCAGATCACCGCCATCGTCGGCGACATTCGCGACCGCGTGGCGCTCGATCGATCCATGCAGGGCGCCAACTTCGTCGTGCACTGCGCGGCAGCGTTGCCGCTCTATTCCACTGAAGACATCATGTCGACCGATGTGCAGGGCACGAAAAACGTGCTCGACTCGGCGATGGCGGCTGGCGCGACTCGTGTCGTGCACATCTCCTCGACGGCGGTGTACGGCGTGCCGGATCATCATCCGCTGTACGAGCACGATCCGCTGATCGGTGTCGGCCCGTATGGCGAAGCGAAGATCCTCGCAGAACAGGCGTGCGAACCGGCGCGCGCGAAGGGCTTGTGCGTGCCGATCATCCGTCCCAAGTCATTCGTGGGCCCGGAACGGCTCGGCGTCTTCGCGCTGTTGTACGACTGGGCGAAGGACGGCAAAGGCTTCCCCCTCCCCGGCGGCGGCAACAACCTCTATCAGTTGCTGGACGTCGAAGATCTGTGCGTCGTGATTGAGAAGACGTTGACGATGGACGCGAAGGCCGTCAACGACACCTTCAACATCGGCGCGAAGAAGTTCGGTACGGTGCGTGAGGATTTCCAGAGCGTGCTCGACGCCGCCGGCTTCGGCAAGAAGATCGTCGCTGTGCCCGAAGGTCCGATGAACGCGGCGCTCGCGCTGCTGCGCGCTGTGCGTCTGTCGCCCGTCTACAAGTGGGCGTACGGCACGGTCGCGAAGGAATCCTTCGTCTCGATCGAGAAGGCCGAAAAGGTGCTCGGCTTCGCACCGAAGTACTCAAATTCGGACGCGCTGCTTCGCAACTACAAGTGGTATCTCGCCAACATGTCGCGCTTCGAAGGCCAGGCCGGCGTCACGCACCGAGTTCCGTGGAGCCAGGGCATCCTCAAGCTCATCAAGCCATTCTTCTGACATGAAGACCCTGTCGATCGAAACCCCCACCCACGGCCGGGTGCTATTGAGATCGGGACTCAATTCGTCGAATCGAGTCCCGATCTCTGTAACCCCAGTTGTCATTGTCGGCTTCCACGGGTACGCGCAAAGTGCTGAGGACATGATGGAAACCCTGGAGGCCCTACCCGGCAGCGAAGCGTGGACGCTCGCTGCCGTGCAGGGGCTGCACCGTTTCTACACGCGCGGAGATCAGAAGGTTGTCGCGAGCTGGATGACTCGCCAGGATCGCGAAGAGTCAATTGCTGACAATATCGTCTACTGCGACCGTGTTTTAGACGCTGTGCGGGAGCAGGAGATCGGGACTCAATTCGAGGAATTGAGTCCCGATCTCCTGTTCCTGGGGTTTTCGCAGGGCGTCGCCATGGCCTACCGCGCGGCGTTGCTGGGGCGGCATCGGGTGGCTGGCATCATCGCGATTGGCGGGGATGTGCCGCCGGATGTGAAGGGCGTGCCCGCGGAGCGCTGGCCGCGCGTCCACGTCGCTGCCGGCACGACCGACCAGTGGTACACGCCCGAGAAAGTCGCCGCCGACGAATCGTTTCTGCGCGATCACGGCGTCGCGCACGAGATCTTCCGCTACGACGCCGGTCACGTCATCACAGACGATGTGCTCGCCCGCGTCGCGGCGTTTGTGGCCTAAACGATTTCTTCACAGTTCTCAGGTCAAATAGGGTCATGCGCGCCTCCATTCGCCTCGCCGCTTCCGCGCTCGCCCTGGTTCTTGCGAGCAATGTGTTCACCCTCGCACAATCGTCGATCCGCAACGGCGAAGTCGTGAAGGGCGACGGAGCCGGACGCGTCGACAGCTACCTGTCGCGACTCGTGCCGTACGGTTTCTCAGGTGCCGTGCTGATTGCGAAAGACGGGCAGGTCGTGCTCAAGCGCGCCTACGGCATGGCCAACCGTGAGACGACGCTGCCTTATGACGTCAGCATGGTGTCGTGCATCGGCTCGGTCACCAAGCAGTTCACCGGCGCCGCCATCATGAAACTCGAGATGATGGGCAAGCTCACGACCGGCGACCTGATCTCGAAGTATCTGCCGGGGGTGCCCGCCGACAAGGCGGGCATCACCCTTCATCAGCTGCTGACACACACATCGGGTATCTCCGGCGATCTTGGCGGGATGGACGAGGAGCCGATCACGCGTGAGGCACTGGTCACGAAGGTGCTGGCCGCACCGCTGGCGGCGAGCCCCGGCCGGCAATTCGAATACTCCAACGAAAACTTCAGCCTTGCCGCCGCAATTGTGGAGCGTGTGTCAGGTCAGGGCTACGAGACCTTCATGCGCGATCAGCTCTTTCTGCCGCTGGGTATGAAAGACACCGGCTACCAGGCCCCGAACTGGCCGCTTGAGCGTTTGCCCATCGGATACCGACCTGACGGTCGACCCTGGGGCCGTACGTACAAGAACGGCTGGCTTGCCGACGGACCGGGTTGGTACTTGCGCGGCAACGGAGGCGTCCACTCCACGCTCGACGATTTGTATCGCTGGCACCTCGCACTCGAGAAGCCCGGCGTGCTCTCGGCTGACGCGTTGAAGAAATATCTGACCGGATATGCGCCCACGCCCATCGGCGAGAAGTACGCCTACGGCTGGGGCGTGCAGACGACGCGCCGAGGCACAACCGTCATTGCACACAACGGCGGCAATGGATTTCTGTTCACCGACTTCCGTCGTTATGTCGACGAGAAGGTCGTCGTCATCGCGATGACCAACGAACCAGTCATTCCTGCACCTCAGCTCGCGCCGCGGCAGATCGAGTCGCTGTTCTTCGGCGGCGGTCCCGAAGTGGTGATGCCGCCTGTCGCCGTGAACGTCTCAGCAGCCGATCGCGATCGCACCGTTGGCACATTCGCGCTCGATGGCGGCTCAGACGTGACGCTGACTGCCAGCGGAAGCGGCATCACGGCCACATCATCGAACGTCACGATGTTCGGCGGGCTGCCGGGCCTGACGCCGCCAGGCGGCCGCCGCGCCGACCTCGAGAAGAAGACGATGGCGATTCTGGAAGAGGCGTCGAAGGATAACTTCAAGCCGATTTTCGAGGCGTTCAACGACGACCGCGCGTTCGAGCTGGTGCAGGGCAATCAGCGGCGGTTCTGGGCGGGATGGCGCGCGGAGCTTGGTGAGTTCACGCGATTCGAACTGCTTGGGGTCGCGCCTGTGCAGGGCGATCCCGCCGTCACCGTGCGCGCCGAGTTCGCGCGCGGTTCGAAGATCCTTCAGCTGATCTGGGGACCGCGCCGTCTGGCCGGCTTCATGACGCCAGACGCCGGATCAGCGGTCACGCTGACACCCGAGTCGACGACGACGTGGTCGTACTTCGCCTACAGTGCCCCCTCGGTGATTCGCATCACGGTCGATGGCGACGCCATCACCGTGGCAAACGGCGCGTCTCTTGTACAAGGGAAGCGGCGAGCCGCGAAGCGCCCTTAGCTTCGCGCAGTCATCCAGCTCGCAGCGAAGTCCATCGCCTCTTCGAGGAGCTGGCCCCTGGGATCGGATTTCTTCGGCGCCACGAGGGAGTGATCGCCCTGATCACAGAGGCGCAGCGTGACATTCGGCAGCGTCGCCGCCAGTGATTCCATTTCATCCGGTGTGCCGAAACCGTCGCGTGTGCCGTGCAGGAAGAGCATCGGCACGCGCACGTGCGGGAGGTGCGCATCGCGGCGCTGCTGCGGTTTCGCCGGCGGATGGAGCGGATAGCCGAAGAAGATGAGGCCCGCGGGCGCGGGATCGAATCCGTTCGAGTCCCGATGCGCCGCCACCATCGACGCCATGCGGCCGCCCATCGATTTGCCGCCGGCGAATACCGTACCGGTTGCGCGCTCCGTCACACCGCGCCACACGTCACGCCATGCCGCCTCGAGCACCGGCGCGCGATCCGGGATCGACTTGCGCGCCTGGATATACGGGAAGTCGAACGTGACCACCTGAATGCCGCGCGCCTCCAGCCCGGCCGCGACTCGCGTCATCCACGGATGGCTCGATCCGGCGCCGGCGCCGTGCGCCAGAACCAATGTCGTCATAGGGGGGTTGCCTTAATCAATCCATACATGTAGATTTATGGATATGAATGCCGCATCCGACCTGCTTCGCCTCCTTGGCGACGAGACTCGACTGCGGCTCCTGCGCCTCCTCGCGCAGGAGTCTCTCAACGTGTCGGAGCTTACCGCCATTTTGGGCGTCGCGCAGTCCGGTGTCTCGCGCCATCTGGGCTTGCTCAAAGACGCCGGGCTCGTGAAGGAACAGCGCACCGGCACATTCTCCTGGTATCGCCTCGACCCGCAGCTCGACGATCCCACCGGCCCTCACGCCGCTCTCTGGATCTGGCTGACGCACCGCTTCGGCGTCGGGGGCGCCGCAACCAAGGCCGACGACTCCCGCCTCGCGGAAGTACGGCGCGTGCGTCAGGAAGAGTTCCGCGATCATGGCGACGATGGCGAGAAGAAGCAGTTGGTGCCGGGCCGGAGCTGGGCGGCGTGGTCGCGCGCGCTCGGGTTGTTGATGCCGCCGCTCGAAGTTGCCGACCTCGGCTGCGGCGAAGGCTATCTCACGATCGAAGCCGCACGCTGGGCCAAACGCGTCATCGCGGTCGATCGCTCACCTGACGTGCTGACGCGCGGGAAAGAGCTCTCAAAACGCCGCGGGGTCAAGAACATCACGTGGAAGCGCGGCGAACTGCAGAAAGTACCGATCGACGACAAGTCGATGGACCTGGTCATGCTGTCGCAGGCACTCCATCACGCCGACGAACCCGCCGCGGCGCTCAGCGAAGCGCATCGCATCCTGCGGCCCGGCGGTCGCGTCCTCCTGCTCGATCTCCGCGAGCATGGCGAAGCCTGGGTCACATCCACGCTGGGCGACCGCTGGCTCGGCTTCGATGACAAGTCACTGAAAGCCCTACTCGAAGCCGCCGGCTTCACCGATACCGTCGTTCGCGTCGGCACCAGCCGCGCGGGCGATCCGTTTGCCGTGTTGATTGCCGCAGGAACCCGACGAGGCCGCTAGTTCATGTCTACCCGCATTTCACTCGACCGTCTCAACCAGCTCGCGCAGGAACGCATCCTCATTCTCGATGGCGCGATGGGCACCATGATCCAGCGTCACAAGCTGACCGAAGCCGACTACCGCGGCGACCGGTTTGCGACGCACGCGAGCGACCTGCGCGGCAACAACGACCTGCTCGTGCTGACGCAACCGCAGATCATCGCGGCGATTCATCGTCAATATCTCGACGCCGGCGCGGACATTCTCGAGACCAACACGTTCAACGCGAACATTGTGTCGCAGTCGGATTACGGGCTCGAGTCGATCGTGTACGAGTTGAACTACGAGGGCGCGCGCATCGCCCGCAGTGTGGCCGACGAAGTGACGGCGCAGTGGCCATCGAAGCCGCGTCTGGTGGCGGGTTCCATCGGCCCGACCAATCGCACGTTGTCGATTTCGCCCGATGTGAACAACCCGGCGTTTCGCAACATCACGTTTGATCAGATGAAGACCGCGTACGTCGATCAGATCCGCGGCCTCATTGACGGCGGCGCCGATGTGCTGCTGCTCGAGACGATCATCGATGCGCTCAACACCAAAGCCGCGATCGTGGCGATTCAGGAAGTACAGGAAGAGAAGGGCGTGACGCTGCCGCTGATGATCAGCTTCACGATCACCGACAAGAGCGGACGCACGCTCGCGGGCCAGACGGTCGACGCGTTCTATCTCGCGATGGAGCATGCGCGTCCGTGGTCGATCGGCATCAACTGCGCGCTCGGCGCCGCCGACATGCGGCCATACCTTGCCGAACTCTCGCGCATTGCGGAGTGCTGGGTGACGTCGTACCCGAACGCCGGCCTGCCGAACGCGTTCGGTGCGTATGACGAACTGCCGGCGGAGACCGGCGCGCTCCTGAAGGATTTTGCGGAGAGCGGATTTGTGAATGTACTCGGCGGTTGCTGCGGCACGACGCCGGATCACATCAAGGCCATCGCCGAGGCCGTGAAGGGCGCGCGGCCGCGCGTGAAACCGGAAATGAGATCGGGACTCATTTCCGGTTCCACCACCCGCCTGTCGGGCCTCGAGCCGCTTTACATTCGCGCCGACAGCAACTTCCAGATGGTGGGCGAGCGCACAAACGTCACCGGTTCCAAACGATTTGCGCGCCTGATCAAAGAAGACAAGTGGACTGAGGCGACCGAGGTCGCGCTCGAGCAGGTGCGCGGCGGCGCAAACATGATCGACGTGAACATGGACGAGGGCATGCTTGATTCCGAAGCGGCCATGACCACGTTCCTCAATTACATCGCCACCGAACCCGAAATCGCGCGCGTACCGATCATGATCGACAGTTCGAAGTGGACGGTGCTCGAAGCCGGCCTGCGTTGCGTGCAGGGAAAGGGTGTCGTGAACTCGATCTCCCTGAAGGAAGGCGAAGCCGACTTCCTCAAGAAGGCGAAGACGATTCAGCGCTTCGGCGCGGCCGCGATCGTCATGGCGTTCGACGAACAGGGCCAGGCCGACACCATCGCGCGCAAGGTCGAGATCTGCACGCGCGCGTACAGGCTGCTGATCGACAAGGCGGCGTACCTGCCGACCGACATCATCTTCGACCCGAACGTGCTCGCCATCGCGACCGGTCTCGAAGAGCACAACGACTACGCGATCAACTTCATCGAGGCGACGCGCCAGATCAAGGCCGCCTGCCCGGGTGTGAAGATCAGCGGCGGCATCAGCAATCTCTCCTTCTCCTTCCGCGGCAACGACATCGTGCGCGAAGCGATGCACGCCGCCTTCCTGTTCCACGCAATCAAAGCCGGTCTCGACATGGGCATCGTGAATGCCGGTCAGCTGGCCGTGTATCAGGACATCCCGGCGGATCTGCTCGAGCGTGTCGAAGACGTCCTCTTCAATCGCCGCGCCGACGCGACCGAGCGGCTCGTGCAATTTGCCGATCAGGTGAAGGGCTCAGGCAAGAAGCGTGAACTCGATCTGACCTGGCGTGAGCGGACGGTCGAGGACCGCCTGTCGTTCGCGCTGGTGCATGGCGTCGTCGACTTCATCGAGGTGGACGCCGAAGAGGCGCGCGTGAAGCTCGGTCGTCCGCTCAACGTCATTGAAGGCCCGTTGATGGACGGCATGAAGACCGTCGGCGACCTCTTTGGCGCCGGCAAGATGTTTCTGCCTCAGGTCGTGAAAAGCGCACGCGCGATGAAACGCGCGGTGGCGTACCTCGAGCCGTTCATGGCGGCCGAAAAGATCCAGCGCAAGAAAGACGGCCTCGCCCCGAGCGAGCGCGAGACCGCTGGCCGCATCCTCCTCGCGACGGTGAAGGGCGACGTCCACGACATCGGCAAGAACATCGTCGGCGTCGTGCTCGGCTGCAACAGCTACGAGGTCATCGATCTCGGCGTCATGGTGTCGCTCGACAAGATCCTGTCGGAAGCCAAAGCGCACAACGTCGACATCATCGGCCTCAGCGGCCTGATCACGCCGTCGCTCGATGAGATGGTCTATGTCGCGAAGGAGATGACCAAGCGCGGCATTACAACGCCGCTGCTCATTGGCGGCGCCACCACCAGCAAGCAGCACACCGCCGTGAAGATCGCGCCGGAGTTCACGGGCGCGACCGTGCACGTGCTCGATGCCTCGCGCGCGGTCGACGTGGTGTCGAGTCTGCTCAGCGACAAGCTGCGCGATCCATTCATGGATCGCACGCGGGCTGAGCAGGAGACACTGCGCCGGCAGTACGGCCACAAACGCGAGAAGGTGCTGTTGTCACTCGAACAGGCGCGCGGCAATCATCTGCGCACCGACTGGGACACGCTGCCCGTGCCGGTGCCGTGGTTTGTCGGTCATCGCATCATCAGCGATCAGCGCCTCGAAGAGCTCGTGCCGTTCATCGACTGGACGTTCTTCTTCTCCGCGTGGGAATTGAAGGGCCGCTATCCGGCCATCTTCGAGAGCCCGATCTATGGCACCGCCGCCCGCGAGCTCTACGACAACGCGCAGGTCATCCTCAAGCGCATCATCGCCGAGCGCAAGTTCCAGGCGCGCGCCGTCTACGGCTTCTGGCCGGCCAACTCCGACGGCGACGACATCGTCATCTATAAAGACGATGGCCGAAAGGAAGAGCTGACGCGGTTCCATATGCTGCGTCAGCAGGAGCCGATCGCGGACGACAAGCCGAATCGCTCGCTCGCCGATTTCATCGCGCCGAAATCTTCGCTCGTGCCCGACTACATCGGTGCATTCGCGGTCACGGCCGGCATCGGCGTCGATGCACTCGTGAAGGAGTACGAAGCGCAGCACGACGACTACAGCGCCATCATTGCGAAGGCGCTCGCCGACCGGCTCGCGGAGGCGTTCGCGGAGTACCTGCACAAGCAGGCCCGTGAGGAATGGGGCTACGGCAAGGACGAGAAGCTTACGGCCGAGGATCTGGTCGCCGAGAAATACCGCGGCATCCGTCCGGCGTTCGGCTATCCGGCGTGCCCGGATCACAGCGAGAAACCGGCCCTGTTTGACCTGCTCAAGGCGCCGAACCTCGGCATCACGCTCACGGAAAACTTCGCAATGCTGCCCGCCGCCTCCGTGAGCGGCATCTACTTCAGCCATCCCGATGCGAAGTACTTCAGCGTGGGCCGCATCGGTCGCGATCAGCTCGAAGACTACGCACAGCGGAAGGGCATCACGACCGAACAAGCCGAGCGCTGGCTCAGCCCGAACCTGTAGCGTGAATACGCAAAGGCGTCGCCTTGCACAACAGCGGATCGGCGAGCACGAGGCCGGCCGCTCTTGGTTCCAACTGGCTACAAGTACGCCATAATTCGGGCACGCATGGCCCCAAGCGCTGGCAACCGGAAAGTCGCCAACAGCCTCGTCACACTGAGTTCCGCTGCGATCCTGGTGGTGTACGCGGCGGGTTTCATGAAGACGCGCGCCGCGGCGGCAAAGCTGGAAGAAGCGTCGAACGACCGCGAGCGTCGTCCATCGATGCCCGCACCACCGACGGCCGGCGAAACACGGACGCCCGATCGTATTGAACCGACGACTCGGCCAGAGATGACGACGGCTACGGCGATCACATCGCCGGTGATGCCGAAGCCGGACGCGGTGCCGGCCACGACCGTCCCGACGCCGAAAGAGACGACGGCTGCGCCCGCGGCTGCGACGGCGCAGGACAAGGTGCACCCGGCGGCCACTGAGACAACCGCGCCTGCGTCGGCTGCTGAAGTGACAACCTCTGCGCCAGCGGCCGGAACGACGCCCGACTCGTCCGCGCCGCACGCGGCGACAAAATCAGAAGAGAAAGAAAAGCCCGCCGGTCTGCTGTGGCCGAAGGAGCACTACAACGACGGCACCTTCCTCGGTTGGGGCACGTCGCGGCACGGTGACATTCAGGCGTCGGTCACCGTGAAAGACGGCCGTATCGTGGCGACCTCGATCGCGCAGTGCTGGACGCGCTACTCGTGCTCGTGGGTTGCGCATCTGCCAGGGCAGGTTCTCGCGCGTCAGGGCCCGGATGTTGATTACGTGAGCGGCGCCACGCAGAGCGCCAACGCCTTCTACTGGGCCGTCATCGACGCGCTCAACAAAGCGAAGTGACCACGGGCACGACCTCGCGCAGCGAAATCGTTCTCGGCACCGTTGTCACCATCACCATCGTTGGAACGTCTGAGTCGACAGGCGCATCCGGCGCCCTCGATAGAGCCTTCGCGTGGTTTCATGACGTCGAAGCGCGCTGCAGCCGATTTGATTCCGACAGCGAGTTGATGCGCCTCACGCGGCACGTCGGTCTGGCCGTGGGCGCCAGCGATCTGTTGTTCGAGGCGGTGCGGTTTGCACTCGCGGTCGCCGAAGAGACCGATGGCGCGTTTGATCCGACCGTCGGCCATGCCATGGAGACGCGCGGCTTCAATCGCGAGCATCGCACCGGTGTTGAGGTCATGACGCCGGTCAGTCAGCCAGACGATGTGAGTTTCCGGGATGTTGAGTGCGACATCGAGACGAAGACCATTACCTTGCGGCGGCCGCTGGTACTGGATCTCGGTGCCGTTGCGAAGGGGCTTGCGATCGACATGGCGGCGAAGGAGCTCTTGCCCTATCGCGACTTCGCGATTGATGCCGGCGGGGATTTGTATCTCGGCGGTCGGAATGCCGACGGGGAGGCGTGGTCGGTAGGCATTCGCCATCCGCGTCAGGACGGCCAGTTGATCGATGTGCTGCATGTGTCGGACAAGGCCGTGTGCACGTCGGGCGACTACGAGCGACGAGGATCAGACGGGCATCACATCCTTGATCCGCGCACTGGCGTGTCGGCTGAGGCTGCCGCGAGTGCGACGGTTGTGGCGCCAACCGCCATGCTGGCGGATGCTGTCGCCACGGCTGCATTTGTCATGGGCGCCACCGGCGGCATCGAGCTCTGCGAGAGTCTGGGGCTCGAGGCGCTGATCTTCACCTCGAATCTCGAGCGCCGTGAAACAAACGGCCTGCGGGATGAGTAGATCGCAGGCAGTGCGTAAGTTCTTCAGAACCCCGAAAGGCCTCCTCACAATTCTCCTGGTGATGCTGGTGGCGCTGGCCTCGCCCTGGTCTGGCGGCATGTTGGTGCTGCCGGGTCTTGCGAGCGCGGTGGTGGCCGCCGCGGTGATCGACGTCCTCATCCTCCGGTGGCGGCATCCGCGGTGGGAGTTTCCGAGCGGTGCTGTTCTCACCGCGCTAATTGTCGCGATGGTGCTGAGCCCGTTCGAGCCGTGGTGGGTGCCAGCCGCGACGGCCGCGATCGCTGTGGTGAGTAAGTACATCGTGCGGACCAAAGCGGCCAACGTGTTTAATCCCGCCGCACTCGCGTTGATCGTCTCTTTCTATGCGTTCAACACGGGTCAGAGCTGGTGGGGCGCGCTACCCGAGCTCCCGATATGGGCGATCTCGGCACTGTTTGTCACCGGCGTCTTCATCGCCGACCGTGTGAACAAGATGCCGCTCGTGCTCGCGTTCCTCGGGGGGTACTACGCGCTCTTCACGATCACCGCGTACGTCGGCGACCCACGCCACGTCGTGGAAATTTTCCGCGCGCCAGATTTGCACGCGGTCTTGTACTTCGCATTCTTCATGCTGACCGATCCGCCAACCGCGCCGATCAAATACAAAGATCAGGTCTTCTGCGGCGTGCTCGTCGCCATCGTCAGCTACGGCCTCTTTGAAACCTCCGGCGTTGTGTATTACCTGCTTGCCGGCTTGATGGCGGGCAACGTGTGGGAAGCGGTCAGACGCGTGCGCTTCAAACGAGCGCACGCGAGACAGCTGGCCATTTCTTAGTTGGCGAAGCAATTCTGCAATGGGGCAATGAAATGACTCTCGCCGTGATGATTGTCTCGTTCCTACTGCAGTCGCAGGCCCCGGCGCCGGCCGAGACGCTGATCCGCGTCTGCGTGCTGCCGGCAGGCGACGCAGGCGCAGCGGACTTTCGGGAGTCGGCGAAGTACCTGAGCAAGACCTTCGCCGACAAGAAGAAGGACCTCGTCCTCACGGCGGAGGAGCAGGCGGATGTGGTCGTCACGGTGACGGACCGCGCCGTCACGGTGCCCAAGGTGGCGATTGGCCTCGTCTCCCCGGGCCGCATCGGATCGCCGGCGCCGGGCCCGATTCGCGATCTGCATCTCACTGTGACGCTGTCATCGGGCGGGAACGTGGTCGAAATCACCAACAAGAACGTCGCGCGCGAGTCGACCGGCGGCTGGGGTGCGGCCGCCGCCGACGTCGCGAAGCAAGTCGAGAAATGGATCGCCGAGCACAAGAAGGCGATCCTGGCGCTCCGCTAACGGATCCGCACATTGCCACAAAGAGTTTAGTCGCTCGTTACACGCCCATCACTGATCTGTCACGCGCGCATTCTCACAATGCTGGCTCACTTCCTGAGGTGGCCTGATGAAACGCGTGGCAATCCTGTTCGTGCTGTTCCTGCTCGCAAGCGTCCCGGCGTGGGCGCAATTTGAAACGGCCTCTGTGGTCGGCGCTCTCCGCGACAAAACCGGCGCCGTGGTTCCTGGCGCGAAAGTCACTCTGACGAACACGGGCACCGGCGTGTCGGTGGAACAGGTCAGCAACAAAGAAGGCGGTTTCGAGTTCTTCACGGTGCGGCCGGGCGCGTATCTGGTAACGGCAGAGTTGGCCGGGTTCTCGCTGGCGCTCGTCGACAACATCACCGTGCAGGTAGGCGCGCGTCAGCGTATTGATGTGACGATGGCCGTCGGTGCCGTGACGGAACGCGTTGAGGTCAAAGCCGGCTCGGCCATGCTCGACACCGACTCGAGTCAGCGCAGCCAGGTCATCACCGGTGACCAGATGCGTCAGTTGGCGCTCAACGGCCGCGAGTACTCGCA
>Ga0114969_10003154_pt1 | contig 13337 bp, 11 predicted proteins | sample M_130807_MF_Meta_FD_87316 | JGI IMG/M metagenome (GOLD analysis project Ga0114969, IMG submission 87316) | Freshwater microbial communities from Lake Montjoie, Canada to study carbon cycling - M_130807_MF_MetaG | ecosystem: Environmental > Aquatic > Freshwater > Lake | place: Lake Montjoie...
ATAATATTTATATTTTGCGCTTGCAGTAAAACCTGTTAATTGTGCTTGAAATAAGATAGGTGTTCTAGTTGTATCGCCAGAGGCGCAATAACCAGGTACCTTTAAACCTGTTACATTAGAAGAACTGACTGGTTTTTGGGCCCTTATAATCATCGTAAAAGCTACCAAATAAATAAGCAGTAAGATTGTTTTTTTCATTTTCGTATTCGTATAAGTATTGTAAAATACAAATTTATACTTTTTTTTGAATTAAATTTATACTTTTTTTTGAATTTTAATTAATTGCAAAACAGATGCTTAAGATACTTAAATCAGTATATTTATTTTTAAGTATAACCTTGCCACAAGCTTCCATGGTTGCACCTGTGGTTATTACATCATCAAATAAAACAATGTGTTTATTTTCAATATCAATGCTTGAATTGAGTACAAATTTGTTTTCAATATTTTCCCATCGGGTGTACCTTCTTTTTTTTGTTTGGGTTTCTGTAACCTCAATTCTTTTAATTAAATTTGGTATAAATGGAATACTTGTAGCCTTTGAAAATCCTTTTGCAATTTCATCGCTTTGGTTGTACCCCCTTTCTTTAATTTTTTTAGCATGGAGTGGCACTGTGGTTATGAAGTCTGCCTTTATTTCTAAAATTTTGTCTTTTATTTCTTGTCCATACAGATAGCCAAGATGATACCCTATTTCGAAGCGCCCTTTGTATTTCAATTGATGAATTAAGCGTTGCGTTAATCCTGTTTTTCTAAAATATAAAAAAGAGGAAGCATGTTTTATTTGGAGTCTTCCCCAAAATAATTTTTCAATAGGGTTTTCGGGCTTTAATTCAAATTCAGTTCTCGGAAGTTTGATATGACAATTTAAGCATATAATCGATTCACCATTTAATAAGGGCGTTCCACATCCATTACAGATTCTTGGATAAAAAAGTTCAATAATGGATTGGAAATAGGCATTCATTTAATCTAGAAGCCGAAACATGGCACCAATCCAATTCTTTTTTAGTTTTTTTGATATAAATTCAAGCTTGTGCTTTTCACATTCAGTTTTAATATCCTCAAAATCTTCGAGATAAAACCCACTTAACAGCAAAATAGAATTAGCTTTCATCGATTTAACATAATATTTAATGTCTGCCAATAAAATATGTCTATTTATATTTGCTATAAAGATATCGAATTGGTTAGGATAAGCCTTTAATAATCCCGCATCTCCTAAACGCATTTCGAAGTTTTCAATCTTATTCAACACTAAATTTTCTTGTGCATTTTCATAACACCAACTATCATTATCAATACCAAGAATAGATTTAGCATTCAGCATAGAGGCTAATATCCCTAAAATACCAGTGCCTGTGCCCATATCAATCACCGTTTTATCTTTTAAATCGATTTCTAAAAGATACTCCACCATCATGCTTGTTGTCTCATGATGGCCAGTTCCGAAGCTCATTTTTGGATCAATTATAATTTGATATTTTGCTTCAAGATTGGTGGTATGAAAACTACTTTTTATTAAACATTGGTCGCCTATAATAATGGGTTGAAAATAATTTTTTTCCCATTCCTCATTCCAATTTTTGGGTTTAATTATTTCAATTATATAATCATCATAGCAAAGATTTTTTTCAATTAATTCTGTCACCAAAACTTTAATCTCTTCAACTGAAATTTCATTCTCTGCCCTGTATGCTTTTATGCTTTCGTCTTCTGCAGATCCTTCAAAACCAAATTCACCTAAATATGCTGAAATAATCTCTATATTTTCGTCAATGGGTTCGCAAGCTGTTAGGCTTAATTCATAATAATTCAATAATTGCATTGTTAATTTTTAAAGGATTGTAAAATACTGCCAAACTGATAAATATCTTCGAAAGAGTTATAGAGCGGAATTGTTGCCATTCGAATAACATTTGGATTTCGCCAATCGGCAATCACACCATTTTTTGTCAAATGATCAAATAACCCTTTGCCATTTTCATTTGTTAGTAAGCTCAATTGACACCCTCTTTCGGGAGCAGCTGGCGTAATTATTTGTAGTACAAGTTCGGAATTAATTTTCATGGCTTCTAAAATGACAAACTCTAGATAGGCATTCAATTCTTTGCCCTTTTTTACTAAGTTGTCAATTCCTGCATCTGCGAATATTTCAAGTGATGCTTTATGAACCGCCATACTAAATACTGGCGCATTGCTTAATTGCCAGCCAGCAGCGCCGTATTCAGGCTCAAAGCCCTTTAACATTTTAAATCTATCCTTTTCATTATGACCCCACCAACCCGCTAATCTGGGTAAAGTAGAATCATTCGCATATTTTTCATTGATGTAAACACCGCCAACACTTCCAGGTCCAGAATTTAAATATTTATAACTGCACCATGCTGCAAAATCTACACCCCATTCATTTAATTTTAATTCAATATTACCTGCAGCATGGGCTAAATCAAAACCAGCAATAGCGCCACATTGGTGGGCCTTTTCTGTAATTGCCTTGATATTAAAAACTTGACCTGTATAATATTGTACACCACTAAAGAAAACCAATGCTAGCTCATCTTTGTGCATTTCAATCATCGCTTCAATATCATTTTGCCTTAAATTGCTTTCATTTTCTCTTGGTTTGATTTCAATGATACTTTCATCTGGATTGAATCCATGTAATTTAACTTGAGATTCAACCATGTACATATCACTTGGAAATGCCGCAACCTCCATGATAATTTTATGGCGTTTTGGCGTTGGGCGGTAGAAACTAATAAATAACAAATGTAGATTGGTGGTAAGTTGGTTCATGACAACAACTTCATGTTCTTTTGCTCCAACAATTAAAGCCGAATTTTTTGTTAAAAAATGGTGGTAACTAAACCAAGGATTCTTGCCATGAAAATGGCCTTCTACGCCAAGGTTTTTCCAATCTTCTAGCTCTTGAGTTATGGCTTGTGGCACTGATTTCGGCTGTAATCCCAATGAATTACCAGTGAAATAAATGGATGGTTTACCATTTACTTCAGGAATAAAAAACTGATCTCTATATTTTCTTAATGAATCTTTTGAATCGCACTGTTGAGCAAACGACAAATTATTTTCAAATTGCATATGGCAAAGGTAACTAGTGTTGTTTAAGCTTCCAAAGAATTACATTTTTTCCATATTTTGCCTTCACACTGTCTAATTTTTCATAGTTTCCATAGTAAAGATTCTTATCAGGGATATGCCAATACATATAGGATGAGCTTTGTTCTGTAATTAAATACGTTGGCTTATTGCCACTAAGTTCCTTATAGATTCTATTTCGATTGATCAATCCATTTTCACTATCCCCAAAGTGCGCAGCCACCGGCACAGGCAAAAAAGTAGGGAAAAGTTTATCCCCTTTTACATAATATCCGCTGGCGTCTACCAAGTCAATAAAAAGAGTTGCATTTTTATCTCTAAGTAAAATTTGTGAAACCTTATCCGGTTCATAATAATGAATGGCCAATTTAAAATTTAATGTTTCTGTAGAACTAATTTTGTAAATAGTATAAAATAAAACGATGCCAATTAGAAGATTGCTATTTGGATAAACCGTCTGACCTTGTTTAAAAAGCAAAATAAAAGATACAAAAAACACTGTAATAAAAGGAATAAAATAGTGATTAAAAATATGGGGTGAAATTATTACAAACAAAATAGCAGTGATCAAAAGACCGATATTTAACAAGACATTTGGCCTCTCAACCTTGTTATTGATGCCTCTCAAAATATTGAATAAAATACTTAAAAATATAAACTTAAGCGGTGTAATAATATGATGCCATAAATGTTCTAGTTGTGCCTTTCTAGTTACAGATCCTTCAATGGATTCTGTAAAATTAAAATTATACCGAATCATCTTAAAAAATGCTAGTAAGGACCTATTAAACAACAAAAGAAATATAAATAAAAGAGTAGGTAAAGCAGTACTTAAAAGTACATACCCTCTAACCTTTGTAGACCTATTGTTGTATAAAATAAATATATAAATGGGAATTGTTATCAATAAAAATGGCTCCTTAAACCAAAACGTAAAACCAATTAAAATACTCGCTATGTATAGGTGATTAAGTTTTTTAGTTTGATTAAATTTAACTAAGAAACACAGGCTCCAAACGATAAAAACTGAACCAAATATTTCCGTGTACATGGCATAGCCGATGGTTTTATCATTCACTGTAAACAAAGAAAATAGCGCTATTAATAGGATAGAAATAACTAACGATTTACTGAGATTATAAACAAGCGTATACAATCCGCTTACCAAAGTCATTAAACCTATCATTGCCAAAACATACAAGGCTATAATTCTATTGGGTATTACTGCAAATAAAAATTCTAGAAAGTAGATTACGCCAGGGGGCTTGTTTTCCCATGCGGTTTGATAAAGGCTGCCACCGTTGATATCCTTCATAGCTACAGCAGCAAAAATGCCGCCATCCGTATCAATATCTCCCATTTCAAGGTAGCCCCAAAGGCAACCCAATGCTAGTATAATGGACGTAATGAGCCTAAAAATAAAGTCGACTTTACTATTTTTAGAAGTGTTTATAAAGGATTGTATTTGCAACTTGGCTGGTAACTTTATTTAGCAAAGTAAAGACATTTTCGAAACCTTTCATATCACCAAAATAGGGATCTGGAATGTTTTGAGAAATATAATCCTCCGATAAATCTGATAAAAGGAAGATTTTTTTACTTCCTGCTTCATTCATAGTAAGTAAATCTCTCATATTCTGGTCATCCATGGACAATATGTAGTCAAATTTCGAGAAATCTTCCTCTAAAATTTGCCTAGCCCTGTGGGTAATTGATAAGCCATTCGCTTCTGCTGTTTGCCTCATTCGCTTATCGGCTAATTCACCTTGATGCCAACCCCCGGTACCACAAGAATCCAAATAAAAAAAAGATGCTTTCCCTAATAATTTTAAATGGTGTTCAAATAATATTTCGGCGACAGGGCTTCTACAAATATTACCAAGACAAACAAATAAAACTTTTATCTTTTCTTCCATTTTTACATTGTACCCATTTCAACTCTTGTGCCTCTACCACCACCGCATTTTTTTGGTCCACCACAAGCGGTCATTAGTAATGTTAAGAACAATAAGGAAAATGTAAATATTTTAAAGCGTTTCATGTTTTTAATAACGCAAATATTGTGCTAAAAATTGCACTGTACCAAATGAGCAAAGGAATTTGTTATGAAACGATGGCTTAAAGGCAAAAAATGTTCATTTCTATCGCTAAATTTACTTTAATTTTGGAACCATGTATAATCAATATGAAACCTTTTTAAAGCATGTTGTAGATCAGGGTGTATACAAAAGTGACAGAACTGGGACTGGAACTAAAAGCGTATTTGGTTATCAAATGCGATTTGATTTAAAAAAAGGATTTCCTTTGATTTCAACAAAAAAAGTTCATTTAAAATCCATCATACATGAACTATTATGGTTCTTGCAAGGCGATACAAATATTAAATATCTGAAGGAGAATAATGTTAGTATTTGGAATGAATGGGCAGATGAGAATGGAAATCTCGGACCTGTTTATGGTAAACAATGGAGAAGTTGGGAAACCAGAGATGGTAAAACCATCGACCAAATTACAGATGTTGTTAATACCATTAAAAACAATCCAGATAGCAGAAGAATAATAGTATCTGCCTGGAATCCTGCCGATATTCCTAGCATGGCACTAGCGCCTTGCCATTGTTTATTTCAATTTTATGTTGCAACGCCTGATCCATCTAAAGGGGAAACAAAGGGCAAGTTAAGCTGCCAATTGTACCAAAGAAGTGCAGATATTTTCTTGGGTGTTCCTTTTAATATAGCCTCATATGCTTTGTTAACCATGATGATTGCTAAGATATGTGATTTAGATTACGGTGATTTTATTCACACATTTGGTGATGCCCATATTTATGCCAATCATTTTGAACAGGTTGAACTTTTGCTTTCGAGGTCAACTAAACCTTACCCGGAAATGCGAATAAATAGCTCTGCAACTTCAATATTTGATTTCAAATTCGAAGATTTTGAATTAATAAATTACGACCCATGGCCCGCAATAAAAGCACCAGTGGCTGTTTAATTTTACTTGTTTTCAAATAGCTTAAGACCCTTATTTGTTAGATAAGGATAGATTAACCCATTAACATAGTAAATGTAATCCTGCTTTAGTGATTTTCTATTTTCATTGTCAGCCAAATTCATGAAAAACATGTTTTTTAAATCGGCTTGAATATCCAATAGATAATTTATTTCTGATTCTCCAATATCTAATCTAAAAAGACCTTGTTCTTTTAGTGCATTATAAAGGTTAAAATGATCGGCCTTACCTGCACTAATAAGTTGTTTTAGCATGACTGAGATACTTGCATAGTTTCTAGTTATTTCAACGGAATCTTGGAAAAGAAACAAATATTTATAAAGTACATCGAAGGCTAATTCAGGCGATTTAATTACCGTTTCTAATGTAGAATTGCCATTTCTAATGACCTTATTCGCTTTGTCCAATTCTTCCATCATTTGAACACATAGCCAAGTAATGATGTTTTCTTTATTGGGATAATGATAGGTGAGATTGCCATAACTTATTCCTATTTCTTTGGCTATATCTCTCAAAGAAACTGACTTGATTCCAGCTCTATTAAACATTTCAAGACTTTTATTAAGAATTTGTTCTCTTGTTTTCAAGGCAACAAAAATAATAAAATTAGTCCAATAGGACTAATTAGCTATAAAAACACATTTATTTAGCTATATGACGCATGCTAATCACAAAATGGCTCCATAGGTTAGACAATAGGCCGTAATGCAATTGTAGAGCCTTAAAACGCTCCTTATTGCTTGCCTTTCTATGAATGGTAGAATGGCCTTCGAGGGTAAAATTAACGAGTGTAGCATTTAAATTTAAAACCTTTTGACATTGCTTTAAACACCTAATCATCCAATCAATATCGGCTACATGTTTCCATTGTGTATCATAGGGCAAAACCAAAGATCTTTTAATAATGAATGCCTGATGTCCAACATTCATTCCCCGTTTAAAGGATGCCCACGTTAGTTTTTCAGGCAGTTTTCTGGTTGTTTGTTCTGAACGGGTGCCAATTTCATTTCCATCATTATCTACCAACATGGTTTCACCATACATGGCATCCGGCATTAATTTTACACCCTTTAAAACAGCGTTAAGACTGTCTTCACTATAAACATAGTCGCCAGCATTTAAGAACCAGACATACGCTCCTGTGGCCCTTTTTAAGCCCTTATTCATGGCATCGTATATGCCGTTATCTGGCTCGGAAACCCAATTATCAGTGAGGGTCTGTTGCTTTAAAAAATTAGCCGTTTCGTCTGTCGATCCACCATCAATTATGACAATTTCAATTTCTGAATGAAACTGATTGGATTGAAAAATGGCTAAAGTCTTAGATAGACCCTTGAAATTATTATACGTAATACTAATAATGGAGAGCCTTTTCATTAAGCTTTCACAAAGTATGATTTAAGCCAAAGCAATATGCTAATACCTAAAACTATTAAAATTAACACCGAGGTTATAAAATCTATTTGATCTGAATTTGCATTCCCTTTATCAAAATAACAAACAATATTGTGTTTACCCGCAGGAACAGCAATGCCCCTTAAGGTGTAATTTACTTTGTTCAACTTGGAGTCTTTACCATCAACCAAAACTTTCCAATTTTCATAATAAATTTCTGAAAATACAAGATAACCAGCGTTAGCGTTGTTCACATCGTATTTCATGGTATCGGGATGATAGCTGGTTAATTTGGCATAAGCCAATGAATCTTTTATAAAAGTGGTGGCCTTTAGGCCTTTATTAACTTCAAAATCTCCATTATATGTTGCCTCTGATTTAACATTAATGGTTTTCAATTTATCCATTTCTAATTTGGCATTGGCTGTGCCAACCAATTGGTCGACATACCATGCATTGCCATTGGCACTTGGGCGAGGTATTAAACCCTTTCTATTCAATGAATCGGCTCCAATAATATATTTACAATTCAACATATCAAGTCCTGCATTTTGATATTCATTGATGGCAAGCATTTCAGAAATAATATCTTGGTAACGGCTTAATTTTGCTGGGTCGTAACCGCCAATTAATTTATGAAAAGCAGCACCCTCGTTGCTATTAAAAGGGTTATTAGTTAAATCAAATACTCTGTAGGATAAATCTTTATCTGCCAATATTTGTTTATCCACTTCATCTTCGGTTCGCATGGTTACTTCGCCTTTTTCAAACTGAAAATCTGACCAGTTAAGGTATCTCCAATCAACGCCTATTAAATCAATTGCAGCAAACGCACCTATAATGGCAATTGCTGCCTTTTTTTGAATTTTGTTGGTATACCATGCCCACAATAAACCAAACGAAAGGGCAATGAAGAAAAAGGAACGAAAAGCATCTGCTCGCATTAAGCTTGCTCTGTCTTCTTTAAGAATTGGGATTAATTCAGTATTTCCACCCTTTTTTAATTCTTCATCTATCGCTCCGCCCATATCAACAATACTTGGGCCAAACAATGCCATCAATAAACAAAAACCAACAACAATGTAAAATGTCAGTTGGATGTTTTTCCAAAGTTTTAAATTATTGTTGCTAGTGCTTACAATTTCATTATTCTCGTTTGATTTTACATTATTTTTTTTGACTGTATTGTTATTCCAATTGTCATATAATTCTTTCAAGGCTAAAAAGCCCATCAATGGCATTGTAACCTGCGCAATACAGAAGGCCATCATTGGCGTTCGAAATTTATTAAAATATGGCAAGTGGTCAAAAAGAAAATCGTTAACAAGACCAAAATATTTTCCCCAACCTAGAATAAATGAAATGAGTGTAAGGGCTAGAATTGCCCATTTTATAGGGCTTTTAATTACTATTATACCTAGTACAAATAGAAAAATAATAATGGCTCCGATGTAGATAGGGCCAGATATAATATCCAAACTACCATGGTACAAAGGTAAGCCTTGATTGATTGCTTCGTCGTTTTGTGTTCTTTTGTAGAACGCTGAATTCGTAGAAAGTTTTTCTGCCTGACTACCGCCATAGAAGCCAGGGATTAGGATTGTAAACGTTTCACCTATTCCATAACTATATGAAAAAGCATAGTCCTTTTTAAGTCCATTTTTACCTGTTTCTTTTTGTGTAGCCGTATTATCAACTTTGGCTATATCATTACCGCCCCTCATTGTATTATCTGCAAACTTTGACGTTGAAGTGATTTTACTTGAGTTGCTCAAAACACCAGCTCCAACTGCTATGATAGAAACTAATGTTGAAATTAAAATTGGCTTTATATTTTTCGCTTTAATTCCTTGAAGGATGTAGTAAATTCCGAAAACTAAAAGACAAATAATTGAATAGAATGTGACCTGGTAATGGAAATAATAAATTTGGAGTGCAAAATTGAAGGCTAATAAAACCCCTCCAAATAAATATCGGCCGTTAAATAACCATTGAACTGAGGCTATCAAAGCTGGCATAAGTGCCATGGCCATAACTTTGGTATAATGACCTGCCTCAACGCTGCTAATGCTATAAGTTGCGAAGCCATAGGCAATGGCAGCAAAAAGCCCAAACAATGGTTTGACTTTAAATGAACACATTAATAAATAAAACCCAATGAAAGATAAGAATAATATCTTAAAGGGATAGCTTGTTGAGCCAAAAGGACTCAAATAATTAAAATAAGAAACTTCGTTAGCGCTTGGTTTGCCATATATTAATGTTGATGGCATCCCGGAGAAAATACCATTGGTCCATCCTGGCACTTGGCCTTCCTTTTCTTTATACTTTACTATTTCTGTAGATTTAATAATTCCTTGTGTAACGTCCTCCTCACGGTTCGTGTAACCATTAAATGTTTTAATAAAATAAACATACCCTACTAAAAAGAAGATAATGATTACCAAAAGATGAGGTTTAATGTCTTGAAAGAATTTATTGAAGTTCATTTTGAAGTATAATAGCACAAACATAAAAGAAAAAGATATTTTTTACTAAAGCATTTGATTAAAATTTAATTTAATTTGCAAATATGCAAAAGCCAATAAGGGTTGTACATTTAAGTGCTAGTGATAATGGCGGTGCCTATGTAGTTGCTCAAAATTTAGTGAAACAAATGCAAAGTGTTGGCATCGCTGCAGAACACTTGGTTTTTAGTGGCAAAAAATCCACATTAAAAATCAGCTTTTTGCCGATTATTGATAGATTGTTCAAAACAGGATTGCATGTATTTGAAAAAATTATTCAATGGTTTTTTGAAAAAAACAAAGCGATTAGGTTTAAATTTTCACTTGGAAAGCCTGGTATTCCATATTTTATACTTTACAACAAAATAAAATCTGCAGATATTATCCATATACATTGGATTAATAAGGGTTTTGTTGATATTGGGGATTTAATTAAATTTAATACACCAATTGTATGGACCTGCCATGATATTTGGGCTGTTACAGGGGGTTGTCACTTAACCAATGGGTGCAATCAATTCAAGACAGGTTGCGGAAATTGTCCAATGTTGGCAATGCCATATAGTCATGATCTATCAAAACAATTGGTATTCAAAAAAGACTATGTCTACAAAAAACTGGATTTAACATTCGTAAGCCCTAGCAAATGGATGGATAAGAATATTGAAAATAGCTATCTCGGAAAAGACAAAGAACATCAAGTGATTACGAATGGTGTAAATACTGCTATTTATAACTATAAAGGCCTCGACAAAAACGATAATATATTTGTCATTGGCTTTGTTGCAGCCAATTTAAATGACGAGAACAAAGCTTTATACCGGTTAATAGAAGCAATTAAATTATTAACAGATTTACATACTTTTAAACTGCTTTTAGTTGGTAAAAAGAAAGGTGAATTTACTTTTGAAATTCCTTGTAATTATGAAATAGTTTCAGATGCGCATTCAGCAGATAAAATGGCTGAATTATATAATGAAATGGATGCTTTGGCGGTCACTTCCACACTAGAAACATTTCCTACGACAATAATGGAAGCAACCTGTTGCGGGGTCTCTGTGATTGGTTTTAATGTTGGTGGAGTTGGTGAATTAATTATCCCTTTTAATGGTCAATTAATAGCCCCTTTTGAAATTGAAGCGTTTGCTAAAGGCATTCAACATTTTAGAGACAATAGGATGGAAAAAGCCCTACTTTCTGAACACTCGATAGAACGTTATGGTATTCAAAAAATGGCTGATGCCTATTTGAAACTTTATAATGATAAACTTAATTAATTATAATTCTCTGCGAATACGATTTGTTGATACAATTTAAACGAATTAAATAAACACCTGTTGCAACAAGTGTGGTTTCGAGTTTTAAAATACCATTCATTGGTGATTGTATATTTTCTAGTATCAACTTGCCATTCATATCTATTAATTGTAGGGTCCAGGATTGATATTCATCCATTAGTTCAGCAATATTGATACTGATAATGCTTCCAGATTTAAGTGGATTTGGAAAAATATTAATATGCTCCTTTGAAAGTTGTATTTCAATGACTCCATTTACCTCTGCGCAAGAATTAACATTAACTCGTCCAATACCACTAGTGCTATAGCTGCCATAAGAATCTATTCGACCAGCGAATACAATTTTAGATTTATTAGCAACCACAAATGTTTCAATTGCTTCATTGTTGCTCAAATTAAAGCGTGTTGAGAACTCAGAGTTGTTTGCAAAATTAACATCAAGAGATCCATTAGTATTGAGTTTTTTTAGCAATATATCTGAACTAACTTTTGTTTTATACCCCGCAACATATATGGCATCTTTACAATCTATTTGAAGTGTTATGAAAAATGATGGGCTACTAGAATAGTAATAGTAACCATTAGTTGAAAAAGCAGAGTCGGCAACTCCATTTTTATTAAATACAGCCACCAAACCAAAATATTCATTCGAAATGTTGGTATAAGCACCGCCACTTACTACCCTTCCATCACTCAAAATTCCCACACCTTTTAAATACGTATTAGAGCCCTGGTAATTAACTTTTACATAGCCTTTAGAATTAAATTTCTTGTCTAAATTGCCTTGGGTATCCAAAACAGCAACAATTCCTTCGCATATGCCATTTTTATTACTATACCCAGAAACTGCAATTGTATTGGCCCTTAGTTCGATATCAAATAAACGTTCATTTTCGTTAGTAGTACTTAGAATTAATTCACCAGAAGTTCCAAAATTTGATGCCAATGATCCATTTGTATTTAACTTCCAGATTGCGCAATTCATTTTACCATTGATGGTCTTATAGCCTGCTGCATATATTGAACCTTTTGGATCCACCGCCACATTCCATGCATCTGAATTGGCATTATTATCAATTATAGTGAATCCATTTTGCCCAAAAGTGTTATCAATTGTACCATCGTTATTTAGACGCAATATAAAAGTTCTAAAATAGCTTCCCATTGAATTTTGACCACTAATAATATACTTGCCATCGCTCAAAGGCACAATACATCGGCCATAATCTCTATCATTATTTAAATCATTTTCGAATACTCCATTTGTACCAAAGGTGTTATCAACTGTGCCGTTGTTTAAATATCGCTTGACATAAATATTGTAACCTCCTGTTGTGTTATCATGCCCTAATACCAATGTTTTATTTGACATATCTACACAGATACTATTGGAAGTTGCATAATTTTCCTTAATCAAACCTGACTGATTAAAGGTACTATCCGATGTGCCATTTTTTTGACTAAATGAGTCGAAAGCTGCTAAAAAGGCTAGAATTGATACTAAATATTTCATATGGTTTTAAATGAAACGAATTTAGTTTGTTTAACTTAACAAAACAATCTTTGTCTTTTGGCTTCATAGATGATTATTGCAGCAGCAACAGAAACATTCATACTATCTATTTTACCTAACATGGGTATTTTAATATTTGACTCTGAAAAGTTAATCCATTCGTCAGAAACCCCTGTTGCTTCGGTCCCTAATACAATAGCAGAAGCGCCTTTGTAATTTTGTAAATGATAATCTTCGGCCTTGTGTAAATTAGTACAAAATGTCTTGATACGATTCAACTTTAACCATTGCATAGCATCTTGGCTACTAGACATAGCAATTGGGACTGTAAAGACAGTGCCTAAACTAGCCCTAATAACATTGGGGTTATATAAATCAGTAGGGATTTCACAACATATAACCGCATCAATTTTTGCAGCATCTGCGGTTCGGAACATAGCACCTAGATTGCCCGGTTTTTCTACTCCTTCAATAATTAAAATTAAGGGG
>Ga0114969_10003155_pt1 | contig 13331 bp, 11 predicted proteins | sample M_130807_MF_Meta_FD_87316 | JGI IMG/M metagenome (GOLD analysis project Ga0114969, IMG submission 87316) | Freshwater microbial communities from Lake Montjoie, Canada to study carbon cycling - M_130807_MF_MetaG | ecosystem: Environmental > Aquatic > Freshwater > Lake | place: Lake Montjoie...
CCTCGCGGACCGAGCGGGACTCCTTGATTAACGTGCAGAACACCCTATGAACCACCCCACCTCGGACTGGCTGGTTTTGAAGTGACCCTGAGTGGCTGGTTTTGAAGTGCCCGGTGACAACAAAAGTGGCCCCGAGGTATTTACGGGAATGGTCGTCGACGGTGAGGAGGAGGGTCTGCTTCTCGTCGGCCGCCCACCAAGGGTGGATGGAGGAGTCGTGCTGCCAGAGTTCGCCGATGCGGGAGCGCTCCCAGCGCCGCTTGGGTTTGGGGACCGGAAGCGGCGGCAGGACGAGGTTGGGGAAGTGGGCGCGCGCGTAGGCGGCGACGGATTTCCGATCCCGGTGGAAGGAGAAGCGTTCGGCGAGTTGGTCGGCGACGAGTTGGAAATTCGGCGGGCGCTGGAGGGGCAGGAAGGCCCCGAGGAAGGCTCGGATCTCCGGGGGCCAACTCTCGTGGTGATCGCCACCGGAGACGCGCAGGGCGAAGCCTGGAGCGTCGTGGAGCCACGCGAGGCGGATCCGGAAGAGATGCGCCCGACTGACACCGAGAAGTTCGCAGGCGCCGGAGGCATCAAGAGATCCGCGGTGAAACGACCCGAGGGTCTGGCGAACGAACTCCGGGGTGAGGCGCTTGGCGAGCTGCTGCTTCTTTTCAGCATGCCATCGGGACCGGCGCCCGCCGCCGTGGCGAGGCCTTTCGTCGGCCATCGCTACGCTCCGGCCTCCTCATGCCTCGCCACGGCGGCGATGTCCCCACGCCAAGTCTCATTTTGAACTCCCGCCAGTCTCATTTTGCTCCCACCCCGACAGTGCCAAGCCGATCTGCCGGGTGCTTCTTGTCATGGTGGTTTGAATGCGGATTTTCCTGACTCCTCCCTGTGTTGCTTGGCGCGGGCCTCCCGCATTGCAGAGAGGCGAGTCACAGCCGGCGAGGGCGCGAAATCGCCCGGTATGTGTGGTCGATCCAGTCTGTGCCGGGGGAGTCCGACCAACTGGATGTCGGTGCTTCTGCCGCTTGGCCTACCTTCGATGTCAAAACGCTCGCTTCCGAACCCGGCTCAATTCGAGGCCCCGCAATCCGATCTTTCGGTCGTCCCTCCGAAACGGCGCAGCGTCACCATGATCAAGCTGAGATCGGCCGGCGTGACCCCAGATATTCGACTCGCTTGCCCCATGGTCTTCGGCTGGATCTTTGCCAGTTTGAGGCGCGCCTCCGTCCTAAGGCTGGGAACCCCATCGTAATCGAATCCCTCTGGAATCGATCGATCCTCCAGCGACCGAAAGTGCACTGCATCGGACGCCTGCCGATCGATATAACCGGCGTACTTGAGCACTATCTCCACTTGTTGGACCACCTTTTCATCAAGGTCGAATCGAGCCTGCGGCAGGTCCCGATAGGCAATCTCAGGTCTCTTAAGAAGTTGCGCCAGAGTGTTTTGTCCAGACCTCGTGGTTTGCAGGCGTTCAATCTCTTTATCGATCGCCTCTTTCTTAGTTAGGTAAACGGAATATTCGTTATCGGTTACGATTCCGCATTCATGACCTATCTTGGTAAGCCGTTGATCGGCATTGTCTTGTCGTAGAAGCAGCCTGTACTCTGCTCGACTGGTGAACATCCGGTACGGTTCTTGAGTTCCCTTGGTCACAAGGTCATCGATCAAAACGCCAATGTAGGCCTGATCGCGCCCCAGAACGACGGGCTCTTTGCCCTGACACCGCCGCGCGGCATTGATCCCCGCCATCAACCCTTGGGCTCCCGCCTCTTCGTATCCGGAAGTTCCGTTGATCTGGCCCGCAAGATAGAGATTGCGACAGACCTTGGTTTCGAGTGATGGCTGGAGTTGGGTTGGATCCGCAAAGTCGTACTCCACCGCGTATGCAGCCCTCAGGATTTCGGCGCTTTCACATCCAACGATCGACCGGACCATTTCCACCTGCACTTCAAACGGGAGGCATGTCGAGAACCCGTTGACGTAGATCTCGTCGGTGGCGATGCCCTCTGGCTCCAAGAATATCTGATGCGAGGCCTTCTCGCTGAAGCGAACGAACTTGTCCTCGATACTCGGGCAGTACCGCGGCCCAACGCCCTCGATCACACCGGAATACATCGGTGATCGGTGCAAGTTGGCCAAGATCAATTCCCGGGTACGCTCGGTTGTATGGGTAATGTAGCATGGAAGCTGTCCGCCGTTTTGCGCGACAATCGAGCCTTTTGGGTATCGCCCAGTTCCGTCCGATTGCCCCTGAGGTTTGGATGACGCCGGATGTTCCACGTGGAACGTCGGATCGCCCAGTTCTCCGTTTTCTCGGGCTTCTCCATGCCCACGCTCGCGTCCATCGGGATTCCAATGGCTAAACCAAGGGATTGGTTCCTCGCCCGGCTGAATCTCGCACCGCTTCAAATCAATGGTCCGCCGATTCAAGCGAGGCGGGGTGCCTGTCTTCAAACGGCCGAGCTCCAAGCCAAGCTCGCGCAGTGATCCCGACAGTGACTGCGCGGCGGCTTCCCCGGACCTGCCACCCGATTGCTGGTTGGAACCGATATGCATCAATCCCCGGAGGAACGTGCCCGTCGTGATTACGACCGCAGTGGCGAGGTACCGGACCTCCAGCGAGGTCTCAACCCCGATGACAACCCCATCCTCGGCCACTATTCGTACCGTTTGTCCCTGCTGGATATCCAAGTTCGCTTGGCGTTCGCAGACCCATTTCAATCGAAACTGATACGCCTTCTTGTCGCATTGGGCTCGAGGTGCCCAAACCGACGGACCCTTCTTCGTGTTCAGCATCCGGAACTGAAGACCGGTCATATCGGTGTTCCGCCCCATCTCACCCCCCAAAGCATCGATCTCCCTTGCCAGATGGCCCTTCGCGAGACCCCCGATGGCCGGATTGCAGGACATCTGGCCAATGGTATCCAGATTGATGGAAAGCAGTAGGGTCGAGACTCCCATCCTGGCAGCCGCCAATGCCGCCTCCACGCCGGCGTGGCCAGCCCCCACTACAATCACCTGGTAGCGCTTTGGATACACGAACGGCATTCCCAGAATGCTATCCGGACTGCAAGAAACCGGCAACGATCCTGACCAACGCTCTCATTTTTCCAATGGCCTAGCGCTCCATACTTTTTCCGGCTTGGAACCGCCTGCCGGCGACCAAGGCTTGTCTGCAGGTCGCCTTTGGCCCTCCATGCCCATACCACCGCCAGCTGGACACATTCCCCAGCAGCCCCGCTTCAAAGAATCTCCGTCAAAGCCGTGCCGCCGCTTCGCCCGTACCGCATCAACAGGCAGATCCAAGTGTCGCCTGCAGTGGCGTGAGTCTTCCTGAACCACGCCTGCCTCCCTCGCCTAGTCCCGGCCCCGCAGGTGCGGACTCTCCAAGACATGTTGGCCTCCACCGCACCGGCTCACAAATCCATCCGCGAAGGGATGCCCGTTCGCATTGAAAAGATGCCCATTGCCCCACCCTCTAGACAGGCCGTTCGGCAGGGCAGCTTGCCCGAACTAGCTGCAAACGTTCCACGTGGAACAATCCCTTTTCCTACGACAGGCCTCGGCAACTTGCCTAGCGCACCCATGGCATTGCCGGCACCCAGTTCTCCGCCTCAAGACGTTGTTCCTCATTTTCTCGACCGCGAGCCATTCGCCTTGGAACCAGAACACATCCAGGCCGGATGCCATCCACAGCGCATGGTTAAAAGCACCTACCACATCCCGCCATCATTGCGCCCATCCAACATACCCGTTGTTTCAGTCTTAACCGATATGATCGTAACATTCGTTCCCGGTCCCTCCCTTGCCTGCTTCCCCGTGTAACCTAGGACCACAAAACTTGTAGCGATGGATGTGAACCTCGCCCGAAAACCCCAATCCGCCCGTACCACCAACCCGCGGGCGGGGTTCACATTGCCCGAGCTTCTCGTCGTGCTCGCCATTCTCCTCCTTCTTGCCGCGCCCCTCGCCGCCGCCGTTTCCAAAGCCCAGCACAGCGCCCGGCGCATCCATTGTTCCTCGAACCTTCACCAGTGGGGAATCGCCACCCACACCCACGCTACCGACCATGAGGATCGCCTGCCTCCCGACGGCGCTCCCAATGGGATTTCCATCGATTCCGCTTGGTACATCGACCTCCCGATCGCCATGGGCATCGCTACCTATCCTCACGCCGGAACTTGGCGGACCAATCCCGCCGCCACCGTCCCAAACAGCGTTTGGCTCTGTCCTGCCAATCGACGGCGCAGCAACGGCAATCTTCTCTTCCATTACACGTTGAATCGCCGGGTCAACGGCTCCGGCGACGGTACCCACCCGACCTCGTCCGCCTCCATACCGGCCCCCTCCGAAACGATCTGGCTATTCGACAACGGGCGGCTCGCGGCCGTGGCGGCCGAAGGCAATGTGCACACCAACCTGCACGGCACAGGCGCACATTTCCTCTTCCTTGACGGCCACGCGCAGCGGTTTCCCGCCAGCGCCTATTGGGATTTCCGGCGAAACCGCGCGCGGACCAACGCTCCCTCTTTGCGATGGTTCCCCTAGGTCTCGTCGGTGCGCAGAAAACCCCGTCCGCGAACAACCCCCAAACAACCAACCAACACCATCGCGGACAACCCGCGTCCATGCCCGGTCCCAACCCGGGCATGGACGCCATCGCTTTCAGGCTTTCAGCGGGCCAAGCCGGCAGGCCTTGTTCCTCGACCGATGCGCTTCGTCAGCGAATCTCCCATATCCAGGCGCGCGTCCTCGGCCAAACCAAGTAGCCGGCCCACGACCACGGGGTTCGCCACCGCCACGTCCCTATGTTCCGCCGGATCCTCCCTAAGGTTGTAGAGTTCGAGACCCACATCCTCTCGATGGTAACGGGCAGGGCGGCCGTTCGCTGCGGCCGCAGGGTCGGCGACCGACTGCGAGGCATGGGGAAGATGCAGCTTCCAATCCCCTGACCTCACGGCGTGAAGTTCGTTCCTGTTGTAGTAGAAATAATAGGCGGCATGGGGATTAGTGGCGCGGGGTTCGCCGGCCACCAGAGGCCACACGTTCAGCCCGTCTATCGGCAATGTCGGCAGCGTCGCTCCCGTTTTCGCCGCTATGGTCGGCAGAAGGTCTATGGTCATGAAGGGCGTCTCCGAAACCCTCCCGGATGGGATTTTTCCCGGCCACCGCATGATGCACGGTTCCCGAATACCACCTTCGAAGACGGTCCCTTTGCCCTCTCGGAATCCTCCCGCGGAACCCGCGTGCGGTCCATAACTCAACCAAGGACCATTGTCGGAAGTGAATATCACCCATGTGTCCCGCGCCAGCCCGAGCCGATCGATAGTGTCCAGAATGGCACCCACCGACCAATCGATTTCCTCGATCACGTCGCCATAGAGCCCCGCCTTGCTATGCCCGGCAAAGCGATCGCTCGCGAAGAGCGGTACGTGGGGCATGGCATGGGCCACATATAGGAAGAATGGCTGCTTGCGATGCCCCTCGATGAACCGTACCGCCCGCTCGGTATATCGGCGGGTGAGCAGGCGCTGGTCGGGCATTTCCTCGATGACTCGGTCTCCCTCGATCAAAGGTAGCAAGGGATAGGTTCCGGTCTTGGCCGTGGGATGAACCGGCCACATGTCGTTCGAGTAAGGCAGCCCGAAATATTCCTCGAAGCCGTGGTGGATCGGCAGGAATTCCGTGGGCCGCCCGAGATGCCATTTGCCGAACATCGCGGTCGCGTATTCCCGTGACCTTAACATCGTGGCGATCGTGGTCTCCCCGGAACCAAGACCAGTCTTGTCCAAGGGACCGAGGGCTCCATGGATACCGATTCGATTGGGATAACATCCGGTCAGGAGAGCTGCCCGTGACGCAGAACAAACCGGCTGCGCCACATAGAAGCCGGTGAATCGGGTACCTTGTCGGGCCAATCGATCCAATGCGGGAGTCCGGTAGCCGCGCGCTCCCTGAATCCCGAGATCTCCCCATCCCATGTCATCGCACAGGATGATCACCACGTTGGGCGGGAGCCCAGGGGGTCTGGCAGTGGATCCGCCGCCGGCGTGAGTGACAAGCGAGGCTAGAAACCAAAAACCAAAAGAGAACCATGACTTTCTCACCCGCCCAGCGTTACCGGATCGGGCCCGAAGCCGGAAGCCCTGACTTTCTGGCTGCTTACCCGTATCAGGGCGACGTCCGACCAAGCGGGCGAAGGTAATCAGTGTCGCCCGTTTTGGGGTGGGGCAGTGTGAAGCGGAAACACGCGCCACACCCTTGTTGGTTGCCAACCTCCATGCTTCCGCCGTGTTCGGCGACAATGCGGTCGGAAATGGCCAGTCCCAACCCCGTACCATGCGCTTTGCCGAAAGTGACGAAGGGCTGGAACACGTGGGCCAATACCTCGGCGGCAATTCCCGGCCCGTTGTCGGAAACCTCGGTCACAACGCCTTCGGCATCCACTTCGATGCGGAGTGTTATCCGGGGCTTCGGATGATCTGCCAATGCATCGAATGCGTTCTGGAACAGATTGGTGAAAACCCGGTGCAATCGCAACGCATCGACCCGGAGAAAAATGGGTGGCATCGTTCCGGGTCCCACCACTTCGATGCCTCTGCGCCGGGCCTCGGGCTCCAACTCTTCCAAGGCGTCCGCGATCACCTGGCGGTAATCCAACTTCGGCAACACTGCCGACGGAGTCATCCCGCGCGTGAAATCCAGCAACTCCTGCATCATCCGGTTCAGCACGTCGATCTGTCGCCGAATCCGGTCCCGGCTGGCCTTTCGGGTACCTTCCGGCAGGTCGGATTCGGCCGCCACATCCGCCGCCAGTCCGATCACGTTGAGCGGATTTCTGAAATCGTGGACGATGGTTTTGGCGAGTCGCTCCACCAGACTGAGGCGCTCGGCCTTCAAAACCTCCTGAAGGAACCGGCGGTTGAAGTCGCGCATGCGCCGACTGCCTTCGCGCACCAATTCCACGGCGAGCAAGGGCGAGCTCTCCAGCATGAGCAACAAGCTCGTCGCCGGGATGAAAAACACACTCACGTCCCCCGCTGCGATGGCTGTCGCTGAACGATTGCCGCCGTCGAATACCGCCATTTCCCCGAAAAAGTCCCCGGGCCCCATGACCGCCAATCGATGCAGCCGGCCCGGGACGGAACGGGCCGCTATCTCGATTTCGCCGCGTTCGACGACGTATAGGCCGTCTCCGTTTGCCCCCTCCTCGAACACTATCCCGCCCGTCGCGAACTCTCTTCTCTCGGCGCACGCCACCAGCAAGGCTCGGGCCTTCGCATCGAGATGCCGAGCCAATCGTGAATCCTCGAGAGCGATGAACATGGGTTCAATTCGTTCGACGAATCATTCGACCCGCCGGTTTTCCATTGGCGCGCTGGGACCTGCATGGGGTCGCAGGACGTCCCTTTGCAATTCCGGCTGTTCCGCCTTGCGGTGGAACGGCACCCCTTTCCACCAGAGCCTGAATGCGTTCCAATGGATGAGCATGATGACGCGTAGGGTGACCAATGGGTACCGCAATGTGAGCCGCAGGATTTCACGGTCATCGATGTTGCGGCGTTCCCCGAGAACGGTGCTGACCAGCAGTGTCTTTCCGTCCGCTGCGACGTCTTTGACGCACAACCGCAGGCGGTCGGCGGGAGACTTCAACCTGAAATCGAAACGGATATCCAGATCGCTGAACGGGGAAACATAGAAATGTTTGGGCACCAGGACCGCAAAGCTCTGGTCATCGGCGGGGCCCTCCACCGGCACCACGTAAGGCTTTTGTTCTCCGAAGGTATTGCCCACTTCGGCGACCGCCCACAGCGGGGTTCCTTCCCGGGAATGAACGAAATAGAAGCTCACCGGGTTGAACACGTACCCCAGCACCCGGGGCATCGTCACCAACTGCACCCTTGCATCCGCGGGTAGCTCGATGCCATGCCCGGACAACCAAGCTAGCAGCTCTGCCTTGATTCCACGCCCCTTCGTCCCCGCCTCCACCAAATGGTCGTCATCCCGAAACGAATACAGTCGGCGAAGGTTTCTTCCGAACCACATCGACCCCTCGGTAAGCACATCGAGTTCGTCCAGATCCAGGCACCACAAGAAGATCCCGTATTCGAACCGGTGCTCCCGCGGCGAAAACCGGTGGTGCATCACCCTGCATTCATACAATGCGGAGCGAACGGATCTTTCCCCGGATGTCTGGAGGCGCGCGTTCACAAGCGACGTTCCCGCGGATCACTCGCCCGGAAGCCGGTAGACCAGATCCGTCCGGGTGTCCCGGATTTCATCGCGGATGCGAATGTCCCTGAGGAACCACATTTCGTGTCCGTCGGAAGTGGTCAGCTGCTTGAAGCTGCCGGTGCTGAATTCCTTCACTTTGCGGCGCCTATCATCGTAGGCCTCGGCCCGAAGCACCGCGTGGTACTCGGCGTCGATCCAGGATCGGACGCTCGCATAGCCGTTTGTCCCGGGATTGATGCTGTCCAGGGCCCAACAAAGCCGGCCGTTACTCATCTCCTGCTTGGCGACTCGTTGAGTTGGCCAATGCAGGAATTCGAGCCCCAGGTCGCAAAGCCAAAAATCCGTGCCCGCTAAGGCTACTGCCGACGCCCCGGCCTCTATTTGCCTGGGGGCTGTTGCCACCGGCGACGCCGGATCCCGGCGCGAAACCTCGTACTGCGGTCTGGAGTCACCGGTCTGTCGCACCGTAAGTGTTTCCAGGGTGCCATCGACTCCCTCCCGTACCTGGTAAACCACCTGCCAACCCCGATCACCGACCAAAGTCGTCACCGTCACGGGCAGTTCCTTTCGACGCCCCTTCGGATCGCGCACACGAAGGACCCCGGCATTGGTCAGACTCTGGGCGGGCTTCTGATGCCGCAGTTCCGCCGCGAGCGCCGCTCCGTCGGGAGGCGACCCAGCGCCCGATTCCGCTGCCACCAACCGGACAAAGGCCGCCGCGACTGCCAATGGGATGGCGGTCCAACTCCCGATCCTTGGCTTCATCCACGAAAGCATGCGCCAGATTTCCGTGCGTCCGCTGCGCCTTGGCATGGATCTCACGACGTCCGGCCGCCTCCCCGGCCCGCCTCGCGAAACTCAATGGTCTGGGGTTCGCCTCGCCGGGATTGGATGAGCAGACCTGGCGGACGAATGCCCCCGGCACCTCCCCCGCACCCGCATCCGGAGACTTTGCCGAAGGTTACCCTGCGCGGCCCCAGACGACGCCAAAGGATGATCGCGGCGGTCGCCGCCACGATCGCCAAGGCCATGGGTGTCTGCCAGTTCATGGGCCCAGCCTACTCTGCCGCAGCTCCCACCGCAAAGCCGGGAAGATCTCCCGGGCGATTCGGTCCCCGCCGCGAACTGTACAAGCCCTCGTTTCCATGCGAAACCCTGTGTCCCGGTGCCCTCCGTTATTGGCAATAGATCGCCAAGGAAAGGCAACGGAGCGGAAGCCCCGGGGCTTTCGTCCAGTATTTTGCCGCCCGTGAAACGTCTCGCGCTTTCACCCTTTGTCCGTCGCTACCCGCGCCCTGCCGCAGGTTTACAAGGTTTTACCCTGATCGAGTTGCTCGTCGTGGTTGCCATCATCGGCATTCTTGCCGGGCTGTTGCTGCCAGCGCTCTCGAAGGCAAAATACAAGGCCGCCCAGATCAACGAAATGTCTTCGGCCAAGCAGTTGATGCTGGCTTGGCATTTGTATGCCAACGACCACAACGACGCGATCTTGCCAGGCTATCGGTACGGGCTCGAGGCGAAGGACCTGAAGGGCAATCCGGTGCCCCATCCCATCAATGCCCGCTATCCTTGGCGCATCGCTCCCTATCTCGGGCAGAGCTTCGCCCTGATGTACGCAAACGAGAACAGGCGGCTCCTCGAACAGTTCCAAGACATGCCGGATCCATTCCTCGGCATCTACGCCGCCAGTGTCTTCCCGTCGCTCGGCATCAACTCCGTCTTTGTCGGCGGTGACGACATGGAGTTGCCGCCCAGCAACGCGGCTTTCGCCAAATTCGGGCCTTTCTGCGTGCTCAAGGTCCCCGAGGTCCAGCGGCCTTCCAACCTCATGGTCTTCGCCTCCGCGCGCGGGCCATTCGAAGGAAAGATCGTCAACGGCTTCTACGTGGTGAAACCCCCGTACCTCGCCGCGCGAAGATGGGCCATCGAATGGAATCCCGCCGACGGGCCCGAAGCCTGGGGTTACGTCCATCCCCGTTTCGCCAACCGGTCCGTGGCCGCCATGGTCGACGGCCATTCCGAGACGTTCAATCGGTCGGCGCTCCAGGACATGACCCATTGGGCCAATCCTGCCGACGCCCCGGATTGGACCCTCCGATCCATCCGGTAGTCGGAATCCGTTGCCAGCGTCTGCAACCCGACCCCGTTGAACCGCCCGATCGGATGGGCCGCGCCCCCGAATTGTCGGTCTCAAATCCCGAAGTCTCGGCCGCTTGGATGCCCCGTAACGGATCGCTGGGCCTATCCACCAAGGCCGCCAGCCCGGATTCCCAGACCCCGACACACCGCCGACAGGACCCTGGCTGCTTCTGCGTCCCTGACTTTCCCTGCGCGCACTTTTCGTAATCGAGGGAAACCATGGATCCGACGGGGATCGATGTATTCGCCGAGCATGGCCTCGTTGGCCCCCGTCGAATCGTCCGCGCGTGCCGGTTCCATCAACACGATTTGCGCCCACTTCCGGCTCGGGGCGGACAATGCCGACCAGACCAGACGCACTTGGTTGACCACCCCGAGGCGATTCGACGCGATCACCACGGTCCTCGCCTTCAATTCCGCGATCAGTTCCGGCGCATCGGCCTTCTCCAACATCGGGCTCAGCAATCCCCCGGCTCCCTCGACGATGACTGGATCACCCAAGCCAGCGGTCGCGCGGATATGGTGGATCAAGGCATCGATCGCTACCCGGCGCCCTTCCAGTCTTGCGGCTGCCAGCGGCGCAAGAGCGCGCTCGAAAACCCACGGGTTGATCCAGTCCAAGGGCAGCAGGCCATCCTGTGCCCTTTCCAATCGTACGGCGTCCCCACGGTCTCCAGACGCCAAGGGTTTCAGGGCCACCGCCGGACAGCCGTTCGCCCGCAGCCAACGAGTCAGGGCTACCGTAAACTCGGTCTTTCCAACCCCCGTGTCGGTCCCGGTGACAAAGACATACTGACTCATGGTCTTGCTCCCCCTCCGGACCCGGGCGCCGACAATTGCTGCCAATTCGTCAACCCGACAATCGGCAGCGCGAAGCGAAACGCGGCTTCCCGCCGGTCCGTGTCCGCCGCTCGAAACACATCGTGGATCGGCTTTCGCGTGTCCGGATCCGCCATCGAGCCGGGCTTCCTCCGCCAAAGGCCGAGATTCAGTCCGCCTTCTTGCCCGTGGTCGACATGCCGGTGCAGGATGAAGGCATCGATACCTTCGAGCCGGGCGACTTTTTCCCAGGCATAGGCATACGCCGCCGCCTGCAATTCCTCGCCTTGGGCGGTTCCGTCGGAATGAAAGCCCTGCTCGGACAGGATGACCCTGCGCGGCCTGCCGTTCCACAATAGCTCGGGACGAGCCAGATATTCGGTCAGCACTTCGAGATTGCGAAAGGTTATCCGCGGCGTGTCGGCGTTCGGCAACGCCGTCTTGTCCAACCATGTCCGCGGGTTGCCAAGGTTCTCCGGATACGGGTGATAAGCCACCTGCCAGTCGAAGTTCCCCCCAAGGGCTGCCCTCCGGTTGAATCCATCCAAAAGCCGCCGCCCCGCGATCGCCCTATTCGGATTGTCTCCGTAGGTCAGGTTCCAATGATGGTCGAAGGAGAGGTAGACCCTCACGGCATCGGTGGCTGCCTGCACCGCCGCGTTCGCCAGTCTCACCGTTCGCTCGTAATCGACGATGAACTCCTCGGCTGGCACCTCGCCTTGGTTCGCCCAGTACCAGTGGGCCGTGACTTCGTTGCCGATGATGAAGTTGGACGCCCGGCCGTGCGGTGCTCCGGGTTGTGAAAATCTATCGGCCAGAAAACCCACGGCGGCCTCGAACCATGCCGCCCCCTCGCGGGTCTTGGTGTTGAACGCCCCCAGATGATTCGGCGCCTTCGGCGAATAGCCCGGGTGCAGGCACAGCGCATCGACCTCGGGATCACCGCTCGCGTAAGCCAAGAGGATCAAGGTCACCACCGCTCCGGCGTCGGACAACGCCTTCGCCGGAATCGCTTCCACCGCGGCCCTCCGGAAATGAAAGACACGGCCTTGGTTCTCCCAGACGATGCTTCCCGGCGCTCCATGGGGATCCACCAGTCCGGACAGATTGACGTTGAAAGCGGCATGCTGGACCCCCAGCGCGATCGCATCATCCACCATCTGCACCTGAAGACCCTTGCGGCTCTTGGCGACTACCGGCGGCGGATGGAGCCGGGCCGTGCGTTCGCACCGCTCGACGTGACGGATTGCTCCCAACGCCCGGGTCTTCCCGGCTCCCGGGTCGACCCTTGCGCAAAATCCCCGGTCGATGCGATCCGTGATCCGTCCGGCTTCGACGGCGAAGCGGTCGAGTTCGAGACGACTCGATCCGCCTCCTTTCCCTCGGGCTATCGCCGTCGCTGCCGGAATGTCGGATTCTCCCTGTTCGGGCTGGAGTTGGACGATCTCGAAATCGCTTTCCAGCCCCGTTACCGTCAGTGCGATCCGATTGCCGGTGGCCTCCACGCGGGTGATTCCCAAGGTCGGTGCCGGCACCCTCCTGCCCAGTGGATCGGGCGCGTCTGTCTCGGCTCCCCGAGCGAGCGCCGCGAGAAGAATTCCGACGATCATCGGATGGAGCTTCGGCAAGAGGGGAAACACTCGGGGCACGACCCGACCAAAAGGACCCGAAACGGGCGTTGGATCAAGCCCGAGATGCCGACGGACTCGGTATTCCGGCGACTTTGCTCTCGCCTCGACGGATACATGCGCTAGAAGGACCAAGTTATCCCGCGCTTTGAAGTCTCCATGAATCGCCTGAGTCGCCGCACCTCTCCCTCCGCCTTCACGTTGATCGAGCTGCTGGTCGTGATCGCGATCATCGCGATTCTGGCCGGCATGCTGTTGCCCGCCTTGGCAAAGGCCAAGACCAAGGCCCACGCCGTGAACTGCCTCAGCAACCTGCGTCAGCTGGGTATTTGCTGGATCATGTACTCGACCGACAACAACGACTTGCTGGTCCCCAACTGGCCCGGAGTTGCGGACTCTTGGGTTGGCGGCAATGTCGCGAGTCCCCAGGGGGCGACCAACGTCGCCGACATTCGCAACGGCCGCCTCTACAAGTACAACGGCTCGCTCGCCATCTACACCGACCCGGCCGTCATC
>Ga0114969_10003158_pt1 | contig 13326 bp, 8 predicted proteins | sample M_130807_MF_Meta_FD_87316 | JGI IMG/M metagenome (GOLD analysis project Ga0114969, IMG submission 87316) | Freshwater microbial communities from Lake Montjoie, Canada to study carbon cycling - M_130807_MF_MetaG | ecosystem: Environmental > Aquatic > Freshwater > Lake | place: Lake Montjoie...
CATCTGAAAGTGCTGGCGAGGCGATGGGACGGCGACGGATGGCAATTCCCCACCAACCGGTCGGTCCAACTCCAACTCGTCGGACCCCGGGGCGACACGACGCTGCGCACCAACCTCGCGCTGGGCCCCGGGGGGGCGGCGGACTGGACTTGGATGGTCCCGGTGGGCACGCGCGGGACCTACCGCGCGCACCTCGAGTGTGGTCCCGCCCGACTCGACCGCGAGGTGGAGGTCCGCGATTTCCAACCGGCGGCATTCGATGTGGCGTTGAAGGCCAAGCCTTCGTACGGGCCCGGCGAGGCCATGGGGGTTCCGTTCACGGCGCGCTATCTCTTCGGCCAAGACCTCGCCAACGCACGCCTCCTTTGGTCGGCCAACGGGGAGGATTTCGCCTTCGCACCCACGGGATGGACCTCGTTTGCCTTCTGCCAGGGCACCGGCGATTGGCGTCTTCGCCCGCAGTCCGACAACCCGGGAGTCACCCATGCCGACGGCTCCGTCGAGATCGCCCCCGGCGTGCCCAGGATCATCGTGCCGGAACTCCCGCCCAACCCGATCGCGCCGCAACCGCAACGCGTCCAACTCACCGCCGAGGTCACCGATCTCGACCAACAAACCATCGCCGCCCAGACCGAATTCGTCCGGCACGCGTCCGCCTTCTACCTCGGCTTCCGATGGAGCCACGGCGAGGAATCCGTGCTGGCCACGAACGTCCCACTGGCGTTCCAACTCGTCGCCGTCCGCAACGACGGCCAACCCTGGCCCGTCGCCGTCGACGCCACGGTCCGCCTTCGGCGCGTCGAGTGGAAATCCGTCGCCGTCCAACGCGCCGGGCGGGTGGTCGGGCACCAAAGCGAACCGGAGTTCCATGACGTCGCCGAAAGCCGGGTCCGGACGCAGGGCATGGCCCGCGCCGGCGAACGCTGGGAAACCGCCGATGCCACCGATGCCGGCACCCTTCCCGCGCTCGGCCAACCCGGCCAATATCTCCTCGAGTTCTCCGCCCGCGACGACGCGGGCAACGGCGCGTCGACGACGGTCGGGTTCCACGTGACCGGCGACGGCCGGCTCGCCTGGCACGCGCGCAACGGCGCCGAGGTCGAGTTGGTCGCGGACACGGCGACGCACGCCGAGGGCGACACCGCCACGCTTCTGGTGAAGGCTCCGTTCGACGCGACCGCCCTCGTCACCGTCGAACGCGAGGACGTCCGCCGTGCCTTCTCGATCCCGCTTCGCGGCAACGCACCGGCCATCCGCGTCCCGATCGGAGCCCATGACGGCCCCAATGTGTTCGTCGGCGTCGCCTTGGTCCGCGGATCCGCGGGTAACCCGCATGCATTCCCGATGCCCGAATGGCGCGTCGGCTACCAAACCCTGTCGGTGCCGACCGACCGCGACCGACTTCGGGTGGTGGTGAAGTCCGGGCCGGCCGTCGCGCGGCCGGGCGATACCATCGCCGTCCACGCCAGCGTTCGCGACGCCGCGGGGAACGCCGTGCCCGGCGCCGAGACGACGCTCTACGCGGTCGACGAAGGCTATCTGGTGCTCAAGGGAACCGAAGCTCCCGCGCCGTTCGAAGCATTCGCCGAACCCCGCCGGCTCGGCGTGACGACCACGTTGTCGTTGCCCGGACTGCTGCCCGAGGACCCCCGGTTCCGTTCGTTCGCCAACAAGGGACACGTCGCCGGCGGCGGCGGGCAGGCGGCGACCGCTCGCCGGAATTTTGTCCCCTGCCCGTTCTGGAACGCATCCCTCGCCACGGACGACCACGGCGACATCGCCGTCTCCTTCGTCGCGCCGGACAGCCTGACCCGGTACCGCGTCGTGGCCGTCGCCACCCATGGGCCGCGGGCCATGGGCACCGGCATCGACGCCTTCGAGGTGCGCAAACCGCTGATGATCGAATCGGCCCTGCCACGGTTTGCGCACGTCGGCGACCGATTGGTGGCACGCGCGCTCGTCTTCAACCAATCCGGCCGCCCCCTCTCGGTCCGAGCCGACCTCGTTCCCGGAACCAACGCCGCGTTCGCCACCGCCCACGCCGGCCCCGTCCGGATCGAGGTCGCTTCGGAAGGAACCGCGGTCGTCGAGTTCCCGGTGCGGCTGGAATCGCCCGGCACCGCCGAATGGAAGTGGAGCGTGGTGTCGGACGCGATGTCCGACGCGGTGACGGTCTCGCTGCCCGTCACGCATGCGGAGGCGGATCTCCGCGAGGTGCGCCACCTCCTCGCCGCCGCGGGATCGACCAACCTGCTCGCCGCGATGGACACCGCGATGCTCGAGCAACCGGACGCGTTGACGCTCCGCATCGCCGCGTCCCCCATCGCGTTCCTCGGCGAGAGCGCGCACCAACTCGTCCATTACCCCTACGGGTGCGTCGAGCAAACCGGTTCGAGCCTGCTGCCGTGGATCGCGCTCCGCGATTTCCCCGGCCTCTTGCCTCCCGACCAACGGGCCGCCACGAACGTCGACGCCGCGCTCGCCGCCGGCGTGCGGCGGTTCTGGTCGATGCAGACCGCCGACGGGGGCCTCGCCTATTGGCCGGGCGGGACCACCCCGCAACGCTGGGGCAGCGCGTATGGAGCCTGGGTCCTCGCCCTCGCGCGCGGCGCCGGGGCGGACGTGCCCACCAACCGTCTCGCGCGCTTGCACAAGTGGCTCGACGGACAGTGCCGCGCCGACCCGCCGAACCCGGACCCGGAATCCCTCCATCTCCGCTGCCTCACCGCCCTCGCCCTCGCCGCCGGGGACGCCGCCGACGCGGGACTCCTCGAATCGCTCGGCGCGTCGCGCGACCGTCTCTCGCCCGAGGACCGCGCGATGCTCGCCCTGGCCCTCCTGCAGACCCGCGACGACCGCGAAGGGGCGTCCGCGCTGCTGCGAATGCCCCCCGGCCAACGACCGCGCCATGGCGCCTTCGGTTCCGACGCGCGGGTGGATGCACTCCGACTGTTGGCCCACGCGAGACTCGATCCGCAGTCCGCGGAAACCACGGGCCTTCTGGATTCGCTCGTCCTGCGTCGGCAGGGAGGGCACTGGGCGACCACCCAGGGCAATGCCTGGGCTTTGTGGGCGATCGCGGACCATGCACGCCGGTCGGGGCCCCCGCGGGCCATCGAAGGCGAGGTCCGGATCGGGACGACGACGCGGCGGTTCTCCGCGGGAACCAACGATCCGTTGGTGGCCCTCCGGTTGCCGCTGACGGCGGCCGACGCGGCGTCCGGGGTGACACTCTCCCACGCCCTGCCGTTCCCGCTCCATCTGGAGGCTGCCATTTCCGGCCGCCGGACGGCCGGCACGAATCCGGCCGCCGCCATCCACCGCGGCTTCTCGTTGCGGCGGACCTACGAAAAACTCGATGCGAAAAACCGCCCGGGACCCATCGAGGGACTCCGGGTGGGCGACCGGGTCCTGGTGACGCTCGACATCGACGCGGCCGACCCGGCCGAATGGGTGGCGATCGACGACCCGTTGCCCGCGGTGTTGGAACCCTCGCAGGGGACTTTCCGGACCGAGGGCAAGGATCCGGGTGGGTTGGCCGCCGAGGGCCCCTGCGATTTCGTCGAGGTGCGCTCCGACCGCAGGATGGCATTCATCGACGTGCTCCCGGAAGGACGCCACCGCGTCCGCTATCTCGCGCGCGTGCGGGCGGCGGGCGACGTGGTGGCAGCCCCGGCCAAGATCGAGGCGATGTACAAACCTCAACGCCACGGATTCTCCGAAGGCACCCGGTTGCATGCGGACGCCGCGGCCCCCACGCCACCGTGAACCCGTACCCGCGTGCCAGGAAGTGGCGCAACCGCTGTACCCTCGCGGTCGGTGCGACGGCGCTTGCCGGGATGCTTGGCTGGCTGGCGTTGCCATGGGTCCCGCTGCCGACCGGGCTCGGCGATCCGTCCGTGACCTCGCCCCCGACGGAATTGATGGACCGCCACGGGACGCTCCTGCGCGTCTTGCCCGGCAGCGACGGGAGGGTCGCGCGCGACCTCGCGGAGGCGGACGTGCCGCGGGGCATCGTGCTGGCCACCCTGGCGGCGGAAGACGCGCGGTTCCGGAGCCATCCGGGATTCGACCTCCGGGCGACGCTGCGCGCGGCGTTCCAGTGGGTCCGGCACGGGCGGGTGGTGAGCGGCGCGTCGACGATCACGCAGCAGTTGGTGAAGCTGGCCGAGCCCCGGCCGCGCACGCTGCGCACCAAACTCGTCGAGGCCCTGCTCGCGGCGCGTCTCGAGCGGGAATGGGACAAGGACCGGATCCTGCGCGCCTACCTCGCGCGGATCGACTACGGCAACCGCTGCGCCGGGCTGGCCGAGGCCGCGCGGCATTACTTCGGGAAGCCGCCGGCGGATCTGGATCTCGCGGAGTCCGCGTTCCTCGCCGCGATTCCCCAGGCCCCGTCGCGCCTCAACCCGCGCATCGCGCACGCACGCGCCAAGGCCCGCCAGGAATGGATCCTCCGCCGCTGCCTGCGACTCGGCTGGATCGATGCGGACGAACACGCCCGGGCCGCGGCCGAACCGATCCGGTTGCAGCCGCCGGGACGGGTCTTCCGCGCCCCGCACTTCGCCGGGATCGTGCTCGCGTCCGCGAACCCGGGCACCCAACCGGGTGCCGTCGCGACCACCCTCGACCTGCCCTTGCAGGACCGCTGCGAGGGAATCGTCCGGGGACACCTGGCCGGGCTGCGCGGTTCGCACGCACTCCAGGCGGCGGTGGTGGCCATCGACAACGCGACGGGCGACGTGCTCGCGCTGGTGGGCTCGCCGGATTGGTTCGACGTCCACGGCGGACAGGTCAACGGCGCGTTGGCCCGGCGCTCGCCGGGATCGGCGCTGAAGCCGTTCGTGTACCTGATCGCCCTGGGGGATGGCGCGACGGCGGCCGACATTGTCCCGGACGTGCCTTCCGAATTCCCGACGCCCACGGGGTTGTTCCGGCCTTCGAACTACGACCGGCACTGCCGGGGGCCGGTGTCGATGCGCGAGGCCCTCGCCTGTTCGCTGAACATTCCCGCGGTGCGCGTGCTTGCAGCGCACGGGGGTCCCGGTCGGTTGCGTTCGCTGCTGGAGGCGTGGGGAATCCCGACCCTCGACAAGCCCGCGTCGCATTACGGTCTCGGGTTGGCGCTCGGCGACGGCGAGGTGCGGTTGCTCGAACTCGCGGGCGCGTACGCCACCCTCGCGCGCCTCGGCGAACGCGTGCCGCTGCGGTGCGTCCCGGGTCCGGTGCCGAAGCCCGAACGCGTCGCGCCGCCCGAGATCTGCTGGATCATCGCCGACATCCTTCGCGATCCGGCGGCCCGGGCGGCGGGGTTCGGGTTGGAAACGCCGTTGCGGACCGATTTCCCCCTCGCCTGCAAGACCGGCACCAGCACCGGATTCCGGGACAACTGGGCCTTCGGCTTCACGCCCGAGTTCACGGTGGGCGTGTGGGTCGGCAATTTCGACGGCACCCCGATGGACCACGTCTCGGGCGTCGCGGGCGCGGCGCCGATCCTGCACGACGTGTTCGTCGAGCTCCACGCGCGGTTCGGCACCTCGTGGTACGCGCGGCCCGACGGGGTCGAGACCGCCCGGGTCGGATCCCTGACGGGCCGTCGCACCGCGGCCGGAAGGGAGGAATTCTTCGTCCGCGGCCGATTGCCCCCCGGCGAAGACCCGCTCGAGCACGATGCCCAGGGACGGGTCCGGCTCGGGACCGATTACGCGGAATGGTTCGCGGGTGCGGACAACCGGCTCGGCGGCCGCGCGGTCCTCGACGACGGCGCGGCCGGCTCGCTGAGGATCCTCAACCCGGTGCCGGGCACGGTGTATTTCGTCGACGCCGACCTGCCCGCGCGGGCGCAGTCACTGGTGCTGCGGGCTTCGGCCGCCTGCGATTGGCATTGCGCGACGATGCCGCTCGAAAGGCACGGCGGGCGCACGGAGGCACGGCTGGCCCCGGGTCTCCACCGACTCGAGGCGACCGGCGGGCCGGGCCGAAGCGCCACGACGTGGATCGAGGTCCGCCGCCTGTAGCAGCCCGTCCACAAGGCCCCGGCGGGCGCCCACCCAAGCGTCTCCTTCCCACCCGGGGGCCGACCGCGGGCCCGTGCCCACTACACGCCCTCCTCGGCCAACTTCCGGTACAACGTGGCCAGACTGATGTCCAACAAGCGGGCCGCCTCTTCCTTGTTTTGGTTGGCGATACGGAGCACGTGCTGGATGTAGGCCTGCTCTTGGTCGCGGGAGAACCTCCTGAGACTCAGGATGGTCTGCGGAAGCCCGGGGAGGGCCGTGGATGCCGCGGTGGACGCCGTCGAACCCGCCATGGGATCCGACGCCGGCGCCGCCCCGACGGGCTCGACATTGGCCGCGGCCTCGTCGTGCTCCGCCCCGTCGTCGTCGGCAGCCAGTCCTTGCACGACCGGCGGGAAGTCGTGGACCACGAGCAGCGGCAGGTCGGCGAGCACGAGGGCCCGTTCGATGGCGTTCTCAAGCTCGCGCACGTTGCCCGGCCACGAATGCGCGGCCAACGCGTCCAATGCGCGCCGACTGATCTGCAGCGGCCGCCCGCTCCGGGCATGGATGCGGTCCTTCAGGAAATGCGACACCAGCATCGGGATGTCCTCGCGCCGTTCGCGCAGCGGCGGAATGACGATCGGCACCACGTTGAGCCGGTAGTAGAGATCCTCGCGGAACCGCCCTTCTTTCACCAACCGCTCGAGATTCTCGTTCGTGGCGGCCAGCACGCGGACATCGACGGTCACCGCGACGTTGTCGCCGACGCGGCGCACTTCTTTCTCCTGCAGAACCCGCAGCAACCGACTCTGCAGTTGCGACGGCATCGTCCCGATCTCGTCGAGGAAGATGGTCCCGCCGTCGGCATCGTGGAACAGTCCGTTCTTGTCCGCGATGGCGCCCGTGAAGGCGCCCTTGCGATGGCCGAACAACTCGGATTCCAGCAGGTTTTCCGGAAGCGCCGAACAATTGATCGGCACGAAGGGGGCATGGGTGCGGCGCGAGTTGAAATGCAGGGCCCGCGCGACCAACTCCTTGCCCGTGCCACTCTCGCCGAGGATGAGCACCGTCGTGGAGGTGTCCGCCACCCGCTCGACCATGCGGAAAACTTCCTGCATCCCGGAACTGGCCCCGATGATCCGGCTGAACCCATACTTCTGCCGGATCTCGCGGCGCAGCAGCGTGTTTTCGTGGACGGTCTGCGTGTAGACCAGCGCCCGCTGGACGCACAGCTTCAACTCGTCGAGTTTGAAGGGCTTCTCGATGTAGTCGTACGCGCCCGCCTGCATGGCCTCCACCGCGCTCTCCACCGAACCAAACCCCGTCATCATGATGACGACCGCCGGCGGGTTCAACGACCGCGCCTTGCGGATGATCTCCATCCCGTGCGGCTTGGTCTTGTCGAGGTACAGATCGGTGATCACCAGATCCGGATGGCGCTCCTCCAACGCCTCCGCGACACTGTTCGCATTGGTGAAGGGCCACACTTCGTGACCGTCCGCACGCAGCACCTCGGCCACCATCTGCACCATGGTCAATTCGTCGTCAACGAGGAGGATCTTGGCCATCCGCGGAGTCTATCCGGATGGCGTCCGAATCCCAAGGAACAACCCGCCGGCCCCGGCCTGCCGGTTCCTCCGGAACCCTTCCCCGGATGCGGCTGCGAATCCCGACCGCGGAGCGTTTTCGGACTGCGGTGGAACGGCGCGACGACGACGCCACGACGCTCCACGACAAGCCCATTCCCGTCGCCCGGAAACCCCGGCATCCAACCGCTGCCGCGACGGTTTTCACAACGGTGGCGAGACCCTCCGAGGGCATGTCGCACGGGGCCGGTCGCCGAGGCACGCCCTCGCCATCCCCAGGGGCACGGGGAGCCCTATGGCTTGGGATTGGCGGCCGAAGCCACCGTGTCGCGGGCGGGACCGGGCGTTGCCTTTCCCAGCCCTGCGGGCACCGAATTCGATGGTGCGAGATGACCCGTGATCGTGGTGCCGGGACCGGGCTCGTCGTCGCCCCACCAGAAGCACGCCGCCGGAGGTTCCGCTTTCGGAGCCCCGCGGCGGATGGGTCCAGCCGTCTTCTCCCATGCTTCCAGCGCCGGTGCCCACCGGATCGGACAGCCCGATCTCAATCCGATCCCCAAGGCGAAACCAAGCCACAGCACGACCCGCGGCGGCTGTCCCGAAAACCATCCCGCGATCGACGCCTTCCAGACGCATCCCCGGGACTTCAGCCGATGGAATCGCCGCGGCAGGGTCCCGGTGACCTGGATACCCGTGGATTGGAATGTGTCGGGCGCGAGCGGAAGGATCGCGCCGTTCGTGGATTCGATGCTTTGCATGGGGCGGCGCCGGCCCCGGATCGGGGAACCACGCCGTCCGGGATCTACAGCGACCGACGCCGGAGGTTACGCGGACACCCGGCGGCGCCACCAAAACATCCCCTCGCGCCCCGCCCGCTTCTCCCAACTCCGCGGGACCCACTCCTCCAGCAATTCGAAATCCTGCCCGAACAACCCGAGCAACTCGGCCCGCTCGCACCGGTGCGGCGGCCCCTCGGGCGCGGCGGGATCCAGATAGTGCACCGCCAGCAACCAACCGCCCGGCGCCACCCATCGTCCCGCGGCCGTCGCATAGTCACGCCGCATGGCCGGGTCGATCGCGCAGAACAAGGTATGCTCGAACATCCAGCGGAACGGGCGAACCGGGATGTCCCGCAGAAAATCGCCGGTGCGGAACTCGACCTTCGATCCGCCGGGGGTAAGCGCCGTCGCGGCCGCCGTCGCCGACGGCGCCAGATCGATGCCGACGGCCTCGAAGCCCGCGAGTGCCCAGGCCCGCGCGTCGTGCCCGAACCCGCAACCGGGCACCACCACCTGCCCGCGCTCGAGATCCGGGTGGGCCGCAAGGAAATCGACGAGGCCGGGAGTCGGCTCGCCATGGTCCCACGGCGTGTCGTTCGCGCGGTATTGCGCCTCCCAGTCGGTGGATCGCGGGGTGCCCATGTCGGCGGCGCTCACCACTCGATGATCGCCGCGCCCCACGTCAGGCCGGCGCCGAACACCACCATCAACACCAGGTCGCCGCGCTGGATCCGGCCGAAGCGCACCGCCTCGTCCAGGGCGATGGCCACGCTCGCCGCACTGGTGTTGCCGTAACGATCGACGTTGACGAACATCTGCTCCTCCCGCGCCTGGAGACGTTCGGCAACCGCCGAGAGAATCCGCTGGTTGGCCTGGTGGGGAATGATGCACCGGATGCGGTCGATGGTGAGACCGCATTTCGCCAACGCGTCCTGGGCCGCCGTCACCATGGCGTTCACCGCGTTCTTGAAGGTCTCTTTCCCGTCCATCCGCAGGTAATGCAAGCCACGCGCCACCGTGTCGGCAGAGGCCGGACACGCGCTCCCTCCCGCGGGCAACTCGAGCAGCGAGGCCTTGCCACCGTCGGATCCAAGGCTCGTGGTCAGCAGCCCGTGCGCGTTCGGCCGGTTCTGCAAGACCGCCGCGCCCGCCCCGTCGCCGAACAACACGCAGGTGTTCCGGTCGGTCCAGTCGACCACCGACGACATCTTTTCCGCGCCGATCACCAGCACGGTGTCGTAGGTGTGGGACGCGACGAAATGGGACGCGATGTCGAGGGCGTACACGAAGCCGCTGCACGCGGCCTCGATGTCGAACGCCGCGGCCCGCGTCGCCCCGAGCTTCTGCTGCACCAGGCACGCGGTCGACGGGAACAGCATGTCCGGCGTGATCGTCGCGCAGATGATCAACCCGACCTGCACGGCCTCGACCCCGGCATCGGCTAGGGCCTTGCGCGCGGCCGCCGCGGCCAGATCGGACGTCGCCTCGTCGGGCGCGGCGATGCGCCGCTCCCGGATGCCGGTACGCGACGTGATCCATTCGTCGGACGTCTCCACCATGCGCTCGAGGTCGGCATTGGTGAGGATTCGTTCCGGGACGTAGGCCCCGACGCCGGTGATGGAAACCGTCCGCAGGTGCGGCCGGGTCGTTCGGGGATGCGGGGTGCTGGGCATGGATCAGGCGGGGCCCGGCACGGACGCCGGGGTTTTCGACATGGCGCCGGCGACGCGCAGAAGTTCGGCCTCGATGGTCCGGTTGATGCCGAGTTCGACGAAACGCTGGGCCTGGCGCATCGCGTGCATCACCGAATTGCGGCGGGCGCCGCCGTGGACCTTGACGACGCAACCGTCGAGCCCGAGCAGCGGTGCGCCGCCGTACGTCTCCGGGTTCATGCGTTCGGCGATGCGCCGGAGCCCGCCCTTGGAAAGCAGTGCCCCGAGTTTCCGGACGGGCGACGAGGTCAATTCCTCCTTGAGCATCCCGCGGACGGCCTTGCCGAGGCTTTCGGCGGATTTCAAAACGATGTTGCCGACGAACCCATCGCAGACACAGACGTCGACGCCGTCCATGAAGAGGTCGTACCCCTCGCAATACCCGCGGCAATTGAGGTCGGTGGCGCGGATCAGGGCAACCGCCTCGCGGGTCAACTCGGTGCCCTTGGCATCCTCTGATCCATTGCTCAGGACGCCGACCCGTGGCTTGTCGATGCCGATCAAGGCCCGGGCATAGACGGAACCCATGACGGCGAACTGCAGGAGGTGTTCGGGTTCGCACTCCGGATTGGCGCCGCCGTCGACCAGCACCCACGCGCCGTGGAACGACGGCAGGATGCAGGCGATGGTGGCGCGCTTGACCGGGCCCAACCGTCCGAGCCGGATGCTGGCGCCCGCGTAGAGACCACCGGTGTTGCCGGAGGAAATCGCCGCGTCGGCGGCCCCGTCCCGGACCAACTCGAGGGTCCGGAGTACCGAGGAATCTTTTTTCCGCCGGAGCGCGACCGCAGGATCGTCGTCCATGGAGACGACCTCGGAGGCATGGCGGACCTCGACGCGGGGATCGGAAAGACCGACGCGGGCGAGGGCTTCGCGGATCTCGGGCTCGCGGCCGACGACGAACACCTGCCGGAGACCGGGTTCGGCGGCGAGCCCAAGCTTCACGCCCTGGAGAAGTTCCTCCGGACCGTGGTCGCCGCCCATGACGTCCACTGCCAGGCGCATAAAGGAAAGCGCGCCGCCTCCACGGGGGGAAGGCGGCGCGCGGTAAAGCGGATCAGGCGAGGGCGTTGACGGAAATGACCTGACGTCCGTTGTAGAAGCCGCACGACGGGCAAACCCGGTGCGGGACATAGGCCGCGGCGCACTGGGGGCACGTGGACAATTGCGGGAGCTTGAGGACGGAGTTGTACGCCCGGCGCATGCGCTGCCGGCTCCGCGACGGTTTGCGTTTAGGAACACCCATAAATTCTCAGGTCTAAAGTTTCAGCTTTTTCAACGCGTCCCATGGCGAAACCCCGTCGGTCGGACCGACCGGGCTTCCCTCCCCGAGACGCAAATCGCGGTCTGGAGCCTTCGGCACCAGGCCGCGACAATCCGGAGTGCACAACGGATTCGTTGGCAGGGCGAGGAAAGTGTCCTCCCGCAAATAGGGCGTCAAGTCGGCAAAATCATCCTTTACCGCCACCGCCTCCTCTCCCTCCAGCGGCACCAGCGACGCGAAATCCTCCACCACCAGCGGTTGCCGGAAGGTTTTCAGGCATCGCCCACAGTCGCATTCGATCTCCGTCTCCAGTCTCCCCACCACCGTCAATTCCGAGCCCTGCCGGTCGACTTCCAGATCGTACGACAACGGTTCCACGAACCGCACCAACTCGTCCTTGAAGTCGGCCGCGAATTCCCCGACCGGAATTTCCCCCTCCAGATGCGCGGACTCTTTCTGCAGGTCCCGGATGTTCACCAGCAACGGCATGTCCGCACCCTAGCGCGCCGCGACCCGCCACCCAAACGCAATTTCCACCCGTCGCCTTCCCGCGGCCATCGAAGGGACAACGACACTGGACCCCGCGACCCAAAACGTTTTCGATCGCGATCGCGCGCCGGTCGCCGCGTGCATGCGCGCCATCCGGATCCCGGCGGCGACGCGCCTCCCCGATGAACATGAACACGAAGCGCCGGGTCTTGACCGCGGCCCTGCTGGCCGCGCCGCTGGCGGCGCTCCACCCCGCCTCACCCGGTCCAAGCACCCCGTTCGGGGAGGCCACGCCGGCCGCCGCGATCCAGGTGCTCCGGGATTTCCGGATCGAGCGTTTGTACTCCATGCCGCATTCGGAGGGATCGCTGATCGCATTGTGCTTCGACGATCGCGGGAACATCTATGCCGCCGAGCATGGACCCAAGCTGTTCCGCATCACCCCGCCGCCGCTCGGGGCGTCCCCGGATTCCGCGGCCAAGGTGGAAGTGGTCTTCGGCGATCTTCTGAAGCCCGATCCGAGACCGCCGATTTTCGGCATGGTCCAGGGCATGGCCTTCGTCGACGGCTCGCTCTATCTGGTCAGGCATGGGGACCTGACGAAGGAACATTTCCTTCCCGATGCCATCGTCCGCCTGAAAGACACGGATGGAGACGGCCGAATGGACGCCGTGGCACGCATCTTCGAGTTCCCCGCGGTACCCGACGAAAACCCCGGCTGGCACGAGCACGGGGTTCACGGCATCGCCCGCGGACCCGATGGCAAGTCGATCTACGTCATCGGCGGCGACCGCAATCGTCTGCCGTCGGAGAAGAGCCGCACGCCGCCCCACCGGAACCGGGACGCCTGGGGCCAGCGATTCGAGAAAGAGCCTTTTGCAGGAGGCTGGGTCATGCGCGCCGATCTCGACGGCCGGAATGCCGAGGTCGTGTGCACGGGCCTGCGCAACGGCTACCGGATCGCCTTCAACCACCAGGGCGATCTCTTCACTTTCGACAGCGATCTGGAGTTCACCGTCGGCATGCCGGAATACCGACCGACCGCCATCCGCCACATCCTGAGCGGCACCGACAGCGGTTGGGGAGGCCGCGCCGGCGCGATGGAATGGAGCTGGACGCCGACGTGGGAAGACATCCAGCCGCCGGTGAAAAACATCGGCCCCGGGTCACCCACCGGCGTCTGCTTCGGTTACGGCGCCCGGTTCCCCGCCAAATACCAGGAGGCACTCTTTGCCTGTGATTGGAGCTATGGCCGACTTTTCGCCGTCCATCTGAAAGCCAACGGCGCCGGTTATACCGCGGAAGCGGAAACCTTCCTGAGCGCGGCGGGATTGCCGATCAGCGATCTCGCCGTGTCGCCGGCGGACGGGGCGATGTACTTCGTCACCGGCGGCCGTGGCACCCAGAGCGGGCTCTACCGGATCACCTACCGGGGCGCCGAAAGCACGGCTCCCGCGGCGTCGAGACCCGTGGCTGCGACCACCGCCGCCTTGCACG
>Ga0114969_10003159_pt1 | contig 13324 bp, 18 predicted proteins | sample M_130807_MF_Meta_FD_87316 | JGI IMG/M metagenome (GOLD analysis project Ga0114969, IMG submission 87316) | Freshwater microbial communities from Lake Montjoie, Canada to study carbon cycling - M_130807_MF_MetaG | ecosystem: Environmental > Aquatic > Freshwater > Lake | place: Lake Montjoie...
CTACCATTCCATTAGTAAAACCTAAAAATAAGAATTCATTAGAATTGTCCAATATGCCAACCATATGTTAATAAATTATAACGTAATAATATATGGCTGTCCTTGACTTTAATACTATTAATAATTATTTTGATTTAAGCTTAAATCAAGCTAATAAAGAAATTGTCAAAAATTCAATAATCTTTTTAAATGATAACCCTTTAATTAAAACAGGTGGTGAAATGTCGGATTTATTAACAAATTATTTGCCTATTAACAACGCTCAAACTACCTATGAAAAGGTAGAATATAGAGATGAAGAACATCATAAATTAAAAAGTATTAATCGTATTATAAATATTGTTTATTATTGCGGGGTTGTCGTATTATTATTACTATTATATACCGAAAACAATTTATTGATTAGTGAGAGATATCCATTATATATTTTTTTAATATTATTACCCTATTTATACCCATGGATATATAAATTCACAGGAAAAATATGGGGGTTACTTGTTTCATCAATTGATTATACCGGACCTAAAAATGCTTTTATAGATAAAACTCCGATACAGAATACTTTTGATATTTAAATATCCTCTTCTGACAATGAAATCGTTGACCATCCATTTGTTGGATAAGCACCAAAATGTTTTACCAAGAACTCCTTTAATTCTTTAATAGGAACATCCTTTTTATCATAATGACTTTTATACCATTCTTTAAAGTCATCATTGATCACTGTAATTTTTAAACGACTGCCGCTAATAGTTGGCTCCCTTATGATTCGCTCATTCATGTATTCCAAATACACATTTTGTTCCTCGCGATATTTATTACTGGCCGTCATAACTGCGTCACAATCATGAACCTTTCCTTGAAACTTAAACGCATATTCTGTTAACATACTTAGCATTACGGGCGCCCACATGTCAAACTTCTCAGATAATTTTGTATCGATCGGATACTGATGCGGATATTGGTCTATCGGGAACTGCGGGTCATTGTATGGGTTTTTAGTAAATTTGGATTTAAATTCTACGACACGCATACGACGCCATGATCCATCGTCTCGTGCCTTTAATCCAGGCAATTTATTTGTAGCTACCGCAAGTTTAAATTGTGGTATAAATATGGTACTCGTCTGAAATAATTCACGACACTGAATTGGGTCACCGCCCGTAAGCTCTTTCAGAATGCCTTCATTCAATTCATCGCCGATAGATGGCTCCTGCATTACAGCATATCGCACGCCGATTAGCTGGAAGATTTCAGAAGAAGTACCGCCAAGAGTAGTTCTTTTTTGAGTAATAAGCGTGATCGGCACGGTTCCCTTGTATTGCCCTAATACTTTCGACATTAAATCGACCAACATTGATTTACCATTTGCGCCTGAACCTGTATACATATTGATGGTTTGATTTTCATTTGTTCCCAATAGTGTTGATGATAAATGTTGCCACATATATTCTTTTAATGTTTCGTCGGGAAATAACTCCGACATAAATTTATTAATAGCATCAATCACATGCTGTTGTTTTTGTTGATAATAAGACAGCGGCTTATAATCAATATTTGTAGTTTTACTAATATAATCATCATGCTTTCCCTTACGATGACATTTGTTTTCAATATCTATAATACAATTATTACAACCGAGCAAATAATTGTTTGTATTTAATTTCGCATAAAAGTTCTTATCGTAAAAGATTTCCTTTGCTTCATTCATAATTGTGTTCTTGCTTGATGTTTTTTTTAACATCGTTGCCGTCTTCGTAATCAATTGAAGGTCATCCTTTTCATCATTGAAATTCTTTGGAACTTCGCCTACTGGAATGTCAGAGACAATCTTCTCACCCTGCTTCTTTAATGCCTCCTTATGATATATCTCATACATGTCTACTGATATCTTGGCACGCAAACTGTGACCACAATCGATTTCTTGCCATCGATTATTGATAAATTCATACCAAATATTGTTTTTAATGTTGACGCAAATAAACGAATCTTTGAAAAGTTGATATAAGACCGTCGCCAAATCATAATCCGTATTATGCTTAATTGAATAATAAACATAATGCTGAATCGTTTTGGAATGAATTTTCCTATACTCGGTCTCATTGCTCATCTTACACCAATATATAATCGAACGCAACGTGAGCCCCTCTTTATTATATGTATCGAATGAACACCATTTTTCGTACAAATCCGATAATTCTGAATAATCAAACGCAGTCGACTGAGAACTAAACTTTAGCCACGAAATAAACAAACGATTGTCCGTGTTTTTTAGCGCCCACCCCACCTTCATCCATTTGGTATAACTGCCAGGCCCCCAATATTCTTGCGGCAACATCATCGTATAAGCATGGGCTTCCTTAATCGTATATTCGGTTGCGGTCAAGTTTGACATGAAATCGTCAATATATTCATCGAGTTCTTCTTGGTTAGTTACCTCTTGCGGCTGTTTAATATTCGATATGTTTGTCAGAAGCTTTACTTGATGTTTTGAAACGGGTTTTTTTCTTTTTTCAACCATCATATCATATTCAGATTGTATGGATGGGTTTAATGGCATTACGACCAAGTCCGTATTTCGCGCTGTTAGTTTCGAAAAATTGGCCAATACCCATTCGGTATATATCTTTAATTCATTTATTTTCCATGCCTCACTATATTCACACATAAACATATATTTTAATTTATAGTCTTCGTTGCCTGGTTTTCGTGACCCAAACATTTGCCAATTCGCATGCCCTTTCATGACAGCGTCGTCAAATACTTCATCCCATGTGTTAATGATTTTTAAGTCGTCCCATATATCAGGCATTTCTTTAATTATCATATTTCTTAGTAAAATTTTACATACCATATCCATTTGTAGATCGATCATGATATGAATGCCGTCTTTGGTTACCTTTTCTAACATATTCACATTATCTTTTTCAAACACATAACAATTAATTTGCGCATTTGTATTTTCCTTAATTTTATTAATACACTCTAATATACACTGTAATAAATCAATGACGTGACTCTTTGTATGTTGGCGTTCTTCTATATCAGGCGAATATCTAAAATCTACATCAATCAAGATGGGGCCATCTGCCAATTGTTTTTCAGTAAGAAACGCTTGTTTACCCTCACTAAATACATGTGTTTTATATAACTTATAAAAATTATCCATTTCAGTCTGTGGTATACAATATGACCCGCCCGTTACATTTAATTTAGGGGATCCTATTTTTGTATGGGTGTGTTCCTTGCCATCCTTTGTTATAAATTTTTTGAGGAATGCCTCCATGGTTTATTATACTATATATAATTATTTTTAATCTCAATTTTATTTATAATAAATATTAATGATACCAAAAGTAATATATATAACGCATAAAAATATTGAAACTATAAAGCCTTACTCGCAAAAGTGGAACGAATTAAACCCCGACTATACAATTGAGTTATATGATAATGAAAGATGTATTGAATTTTTAACGAAAGAATATACACAACAGCATGTTGATATTTTTAATTTTATATCGGATGGTCCTATTAAAGCTGACTTTTGGCGGGTATGTATATTATATAAATATGGCGGCATTTACGCTGATGCTGATATTGTGCCTTTAGTGCCTTTATCCGAATATATTAAACCCGAAATTGAATTTGCTACGTGTATATCAAAATACAATAATCAAAATAATTATAATCCGCATTTTATTATGAGCCTTAAAGATAATCCTAGACTTAAAAGATGTATTGAATGGTATACAATTTATTATAAAAAAAAGGATTATTCTTATTGGGGATGGTCCATAGTAAAATTATTTAATGTATTATTTAGAAATATTAAACACATTGATAACGATACCATACAAATGTTGAATGAGATTAATCGGGGTGGAAGTATGCATGATTTTTATTGCGAATATAATAATATATTAGTGATGAGATGTAGGCACATTGATTATAATCCTGATACTCATCAATACAATATATAATTATATATACATTATGTTCATTTACGTTATTCCATTTACGCTATTTCATTTACGTTATTTCATTTACGCTATATCATAAATAATTAAAGGTTTATTATATTTAATAATAAAATGAACCGAGCGACCAAACGAATATTAATTGATTATGCCGAAATCATGAAGGACCCTGTAGAACATATACATTATGCGAATGATGAAGAAAATATATTTAAGGGTTATGCCCTTATTGTTGGTCCAAAAGATACGCCCTACGAAAATGGATTTTATTTATTTGAATTTACATTTCCCGAAAATTATCCATTTAGTCCTCCAAAATTGAAGTTTCATACCTATGACGGATTCACCCGATTTAACCCAAATTTATATATTAATGGTTACGTATGTCTCTCTATTTTAAATACATGGGAAGGTGAAAAATGGTCGGCATGCCAATCTATTCGCAGTATTCTTATTACATTGAGCACCATATTAAACGAAACACCGCTATTAAATGAACCTGGTATCACTATAAATCATAAAGATTTTCACTCTTATAATGAAATAGTCGAATATAAAAATGTTGAAGTAGCAATATTGAAATATTTAGACAAAACGAATCTGCCCTATATATTTCATTCCTTTTATCCAATTATTATTAATTATTTTAAAAATAATTATCCGCGAATTATAGATAGGTTTAAGGATAAACCCAATAAACAAATCTATTTAAGCATATATAATAATATGGCTGCTTATTTGGATTATACATATTTAAATAATAAAATTAATTTATTATATAATGATTTTAAAAATTGATTTGAAATAAAAACATTATATTATTTATAAAATGAACTTTTGTGCGAAATGCGACAACATGTACTATATTAAAATTAACCAGGCTGACACGTTGACTTATTATTGTCGTAATTGCGGGCACGAAGATAACGAATTGACTGTTACAAATTTGAAGGTTTCGGTATATGAAAAAACATCGAATACACAGACCCACATAAATTCTTGGATTAAGTTTGACCCCACATTGCCGCACTCACATACAATTAAGTGCCCGAATGAAAAATGCAAAAGCAATGAGCCTGATAATATTTCAGATGTAATATATTTTAGATATGACGATATTCAAATGAAATATATGTATTTGTGTGCGATTTGTGATTATAATTGGAAACCTTAAAAATTGAATATAAAAATATTATTTATAGTATATACAAAATGGCTAGCGATGAAGAAACTGAAGGCCCATATGATGAAGAACTTCAAGACGAAGAAGTGGATGATGAGACCGACACCGAAGAAATGACTGAATATGATGAAGAAGAAGGCGTAGATGAAACACTTGAACTTGAAGAAGAGGAAGATGAAGTAATTAGCCAACCCTATCACGCAAAGTTTAAAGAAGATATTAGGAGCGACTATTTACAAAAATATCACCCCGAAGAAATTCATAAACCATTTGAAGAAATATATAATTTAACAATTATTACCCGTGATGAAAATGGTGTCATTAACGATGCTCTTCATACTACTTATCCTATTCTAAGCAAGTATGAAAAGACACGAGTGATTGGTTTGCGGGTATCCCAATTAAATAAAGGTGCCGCGCCATTTGTAACCTTGAATAAAGTTATTTTGGATAATGTTCTTATTGCTGAAAAGGAACTTCGTGAAAAAAAAATACCATTTATTATCATGCGCCCTATTCCAAACGGGATTAGCGAATATTGGAATATTAATGATTTGGAACATATTTAAATAGAGTTTATTATATTTCTTCAATTTTTTTCTTTGATGCGCGTGGTAGTTTTGTATTCATTATTTTTTCCATTTTGGCAATAAAAGCATTGTGTGGTACGGCTGTACCATTTTCATACTCTATGATTACACTAACAGTAACATTCAATTGTTTGGCCAATTCCTTTTGGCTCATTTTACATGCCAGGCGTGATTGTTGTATTGCCTTTTGTATCGAATAGGACATCTCTCTTACTGAGGCAGGTGAATCCATTATGGGTTTAATCTTATCTATGGATTTGTTCCATACAACCGGTGCCCAATCTTGACTCATTATAATATAATTATAATAAATTTTTATATTATAATTATTTACCCTTTCACAAATAAAATGCGTATGTATAAAATATAATTATATTTCATGAAAAATAAAACAAAAAAACAATTTTTATTTAACCCAAACAATCCTAAAAAATCATTTGATGTATATATTGATAAAAATCCAAAGGATACAATAAACATAAAATATACAACGTTGGATGATGTTAAACATACGATTGACAAGCTAGAGAAATTATACAAAACCAAAAAATACACACACAAACGTATATGGCAAGTAGGAATGATTATGAAGGTTCGTTTAAATGTATTGAAAAATAAAAAACCACAACAATTCAGTTTGGCAAATAAATATTTTAAGTTTTTAGGAAAAAGAACACATTTGGAAGAAAAAGATAGATATAAACTTTCATTTTAACCATTTCATTTTAACCATTTCATTTAAACTTTTTCACAAATCCAATATTGATTTTTTTCAATATATTTTTTACCGGTATTTCCACATTTACTACTGTTTGTTCTACATTCTCTAGCTAAATCATACATAAGCTCGCCATTAATAAAATTTACTTCACCAAATCTTTTACATTTACCATATTGTTCGTTACTTGGAACGGGGTCATATGGATAGTTATTTGTGTGTTCGATAAAATATTTACATTTTGAACAAAGAGGTAATTCTGTATTTCTTATGAAAGTCTTTTCAGAGAATTTTCTAATAAACTTATACATTTTGTATATAATATAAATAATATTTTATATTCAATTTTTAAATTATGTTATTATATATAATGCCAAGAAAACGCACAATGTTAAAACGAGTTACAGTGAAAAAGAAAGGTGGCAAATGGAGCATAAAATATAAAAAAAGTATTAATTGTAATCATCCAAAAGGGTTTTCTCAAAAACAACATTGTAAATATGGGAAAAGATATAATTAACATTTCCATCGTGTGCCACAATTAATACATGTCACAAATGTTGTCATCGGTTCATCCGCCGAACGTGTCTGTAATTGGTAATAAGTACATTTATTTGATTTACACTTACGACATGTGAAATTATCGGTAGATGCTTCAATCTTCGGAAAGTATTTATTCTCCAAACGAATTCTTTTATCTTCCACCAATTTATCCCACTTTTCTGGATATAGTTCTTGATGAGTTTTATAAGCGAGGTCTTTCGCCTTAAATACGCCCGATGTTACCTTATCTACTATTTCCACATTCTGAAGTGTGAAATAAATATGTTTAAACCGATCAACATATAGTTGAACGAATAAATAATTATCCCAACTTTTCATAATTGTTTTAGCTGCTGCCTCATCTAATGATTTATTAAATATACCCTTTTCTAAATTCCTTGCCTTAATAGGGTTTTGTAGAATCTTATTGAGTGATGCTACAATAGTGTTTCGAAAGTGGTCGGGATGAGTCACTTGTTTCATTTTTATAGTTATTTATGTATTTTATTTATATTCAATTTTATATTATGATCAGCATATTATTTATAATAATATTACTTTGCATATATAAATATAAAACTATACAAATTAAACCACTTGAAATTGAACCAGATATTATTTATAATACGGGAGGGTATTACGGATTTTATCAAATGGGTGTTTGTCAATATATTAAAAAACACTTCGAATATAAAAACAAAGTAACATTAGGAATATCAGCAGGGTCTTGGGTTAATTTATTTATGGCACTTAGTTATGATAAGTCAACTCAATTTGTAAAGGATATTTTTGAAAAAATACCTCTTGATACACCCATTTATAAATTACCTGATTTTTTTAAATCTATTATGAATGAATATAAATTTGAAGATTTTAATATAACGAACATGAATATAGCCGTTACTGATTTAGGTAATCAAAAAATGACTATTTATAATAGTTTTTTATCATTAGATGAAATGATTCGATGTTGTACAGCCAGTTCGTTTATCCCATTAGTTACCTATAGGGATATTATCTTTTTTTATAATAATAAATTGTCAGTTGATGGTGGATTATTTAAAAGTAAGTTTTTGAAAAACATTAATAATAAAAAAACACTGATCATAAAGTATGATATGTTTAAACGCTTTAAATGGTATCCTTTGATATCAGTTATTAAACCAAAATATAGTTATCATGAATTATATAAAATGGGGTATAAGGACGCGGCTCAGAATCACGCCTATTTAGAAAAATACCTTACGCCATTAACCTAGTTTTACTCCTCTTCATATTCCTCATGAATAAGTTCAGTATCACTTACTACAAACCCATCCTTTAGATATCCTTGCTCTGTATATTCTTCATCTGTATAATCACTGTCTTCACTTCCTTGATCGGAATGAATATTTTCAAAACCGCCCATTTGCTTTTCATAAAATGTGTTCCACTCATTCATGGTGATGGGTTGATATTGGTTATTTATTTTTTTTACAATACACAGTGTACCATAAAACAACTCTTTATCAATGGGGGCAGGAAATTCATAAGTGTTCTCGGACCCTGCCTTTCCGGTTCGCTTTCCATACAATTCATATTCGTTATTCCAACCACACAACAATTCAAAATTATTGTTATTCCTATAATTACATGCGCTATATAGGTTAGCATAATTCTTAATGTTATGTTCGCTCAGCACACCATTCTTGTTAATAACGATAATCATTTGATATTTAATATTATGGTGTTCTTTTATATAGATTTTATATATAATATAAACGCATAATGGTATAGAATTATAATGAAGATTTATATTAACGATATTAATATTAGTAACGATTGCGTATTTGACGCTAGTTATACACGGCATTTAATTTATACAAAAGAGGGCATATTTTGCAATCATAATAAAAAATTAACTCAGATAGATACTATAAATAACAAATGTGATGCTGTTAATTATAATAATCATACCTTTATACTAGACTATAGCGTCGAAGAATATAAAAATTATATAACTCATATACCGTATGACCATTTATATTGTGATGAATTATTTGAAAAAAAACATATAGGTCATGATATCTTTTATATTAGGCATAGTTATTTTGACCAAGTGGCTCATTACTTTGAGGTTGAACGATTGGAAGACTTTATGTATGACGAAATCCTTTCGTTTTTATTGGTGAAATAATGTGTCTTTAATATACATGTATTATATTGCTTATATTGGCATGGCAATTGTAATTATTCATTTTATTTTGTATTATTTTAATATTGACGTATTTAATTATCCAATTAAGCCCGAAACACCAATTATTTATAACGACATAACAGATAGTATAAATGAACTTAAAAAATTAAATGAATATATAGATAATGGAATATGCGATAATGAAACAAGGGCTAGTGAAACAGGGGCTAGTGAAACAAGGATTAGTGAAACAGGGATTAGTGAAACAAGGATTAGTGAAAAGGGAACATACGAATCAGTCAGTGAAACTAGAACAGGGTGCGATGGACCTGATGAAAATGCCATTTGTAAAATCCTATAATAAAATAAATACGTTAGCTAAACAAACGTGCTTATTTATTCCAAAGGGGCCTAAATATTTCGCTTGTTTTACGTATTTAGATAATAAACCTGTATGCGTTTTTATAGACCAAGATAAAAAACAGTCAATTCATTATGTTTCTTTTAAAGAAGAATTATGTTTAGGGACTTTAATTTACGGAACTTTAATCAAAAATAATTTTGTATGCGAACATATTTATTATTATAAAAATGAATTAGTGAAAGAACAATTGCCTATATTAAAAAGTATTTTGGAAAGCATGATTCGAGACAGCGAGTATTTAGGAAGTATTTCGTTTAAGTTGCCTCACATGGTGAATCAATCATATATATTGGAATGTTCTAATTTACCCTATACTATTTACGGCATTTTACAAGGTAATAACATTTTAGTTGTTCAGAATATTTTAGGGGGATTTCAAATAAAAAAACGCGTAGATACTGAAGACGTTTACGAATTATTTGTATTAAATGAATTAAACGAATCTGTATTTTATTCGACCGCGTTGGTAAATGATTTTAAAACGAGTCATTTTTTAAAGCATTTATTTTATAAACGAACACCTACTTATAAATCTATTGAATTTAGTGATTCAGAAGAAGAAGAAATTATAGAGAGAGACATATACGTTGGTTGCTTGTATATTAGTGAATTTAAAAAATGGAAACCGTATGGAATAAAACCCCAGGACACTCTTAATAAAATCCATTATCTTGAAAAAAAAATATTGTAGTAATATATATAATGGCTCTTGATTTTAGTGATTGGAAACCATCTGAGGTCCCTGTTTCTACCCCTCCCGTTGGACAAAAGGGCGGCGCTCGTCGGCGAAAGACTGGCCGCAAGATGCGTAAAAGCCGCAAGCGTAGCGTAAAGGTATCTCGCCGCAGACGTTAATATAGCAGACGTTAGTACCGCGGACGTTAATTATTTAATTATATATAATTTATATAATTAAATCATGTTATAATAATATCATAGTTGCGATAATATCAAAATAAATAAAAAATGTATAATTATAGTATGTCTAAAAGATTACAACTTACACCAACAGGTAGTTTATCAACACAAACAAGTACTTTATCTAATCCTGTTGAAGATAAGCCATGGAACACAAAGGCAATAGATGGAACAACACTAATGGGTCAAGTAGATATAAATTTGTTTTTTAATAGAATAGTTAAAGCATTACTTTCTTCATACAATGGAACATATAAACAGACGCCTGATGAAAAGGCAACGGAACAAAGAGATACAGAAAATCCTCACATATATATTGGATTAAAAAAATATAATATTTTATTTGGAGACATTATACAAAATACACGACAGGGCGATAATTTCGTAATTGATAATACCCCCTATAATAGAAATTTTATAAATAATTCTAAATTGTACATTATGTCAATTATGGCTAATTATAAAACTGATGGTTCAACATTACATAATTTAATTAATGCAGAGATAAGCAAAGGCTTAAAATTTGATTTACAAAAAGTTGTCGAAATATTAGGCATGAGACCAATTAAACCAACACCCGTTATAGAGGCACCTGTTATAGCAGCACCGGCTAAACCACCTAGGCCAGGTGCGGTTTTAAATTCAGATAATATGACGGATGAACAAATAGAATTATACATATACAGAGAATTTGCAGTAAAATGCTCCTTATCACATCAAGAATGTGATATAGACTATGATTCGTATTATGCTAGCCCAGATGGCAGACTTGCGTCATCTATGCCAGATTTTATTTCACTTGTTGAATTAGAAAAAACTAAAAAAACAGACAAACCTATTCGTAATATATATGTAAATTTGTCGGAGTATATAACAGGTACTGAGGGTGGGCAATTAATATCAATTGGTGAACCAATTGACAAAGTAATAACAGCATTAAATTCATTATATTTTTTTTATAAAGATAAAGAGAAAGCAACCCAATTTTACGCATTTAATACTCCAATAATTTTCAATTTGAATAAATTAATAGAAATTTCAATAAGAATAAGAAATAGAGTTCGAATAAGACAAAAATATGGTCCTATAATAAAGGCGGAAAAATTAAAGAATCCAGAAGAACAATTAAACCAATATATAGTTGGTTATAAGAATAAATTAAGAATTAATAATATAGTAGCAAAACCTTAATTCCCAAACACCCCGCTAATAATTTTATTTTTTTCCACCTTGCTTGTTTTCTTCAATACTATTTTGTGGTCATACATGGTCTCAAACTCATTATTATCCTCATGAAGTTCGGGATATATTTTAGTCAAAGGTTTATCCATAATAAGGAGCAGTCTCTCATAAGTCAATAACTGTCTATACTCTTGTATATCCAAATTACCATAAAACTTATTTAATGTATAATATGGATTAGGTGCCAATTTAATATTTTTATCATAATTATAAATCTTGCCATAGACATTATTCAACAATTGATACCGCTCAAATTTGGTATTATCGTCTACGTGCTCATTAAATAAAAAACTTGCCGCGCATTCTGGGCTACAATAGCAACCATAAACCTCGTATTGTTCTTTATGTTTGCCTGTTGGGATATGTATCGAAGGGGAGTCGAAGTCGCATGTACACCAAAAGCATGCCGACTTTTTATGTATATTATTCATATTTAATGACTTTTCTAATTCAGCCAATTTGCTATATATAGTCTTTTTTTGTTTATCACATTTGGTGTCCTTTTTATCTTCTATTTGTTCGGTTTCCTTTATGATTTCGTACATATTATCTTCGCAAAAAGGCTCGACCGTGCATACATCGGGATTATAAGTGGTAATGTCCTGAAATGTGCCAACATGTATGTCGGATATTTTACATTTCAAATGTAATATAATATTTTTTTTTTCAACATTTACATTCATGTCAGCAGGTTCATTTTTTACTATTTTGCCGCCCTTTGGTTTCCGTCCGCGTTTTTTTGGTGCTGGTTTTTCCATTTTGATTAGTATACGTATTATAATTTAAATACTTTTTATAATTGAATTAAGCAATGTTGCCCTGGATTGAGCGATATAGACCAACTGAATTAAATGAAATGGTATTAGATAATGACACGCGGACCATGATGAGTAATATGCTTACCACAAATACTTTTCCGAATATGCTTTTTTATGGGCCGCCTGGGACGGGCAAAACCACGACAATTATGTGCTTGTTAAAGCATTATCCTTACCCGAATCATATTATTCATTTAAATGCGTCGGATGATAGAGGCATCGAAGTTATACGGACGCAACTATATTCGTTTATTCACACGAACGGGCTTTTTCAAAACGAATTGAAGTTTATTATTTTGGATGAGGTAGATTCCATGACGAAGCAGGCTCAGTTATCGCTCTTGTCCTTAATCACGAATACCAATGTGCGTTTTTGTTTAATATGCAATTATATCAGCAAATTGATTCCACCCTTGCGGGACTATTTGTTGCTGATTCCGTTTTATAATACGGCGAATGACACGGGGTACATTAGGCATATTATAGAGTCGGAGAAATTGGTTTTAAATGAGGGCGTTTTGGAAGATATTACGTTTAATTATTATCCTGACTTGCGTTCTGTGGTCAATTGCTTACAGGCGTATCAATCCTTTCCTTATCCGCTCATTCGGAAGGACATGATTGAATTAAATTGTAATAAATATAATGCGAAAGTTAAAAAATATATTAAAACAGTTTGCTTTAAAGATTATTTGATTAAATTGTTTATTCAAATGATGAATTATAATATAG
>Ga0114969_10003160_pt1 | contig 13324 bp, 13 predicted proteins | sample M_130807_MF_Meta_FD_87316 | JGI IMG/M metagenome (GOLD analysis project Ga0114969, IMG submission 87316) | Freshwater microbial communities from Lake Montjoie, Canada to study carbon cycling - M_130807_MF_MetaG | ecosystem: Environmental > Aquatic > Freshwater > Lake | place: Lake Montjoie...
AGGAACCGATAGAAGACGGCCTGCAGTGGCGCGCCGGTCTCCGGGCCGTCCCTGCGGTTCATGACGTCGCGGAGTTCGTCCTTCGCGATCGGATAGAGAAGATCCAGCGCGTTGTCCTCGAGGGCCGCGTGGATGCGCGGCTTGCGGACGAGGACCCGGCTGAGTTCCGCGAGCGCGGCATGGCGCAATTGTTGGATGCGCCGCAAAGCGGCCAGTTGCCCCTGGAATTCCCGCTGCAATCCGATCTCCGCGCCGCTCGCCTGGTTCCGTTCCGCTAGGTAGAGGCCCAGGGCCGTGATCGCCGACACCAGAAACATCATCGCCAGCATCAGTCGCACCTGGAAGCGCCCGAATCCTTCCGGGGCGCGATGGGAAGGGGCGGTCACGGCAAGTTCACCTGCAGGGTCGAGGTCCCTTTCAGATCCACGGGAATCTCGAGCGTCGTCTTGCTGTTGAGCCAGGCTTTCACCGTGAAATGTCCCGCCGGCAGGTTGGTCAACCGGAACCTGCCGTCGGCGTCGCTGGTCACGAAATGCGGCGTGTCGAGCACCAGGACCAGACCCCGCATGTGCTCGTGGATGTCGCACCGCAGCGTCACCAACCCGGGTTTGTCGAACACCTGCATGGGGATCGGCCGCTCGTCCGGACGATAGCGTCCGAGGTCGAACCGCTTCGGAGGCGAGTACGAGAAGACGTTGTGGAACGTGTTGTCGAGATTCGGGAATTCCACGCGGGTGCCCACCTGCACCGGGAGGAGGGCGGGAACGAAGGCGAAGTTGGTCTGGAGAATCTGCCGCAGCGGCGGGGACGTCGGTCGCGGAAAGTTTCCTTCCAGATAGACCACGGCCAGCGGCGGACTCGGCGCCAGAATCCCGCCGATCGCGACGATTTCGTATCGCTGGTTCGCGACGGGGGTGGAACGCGTCCTGGGCAGCGCCACGCGGCCCTCGATCGCCGCCTGTGCCGCGGCGCGCTCCGGTCGGGCCGCCGACAGCGCGACGATCATGACCGACAGGCCAACGGGACCGGCGGGGATGGAACGGATTGTCATCGGTTCACTCGGTCGTGGCTTGGGTCCGGTCCGGCGGGCGGATGGTGTAACCAACGCTCCGGATCGTGTGGATGAGCGGGTCTTTGAAGCCGGCATCGACCTTCTTGCGGAGGCGGGCGATGAAGATCTCGACCGTCCGGGTGTCGTATTCATGGTCCCGTTGCCAGACCCGCTCGCACAGTTCCGTGCGGGAAAAGACCCGGGTGGGTTCCTGCATGAGCACCTGCAGCACGTCGAATTCGCGGGGGGACAAGGCGATGTTGTGGCCCGCCCGGGTGACCCGGCGGCGCTGGACATCGAGGCGCAGATCGCCGGCCTCGAGCAGGTCGGTGGACGCCGGGGTGGCGACCCGGCGACCCAGCGCCTCGATGCGCGCGACCAATTCCTCCATCGAGAAGGGTTTCGCCAGATAGTCGTCCGCCCCGGCCTTCAGGCCCTTGACCCGGTGTTCGACGTCGCCACGGGCGGTGAGGATGATGACGCGCGCGGGGTTCTTGGCCTCGCGGAGTTTGGCCAGGACGGACAGGCCGTCGAGGCCGGGAAGATTCAAATCCAAGACCACCAGATCCGGTTGTTGTTCGAGCGCGAGCGCCAGACCGAGGATGCCGTCGTTCTGCGCGGTCGCAGCGTGGCCATGACGCGAGAGGGCGCCGACGACGTGACGGGCCAGTTGAGGTTCGTCCTCAATCACCAGGATGCGCATGGGGGATCGGAAATTGCGGCCGGGCGGAGATTCTTCCCCGCGGCGCGGTGGCAATCAATTGCGATCCTGAGGGGCGGGTCAAGGAACCGCGCGTCGGCATCGCCAACGACGTTTCGGCCGGGGGCAGTCTCCGCGAGGGTGGCGGTACCGGCGGGCCAAGGTTGCCCGGAACGGGTGGGACGCTTCGCGACCGAGCGCCCGCACGGAGAGGTGGGGATCCAGCAGTCCGGGGAGAGGGCCGGTGGGACCGAACGAGACGGACGACGGTCCTCGGACTCGCGGAAATCCACTCGCACCCGACCGGCCCTCGCGGGCAGCGCGCGGGCCTAACGGCCCTGGATCGTGTATCGGTGGGTCACGTCCCCGGTCCGGCGTCCCTCGCTTTCCCCGGCGGTTGGATAGGCCCGGACGTATTCCACCACGGCGTTCGCGGGGGAGACCGCCACGCGCAGGATTCCCGAAGGCCCCTGGATCACGCCGCTCTGGTAGCCGTATTCGGAAGCGCTGCGGACGTTGTCGTGACGCGGGTGGCCCGATTGCGGCACCCACTGGTAGATCACGCCGTCGCGCTCCTGCCGCGCGTAGAGGTGGTCGTGGCCGTGGAAGACGACGGTGCGCCCGTGCCTGGCGAGAAGGTCGTGTCCAACCTCGTCGCCAATGCCATCCTCCACAACCGACGCGGCGGCGAGGTGCGCGTGGCCCTCGGGCGCGACGGGGATTCCGCGCTTCTGGTCGTGGCCGACAATGGGCCCGGCATACCGCCCGCGGATTTGCCAAGGGTCTTCGAACGCTTCTACCGGGCGGACACGGCCCGCTCCGGGGCGAACGCCGGCACCGGCCTCGGCCTCGCGATTTCCAAGGCCATCGTCGATGCCCACGCCGGCACCATCGCGGTCTCGGCGGCAAGCGGCGCCGGGACGGTGTTCACCGTCCGGATACCGGCGTGCGAATCCGGGTCGTGACCCGCGTCGTCACGGCCCCGGCGTGGGTGCCTGCTTTTCGGCGCGGGAAGCGACTGCGACATGGATCGGGCTCCCGTTTTGGGCCATACTCGGGTCCATGACGATCCGATGGTGGGCGGGTTTGGCGGTCTTGGCGGCGGGGCTGGCACTTGCGGCCGAGCCCGGACCGGCGAAGGTGCCGTCCGTGAACACGAAGCATTCCCTCGAGGTGGCCACTCTGGGTGGCGGTTGTTTCTGGTGTCTCGAGGCCGTCTTCGAGCGGCTTCCCGGCGTCACCAACGTGGTGTCCGGCTATTCCGGCGGGCACGATGATAATCCCACCTACCGAGCGGTGTGCGAGGGGACCACGGGGCACGCCGAGGTGGTCCAGATCCAGTTCGACCCGGCGTTGATCACCTACGAACGGATCCTCGAGGTCTTCTGGCAGGCGCACGATCCCACCACGGCCAACCGGCAGGGCGGCGACGTGGGCACCCAGTATCGGTCGATCATCCTCACCCACTCGCCGGAGCAGGCGGCATTCGCGGAGCGCTCGAAGGCCATCGCCAACGCGGGCAGGTACGACGGGAAGATCGTCACCGAGATCGTGCCGTTGAAAAAATTCCACAAGGCCGAGGACTACCACCAGGACTACTTCCGGAACCATCCGGGGCAGCCGTATTGCCAGGCGGTGATCGCGCCCAAGCTCTTCAAGCTCGAGCAACACGGAACGGTGCCCAAGCGCTGAGCCCCGCGGAACGGCGCGCCTTTATTTCGGCGCCTTCAGTTTCGCGATCGCGGCCTTCATCTCGTCCAGATGGACCTGCGCGTCCCGGTTGTCGGTGACGGCCGCGATCTTGCCGTCGGTGCCGATCAGGAAACTGACGCGGCGGGAGAGGGGCCGGCCTTCCATCGGGGTCCCGAAAGTCTCGGTGAGCTTGCCGTCGGCATCGACGAGCAGCGGGAAGTTCAGGTTGTGCTTGGCGCGGAACTTCGCGTGGCTCGCGGCGTCGTCGCGGCTGACCCCGACGACCACCACGCCGTCCTTCTCGAGTTCGCCCATCCGGTCGCGGAGGCCGCAGGCCTGCTTGGTGCAGCCGGGGGTCTCGTCCTTCGGGTAGAAGTAGAGGAGGACGGCGTGTTTGCCGGCGTGTTCGGCGAGCGTGAAGGTTTTGCCGTCCTGGTCCTTCGCTTCCACCGCGGGCGCCGGGTCGCCGACTTTCGGGGTGCCGGCGGCGAAGGCGGAGACGCAAAGCCCGAGCAGGGCCACGGCGAGGAAGCAGCGTTTCATCGGGGCAAACCGTGGCGGGGCCGGGGCGATCCGTCAAAGGCGCAGGGTGGATCGCGCCGCGTCGGGGACGTGCGGGGTCTTGCGCGGCGACGGGCAGGCGCCATTCTTGGCCCATGCGTTCCTGGATTGTCACCCTGTTCGGCGTCGCCCTGTTGATGGCCCAGCCTTCCTTCGTGGGGGCGGCCGAGGTCAAGGCACCCTTCCGCAACGTCGACGTGGCCGAGTTCGAGAAACTCCGCGCGAACACCAACAACGTGGTGCTCGATGTCCGCACCCGGAAGGAATTCGACTCCGGCCACATCCCGGGCGCGGTCCAACTCGACGTGAACGCGTCCGGGTTCGAAAAGGCGGCGGGGAAGCTGGACCCGAGCAAGACCTACCTGGTGCATTGCGCGGCGGGCGTCCGGAGCGTGAAAGCCTGCAACCTGCTGCGGACCCTGGATTTCACCAACCTCGTCAACCTCAAGGGCGGCTACCGCGCATGGGAAGCTGCCGGGAACACGCCCGCGAAATAGGCAACCCCCAAGTGCCGTCGGCCGCCCTCGGCCAACGGCAGGGACGGGCTACGGGGCGCGGGTGATTTTCACCTCGCCCTTCTCGGTGCCGCGCTCGTAGCGCACGAGGAACTCGGGTTTGGCCACCGCCTTCTTCAGCGCCTCGCCGAACTGGGACGGGTCGGCCACCGGTTGGCCGTCGATGGCGACGATCAGGTCGCCCGCACGGATGCCTTCCCGGACCAACCCGATGCCGCGCTCGGCCACGGTGACCACCACGCCCCGGTGCGCGGCATCGAGTCCGAAAGTCTCGGCGAGGTTGGGGTTCAACGAGCGGACGGTGACCCCGAGACTCGACGCCGTGGACACGGTCTCGGGCGATTCCTTGGGCTCCGACGGCTTGGGGGCGGGGGACGGGGCGGGCTGCGGGGCCGGCGATTCGCGGCGGGGCCGGGTGGCGGCGACGCGGGCCTCGGGATCCGGCATGTAGTCGGGCTGGACCTTGATCTTCATCCGTTTGCCCGACCGGACCACGTCGAGCGTCACGTCGCTGCCGGCCCGTTTGCGGGTGATGGCATTCCGCAACTGCTGGACGGTGGAAACGAGGCGTCCGTCGACGGCGGTGACGATGTCGCTGGTCTTCAGTTTCGAACGGGCGGCGGGCCCGCTCTCGTGGATCTCGGTGACGACGACCCCGGACTTGACGTCGGGAAACCGCGCCTGGAGGGCCTCGTTGTCGCCGAGCGACTCGATGCCGATGCCCAGCCAACTGCGGCGGAAGCGGCCCTCGCGGATGAGGGTTTCGGCGATTTCGTGGGCGAGATTGGAGGGGATGGCGAAGCAGATGCCCGTGCCGATACCCCGGATCATCGCGTTCACTCCCACCACCTCGCCGTCGAGGTTCACGAGCGGACCGCCGCTGTTGCCGGGGTTGATGTTGGCGTCGGTCTGGATGAAATCCTCGTCCATCATGCCGTTGGCAAGGCCGGCCCGGCCCTTGGCGCTGATGTGGCCGACGGTCACCGAATACTCGAGCTCGTAGGGGGCGCCGATGGCGATGGCGAATTCGCCGACCCGCACCTTGGAGGAATCGGCGAAGCGCGCCGCCGGCAGTCCGCGGACATTGCCCTTGAGGCGGAGCACGGCGATGTCGGAATCGGGATCGGTGCCCCGGACCTCGGCGTCGTACTCGCGGCCATCCCGGAATTTGACGCGGATGCGCTCGGCGTTCTCGACCACGTGGTTGTTGGTGAGGATGTAGCCGTCGTCCCGGTAGACGATGCCGGATCCCTCGCCGTTGAACTGGGGGCCGAAACGCTCGCGGCGCTGTTTTTCGCGTTCGCGGAATTCGTCGTATTGGCGGCGCAATTCCTCGGGCATGCGTTCGAGGAACGGATGGTCGGCGGCGGCGGCCTCGTCGGCTTTCTGGGCGACCTTGATGACCACGGTGGAAGCCGAGGCGCGGTCGGCGACCTCGACGAAGGCCTCGTTGAGTTGGCGGGCGATGGCGAGCGCGGCGGACGGTTTGTCCGCGGCACGGGCCGCGGCGACCGACGTGGCGACGACAAGGACGACGGTCAGGAGAGGCCGGGGCGCACGCATGGGCGAAGCCTACGCGCCCGGGACCGCGGCGCAATCGCGCTCCGCGGTCGCCGGGGGGGGCGCGAACGAAACCCGGGCCTTGCGTTGACGCGGTGGGAAGGGCGCCGGTAGCGTCGGGCCAATGCTCGCGATCATCGAACAGTTGCTGGTGCTCCAGGACCGTGACCGCCGTTTGTTGCGGCTGAAAGCCGAGCTCGACACGATTCCGGGGCAACGGTCGGCGCTCCAGACCAAGGCCGAGAAGACCCAGGCGGTCTTCGAGGAGGTCAAGAAACTATCCACCCACATCGAGAGCGATCGGCGCCGGTTGGAGTTGGAGGTCGAGACCCTGAGGCAGCGCATCGCCAAGCTGCAGATCGAGCAGCAGGGCACCCGCAGCAACGACCAGTACAAGGCTTTCCAGCACCAGATCGAGACCACCGAGGGCGACATCCGGAAGCTCGAGGACCAACAGCTCGGGCTCATGGAACAGGGCGAGGTCGCCGCCCGCGATTTGCAGGCCGCCGCCAAGATCGCCGCCGCCCAAAAGGCGGAGAGCGACGCCGCGTTGGCGGACCTCGCCGCCCGCGAGGCCAACATGCGCCGGGAACGCGACGAGGTCGGCGCCGACCGGGCCAAGCTCGGGGCGGACATCGATCCGACCCTTCTGGCCCGCTACGACCGGATCCTGAAGAACCGCGGCGAAAGCGTGGTGGTGGGCGTGACCAACACGGTCTGCGGCGGATGCCACATGAAGCTGCCGATGCAGACCTTCCTGGAGACCAAGGCCCAGATCAACGTCACCTACTGCCCCAACTGCGGGCGCATCCTGTATTTCACCGCGGACATGCAGCCGCGGCCCGGCGACATCCCGGAGTGAGTCGGGATCGTCCCCGCCCGCCCGGATGCAAGGGGGAGTCCCCCTTGCACCGGGCGCACCCGGTCGGGCGCCGCTTCAGCGGAACATCTTGTCCGCGCGGTCGCCCCGCGAGAGCAGGAACGCCGCGAGGTCGAGGATTTCGTCTTCCTTCAGCGTGTTCAGCAACCCCTCCGGCATCGGCGACAGTTTCGAGGGTTCGATCGACCGGATGTCGGCGCGCTTCACGTTGGTGAAATTGCCGGGGTCGGTCATGTCGGTGGCCATCATCAGGACTTCCTCGCTCAGGTTGGCCACCCGGCCCACGACGCTGTCGCCGTTCTTGAGCGACACGATCACGGGGGCGTACTGGTCGCTGACTTCCTTGCTGGGTTCCACGATCGACTCGAGAAGGTCGCGGGGACTGAAGCGTCCGGCGATGCCGGTGAGGTCGGGTCCGACGGCGCCGCCCTCGGTGTCGAAGCGGTGGCAATTGTAGCATCCGACGGCACCGAACAATTCGCGGCCGCGGGCGTAATTGCGGTGCTGGAGGCCTTTGGCGAGCACCGGGGCGAGGTCGTTGACCTTCCATTCGCGGACCGTCGAACGACCCGCCAGCAGGGTTTCCAGCGGTTTCCTGACCACCGGCTTCGCCTCGAGCACCGGCTTGAGCGCTTCCCTCTCGGCACCGGACAGCGTCGCGACGGCGTCCTTCTTCATGTCGCGGAGGAAGCCGGACAGGCTGGCGCCGCCGCGGAAGCTCGCCGCGTGCAGGAACCATTCGAAATAGGTCTTACGCAGTTCGGGCGTCCAGCCGGACTTGAGGACGCGCAGGGCCCGCGCGTAGTCCATCTGCTCTTCCTGCGACGGTGCCTTCCGCAACGCCTCCATCACCTTCGCGGCGGCCGAGGGCGCCTCGAGATAGACCAGCATCGGCGCCAGTTCGGCGTTCAGCTCGCGGCCGTTGGCGGGAAAGTGGGGGTCGAACTTGGCCGTGAGATTCCGCAGCGTGGCGTCGTCCGGGCGCCCGAGGCGCGCGAGGACGACCGCGTGCACGCGGATCAGGTCGAGGCGTTGGGCGTCGGTCAACCGGTTCCAGGCGATCCGGTCCAGGGAGGCGAGGATGCGTCCCCGGAGCGCGGGGTCGACGGGCGCGTCGGTGGGTTTGCGGTGGAAGGGGTCGCGGCTCGAGGCGCGGGCAAGGGCCAACAGCGCGTGCATGGAGGCGATGGGTTCCTTCTCGGCCAGCGCGCGTTCGCGCCAGGTTTCCACGGGCTGCCATTCCAGGGCGATGCGCGCGGCGAAGCGCAGGTTGCGGTCGCGGTTGCCGAGGAAAGGCCATGCTTCCTTGACCGCGTTCGGCGCGGCGTGGCCGTGGAAGGCCTCGAGGCGCCGGCGGGTCGCCCGTTCCTTCTCGCCGCCGCGCATCCCGGCGGACGGCGCGGTCGACTCGCGTCCCGCATAGGTGACGCGATAGAGGGCGGACTGGGTCTTGCGCCCACCGATGGCGAAGTACATGGCGCCGTCCCTGGGACTCACGACGAGGTCGGTGAGGGGAAGGGGCGATCCCGAGACGAATTCCTCGAGGGCACCGGTATAGCCCGCGCCGTCGGGTTTGAGATGGACGGCGTACAGTTTGCCGTAGCTCCAGTCGTTGATGAAGAACGCTTCCTGGTACTTGGCCGGGAACTTGGCCCCGTAGCCGAAGGTCACCCCGGTGGGCGAACCCGGTCCCACGTTCGCGACGGCCCCGAGGCTGTCCGCGTAGTAGGCGGGCCACTTGCCGGCGCCCGAACGCCATCCGAACTCGCCGCCGCTCACCACGTGGTTCACGCGCGTCGGCCGGTACCACGGCGTGTTCATGTCCCATTCCATGTCCGCGTCGAACGTGAACAATTCCCCGTCGCGGTTGTAGGCCGCGTCGTATTCGTTCCGGAAACCCGTGGCCATCAGCTCCCACGACTTGCCCTCGGGATCGGTCTTGGCGATCCAACCGCCGGGCGCGAGCACGCCCTTCATGAAGCCGTTGCCGTCCCACAGGCGCGGGAGGAGATGGTCCTCGCTCCAGTCCAGGGGGACGCGCGAGGACGCAAGATCCGTCACCTGGGTCTGGTTGCCGGAGACGATGGTGAGCGTCTTGCCGTCGGGGGAAGGCACGATGGCGTGCGGCCCGTGCTCGCCGCCGCCGGAGAGTTTCCGGAGGAGTTTGACCTCGTCGAACCGGTCGTCGCCGTTGGTATCCCGGACCCGGTACAGGCCGCGGCCTTGGTAGGCATCGTTCGCCACCATCACGTAGAGGCTGTCGAAGGCGTAGAGAAGGCCCTGCGCTTGACCGACGGCGATGTCGAGGGTCTCGATGCCCATTGCCGCGGCGGAGCCGATCGGGGGCGGGGTGAGCCGGTACATCTTGCCGTACTGGTCGGACACGATGAGTCGGCCCTTGGGATCGACGGTCATGGCGACCCAGGAGCCTTGCTGCTCCTTCGGGACGGTGTGGAGCAACTCGACCTTGAAGTCGGGCGCGACCTTGAGTTTGGCGACGGGGGTGGCGAGGCCGGCGAAGGATCCCTGCCCGAGGGCAGGCACGGCGAGGAGCGAAACGGCCAGGCCGAAGGCGGCGTGGCGGACGCGTGGACGGAAAGGCATTGGCCGAGTCTGGCAAGCCGTTGGGGCCGGCTCAAGCATCCGGATGAAATGGGTGGATCCCTGGCGTTACCGGCCCGCCGGGGTCCGCCGCCCGACGACGACGGCGCGCCAATCGGGCGGATCCGGTCGTCGGCCGACGGCCCCGCGATGTCCCGGCGGGCGCCAGCCGCCGCCGCCGCATCCCAAAAAAGCCCGTGCGTTGCCGGCATTTGTCCGCTACAACACCCGGCCCGCATCCGCGGGCTCTATGTCTACAAACACGGAATCGTTGCCCACTGTCGTCGTTCAACCCGGGGAAGCCGACCGCATCCTCGCCGGCCATCCCTGGATCTACAAAGGCTCCATCCAACGCACCACCCGCCCGCCTTCGGACGGCGACGTCGTGCAGGTGAAGGACCATCGCGCGCGGTTCCTCGGCATCGGCCTCTTCAACTCCCGCTCCAAGATCAACGTCCGCGTCCTCAGCTGGGATCGCGTCGAGATCGACCGCGGGTTCTTCCTGAACCGCATCGGTGCGGCGCTGGCGCTGCGCAAGCGGCTCATGCCGGGCGCCACCTCGTTCCGCCTCGTCAATGCGGAGAGCGACCTCCTGTCCGGCCTGATCGTCGACAAGTACGAGGACGTGCTCGTCGTCCAGACGCCCTCGCTGGCCATGGACCAGCGGAAGAAGCTGATCGTGTCGGTGCTCGAGGAACTCCTGAAGCCCCGCGCGATCATCGAGCGGAACGACATGGCCTCGCGGAAGTTCGAGGGCCTGGAAGAGAGCCACGGGACCCTGGCGGGGACCCCGCCGGAGCGGTTGCACGCGGTGCTGAACGGCCTGCGATTCGACCTCCCCGCCACGGGCGGCCACAAGACCGGCCTGTACCTCGACCAACAGTCGAACTACGAGGCGGTCGCGCGCTGGGCCAAGGATGGCGCGGTGCTGGATTGCTTCAGCTTCCTCGGTGGGTTCTCGCTGCACGCGGCCCGCGCCGGCGCGAAGTCGGTGGTCGGGCTCGACCAGAGCGCGGATGCCTGCACGGCGGCCGGCGCGAATGCGGCCGCCAACGGCCTCGGCGACCGCACCCAGTTCGTCAACGCGAACGTGTTCGACTGGCTCAAGGCGGAGACGTTCGTTCCCCCCAGCGAGAAGTTGGTGCCCAAGTTCGACCTCGTGGTGCTGGACCCGCCGTCGTTCACCCGCAACCGGGACTCCGTTCCCGACGCGTTGCGCGGCTACAAGGAAATCCACCTGCGCGCCCTGCGCCTGCTCAAACCCACGGGCGTGCTCGCGACCTTCTGCTGCTCGCACCACGTCGACGCCCGGTTGTTCGAGGACGTGATCCTCTCGGCCGCGTTCGACGCCCGCCGGATGCTGCGCCGGGTCGCGACGTACTCGCAGTCGCCCGACCACCCGGTGTTGCCGGGCGTTCCGGAGACGGAATACCTGAAGGGCTTCGCGTACGAGATGGTGCGCTAGGCCAAGGGGGGAAGGGCAACGGGGCAAGGTTCGCCTCCCGCCGCTTCCCCCTCACCCGGTTGCCTTCTCCCCGCGGATGCGGGCGACGAGCCTTTCGAGGCGTCGCCCGTATTCCACGTAGTTCCCGCGCAACGCGTCGTCCTGGGCGGCCGCCGTGGCGTCGTGGAAAACCGCCACCATGTGCGGTTCGATCGAGATCCCGCCGTCGTAGCCCCGCGCGAAGGCGTCGCGGAGGATCCGTTCCACCGCGGCGTCGCCGTCGCCGGGAAAAGTGTAGTCCGCGTCGTTCCTGGCGGCGTTCCACCGCGCGTCCTTGACGTGGATGTGCGTGGAGACATCGCGGACGTGGGTCCAGAACTCCCACGGATCCTGCCGCGGACGGGGTTCGGGTTTGGTCCGGTCCGTGTTGAAGACGGGGTTGGCGGTGTCGAAAACCCATTCGAGACCGGGGACGTTCTCGAGGAGGCGGAGGGCGTGCTGCCAGCTCATGCCGCCGTAGTTCATGCAGTTCTCGTGGACCGGTTGGATGCCGGCGTCGCGGAAACGTCGCACCACCTCGCGCAGGCGCCGGAAGCGTTCCTCCTCCATCTGGTCGTCTTCCGTCCGCACCTTGTAGCTCATGATGCGGACGAACCGCGTGCCCAACCGCTGCATCCGGGGAATGGCCCGGGAGACTTCCGACAGCGTGATGTCGAATGGGTCCTCGATGCGTTTGGCCCAGTTGCCGATGGTCGAGGCGAAGCAATGGACGCGGATCCCGGCGGCTTCCAGCGCCGACACGGCGGATTCGAAAGCCGGTTCGGGGACGTCGTGGAGGTTGCCCTTGGCGAATCCCGGCACCTCGACGTTGCGCATCTCGAGGTGTTTCCAGCCCAGTTCGAGCGTCGCCCGGATCTGGGAAGAGAGTTGGTTTCCCGCCTCGTCGCTGATGCCGCAAAGGATCATGGGCCGACGATGGAAGGCCGCTGCCGGAAAATCGAGGGGGGAAACGGGGCGGATCGCAGGCTTGCGCTTGGGGCGAAGAGTCCGATTCTCGGGACGTGACTCGTGGCGCTGCACCGCGACGCCGGCCCATTGCGGGCCGGGCCGGTTTCACGTTGCTGGAACTCCTCGCGGTCCTCGTGATCATCGGGATTCTCGTGGCGCTGCTGCTGCCCGCCCTGGTCCGGGCCCGCGAATCGGCGCGGGCGGCGGTGTGCCGGAGCAACATGCACCAACTCGCGGTCGCGACCCTTGCCTATGCCGACGACAATGCGGCTACGCTTCCCTGGTGCGGCGGATCGGACCGGAACCTGCCCGCGGACTGGGTGTTTGGCGGGCAACCGCTCGACGATCTCGCGCTTCCCTCGCGCTGGGACAGCCAAGGGTTCGGCCTGCACGCGGAGTCCGGGTCGTTGTTTCCCTACGTGATGGGGCGAAGCCGGGTGGCCTACGACGAGCGCATCAAGACGCTGTACGCCGTCTACCAGTGTCCGAGCAGCGGGACGCTCGGGCGCGCGGTGCGGGTGAATTTCTCGCTCAACGGATGGGTCGATGGCAATGCCCGCCCCGATATCGGGCCCCGCGGCGTGATGACATCCCAGATCAGCCGGGCCGCGGAAAAGGTGATGTTCGCCAACGAGGATCCGCGGGGCATGAGCAACGGCGCGTACCTGCCGGGGGATACCGTGGCGAACACGGGGCTCCTCCTCCACGAGGGACGGGCCAACCTCGGCTTCATGGATGCCCATGTCGAAAGCTTCCGGAACCGGGACGTGGCCCGCATCCAGAACCCACAACTCCGCGAGTTCTACTTCGACGCCTACAAGTGAAACCCTTCGCCGACTGCCGGCTCTACGCGTTCGTGGATACCGCGCAGCTTCGCGGGCAGGACCCCGCCGGGGTGGCGCGCCGCCTTTGCGACGGCGGGGCCGATCTCGTCCAACTCCGCGCCAAAGGCGATTCCCCCGAAACCATCCGTCGTCTCGCCGCGGATATCCTTCCGGTGACCGCCGCCGCCGGAGTGTGGTTCGTGCTCAACGACCACTGGGAGATCGGCCGGGAACTCGGCGTGCCGTGCGTGCACCTGGGGCAGGAGGATTTCTTCGACGCCGGCCGGACCCATGCCGGCCAACTGCGGGGGAACGACGCCCGGTTTCCCGCGCTGGGACTCAGCAGCCATGCGCCGGCACAGGCGGAACGCGCGGTGGCGGCGGGGGCCGATTACGTGGCGGTGGGGCCGGTCTTCCCGACCGGAACCAAGCCGGGCCGGCCGGCGGTCACGCTCGACTACGTGCGCTGGGCGGCGGCAAACCTCCGG
>Ga0114969_10003161_pt1 | contig 13323 bp, 7 predicted proteins | sample M_130807_MF_Meta_FD_87316 | JGI IMG/M metagenome (GOLD analysis project Ga0114969, IMG submission 87316) | Freshwater microbial communities from Lake Montjoie, Canada to study carbon cycling - M_130807_MF_MetaG | ecosystem: Environmental > Aquatic > Freshwater > Lake | place: Lake Montjoie...
AACGAAGTTGAAAGGATTTTTTATTAAAGAGTAAATCAAGCTTGCTTGAATTTACGAAGAAATAAAAAATCCCAACAGTACCGAGCATCGGGACTGTTGAAAAGGTTTGAATAAGTCTAAATTTTTAATTTTTTTGTTTTAAATTAGTACCTATGAAAAAGCATCTCCTATTATTATTTATTTACCTTTTGTCATTCCAACAGACACATAGCCAAGGTTCAGTTGAAAATTTACAAACAGACGTATTAGTGATTGGTGGAACAGCGAGTGGTATTAGTGCGGGAATTCAGTCCGCAAGGTTAGGCGTAAATACTTTAGTGATAGAAGAAACGCCTTGGCTCGGGGGCATGTTAACATCGGCAGGAGTGCCTGCATTTGATGGAAATAATGCCATGCCTGCTGGATTATTTGGCGAATTTCGCCATCATTTATATGATTATTATGGGGGAGCGAATGCAGTTTCAACGGGTTGGGTAAGTAATACTTTATTTGAACCACATATTGGAGATAGTATTTTTAAATCAATGGCGCGTAATGAAAAGTATTTAACAGTAAAATATCATTACCAATTTAAAAGTGTAATTAAAAATGGCAATACAATTATTGGTGCAGAATTCTATGAAATAAATACGGGTGCTCAATTAATCGTAAAAGCAAAAATGGTCATTGATGCCACTGAGTTAGGCGATGGATTGGCTTCAGCCAAAGTTCCTTTTGACCTTGGTATGGAATCCAATGATATTACCGGGGAACAGGTAAATTTAGCTGGCGCCAACGATATTATACAGGATATTACCTATGTGGGTATTTTAAAAGATTACGGGTCGCCGCAACCATTAATTGCTAGGCCGATAAATTATGATTCCACCGAATTTGATGGGAGTAATACCTCTTTTTATAAAGATACTAACCGCAAACGTCCTTCGGTAGATGCCAAAAAAATGTTAGAATACGGGAAACTTCCCAATAATAAATACATGTTAAATTGGCCCATTTATGGAAATGATATTTATTTGAATGTGGTGGAGAAAACGCCAAAGCAAAGGGATGAATTACTTGAACAGGCTAAGCAACAAACACTAAGGTTTGTTTATTTTATTCAAAAGGATTTAGGTTTTAATCACTTGGCATTAGCAGATGATGAATTTCCAACCAAGGATAAATTAGCACTATATCCTTATCATCGAGAATCTCGACGGATGCAAGGCATGGTGCGCATGTTGGTGCAACATATTTCTAAACCATTTGACACACCACAGCCTTTGTATACGACGGGCATTGCTGTGGGGGATTATCCTGTTGACCATCACCATAAAAAAAATAGGGCTGCTCCGCAGCATTTAGAGTTTTTCCCGGTGCCTTCCTTTAATATTCCATTGGGGGCTTTAATTCCAAAAGCCGTAAGTAATTTTATTGTAGCTGAAAAATCAATCAGTGTTTCAAATATTGTGAATGGTACTACAAGGCTTCAACCCTGTGTAATGCAAATAGGGCAAGCATCAGGTTTATTGGCTGCCTTGAGTATTAAAAACAAGGTAGCTCCTAAAAATATTTCCGTGCGTCAAGTACAACAAGCCTTATTGGATGCGAATGGATATATCATGCCTTATAAGGATGTGACCCAAAAGGATCGTTATTTTAAAGCCATACAGAAGATAGGGGCTACTGGTTTATTACGTGGGGTTGGTGTGCCAACTGGATGGGCAAATGCAACTTATTTTAATCCCAATGAGAAAGTGAAATTGAATGAATTTTCAATTGCTTGGAATAAAAAATTTGCATCTCATTCTTTGAAAAGAGTTAATGATTTAAATATAAGTGATGCTTTATTTGTTGCTGCTAAATTATCAAACAATTCCGTAGAAAAAATTAAGAGTAGTTTTGAGCTAAAATGGAAATCAATAGGGCTAGAAAATTATGATTTGCAAAGACCCATTTTACGCTACGAATTAGCGGCTATCTTAGACCAATACAATGTGTTCAATATTTTCGATGTTGATATTTACGGAAACTATACGAATTTGTAGTGTAATTATTTTTCAGACGCTAATTTTTGTGTATAGGTTTTATTGAATTGATAGCTAATGGTCAATTTAAAATTTCTAACATTAGTTATGCTATAGCTATCAATGATAAAATTGGGTCCTTCTGTGTATCCTTTATATTTGGTTAAGCCAAAAGGATCGGTAGCTGAAATATTTATATTCACCTTTTTGTTCATTAATTTTCGTTGGATACTAATTTGCATACTTATATTACTTCTTGATATTCCCTGTGGTGTTGCATAGCTATTGTATTTATTATTTGCTTCAATGGTGGTAAGGCTATTGGGCATAAAGCTGTAATTAAGACCTGTATAATAGGAGCCGCCATCCATATATTTGTACATTATTTTATCAATCGGACTGTATTTGTTATAATGAATACCGGAGCTCAAATTAACTTTAAACTTTCTAGTGATGGTAATGCCTGACCAAAAATTAAGATGATATTCCTCTTGGTCAGAAATATTTTGGTAAGTAGTTTGTGTTTTACCATTAGCCACTAGCGTACGAACTGTTGTAAATACTTCTTTAACTTTATTGAATCCAACACTGCTATTGATATTTAATTTATTGGTATTATAACCCAAATTATACTCAAAATTTTGCGTTAATGTTGGTTTGATTAAGGGATTCCCAAAACGAATATTGTATGCATCAGTGAAGTCGATATTCGGATTAAGTTCTAAAATGGCAGGCCTTCTAATCGTTTCTCTAATGGTAATAGTGCTATTTAGTTTACTGCTAAATTCTTTCCTAAAAGAAATGTTTGGTAAAAATCGCCAATAGTCATTATTTGTATTTGGGGTAGTACCTTTAAGAAATTGGAAGCTGGTTAAAGTATATTCTGCTTGTTCTCCAAATGATATTCTCCATCCTTTATTTAAAATAAAAGTAATACCAATACGGCTTGTTGCTATACCTTGATTAAAAATAAAATTGCTACTCAATAATTCATTATTATTAATGGTATTTGTTGCTTTATTCAAATAGGAGGCGTTTAAAATAGTATGCTCATCGTTGTTAGTGAAATTAACGCCTGCATTTAGTATTGTTTTTTCATTTTTAACCAATGGTTTACTGTAATTTGTTCTTATATAATAGGAGGTAGTATAATTATCAATAAATTGGTTTTGTGTAGAATCCTGTCCACTAGGTGTAAAATCATTTAAAAGAAATTGCTGATAAAACATTTTATCATTCACTCCTTTTCCAAAATTCAACCCAGTATGAATATTTAATTTTTCACTTTTTTGTTTTGCTCCTTTCCAGTTATAGGTGCCAGAAAATCCATGATTATAGGTATTTCCATCATAATTGACTGTTCTTTTATTCGCCTTCCATACCTGTAAGTTGGAATTCACATTGGTATAGTCCGCATTGGTCACATTGTCAATATTACTTATGATACCCTGGTAGACAAGCTCTATATTTTTTTGTTTATTAATATCTATATTGGACTCCAGTCGGACAGTCGGGCTGGAAGTTTTATTAACATAGTTGCTTTTGGTATAGAAGAAATTGGTTGAATCTGAATAAATATTTTGTCGTGTGGATCTTGAATTGCCAATGACGTTATACTTGGTAATATTAAAATGCCCATTGAATGTTATTTTTTTTGATTTATAACTAAGATAAGTGCCTCCTGTTCTTTGTCCATTGGTGCCTGCACTTAACCAAAGCTTTTGGTAGTAGCCTACGCGTCCTTTTTTTGTCACAATATTTATAACACTTCCGTCATAAGTTGCATATTCAGGAGGGGGCGTTTGCATTAATTCTACTTTTTCCACCATATTGGCGGGTAAGCTTTCGAGTAATTCTGAAAGTTGTTGTGCATTTAAGTTGGAAGGTTTTTCATCAATTAAAATAAGCGGTGCCTTACCTTTTACAGTAATGCTACCATCTGGATTAGCATTTACTAATGGCATATTTTTTAGCATTTCAGCGGTACTTGCTCCATTGCTTAATGGACTTTCACCAACATTGTATGTTAAAATGCCATCTTTCTCTTCAATTAATTTTTTTTCTGAATAAACAATTACCTCGCGTAACATTGTTGAAGAATCCTTTAATTGAATTTCACTAAAATATATCTCATCTTTTTCTGCTCTTAGCAAAATACTGTCAATGGAGAAAATTGCAAAACCAATGGCTTTAATTTCAATCTGGTAATAATCAAAGGGAATTTTTTCAAATAGAAATTCACCGTTTTTATCTGAAGTAATTATTTTATTATTTATCGTTTTTGATTTAGTATTCAAGATTACTGTTGCCCCTAAAACAGGTTTCCCATTTTTTGCATCTTGAATGGTTCCAGAAATCCCCCCTAATAGCGTTGGTTTAATCACATTTTGGCTAATAGCACAGGTAATTGATGACAGGAGCAGTAGGAACGTAAAAGTGTTTTTCATGTAGCGTACCAAAACTAAACAATTATGACAAAAAAAAGGCTTCATTTTGATGAAGCCTTAAGATATTTTATAAGTGGTACCTTATTTCAAAGATGCGAGGTCAATGACAAAGCGATATTTGACATCTCCTTTAAGCATTCGATCATAAGCCTCGTTGATTTTTTGCATTGGAATTACTTCTATCTCAGAAACAATATTATGTTCCGCACAATAGTCCAACATCTCCTGAGTTTCTTTCATTCCACCAATACATGAACCAATCACACTGCGTCTATTAGTAACCAATGAAAAGGGTTGCACCTTAGGTGACTCTATAGGTAGCCCTACTACCATTAATTTTCCATCAATACCTAATAAATTTAGATAGGTAGTATAGTCATGATTTGCTGAAATAGCATCAAGTATAACATCAAAATAACTGTTATACTTGCTCATAGCTTCTTTATTAGTGCTTACTAAAAAATGTGTAGCGCCTAGTTTTTTAGCATCTGCTTCCTTTGAAGGGGATGTGCTTATTACGGTAACCTCAGCGCCAAATGACACTGCAAATTTTACACCCATATGCCCTAGGCCACCTAAACCTACCACGGCAACTCTCATTCCTTTTTTTACACCAGCATAAACCAATGGGGAATAGGTAGTAATTCCTGCACATAATAAAGGAGCCACTGCAGCAAGAGGTAAGGAGGCAGCTATTTTAAAAGTGTAATATTCGTCCACCACAATTTTTGTAGAATAGCCACCCATGGTAATATTGTTGCTGTTTCTTTCCTTATTATTATAGGTGCCAACAAATCCTTCTTCGCAATATTGTTCTAAATTTTGCGCGCATGTTTTACAAGTTTTACAACTATCTACCATCACGCCTACGCCAGCTAAATCGCCTACTTTAAACTTAGTTACATTAGCGCCTACGGATAATACTTTACCCACAATTTCATGTCCGGGTACCATCGGGTATTGTGATCCACCCCATTCGTTTTTCACTTGGTGTAAATCACTATGGCAAACACCACAAAATAAAATGTCAATTTGAACATCATCAGGGCCTACCGCCCTTCTTTCAAAATTGTATGCTTCTAATGGTGTATTAGAAGACATAGCTGCGTAGGAATTTACTGGAATCATTTCTTTTATTTAATGTTTATTAAAATTTGCTAGATATGCTTATGCCAAAAGTAGTAGGATCACCCAAATGAACTGCTCCAAAATCGTAGGCATAGGAGATATATTTTTGGTTCAATATATTCTTTGACCATAAAACAACACTTACTTTGTTTTTATTGACTCCCATACTGAAATTATTAATGCAATAAGGGCTTTGTTTTATTTCGTTACTACTATCAAAATAAGTATTTCCAATAAATCTAGTTTCGCTTCTTATAAACCCACTCACTTTTGCATTGATAGTTTTGCTGTATTGTATTGCGATCGCGTTGGAATTATCTGGCGAAAATACTGGGCGCTTACCATTTGCTTCAATTAAAGCATTGGTGATACCCCCATTATATTGGATGATGACACCTTTAGCTGGTGTATACATAATTTCCGCTTCAACACCCTTGCTATTTAATACACCCGTATTTTTTATAATAGTAATTGCATCAGGTAGCACTAAAGTAGGTACTTGTGCATCTTTCACATGAATATAAAATAGGGTGATGTTCAATTTTAAAGAATTATTTAAAAATGTATTTTTAATACCCGCCTCATAATTGTTACTATATTCAGGAAGGTAGCCGATCAATGGTGGTTGAGAAGGATCGGAGCCTAGTGGGCTCAGACCACCAGTACGATATCCTTTACTATACATAACATAAGCTAAAGAAGCAGTATTTAAATTATAATCCAATGAAATTTTAGGCGACCATGCATTAAAATTTATACTTGCACTGGTGTCAGATACAATTTGAAAAAATTTAGGGTAGGGGTCGTGCTGATAAAAGCCTGCGACTGTTTGATCTTGTTGCTCGTAATCATTTCTTAATCCAAAGGTTATATTTAGTTTACTATTTAACGCATAGGTTGCTTGTCCAAAAAATGCAATTCCCTTTTTTGTTGTACTCGTACTGTTCATTAATGTAAACAAAGAATCGCCAATCATCATTAAATTAGCATCCTTGCCAAATCGCGTTCCTTGTTTCACCGGAGATTCTTGATAAAATAGATAGGTACCTGCTGTCCAGTTCAAACGATTGGTGGCAGTTGGGGCGGAACTCCATTTGAATTCTTGCGTATACGCCTTGATATTATTCCAGCTTTTCCCATAATTATTTATAACAGTAATTGCGTCGATTGGTGAAAAATCCCCGTCAATAGGTAAATCATAATACCTGTAATTTCTTTGGTATGCAGTGATACTACTGAAGTTAACCTTGCTACCTGTATGTTGTATCGCTAAGGAGGTATTCAGTGTATTATCCAACATGGTTGTAATGCCATTTTGATTTAACTTGTATGGGTTGTTAATTGCATTTTCAGCGCCAAATACAAGTGGGAATGCACCTTTGTTCGCGCCACTATAATGTTTTACATTTAAAGTAACCTGCCAATTTGGACTAGCAATATATTTTACAAAATAATTTCCTGCAAAAGCATATTGCTTGTCATAGGTGCTTTTACTAAATTTATTCGTGTAAAAACCATCTCGTTCATTATATAATAAAGAAGCACCAAAAAATAATTTATCTTTTATTATTGGTGTTTTCATATTTGCATTATATCTGCGAATACCATAATTCCCCACATTCACTTCGCCGCTCCCAGTAACTTTATTGCTAGGTTGCTTGGTAATAATATTGATAACGCCACCCATTGCGTTTCGGCCATACAAACTTCCTTGAGGCCCGCGTAAAACTTCAATACGTTCAATATCGTTTAAAGCTGGTATGTAAGTATCTAAATTAAATTGGTTCACACCATCTATATAAGTGGTTACTGCTGGGTCATAGGAAGTTGTAGCGATACCTCTTATAGATACCACATCACGATTGTCGCCTGGGTCTGCACTATATAAATTGGGTACAAATCCACTGATATCTTTGTTGTTCCAAAATCTAAATTTTTCTAATTGCGTACTATTAAATGCAGTGATACTGATGGGTACTTTTTGTAATAGTTCTTCTTTTTTTTGTGCAGTAATTATGACATCTTCTAATTGAACTAATGCATCAGCTAATTTAATAGTTTGTATTTCGTTCAAGTTTGTTTTAGCAGTAATCGTAATTGAATTTATACTTGTCGCAAAACCTAAAGAAGTAATGGCTAATTCATATTTTCCTTCCCGAACATTATTGAATGTAATATGTCCACTACTATCACTTATATCTTTAAATGTGGTGTTTAATAAACTAGCTGTTGCACCAATAACTGGTTTTCCGGAAAGCGAAGTGATTTTTGCTTTAAAATTGCTTTGACTATTTGCAAAAAAGAAAGCAAATGAAAATAATAAGGTAAGAAAATAATTTTTTTGGAATGTCGCTTGGGGGCGTTTTGTTTCAAACATGAAAAATGAATTTAGGGAGTAAAGATAGTTTCTTATGATAAATATTGTGGTGCATTTGCCAATTAATTGTGTTTTTTATATTTACAGCTTATTGTTTGTTTAAAATGCTTCAAATATCTTATAAATGTATTATACAATAACCAATAAGGCAAGCGGGTCAATACTAATTTCAAGCGTCGCATTATCTGTCAAAAGCGTTTCCCCATCGAGGTGTAAGGGTTCATTTCCCTTGTACTGAATGGTGATCGATTTTATAGATTGTATATTGACTTTATTTGATCGGTGAATTTTTTTACTAAAAAGTTGCATTACCAATATGCCTGCATTCACAAGATGAATGGGTTTAATTTTTACCATCTCTAAATAAGCGTCTTGTAAATCTGAAAAGGGAGATATATATGCATTGTTCCCAAATTGACTGGCATTTGCAAATGTGAGCGAATAAACTTTCTCCATTGGGCCCTGATTGATACTAATTTCAATTGGTTTATACATTGTTAAAGCCGATAAAGTGGCTTTGATATAATTGATAAAACCGCGTTGATTACTTTGTGCAAAAAGCTGCGCCACTTTCGCGTCAAATCCAATTCCCGCAGTACAAAAAAACATTTTATTATTTAGTAAGCCAACATCAATTCCAATTTCATGACCATGCATGGCTTTGTCAAGTGCGGCTTCAAATTGTAGTGGAATATTTAAGTGCCTGGCTAAACCGTTCCCTGAGCCAATAGGTATAATTCCAATGGGAATGGTTGTTTCAGTTAAAACAGAGGCTACTTCATTTACAGTGCCATCACCACCTATTGCTATAATCCTGCTTGCGTTTTCTTCAATCGCTTTTTTTGTAAAATAGCTCGCCTCCAAAGGCTTGGTTGTTTCCCATACTTTGCTATTTGGAACTGCGTATAATTTTTTTAAAATATTCGCCTTACGCGCTGTGTTATTATTGCCTGCGTTGGGGTTATATATAAAGTGTAACATGGACTGTAAAATTATTTAATATAACGTATAGTATCCTCATTTATTTTGGAAATTAAGCTGTTTTTAGTCATAAATGATCTAAGTCATTTATGTAAAAAATACTAACTTAGGGCATTGAAAAAAGCAATCACTATAATTTGTTTGGTATCATTGATAATTTCCATCTGTGGCCTTCCTTTATACCATGTTTATGAAAAGCAAATGTATAAAGTAGCTCGGATTAAATATATCAATACACACCCAATGGCCCAGATGGATGGGTTAATTAAATTGAATGTTTTTTCGATTGATCATTTGCCCAACGGCTATGATTGGGAAGACAAAGGCACTGAGTTTATATACAATGGAATGTTGTATGATGTAATACATATAGTTAAGTCTGAAACAGGATTGACTATAACGGCATTAGCTGATGCGCCTGAAATTTCATTAGATCAAAAACATATTCAATTAGCGCAACAACAAAAAGAAAGTTCTAGCAAATCACAGCAAATTTTCAAGTGGTTTTTTACACCCTATATTCAAATTCAAAAGGAAAACATTTTTATACCTATTTATAAAACGAGTCCTAATTTCCCGATGATGCATCCCGATCTTGTTTTTACCTCCATTGAAAAGCCTTACCTGCCTCCGGAAATGAATTAATAAAAATTAGCAATTGCTATTTAATTATTTTTTCATTTTAATTTTAAAACATGTTTTTAATAAACAGAAAAATGCTGTTGCTGTTATGTTTAACAGTCACAAGTGTTTATGTTTTCGGACAAACCGATTCTACTAAAAAGGTATTACCTGATGTGGTGGTTTTTGCCAATAAGTTTCCTACACTTTCGAAAAATATTGTACAAAAAGTTGATTTTATTAGCGATAAAAATGCAATTAATCAGCAATCTAATACGGGAGATATTTTATCACAATCAGGACAAGTGTTTGTTCAAAAAAGTCAATCAGGTGGTGGAAGTCCTGTGATACGTGGCTTTGAGGCCAGTCGGGTATTATTAATGGTGGATGGGGTGCGATTAAATAATGCCATTTTCAGAGGAGGGCATTTGCAAAATATCATTACTATCGACAACATGATATTAGATAGGGTAGAACTAATTTATGGACCTTCCTCCACTTTGTATGGTAGTGATGCCTTAGGTGGCGTAGTTAATATGTTTACAAAAAAACCCAAATTTTCGGATACTCCCAATTGGAAAGTAAATACTAATTTAATTCAGCGGTATGCTTCAGGACAAAATGAAAATAGAACACATTTGGATATTAATATTGCCAATAACAAATGGGCATATTTAACTTCTTTTACTTATGGAAGATTCGGGGATATGCGTCAGGGAGCCAATCGATCAATCACGTATCCTGATTTTGGAAAACGCACATTTTATGTGGTCCGAGAAGCGGGTGTTGATATGGTAAAAGTGAATGAGGATGTGAATATCCAAAAGTTAAGTGGATATCAACAAACTGATTTATTGCAAAAAGTATTATACAAGCCAAATGAAAATTTAGAACACTTACTGAATATTCAAATTTCAAATTCGTCCAATATAAATAGATACGACCGGCTTACAGAAACAAGCAAAGGATTACCTGTTTATTCAGAATGGTATTATGGACCCCAAATTCGAAATTTAATTTCCTATAAATTTACTGCAACTAAGTTATCTGGTTATTTCAGTGACATAATAGTTACCAGTAGTTTTCAGGACATTGAAGAAAGTAGAATTTTACGTAAATATAATACCCGCTCAAAAGATTTTCGTTTTGAACGTGTTACTGTATTAGGGGTGAATACTGATTTACTGCACAGGCAAGCCAATGGTGAAATTCACTTAGGTGTTGAATCCTATACCAATTTTGTAAAATCAACAGCTCAGCGTGTTAATATTGAAACAAATACTTTGACCAAAATAACTACTAGATATAGCGATGGCCCTACCTCCATGAGTTATAATGCATTGTATTTACAACAAATTAAATCATTAGCTAAAAACTGGATACTGAATGATGGTATTCGACTCAACTTGGTTCAATTAGATGCAAGCTTTGTTGATACTGGCTTAATGCACTTTCCATTTACTAAAGCAATACAAAACAATATTGCAGTGACTGGAAATTTGGGCATTGCTTATAATGGGGAAAATGGGTATCGTGCTACAGCTGGTTTAAGTAGCGGATTTAGAGCCCCCAATGTAGATGATTTAACCAAAGTGTTTGATACGAGGACAGGCTATGTGGTTGTGCCTAATAAGGATTTAAAACCAGAGTATACCTACAACGCTGAAATTAATATATCACATACTGGAAATATTACAAGTTGGGGTGCGAGTGTTTTTTATACTTGGTTTAATAATGCCATTGTTGTGAGTAAATATAATTGGAATGGCCAAGATAATATTATGTATCAAAATGTTTTAAGTGCAGTATACGCCCCGCAAAACCAGGCAAGTGCTAAATTGTATGGATTTAATTTAAATGGTAAAATAAAATTATTTTATAATACCCTATTGCAAGGTACTTATACTTATACTAAGGGAACCTATAACAATGGGACTACTTCAATGCCATTGGATCATATTCCACCTGCATATGGACGGGTTGGTTTAAAAAAGGGGGATGATAAATTTAATGTAGAAGGATTTGTATTATTTAATGGCTGGAAGCGTATACGTGATTACAATTTAAATGGGGAGGATAATGAAATATATGCCACACCAGATGGGATGCCTAGTTGGATGACAGTCAATTTTTCAAGCTATTATACCCCCAACAAAAAATTAAGTTTTGGATTACAGATTGAAAATATTGCGGATAAAAATTATAGGTATTTTGCGAGTGGAATTTCTGCAGTGGGCCGAAATTTCATAGTAAGTTGCAGGTTATCATTTTAGACTGATTCCCAATTTTATACAAAGGGGGGCCGGAATCCGGCCCCCCTTTGTATTTGTAGGACCAATTGATTGTTTTTCCTGTTTATTTAGTTAAATTTAAAAATAATTGAAACTATGGTATATTAATTATGAAAAATAAATTCGGAATTCGTTAATTGTATTAACATTTCACAAATAAAATATTTCTATGAAACAAGGACTTTTTTTCACAATATTTTTAATGGGCTTGCTTAATTTTAGCAATATTTATGCGCAAACAACTAAGCGTCCTAATATCTTAGTCATTTTTTCAGATGATCATACGAATCAATCTATTAGTGCCTATGGAAGTAAGTTGATGCAAACGCCGAACATAGATAAAATAGCAAAAGAAGGCGCTATTTTCAAACATACTTTTGTAACCAATTCTATATGTGCGCCCAGTAGGGCGGTGTTGCTTACTGGTAAATATGGACATATGAATGGATTGGTCGATAATAGTCCTAAACGAAATTTTGATGGCAGTCAGATGCAAGTTCAAAAACTATTGGGCCAAGCCAATTACCAAACTGCTTGGATTGGTAAATGGCATTTACAAACCTTGCCTGTAGGTTTTGATTATTGGAAGGTTTTGCCTGATCAAGGAAATTACTTTCAACCCGATTTTGTGGAAATGTCCAAGGATACCGTTAGATACAGTGGGTATGTCACCAACTTAATCAGTGATTTTTCATTGGGCTGGTTGGATAAGCGCGATACAAGCAAGCCTTTCTTTTTAGTGGTGGGTGAAAAAGCAACGCATCGTAATTGGATGCCTGCAGTAGAAGATTTAGGTGCATATGATGCACAACAATTTGCCATGCCTGATAACTTTTTTGATACCTACGAAGGTCGAACAGCAGCGCTTGAACAAGATATGACGGTCAATAAAACGATGACCATTGGGGATGATTTAAAGATGAATATTAATTATGATAAACCGGGGATGTTTGGGCGTTTAACACCCGCTGAAAAAGTAGCCTACAAAACTTATTATGGAAAAATTGCATTAGAATATGAAAAAGTTAAATCGGATTCAATTGCATTAATCAAATGGAAATACCAACGCTATTTAAAAGATTATTTAGCTACGGCCAAATCCTTGGATCGTAATATTGGTCGCATATTAGCCTATTTAGAGCAATCAGGCTTGGCTGAAAATACAGTGGTGATGTATGCATCGGATCAAGGTTTTTATATGGGGGAACATGGCTGGTTTGACAAGCGGTTTATGTATGAGGAAAGTTTAAAAACACCTTTAGTGTTAAAATATCCCAAACATATAAAACCCGGAACGGTAGTCAATGATATTGTGGTGAATATTGATTTTGCACCTACCTTTTTGGATATCGCTGGAGTTAAAGCGCCTGTTGAAATGCAAGGAAAAAGTTTTTTACCAATAGTGACAAAATCGGGTAAGGTTGAAAATTGGCGAACTGGTATGTTTTACCATTATTATGAGTATCCACAGC
>Ga0114969_10003164_pt1 | contig 13316 bp, 14 predicted proteins | sample M_130807_MF_Meta_FD_87316 | JGI IMG/M metagenome (GOLD analysis project Ga0114969, IMG submission 87316) | Freshwater microbial communities from Lake Montjoie, Canada to study carbon cycling - M_130807_MF_MetaG | ecosystem: Environmental > Aquatic > Freshwater > Lake | place: Lake Montjoie...
CAAGTTCGGACGACAGGCACGCAGGGATCCAGTACTCGCGGATCAGATTGCCCATCGGGGTGCCGGGTCCGACCTGGACCATGAAATCGCTTTCCTGAGCGGTCGTCATGCGTAACTCCAATTCATCGTGCACCGGGATCGTGAAACGGCGACATGCGCCGCGAGAGCGCCCCACGCGTGGCTTGCGGTCGATGTTAGCATTGCCCCGCACCTGCAATCACCGGACGCCCCCATGTATCGACGCCCATTTCACTCCTGCGCGCAGGCATTGCTTGCCGGCCTGATCGGATGCCTCGCGGCCACGCAGGCAGCAGCGCAGTTCCCGAACAAACCCATCCGCTTTGTCGTTCCTTATTCGCCCGGCGGCGCGCTGGATGCGTCTCTGCGCATGGCGGGCGAGCACATGAGCGCCTCGCTCGGCCAGCCGGTGCTGCTCGAGCACAAGCCCGGCGGGGCGACCACCATTGCGGCGGCTGCAGTCGCGCAGGCGCCGGCCGACGGGTATTCGATTTTCGTGAACGCCATCAGTTTTGTGACCAACACGCTGCTGATGCCCAAGCTGGCCTACGACCCGGCGAAGGATTTCGTGCCGGTCACGCTCGCCACGTCGAACCCTCATGTGCTCGTCGCCTTTCCGGGCGTGGGCGCAAAAACGTTGCCGGAATTCCTCGCGACAGCGCGCGCAAAGGGCAAGGCCATGTCGTTTGCCTCGGTGGGTAGCGGCAGCTCCTCGCACCTGGCGTTCGAGTTGTTCAAGAAGGCTTATTCATTCGACATGCTGCATGTCCCGTACAAGGGTGCGCCCCAGGCGGCACTCGACGTGGTGTCAGGGCAGGTGCACGCGATGCTGATCGACCTGCCGGTCGTCAGCGGCCAGGTCAAGGGCGGCAAGCTCGCGGGACTTGCGATCGCCGCGGATAGGCGCAGCGGTGCGTTGCCGGACGTCGCAACGTTCGCCGAGTCCGGTGGCCCGGCGTTCCTGTCGCGCTCGTGGTTCGGGATGCTCGTGCGGTCTGGCACGCCGCCGGAAATCGTCCAGCTGCTCCACCAGGAGATTGCCAAGGCCTATTCGCGCCCGGACGTGAAGGACAAGCTGGCGGGCCTCGGGACCGACGTGATCGTCTCGACGCCGGCGGAGTTCGGCGCATTCATGCGCAGCGAGTCAGACCGGTTCGCCGAGGCAATCCGGATCTCGGGCACCAAGCTGGAGTAAGCCGACCTCTGGAGGCTCAGCGTCGCGGCGCGCACGGCTTCCATCGTCTACCTGAGCGGCACTGGTGCCGCTCACCACCTCCTTTCGATCACGCGCAGCGAACAACCCGAGGTGCTCGCGGTCACGTTCAGCAGAGCCTCCCGCAAGGACGTCGACGCCCTCGCCGGACCGCCGGCGGTCAGGGCCCGCCCGCGCGGGTTCTCAGCGCGTACAACTGGTTGGCGAACACCGCGCCGACCACGATCGCGCCGCCCGCGAGCGAGGCGTCAGCCGGCCGCTCGCCCAGCACCAGCCACACCCAGACCGGTGCGAGCACCATCTCCAGCAGCCCGACCATGCCCAGCTCGCCCGCGGACAGGCGGTTGATCGCCAGAGACATCAGCACCATCCCCATGCCGGTCTGTGCCACGCCCATCGCGAGGATCACCGGGAGGTCGTGCGCGGGCCACGCGACCGGCCAGGCGAACGGCAGGACGGCGAGCGCCGCGAACAGCGCGGCGAGCATGGAGGTGGCGGTCGGATCCATCCTGGCCGGCGCGCGGCGCAGCAGGATGTAGCTCACCGTAAAGCTTGCCGGAATGCAAAGCGCCAGCAGGTTGCCGGTGACCACCCCGCCGCTGCCGATCCCGTCGGCGAACATCAACGCGACCCCGCCGAGCGCCGCGGCGATCGCCAGCCAGGTCGCGGCACGCGGCTTTTCGCCCAGGAACGCCCACGCCGCAACCGTCAGCATCAACGGGCCGGTGCTCATCAGCGCGGCCGCATTGGCGACGCTGGTGCGCGTCACCGCGAAGATGAACAGGCAGAACGTCGCCCCGAGGAACAGCGCGGAGACCGCGCCGGAAGCGCCGCCTTCGCTCACCTTGCGGGCGAGCCCGCCGCCGTGCCGGAACGCCAGCACCGCGGCGAGGAAAACGAACATGACGACGCAGCGCCAGACCACCAGCGCCGCGGGGGGCGTCGATTCGACGAGCCTGACCAGCAGGCCCCCGGTCGAGAAGCAGACCGCGGCGCCCAGCATGAAGAGCATGCCCTTGAAACGTTCGTGTTGAATGATTGCCTCTATTTTTTCGAATGCGCGCAAAGCGAAGTGGGCAGGTCACAAGACGGGTGAAGGCTACGCTTGCGCCGGCAACGTGATGGTGGGCCCGCAGGTCGTGGATGCGATCGCGGTTTCGTTCGAGGCCAGCGAAAAGGAGTCCCTGGGCGTGACGCGCCGGAGGCGGAACTGCGCCGCCTGTGGGACCGGTTCGCACCCATGGTGCCGTACTGCATCCAGCGTGCCGGGGTGGAAGGCGCGGAATCTCAAGGGTAGCCGGCCCGCTTTCCTCAATCCATCTTCAGCCCCCGCTCCCGCACCAGCCTCGCCCACTTGGCGTAGTCGCGCTTGAGGGCGTCGCCCAGCACCTCGGGCGCGCCCGAGAGCGGGTCGGTGCCCTGGGAGAGGAGTTTTTCCTTCACGTCTGCCAGCCCGATGACTTTGGCGATCTCCGCGTTCACGCGCGTGACCACCTCGCCCGGCAGTCGGGCCGGGCCGAACAGGCCGAACCAGGTCACCGCCTCGTAACCCGGCACGCCGGCTTCGGCCACGGTGGGCACCTCGGGGACGGCGGCGTTCCTCTGCGCGCTGGTGACCGCCAGCAGGCGGATGCGCCCGGCCTTGGCCGGCTGCAGCGTGTTGGAAAGCGTGTCGAAGTACACCGAGACCTGGCCTGCGATGAGGTCGGTCATCGCAGGCGCGCCGCCCTTGTAGGGGACGTGAACCATGAAGGTCCCGGTCATCGACTTGAACAGTTCCCCCGCCAGGTGCGAGGCGGTGCCTGTGCCGAAGGAGGCCATGTCGAGCTTGCCCGGCGACTTGCGCGCGAGAGAAACCAGCTCGCTTACGCTTTTCGCAGGCACCGAGGGATGGATCACCAGGCCCAGCGGTGCCGTGCCGACGATGCCCACCGCAGTGAAATCGGCGACTGGGTCGAAAGGGACCTTGGAGACGGCCGGGTTGATCGCCTGCGTGCTGGCTGTCGCCATCAAAAGGGTGTAGCCGTCGGCTGGCGCCCTGGCCACGAACTCCGTGGCGATCGCCCCCGAAGCCCCGGCACGGTTGTCGATGACGACCGCCTGCCCCAGGCCCTCGGCCAGCTTGGCGCCGACGATGCGCGCAAGCACGTCCGTCGCCCCGCCCGCGGGAAAGGGCACCACCAGTCGCAGGGGCTTGGAAGGGTAGGGCTGCGCGAAGGCGAGGAACGGGAGTGCGGCGAACGCGGCAATGGCAAGCAAGCGGGTGGGGCGCAAATTCACGGTGCCGCCAGGTCTGCCGCCGTAGTAAAGCTGTCGGCGTAGAACTCCTCTTCCGGCAACTGGCACTTCTCCACGAAATCCTTCTTCGCCGAATCGACCATGATCGGCACGCCGCAGGCGTAGACCTGGTGGCCCGACAGGTCGGGGAGGTCTTCCATGACGGCGCTGTGGACGAAGCCGGTGCGGCCGGTCCAGCCGTCCTCGGGCTGTGCATCCGAGATTACGGGCACATAGTCGAAGAACGCGCCGTACTCCGCCGCCCACTTGTGCGCGAGCTCGTGCATGTAGAGGTCCTTCGGCCGCCGGCCGCCCCAGTAGAGCGTCATCGGCCGCACGATCTCCTTGTGGATCGCGTGCTCGATGATGGCCTTGATCGGCGCGAAGCCGGTGCCTGAGGCAACAAATACGATAGGTTTCTCGGAAGTTTCGCGCAGGAAGAAGGTCCCGAGCGGCGCCTCGAAGCGCAGGATGTCCTTCTCCTTCATCTTGCCGAAGACGTGGTCAGTGAACTGCCCGCCAGGGACATGGCGCACGTGGATCTCGACCAGTTCGGCGTCGTGCGGCGCGTTGCCCATCGAGAAGCTGCGGCGCGTGCCATCACGCAGCAGGAACTCGAGGTACTGGCCGGCGAGGAACTGCAGCTTTTCACTCGCCGGGAGCTTGAGCTGCAGCACGATCACGTCGTCGGTGAGCTTCTGCAGGCTGTGCACGCGGCAGGGCAGGGTCTTGATCTGGATGTCGCCGGCCTTGCCGACCACGCGCGCTTCGAGCGTGCAGTCGGACAGGGGCGTGGCCTGGCAGAACAGCGCCTTGCCTTGTTCGCGCTCGGCGGCCGGCAGCGCCTTTTCCTGGTACTTGCCGTAGTCGACCGTGCCGGAGACGATCGTCCCCTTGCAAGAGCCGCAGGCGCCGTTTTTGCAGCCGTAGGGAATCACCAGGCCGGCACGGACGGCGGCCGCCAGGACGGTTTCGTGGTCTTCGGCCGGGAAAGTCTGGCCGCCAGGGGAGAGGGTTATGGTGTGCATGGCCGTAAAATGGCGGGATGAAGCGCCTGTTGGTGATTGGTTATGGCGATATCGCCCATCGTACCGCCGCCCTGCTGCCAGAGGGGGTTGAGGTGCGCGCTGTTTCGCGCCGTCTCGGTGTCGACCTCGACCGTCCGGAGACGCTCGCGACGCTTGCCGGCTGGGCCGATGCGGTGCTGCACTGCGCTCCCCCGCCCACTGCGGGTGAGACCGATCCGCGGACGACGGCCCTGTTGGGATGCCTCGAAGCGGGGGCCATTCTACCAAGGCGCCTGGTGTACATCAGTACCAGCGGCGTCTACGGCGACTGCGGCGGTGAACGGGTCGACGAAACGCGGGCCGTGAATCCGCAAACGCCGCGCGCGGTGCGGCGAGTGGACGCCGAGCAGCAACTGCTGGCCTGGGGCGGCCGGCATGCCATTCCCGTAGTGGTGCTGCGCGCGCCCGGGATCTATTCGGCCGACCGCCTGCCGGTGGAAAGGCTCATGAAAGGCACGCCGGTGCTCGAAGAGCGGGACGACGTGTACACAAACCACATCCATGCCGACGACCTGGCCGCCATTGCGCTGGCGGCGCTGGGTGAAGGCGCCCCTGCCGGCGTCTACAACGCCTCTGACGACTCAGCGATGAAGATGGGCGAGTACTTCGACCTTGTCGCACTGAGGCTCGGATTGCCGAAGCCGCCGCGCATCGCGCGTTCCGAGGCGGCAAAGCACATCCCGGCGATGATGCTTTCGTTCATGGGCGAATCGCGGCGGCTGGTGAACCGCAGAATGAAGGACGGCCTCGGCGTGAAGCTGGCCTACCCGACCGTATACGAAGGGGTCCCGGTGACGAGGCGCGCAGCATGAGCGTGCTGCTGGTCTTCACCAGCCTCGCCCCGGTGCTGATCAAGACCAGCACAAAGCGGTATCCTGCGCTTGAAGCAGCGATCCGCGCGAATCATCCCTACGAACTTCCCGAAATCATCGCTGTCCCAGTCGAACGCGGCCTGCCCGAATATCTCGGCTGGGTCGCGCAGGAAACCCGTCCATGATCCTCGTCCGCCTGCTGGCCCTCCTCGTATCGCTGTGCGCCGGCTTTTCCCACGCCGCTGTCAATGAAGCCGACCTGCTCGAACCCGAGAAAGCCTTTCGCATGTCCACCCGCGCCGTCGACGACCGCACCGTCGAGGTGAAATTCGACATCGCGGACGGGTACTACCTGTACCGGGAGCGCTTCAAGTTCGAGGCCGAGCCCGGGATCGGCGGCGCGAGCGTGAAGTTCGGCACGCCGGATTTCCCCGCGGGCGTAAAGAAGAAAGACGAGTTCTTCGGCGAAGTCGAGACCTACCGCAAGCAACTTATCGTGCTCCTGCCAGTCGAGAAGACCGGCGGTGGCGATACCCTGAAGCTCGTGGTGACCTCGCAGGGGTGCGCGGACGTGGGCGTGTGCTACGTGCCCATGCAGACCCGGGCGAGCGTGAAGCTGGCCGGGGCGGGGCCCGGGACCTCGAGCGTGCCGGCGGTGACGCAGGGTCCGGAACTGGTGCCGCCTTCGTCCTCGACTGCGGCCCGCCTGTCCGGGTCGGCCACCGACTTCGACATCGTTGCGCTGTTCGAATCGGGCAGCTTCTGGCTGGTGCTCGCGAGCTTCTTCGGCTTCGGCCTCCTGCTTGCGTTCACGCCGTGCATGCTGCCGATGATCCCGATCCTTTCGGGCATCATCGCGGGCGAGGGGCGCGACCTCAACAAGGTGCGGGCGTTGATCCTGTCGCTCGCCTACGTGCTTGGCATGGCGGTGACCTACGCGATTGCCGGCGTGGCGGCCGCGTACTCGGGGACGCTGATCGCGGCAGCCTTGCAGAACCCCTGGGTGCTGTCGGGGTTCGCGCTGGTGTTCGTCTGGCTGGCGCTGTCGATGTTCGGTTTCCATGACCTGCAGCTGCCCGCATTCCTGCAGGATCGACTGTCCTCCACGCACCACAAGCTGCGCGGCGGCCATGTGGCTTCGGTCGCGGGCATGGGTGTGTTGTCGGCCGTCATCGTGAGCCCTTGCGTGGCTGCGCCGCTTGCGGGTGCGCTCCTCTATATCAGCCAGACCAAGGACGTGCTGCTTGGCGGCGGGGCGCTCTTCTCGATGGCAATGGGCATGGGCGTGCCGTTGCTGGTGGTGGGCGTTTCGGAAGGCGCGTTCCTGCCGAAGTCCGGCCGGTGGATGGAGAAGGTGAAGAAGTTCTTCGGCGTGCTGCTTCTCGCCGTCGCAGTGTGGATCGCCTGGCCGGTGATCTCCCCGCTCGTCATGCCGCGACCCGAGCCGCACGGGCTCAAGTTCGAGCGGATCAACTCGGTCGAGGAACTGAACGAGAAACTGCGCGCACCCGGAAAGCCCGTGATGCTGGATTTCTACGCCGACTGGTGTGTGTCGTGCAAGGAGATGGAGGCGTTTACTTTCGCGGATGCCAAAGTGAAGGAGAAGCTGGGCGGCATGCTGCTGCTGCAGGTCGACGTGACCGAGAACACCGAACAGCACAAGGAACTGCTCAAGCGGTTCTCGCTCTTCGGGCCGCCGGGCATCATCTTCTTCGACACGCGCGGCGCCGAGATCCGCGGATTGCGCGTGATCGGCTACCAGAAGGCCGACAGGTTCCTGGTGGTGCTCGAGCGGGCGGGCAAGAGCTAGCCGGCCTTCCTGATCGCGCGGGCCGCCTCGAGCGCGAAGTAGGTCAGGATGCCATCTGCGCCCGCGCGCTTGAACGCAATCAGCGATTCCATGATGACGTTGTCCGCCAGCCAGCCGTTGGCGATCGCGGCACGCAGCATCGCGTATTCCCCGGACACCTGGTAGACGAACGTCGGCGCCTTGTATTCGTCCTTCACGCGCCGCACGATGTCCAGATACGGCATGCCCGGCTTCACCATCACCATGTCGGCGCCCTCGGCGAGGTCGAGGCCGACCTCCCACAAGGCTTCGTCGGAGTTGGCCGGGTCCATCTGGTAGGTCTTCTTGTCGCCCTTGCCGAGGTTCTTGGCTGAACCGACCGCGTCGCGGAACGGGCCGTAGAAGCCCGACGCGTACTTGGCCGAGTACGCCATGATCTTCGTGTGGATGCGCCCGGATTTTTCCAGGGCGGTGCGGATCCGCCCGATGCGGCCGTCCATCATGTCGGAGGGCGCGACGATGTCGACACCCGCCTCGGCCTGGCAGAGCGCCTGCTTCTCGAGCACCTTGAGCGTCACATCGTTGATGATGTAGCCGTTCTTGTCGATCACGCCATCCTGGCCGTGCGAGGTATACGGGTCGAGCGCCACGTCGGTCATCACGCCGAGGCCGGGGAACTGCTTTTTCAGTTCGCGTACGACGCGCGGCACCAGCCCCTTGGGGTTATGGGCTTCGCGGCCGTCCAGCGATTTCAGTTTCTGGTCGATGACCGGGAACAGCGCCATCACCGGCACGCGCAGCTTCATGCATTCCTCGGCCACGGGCAGCAGGCGGTCGAGCGTGACGCGCTCCACCCCCGGCATGGAGGCTACTTTCTCGGTGCGGTTTTTCCCGTCGAGCACGAATACGGGGTAGATCAGGTCGTCGGCGGTCAGCACGTTTTCGCGCATCAGCCGCCGGGAGAAATCGTCGCGCCGCATCCGGCGCATGCGCACCGCGGGGAAATTGCCGTATATATTCATGGGATTGAAAGACCGCAGGAGGTTTGTGGGATTTTAAGTCCGCCTTCGATGCCAGTGTACTGATTTCGCGCGGGAAATATTTTTCGGAACTTTTGGCGCGCACCGGACTCTTAAGTACAGGCGATGTGAGTCGTCTCCCGCTTCTCCTCCCTGAGCGGGATGCCTTAATTTAAAGTTAAGGCGTTTTCGCCCCCGGTTTACTCCCCTTTACCGGGGGCCTTTTATTCCTTGCCCGCGAGCCATCCGTCGATGAGCTCGCGGGTTTCCTCGACGCCCTGGCGGTTCTGGCTCGAGAACAGCATGCACTCTCCGCGGATGCCGAGCTTTTCGAGTTCCTTGCGCGTGGCGATCAGGGTCCGGCCCTGTTCGCTCTTGGTCAGCTTGTCCGACTTGGTGAGCAGCAGCAGCAACCGGCGCTGCTGGATTTCCTGGAGGGGCGCGAGCCAACCGAGCAACTGGACGTCCAGGGGCATCAGCGGCCGGCGGGCATCCATCAGCGAAACCACGCCGAGGAGCGACCGCCGTGTCTGCAGGTAGCTGGCCACCAGCCTGCCCCACTCGTCCTTCAGGCCGTGCGGCACCTTTGCATACCCGTAGCCCGGCAGGTCGACGAGCCGCGCGCCTTCGCCCAGCGAAAAGAAGTTGATCAACTGGGTGCGGCCGGGCGTCTTGCTCACGAACGCCAGCCTGCGGCGGTTGGCGAGGATGTTCAGGGCGCTGGATTTGCCTACGTTGGAGCGGCCGACGAAGGCGACTTCCGGCAACTCGTCCTGCGGCAGGCCTTCGATCTGGCTGGCGGAGATCAGGAACCGGATGTTGGCGAAAGCTGGGGATAGGGGCTTAGGGGTGGGCATGGGGGATACCAAAGGTGTTATAGAATAACGGGTTTCGACGGGTAGCTATGGAGAAATCATGAAGCGATACTTGGCCAGGTTGGCGCTGTTCGCCGGCGCAGCCCTCGCAGTTGCGGGAAATGCGGCATTTGCCGCTGACGCTGCGGCGAAGAAAGAAGCGGCCAAGCCGGATCCGGCCAAAGGCCAGGTGATTGCAACGCAAGTGTGCGTCGCGTGCCACGGTGCCGACGGCAACAGCGCAGCGCCGGCCAATCCCAAGCTCGCCGGCCAGTTTCCGGAGTACATCAACAAGCAGCTCATGAATTTCAAGCCGCAGGGCGGCAAGAAGGCCGAGCGCGAGAACGCCGTCATGGGCGGGATGGTGGCGGCCCTGTCGCCCGACGACATGAAGAACCTCGCTGCCTATTACGCCGGGCAGAAGTTGAAGCCTGCGACGGCCAAGGACAGCAAGCTCGCCTCGGCCGGCCAGAAGCTCTGGCGCGGCGGCAACGTCGCCACCGGCGTCGCGGCCTGCGCCGGTTGCCACGGGCCGGATGGCGCCGGCATCCCGGCGCAATATCCGCGGATCGCGGGCCAGTACGCCGAATACATCGAAGCCCAGCTCAAGGCTTTCCAGGCGGGGACGCGTGCCAACGACCCGGGCGGCATGATGCGCGGCGTTGCGGCGCGCATGACCGAGGCCGAAATGAAGGCCGTCGCCGACTATGCGGCCGGGCTGAGGTAACTCGCGTAACAAAGCGGTTGCACGACCGAGGGGCGGCTCCGCGAGGAGCCGCCCCTCTTCGTTTGGGCGCGCCGGTGGAATAGAATTCCCGGCCGCGCTGTTTCAGGGGAATGGGAATGAGCCAACCGCACCATGCTGTCAAAGTATGGGACCTGCCCGTCCGCCTCTTCCACTGGGTGCTGGTGGCCCTGTTCGCCTTCATGTTCTTCAGCGGCAAGATGAAGGGCAACTGGATGGAGTGGCACATGTACTCCGGGTACATGATCCTCGCGTTGGTGCTGTTCCGGGTCCTGTGGGGCTTCGCGGGCAGCACCTACGCCCGGTTTTCAAGCTTCCTGGCGGGGCCGGGCGCCTGCATCGCTTTCATGAAGAAGCTGCTGTCGAAGTCGCCGACCCATGTGCCGGGGCACAACCCGCTCGGCGGCTGGATGGTGCTCGTGCTGCTGCTCGTGCTGCTGGCGCAGGCCGGGACGGGGCTCTTCGCCAACGACGACATTTCCATTGAAGGTCCGCTTTATAAGTTCGTGAGCAAGGACTGGTCGGACCAGCTGACCTCGTTCCACTACTACAATTTCTACGTCCTGCTCGCGCTCGCGGCCATTCATGTGGCGGCGGTCGTGTTCCATGTGTTCGTGAAGAAGGAAAACCTCGTGTCGGCCATGGTCACCGGGATCAAGAAACTGGATCCATCCACCGAGGTACCGGCTGTGCGCTTCGTCAGTTCATGGCGGGCGCTGGGCCTTTTTGTGCTGGCGCTTGTCGCCGTAATCTTGATTGTCAAACGACCTTTCTAGGAGAACCGAATGAAGAACAAGATCCTGCTGGCCGCAGTCGCCTTTGCAATCGGTGCCGGCGCCTCGTTCCAGGCCGCCGCCCAGGCCAAGCCCGAGCAGCTCGTGAAGCAGCGCCAGTCGGCCATGGCACTCATCGGCTGGTACTTCGGCCCCATCGGCGCGATGATGCGCGGCGATCGCCCGTTCGATGCCGCTGTCGTGGCCCGCAACGCTGGTTACCTTGAAGTGCTGTCGCATATGCCGTCCGAAGGCTTCCAGCCCGCCACCAAGGACGAGAAGACCAAGGCCAAACCCGAGATCTGGAGCGACAAGGCCAAGTTCGACAAGGCCATGGAAACGATGCAGGGCGAAATTTCCAAGCTCGCTCAGGTGGCAAAAGGTGGCGACATGGGAGCGATCAAGACTCAGTTCGGTGCCACTGGCAAGTCGTGCGCCGGCTGCCACGACGACTTCCGCATGAAATAAGACCGTCCCGGCGGTCGGACCCGAGCCCCGCCCGGCTGCGCCGGCGGGGCTTTTCATTTGCGGTCACCGGAATACCCGCGGAGGCGGCCTTGTTAGCGAGATGAGCCCACTGCCAGGAGGCCACCGGTTCATGGTTCGCCTGCGATTCCAGAATTGCCCGGTTCACGCACCCTGCCGCACGGCAGTGAGCGATAATCCGGGTCGTGGATGAAGCGCACCGCATCGTCGAACTTATTCCGCGCCTGCGGCGCTACGCGCGCGCGCTGGTCAGCGATCGCGCCCGCGCAGACGACCTCGTGCAGGACACGCTGGAGCGGGCGTGGAACAAGTTCCACCTCTGGCGCCCGGGGTCGGACCTGCGGGCCTGGCTCTTCACTGTGATGCACAACGTCCACGTGAACCAGGTGCGCGCCTCACGCGACCATGCGGTGCTCGACGACGAAGGTCCCGAGATGGCAGTGGCCGCCGTGCAGGGCGCGTCGCTGGAGATTCGCGACCTCGAACGTGCGCTTGCTGTGCTCCCGCCCGAGCAGCGCGAAGTGCTGCTGCTCATCGCGCTCGAGGACATGAGCTACGCGGAAGTGGCCGCTATGCTCGACATTCCCATCGGGACCGTCATGTCACGGCTTTCGCGGGCCCGCGAAAAACTTCGCGCCCTGATGCACGGCACACCGGTGACCGTACGCCTGCAGGTGGTGAAATGACCGAATCGACAACGTCGCCGGTTGCCGAAGCCGACCTGCTGGCCTATGTCGACGGCCAGTTGCCTTCCTCGAGGAACCACGAGGTGGAAGCATGGCTCGCCGCCCGGCCTGAAGAGGCCGCGCGCATTGCGGCCTACAGGCACCAGGATGAAGAACTCAAGCTCTTCTTCGCCCCGGTACTCGACGAGCCCGTCCCGGCGCGGCTGGCGCGCTTTTCCGAGCGGCCGTCGAAATGGCGCCCCTATGCGATCGCGGCCAGCTTCCTGGTCATGGGGCTGGGCGTGGGCGCCCTCGCCGGATGGCAACTGCACGCGATGCGCGTGCCGGCGGGTGGCCCGGTCGGGATAGCGAAGAACGCAGCCGTCGCGCACGCCACCTACTCGCCGGAAGTCCGCCATCCCGTCGAGGTCGGCGCCGACCAGGAGGCGCATCTTGTCGCGTGGTTGTCCAAGCGCCTGGGCACGACCCTGCGCGTGCCCAAGCTCGACGCAAGCGGATTCAACCTGGTGGGCGGCCGCCTGCTGCCCGGGGACGCCAAGCCTGCGGGCGGGCCTTCGCCGGTGGCCCAGTTCATGTACCAGACCCAGGGCGGGCGGCGCCTGACGCTATACGTGCGCACCGAGGCGACGAACAACACCGAGACCGCGTTCCGGTATGCGCGCGAGGGTAATGTCGGCGTGTTCTACTGGATCGACCGCAACGTCGGGTATGCGCTGTCGTCCGCCGACCTGAATCGCGAAGAGCTCCTCGCGGCGGCGAACACGGCCTACAAGCAGCTCAACCCCTGAAGAGCCCGCCCGGTTGAGCGTAAGCAATCCCGGCCTGTCGCGACCAATGCGCAGGGACCCACTGGAGTACACCCCATGCTGATCAGGACACCGTCGGACATCCTGCCTTCCGAGATCACCCCGCAGGCCCTCTACCTGCGCCGGCGCGAATTCCTGCGCCAGGCTGCCGCTCTGGGGCTTGCCGGGACCATGCTGCCTGCGTCGGGGAGCGTTTTTGCCCAGACCGCTGCGCCGGTGACGGAGCCGGGCAAGCTGGCGAAGCTGCCCGGCAAGCCGTCGCCGCTGTCGACGACCGACAAGGCCACCCCGTACAAGGATGTAGTGACCTACAACAACTATTACGAGTTCGGCACCGACAAGGCGCAGCCCGCCCAGTACGCGCACAAGCTGAAGACCCGTCCGTGGTCGGTGATGGTCGACGGGGAGGTGAAGAACAAGAAGCCGATCGACATCGAAGACCTCCTCAAGCTCGCCCCGATGGAGGAGCGCATCTACCGCATGCGCTGCGTCGAAGGCTGGTCGATGGTGATCCCCTGGGTCGGCTACTCGATGTCTGAGCTGATCAAGCGCGTCGAGCCGACCGCGAAAGCCAAGTACGTGGCGTTCGCGACCGCCACCCAACCCGAAACCATGATCGGCCTGCGGCTGCCGGTGCTCGAGTGGCCCTATGTGGAAGGCTTGCGCATGGACGAGGCGATGCATCCGCTCACGTTGCTGGGGTTCGGCCTCTACGGCGAGGTGCTGCCCAACCAGAACGGGGCGCCCGTGCGGCTCGTGGTGCCGTGGAAG
>Ga0114969_10003170_pt1 | contig 13308 bp, 15 predicted proteins | sample M_130807_MF_Meta_FD_87316 | JGI IMG/M metagenome (GOLD analysis project Ga0114969, IMG submission 87316) | Freshwater microbial communities from Lake Montjoie, Canada to study carbon cycling - M_130807_MF_MetaG | ecosystem: Environmental > Aquatic > Freshwater > Lake | place: Lake Montjoie...
AATGGTTTTTTTAAAGAAGCCCAATCTACTTGATTGGCTTTAGGGTAAGTAGTATCTGCTTTTTTATTTTGTTGAACGACCAATCTAAAGGTATGTGGATCTTGTTGATAAGGTGTCACATTTTCGCGCCATATCATTTCCATATCTGGATAATTGACCATAGAATCACCGCCATAATCGGTATGGCTTTTACAAGCAGTGAATAGTATAATGATGGCAATGATGGATTGTATCGTCCTTAGATAATGTTTGGTTTGGTGAGACGTCAAACGAGATAGCGAAGATTTATTAAACATGGTTTCAAATATACAATTTAGTTTTATTTATACATGAAATTGGTAAATGGATAGCAATGGTAAATGGACTCCATGTAAGTTGTACTGCGTGAATACAAGACCATTATTTCCTTTTCACTTTATAATTCATTTGTTGCAATAGCTGAGTTATTTTCGTTAGATAATCTCCTTGTACAAGGATGACACCATCTTTTGCTGTGCCTCCTGTTCCGCATTTTGTTTTTAATATTTTACCCAACGATTCAAGGTCGGCTTGTTTGCCTATAAATCCTTCTATCATGGTTACAACTTTGCCAGCACGTTGTTTTGAGTCTAGTTTTACTTTTAATGTTTGTAATGCATTGGCGAGTGTATCATTTTCATCTTCTATTTCTTCTTGTACGACATGTTGATGAGTAGAGTAAACTAAACCGCCTGTATATATTTTTTTCTTGTTCATTATTTTACAATTTGTGTATGGTGTGGGGTGCAATAATTTGCAACGCTTTTGGGTAAACTTGAATCAAGCATTCTCCATCACAAGTATGTGCATCACCATCCGTTTGGAAATAATGTAATGCATTCCCTTGTATTCGAATTAGCGTACCACGATGGTGTATACAATTGGTATTGTGATTTAATTTTTTTTGCCATCCATCCCAAACAAATTTTAGTCCAAGAAAAGGGTTTATTTTTTTAACTAATATCAAATCCAATAAACCATCTTGCAAGGTTGCGTTCGGTGCAATTTGAAAACCGTAACCAAATTCTTTGCCATTGGCTACGTTTAGAAAAAATGCTTTTTGGGTAATTTTCTGTCCGTCAATTTGTATGGTATACGTATCTGCTCGATAAGAAAAATAATTTGCTATCACTTGCTTTACATACATTTTTAGTCCTCTGCTTTTTGTGAGTTTGATGGTATTACAAACAACGGCATCAAAGCCAACTCCTGCATTACTGATAAAATAAATTTCATTGGCTTTACCTAAATCGATTGGCACGGCATGTCCTGAATACAATAACTCTACAGCATCTTCTAAGTGAATAGGAATAGAACAATGTCGTGCCAATCCATTGCCCGAACCAATAGGTACTATGCCTAAAGAAATATTGGTATTGACCAAGGCCTGAATCACTTCATTTACGGTACCATCGCCACCAACAGCGACTACAGTTTGTATTTTTTTTGCAGCTGCTTCTTGTGCCAATAGAGTGGCATGACCGCCATATTCAGTCACATGTATCTCATAAGGAATATGAAGTAAATGCAATTGAATTGCATTGCGTAATCGAAGAATATTTTTTTCTCCAATGCGTGCATTTACAATAAAATAAATAAGTTGGGGCATAATTATTTTACAGCTTTTAAACTTAAATCCATACTCACTGCATGGTGTATGACAGCACCTACAGAAATGAAATCAACGCCAGTTTCTGCATAGCTTTCAATATTTTCTAGTCGTATATTGCCACTCGCTTCTGTCTCATATTTTTTCTGAATCAAAGCCAAGGATTCTTTAATTTTTTCTGGTGAAAAATTATCCAACATAATTCTGTCTATTCCACCATGCGCTAGTACACGTTCTACATCTTGGATATTTCTTGTCTCAATTTCAATCTTTAAATCAAGATTATTTTTTCGTAAGTAATCATTGGTTTTGTCGATCGCTTTTTCAATACTGCCACAATAATCGATATGGTTATCTTTGAGCATGATCATATCATACAATCCCATTCGATGATTATGTCCACCACCAATTACGACAGCTTGTTTTTCAAACCATCTAAAATTAGGCGTTGTTTTACGAGTGTCTAAAATTCGACAATTATACTTTTTTATTTTTTCTACATACTTATTGGTAAGGGTTGCAATGCCGCCCATTCTCTGCATTATATTCAGAACTAAACGCTCCGTTTTAAGAATAGTATGCACGGTAGCATCTACTTCAAAAGCAATGTCACCAACGCTTACAATATCGCCATCTTTTTTATACGCATGCAATACAGAACTAGGTTCGGCGAAATGAAATATTTGTTGTGCAATATCCATTCCAGCTAATATTCCATCTTCTTTAATTTTAAGAACTGCCTTGCCCATTTCATCTGGCGGAATACAAGCAAGGGTTGAATAATCGCCTGCGCCAATATCTTCTTTAAATGCAGCTTCTAAAAATGGTGTAATATTCATTCGCCAAAAATAAGGAAGTGAGATGAAACTTTAGCGTGGATATTTTGGAATTTAGTTAAATAAGAAGGGAGGTCTTGTCAGATTAATAATTACTAGGCTTTAATCGATGTTTTTCTTCTTTCTTTGTTTATTGTTTTCACTAATAACGCATTTCATTATTCAGTTTTACCTATTCTAGCAGCTACTTTTTTACCAAAATGAATAAAGGGTTTTTCTACCACATAATATAAAAAAGTAGAAAAGAGTAATGTTCCGACGATGACAAACAAAGACATACAATATATCATTTTTCCTTCTCCTATTCTGTTTAGAATAGGTTCCCATTTATCCATGAAAATGGTAGTAAAAATCCAATGGCTTAAATAAATACTGTAGGATATTTTCCCTAAAAATAGTAAGGGTTTTACCGACAATATTTTTTGTACAAATTCACTATGGATGATAAAAGCGATAATGCCAAACGCACCAATGCCAGTGATTAAAAAGGTGTCGAGATATAATATGTTATTGGAAATACTGGCTAGATAATCTGGCAATGGAAAGAAGATTAATAGTGGCCGCCACGAAAATAAGATGCAAGAAATGAATAGCAACAAATATCTGTATTGATAAATTTTACCAGTTCGCGTAGTACTTATTTTTGTAAAATTTTCTGCTAGAATAATGCCCAATAAAAACTGTACAATAAAAATGCAGAGGTAATTTTTATTGGCAAAAATGACTAAAGGAATGAGTCCATAAAATAATGCTTTGTTGCTTCGTAAGGTAATGATAAACATTGGCACCAATAAGGAAACAACAATTTCAACAGCCAGTGTCCAAGCGGGTGTACAGATGGTTTCGAGCCAACCACGAACCAATAAAACTTGCTCTACTAAGTGGTGATTATTTTTGAAAATATCCGTTATAAAAACCATGGATGGAAAACTATCTCTATGTAAATAAACATATAAAATACCAATGACAACAAGGTATACAGGATATAATCGAAAGAAACGCGCAACTACATATTGCTTGTAATCAATGTTCGGTACGCCTTCGGTGCCGTGCACATATTTGAAGGATAAAACCAAACCACTTAATACAAAAAACAAGGACACAGCGTCCGATCCATTAAAAATAAAATGACTCATTTTTACAAAAAAAGTCCATCCCCAATGCGCATTCAATATATGATAAATGACTACACTAAACGCAGCTAAGCCACGTAAGCTATCTAGGTATTTAATTCTGTTCACGCAATAAATGTAAACTTATTTTAGAATAAGACAAACTGTGAATTTTGCAACTCAATCCTATAATTCTGTAAGTATCCATTCCTCTTGCTCTACTAATTTTGTTGTTCATCATTTTATCTAATTATCATGTCATTACTAAATATTGTTATCGTAATAATTATTGCAGGTGTCTTGCTTTGGGTTGTCAATAATTATATCCCAATGGACGAGAAACTCAAACGAATATTAAATAATGTAGTCGTGATAGTAGTGATTATTTGGTTGCTAAAAGTATTTGGTGTTCTCACTTATTTGAGAAATTTTTCTGTATAAATTTTGGTTGAGCAGTGGTTTATGTTTGAATTGGAGATGTTGAATTTCTATTGTGGATTTATAATCAGTATAATTGTATTTTATCACTAGACAGGGGTTGTAAACCCGCCAGTCAATAGGGATTGTGTTGTAAAAATCTCCTACTTTCCGTAGAATCTCTGACGGAAATTTTTTTCTTCTATTACAGTAAAAGAGGAAGTGAAATTTATTTTTGATTTTACTAAAAGCTTCAATAGAAGTTGTCCTGCAAACTCTGGAGCGTTTCCTTTGTCTCTAAAATAGATAACAGATGGAGGATTTTGTAACGCAAATTTAAATATCAATTCGCCATAATCTCTATCAAAGGTGAGGATAATTAAATTGTGATTCTTTGCAAATTCTAATACTTTTTCGTCAGAAATACCAGGCATTTCTTCTTGTATACTTTTGATAGCATATCCATTTTTTCTTAGGTATTCAATACTCGGATTGGGAAAATTTTCGTTGGCTAGAAACATCTTAGGCTAATATCGGAAAATAGAGTTCTTGTTGAATACATTCTTTAAGGTACACAAATACAGCCCTTAGTGAATCCGTTGTGATATTGGGATAGGAATCAAGAATTTGTTTTTCGGTCCAGCCCATTGAAAAAAGTTCGATGATTAATTCAACTGAAATTCTGGTTCCCTTAATTGTAGGTTTCCCCAATAAAATGTTGGAGTCGGAAATAATATGTTCTTGCCAAATCATGTTGCAATATAAAGTTTATTTTACGAATTCACAAGTAAGATATCTGTTGGTTTCGCTGTGTTATGTGTCATCCCCAATATCAAAAGAGGCTTTTTATTCTATAAGTTTGTGTGTCACTTTGCTAAAAGTAACAAGATAGAAGTATGAAACGGAGCAGGTTTCGTAAGGTGTTATTTTTTATTTTCATCAATGGATTGTATTTTGATTTGCGGAAACGGTTTGCAAATTGACTCCAGCCAACTGGCTTTCTACTAGAATTTGAAGTTCAATTGAAGATTTGAAATTTAATTGAAGATTATTATCTGCAATCTACTTTTTTAGGATGGATTAAAATTAAAATATTATTCTCATTATTCTTGCAAATGATAGATCAAACAAGTGTATCACAACATTGCTTATTCATTCTAATTTATTATTCCCAATTACTTTGTACATTTATTCATCCAATTTTTAAATGAAAAATATATGGTACAAAGATTTATTTTTATACTCCTATTTATTAGTGCACAAGGATTTGCACAATCGCCTACTACATGGACTAGTAAAGGCATAGGAGGTGGTGGCGCACTTTTTTCTCCATCCATCAATCCTGCTAATACAAATGAAATGTATATCGCTTGTGACATGGGTGGTTTATATCATTCTACGAATCAAGGTGGCGCTTGGACAATGTGTCCACATACACAAATTCGAGGTGGCTGTTATACAAAAGTTCTTTTCACAAACAACGCTTCCATTCGGTATGCCATCGATTATAGAGCCAATGGAATTAATGATCAAATGACACCAGCTAAAACAATAGATGGCGGAGTAACATGGACTAAGTTAAGCGGCAATCCAGATGATACAGAACCTTTGTATAGTTTGTATGTAAATTATGCAAATCCAAATCAAGTGGTGTTGAATCAGTATAGTAAAATTTATTTTTCAAATGATGGGGGTACCACTTTTTCTTTGGTTTATACGGCATTGAACAGTGGTGCTGGTATAAAAGTGAGTGGTGCCTATTGGGATGGTTCAACTATTTATTTAGGTACGAATGATGGTATTGTTCGTAGTACAAATGGTGGCACAAGCTTTAGTCTTTGGGCCACAACAGGTATCTCATCTGGACAAGTTATTACTTCTTTCGCTGGCGCAAAAAATGGGACGAACACTAGGTTTTTTATTTTAACCAGTAATGTCGCAGATGTATATAATGGTGATGATAACCCAGGGATTGGCTATGAAATATTTGAACACATGAAAGGCGTTTATAGTATGGATAATGTAAGTGGCACATGGGTAAATAAAATGGGTAATTTGAATTCGACAACGCAGTATGGAAAATATTTGCGCATGGCAGAAAATAATACAGATGTGGTTTACATCGCCGGACAAACTGATGCTGGTATTCCTATGATCGTCAAAACAAATAATGCAGGTACACTTTGGGCGACCGTTTTTAATACAACGATTAACCAAAATATTTTCACGGCCTACTGTGGAGATGGAGGGGATTTAGGATGGACATGGGCGGAGACTTTATTCGGATTGAATGTGAGTCCAACAGATGCGAATGTATTGTTGTGTTCCGATTATGGATTTGTACATAAGTCTACAGACGGTGGTATTACATGGCACCAAAGTTATACCGCAGCTTCCGATGAACATACGAGTAATGCAAGCACACCTACCTTAGCGAGTTATCATAGTGCAGGCGATTTGAATCAAATTAGTGTATGGCAAGTGATGTGGTTGGATAGCCTAAATATGTGGGCTTGTTCATCCGATATTAAAGGAACGAGAAGCGTAGATGGTGGCAACGCATGGAGTTTTAATTATACCAATCATAGTGAAAATAGTTCTTATCGTATCGTCAAAAATAATACAACGGCTACATGGTATATGGCTACTTCTAGTGTGCACGATATGTATCAAAGTACTCGATTGGCAAATGCACAATTAGACAATGCCAATAATAGTGGTGCTGTAAAAATGAGTACTGACAAAGGTGCTACATGGACTACCATGCACGACTTTAGCGACATCGTAGTATGGGTGGCTACTGATCCAACGAATGCAAATCGCTTGTATGCAAGTGTTGTGAATAGTGGCAGTAATGGTGGCATTTGGGTGACTGATAATGCCAATGCTGGTGCAAGTTCTACATGGACTAAATTACAAAATCCACCACGAACAGAAGGGCATCCATATAATATTGTTGTGTTGAATGATGGTAAGGTTTTGGCTTCCTATAGTGGACATAGAAATCCTGGCTTTACTGCAAGTAGCGGCGTGTTTTTATTTGATCCAATTTCCTCTTCTTATCCATGGAGTGATAGAAGTGATTTGGGTATGCAATATTGGACACAAGATGTAGTTGTAGATCCGCATGATGCAACACAAAATACTTGGTATGCTTGTGTATACGAAGGTTGGGGCGTTAGTGCCTCGCAAGGTGTTGGTGGCATTTACAAAACAACAAACAGAGGTATTAGTTGGACAAAAATTTGGAGCAATGAGCGTTGTTTTTCTGTGACAATTTCGCCAACAAATGCGAATGAAATGTATGTGAGTACCGAATACCATGGATTGCTTTATTGTTCTAATTTATCGTCTAGTTCACCAACATTTACCAGTACCAATTATCCGTTTCGACAACCCTTACGTGTATTTTATAATCCGTATCAAGCAGGCGAAATATGGGTTACTGGATTTGGTGGAGGTATGATGAAAGGTGGTGGCAGCAGTACGATCGGCATACAGGAAACAATCGAAAATAAGGATATTCTTATTTATCCAAACCCTGCTCAGACAGAATTGAATATAGAAATGGTAGCGAATAATCAAATGCCTACAGACATTATGATACTGGATATTTTAGGAAATAAGATGAGCATTAAAACTGAAATAAAAGGACAAAAAATTAAATGCAATACTTCTTCATTAAAGGCTGGCATTTATTTTCTAACCTTTACTTACAAAGGGCAAAAAATAACTAGAAAATTCTCCATTAATGGATAATTGTAAATGCTTAATAATAAATTGTAAATGGGCAATGATTCGAATTGGAAAGGTTAAATCAAAAATGGGAGAAGAAAATGAAAATTTATATTGTATGAATTAAAATGGACTAGTTGTATTGGTCCTTTTAGAGTAGGGGTTTGTTTGCCCCCTTCTCTGGAGGAGAAGGGTTGGGGATGAGGTTAAAAAAGTAAATTTTTCCATTAATAATTTAGTAAAGCCATTAGAAATAAAAAAGGAATTCATATTAATTACGAATTCCTTTTTTTTAACAACTAATACCATCTTGATTAATAAAATACACCGAAGGGCTTTTTAGAAATCTTAGATGGAATTATGCCGATTGAATAATCGATGGTCTATCTATTATTTCACATCGGTATAAAAAAACAATTATTCTTTTCCGTCCAATTCAAACGTTATTGGCAAATTGAAATAAACATTCACTGCATGGCCATTGTTTTTGCCAGGATTCCATTTTGGCATACCGCCTACAACACGCATCGCTTCATCATCACAGCCATAGCCAATTCCTTTTACAATTTTTATATTTTCAATACCTCCATTTTTATTCACCACAAATTCTAATACCACTCTGCCATCTTTGTTATTTTCTCTTGCTCTATTTGGATAGTGAATATTGTTTGCTAAATATTTTTCTAAGGCTTCTTCTCCACCTGGAAAGGAAGGATAAACTTCTATATTTTCAGATTCCATAATCGCATTTTCATCTATTCCAGTTTTTATTGGATTGGATGCAATTGGACCAGGTCCAGCAGGGCCTCCAGATGTTGGTGTACTTGGCCCACTCACTACTGGTTCTGCAACTACCGGACCTGTGCCAGGCGGTGTTGGTTCGGCTGGTTTCGTAATAACAGGTTTTGGAATATCAACCGGACGCGCAATTACCAATCGTGGACTTTTAATGTTTGATTGAACTGTTTTTGGTCGTGCTGGAGGGTTGACATTAACAGTTGTACGCGGTTTTTCAGTAGGAAGTTTTATACTGATAATTTTGTATTCTTTGGGTTTCAAAGGTGTTACAGGTGTTATTTTTTTACCACTAACAAGCCCTGCCACTATAGATGAGGATACAATAATTCCCGCAAAGAAACATACAAATATTACTGCATTTCGTGCGCGTTTGTGGTAATTTTTTCGAAGTTCGTAAGCCCCATATTTTTTGTTGCGATTGTCGAAAAGGAGATCTAGTACATCAGCGTCCATGATTTTGTTAGTGTCCATGATTGTTGTTTTTTAGTGATGTACAGGTGGGGCATAGAAGGTATTTGTTTCCTTAACGGGCTCTCTTCCTTTTTATTATTTTCATTCTTGGATTATTTTTAATTTTTATAAATAAATTTTAAGCTGTATGTTGTGCATTAATTTTTTTGACTATGACAATCGGAATATTAAAAGAACCCGCCGGAGAAAATAGAGTTTCGGCTTTGCCAGAAATTGTGAGCCAATTTATAAAATTAAATGTGGGCGTATGTGTAGAAGATGGTGCGGGAAATAATGCCTATGCTACCAACGAGGATTATGTAAAAGTTGGTGCAAGTATTTCGCAAAGAAATGAAGTGATATCTAAATCAGATATTTTATTAAGTATACACCAACCTACAGAAACTATTTCTTCTAAAATACTTTTGGGTGTATTTCAACCACTCTTCAATTTTCAAAAAATAAAGGAATGGGCTGGGCAAAAAAATACCGTATTTAGTATTGATATCATACCTCGAACTACAAGAGCGCAAGCAATGGATGTTTTGAGTAGTCAAGCAAATATCGCGGGCTACAAAGCAGTATTGACGGCATCTACAGAGTATGCTCGGTATTTTCCTATGTTTATGACAGCAGCGGGAAGTATAGCACCAGCCAAGTTATTGATACTGGGCGCAGGTGTTGCAGGTTTGCAAGCGATAGCAACTGCAAAAAGATTAGGATGTGTGGTAGAAGTTTTCGATACTCGTCCTGCAGTGAAAGAAGAAGTGATGAGTTTGGGTGCAAAATTTGTAGAAGTGGAAGGAGCCGCAGATGCTAGTGCTGCTGGTGGTTATGCGGTTGAACAAAGTGAAGAATATAAGCAAAAACAACAACAACGTATAGCAGAGTCTGTAGCGAAATCGGATATCATTATTACGACAGCACAGATACCAGGCAGGAAAGCGCCAATTTTATTAAGCGATGAAATGGTGAAGAGTATGCGTAATGGTAGTGTTATTATTGACCTAGCATCCGCAACAGGTGGCAATACTAATTTTACAAAAAACAATGAAACCATCATGATAGGTGGTGTGAAAATAATTGGGAACTCCAACTTCGCTTCTTCTATGCCTTCAGATGCCAGTAAATTATATGGCAAAAATATTTTCAATTTCTTGAAACTCATCATTGATAAGGACGGGAATGTAAATCTCAATTTTGAAGATGAACTTGTAAAAGAAACTTGCGTTGCGCACAATGGCATGGTTACAAACGAAAGAGTGAAACAATTAGCCAATTAGCAGATGTGCCAATTAGCAAATTGTAAAATATAAAAATTTGATATTTTTAAATATTAAAAACCATAAACTAGAACTAACTTTTCAATTAAATTAAATAAAAAATATGGAACAAGTCTTCGATTTTTTTGCAAATAATTACAACATGATTACGATAGTTATCCTATCTATTTTTTTAGGAATAGAAGTAATATCTCGAGTGCCATCTGTGCTGCATACTCCCCTGATGAGTGGCGCGAATGCCATACATGGTGTGGTTATTATTGGTGCTATCATTGTGATGGGGCAAGCCGATACAGACAATTATTTAGCTTTGATACTCGGTTTTCTTGCGGTGATATTGGGAACGCTTAATGTGGTGGGTGGCTTTGTGGTTACGGATAGAATGTTGGAAATGTTCAGCAAGAAGAAGGCTAAAAAGTAAATTCGAAATACTAAATTCGAAAATAAAAACAAGATGAGTGAAACAAAGAAAATATACGATTTAGAGATTCGAACTAAACAGTTTGGTCTTGAAGTTCGAGATTTTTGTCGCCCATTAAAAAAAGATATTATTAATTCTGTTTATATTAATCAAATTATTAGGTCTAGTTCATCCATTGGTGCAAATTATATTGAAGCGAATGACAACTTGGGTAAAAATGATTTAATGATGAGAATTAGAATTTGTAAAAAAGAGGCAAAAGAAACTATTTATTGGTTAGATTTTTAATACATGAAAACGAAGAAACTAAAGAAAAACTATCATCAGAAGCCAACGAATTAATGTTGATTTTCGGCGCTATATTAAGAAAACTTACAAATAACAATTAACACAATTCGGATTTCGAATTTGAAATTTCGAACTTAAAATATAAAAAACTATGCAGAACTTCATTTTATTATTATCTTATTTAATTGGTTCAATTTCCTTCATCGTGGGTTTAAAAATGCTTTCGCATCCGGATACGGCGCGCAAAGGAAATCTATATGCTGCAGTGGGCATGAGCATCGCCATTTTTGCAACCATCTTTTTATACACCAATGAAGCTGGTCAACATCTTGGCAATTATCCTTGGATTTTTGCAGCACTGATAATTGGTACTATTATTGGAACCATGATGGCGAAGAAGGTACAAATGACCGCCATGCCGCAAATGGTAAGCTTGTTCAATGGAATGGGTGGTGCTTGTGCAGCCATTATTTCTATCGTTGAATTTAAACATTTGATGCATAAAGAAGAGTTGAAAGAAACTACTAGTTCTGTAACACAATTTCTGAATGAAGTTGCACATTTATTGATACCACCTGCGAATCCGAAATTAATTTTATTGACCATATTGCTTGGTCTTGTCATTGGTACCGTTTCTTTCTTTGGTTCTATGATTGCCTTCGGAAAATTAAATGGCAATATCAACGACAAAACCTTACCTGCTCAACAGGTTATTAATATAGGTTTATTATTAATTATTGTTGGCTTATTAGTAGCTATGGTTTCTGGTTTTACAGGCATCGACACCACTGTTTTATTCTGGTCATTGTTTGGTGTTTCTGCCTTGTATGGTATTCTTTTCGTTATGCCAATTGGTGGTGCAGATATGCCTGTAGTTATTTCCTTATTGAATTCTTTTACTGGCGTTGCTGCTGCTTGTGGCGGTTTTTTATATTCCAATCCTGTGATGTTAACCGGCGGAATTTTAGTAGGAAGTGCTGGAACTATACTCACTATATTAATGTGTAAAGCCATGAACCGTTCTCTGACAAACGTGATTGTGGGCGCATTTGGTGGAAATAAAACTGGCGGTGCTTCGGAAGAAGTAGGCGGTGCTTACAAAGAAATTTCGATGAGTGATACCGCTGTCTTGATGGCGTATTCTAAACGTGTAGTCATCGTGCCTGGTTATGGATTGGCGGTTGCCCAAGCACAACATACTTGTCATGAATTGGAAAAAGTATTAGAAGAAAAAGGCGTTGAAGTGACTTATGCTATTCATCCTGTGGCTGGTCGTATGCCGGGACATATGAATGTATTGCTTGCAGAGGCAGATGTGCCTTATGAAAAATTAAAGGAAATGGAAGAGGTTAATCCTGAGTTTGCACAAACGGATGTGGTATTGATATTAGGTGCAAATGATGTGGTGAACCCAGCTGCAAAAAATGATCCAGCCTCACCTATTTATGGTATGCCTATTTTAGAAGTAGAAGATGCGACGCATGTTATTGTAAATAAACGAAGTATGAAACCAGGCTATGCTGGTATTGAAAATGCTTTATTTTATCAACCAAAAACATCTATGTTATTTGGTGATGCAAAAAAAGTGTTGCAAGCATTGGTGAGCGAAATGAAAAATATGTAAACCAATTTTATTCAATTCAAATAATAAAGCATGGCAAGCGTACATCCTTATTTAACTTTCAATGGAAATTGCGAAACCGTTTTCAATTTCTATAAATCTGTCTTAGGTGGTGAATTCACATTCATCGGGCGTTTCAAAGACATGCCTTCTGAGCAAACAATGTCTGAAGAGCAAGGCAATATGATCATGCATGTTTCATTACCAATTGGAAGTGACACCATATTATTTGGAAGTGATACTTCAGCAGCTTTCGGACAAACAATAACGATGGGTACCAATATTTCTTTATCCATCAATGCAAATAGTGAAGAAGAAGCAAGTAAATTATTCAATGGCTTGTCGGCAGGTGGAACCATTACGATGCCTATAGACAAAACATTTTGGGGTGCTTACTTTGGTATGTTTACAGACCAATTTGGTATTCAATGGATGGTGAATTATGATTATCCTGTAGAAGAAACAAAATAGATTATCATTTTTATTATGAGCAATGATCCATTACACGGCAAAACACTAGAGTTTATTGTGGTTGAATTAGTGGCCTATTTTGGTTGGGATGAATTGGGTGATCGTATTCGTATCAATTGCTTCAATGATAATCCGAGTATACAATCTAGTTTGAAATTTTTACGCAAAACACCTTGGGCACGTAAGAAAGTAGAAGACTTGTATGTGTGGACTTTTACGAAGAAATAAGATGAGTAAAGACAATGAGCG
>Ga0114969_10003171_pt1 | contig 13305 bp, 10 predicted proteins | sample M_130807_MF_Meta_FD_87316 | JGI IMG/M metagenome (GOLD analysis project Ga0114969, IMG submission 87316) | Freshwater microbial communities from Lake Montjoie, Canada to study carbon cycling - M_130807_MF_MetaG | ecosystem: Environmental > Aquatic > Freshwater > Lake | place: Lake Montjoie...
AACCCTCACCGAACGGGCCTAATCCTTGGCTTGTCGGACCAACCTTCGCAGAATCACGGCGGCTTCGGTCTGTCCGGATGAAAAGAAAAATATGACGTCGCCGCCCGTGTCCTTATCGATTTCGATGGCATCGCCGTAGACGGTGACATCAAGCACCTTGGCATACTTGAAGTTCATGCTCTTCAGACTGCCAGTGAAGATCACGCGCTTGGAGGTGAAGACGAGGGTACCACTGTCGACCTTTTCGAGTCGCTGCTCGGTCTGACGCTCGACATCATAGGAACCCGCACGGTAACGCAAGGGTCCCCAGATTTTGATACTAGTACCGAAGCCGCCGTAACTGCGACGCGTCGTCACCCGCTTATTAAGGCCAAGCTCCACCTGCTGTGTCCAGAAACAGCCTTCGTCCCCAAGGTCTAATTCGCAAGGAACCTCCTTCAGCGGTGAACGGCAAAGGGCCCACAGTCGCTGGGCGCTATCGATCCGGGTCTGGGATTTTTCATCCAGACTAAGTTTAATCTCCATCAGTTTGATCTCCGCCGCAAAGGCAGCGTATGCCGCGGGATTCATCACCTCGCCACCATCCTCCTGTTGCATCAAACCCTTGAGGCGTTGGTCAAAATACGACTGGAAGGCTTCGGCCATGGTCGCCTTGACCTTTGCGTCTGAAAGGGGGACCTCCTTGCCAAGGAGATCGAACTGTTCCCGTTTCTGCTGAGGAGGGATATCACGCAACAAAACCGTGAGCATGCCGATGCGGCAATAACTCGCAAAGGCTTCGCCATGGAGTGCCTCTGCCGCTGGTGCATCCAGTCCGAAACTACGGGCAAGGCTACCGAGATCGGCCTTTTCCAGGGGATCGAAATAACGGTCGGAAAGGTAGGCCTCGAACGCTTGGCGATACCACTTGATGAGGTCATCGCGACAACGCTTGCGGACGTCGTAACCGAGCTGCTCGCCTAACACCACCCAGTCAGCGTCTGAGATTAAGCACTGCGTCGGCATCTTCGAAAGTTTATCCCAGACTGCCAGAAGTCCGGCTTGATAACTCTGCCGCCCCAACATGCCGTCCAAAAGATTGGCCCCCTTTTCGGCTGGACGCGGAAACGGCAGGACTCGGACGGAGTCAGGCAGGACGGCTAAGGTCAGCCATCCCTCCATCCCAGGCTTCCAATAATTATCGGTCACCACCAATTCGCCCGAAGCCAGCTTAGCCCGGACCTCATCCAAGGCCCAGGCACCGATTTCAACGCCGGCCCGGGCGATATGGATGAGTTCGGCTGACATCGAATTATTTGATTTGAACCAGAATGGCTTCACTGACCTTAGCCCCAAGGAAATCGTAGCCTTCACCTTTGAAGTGAACGTCGTTCAGATTCTGGAGCTTGGCGAGGTGCGGCGTGATAGCGGCGAACAGGTCATCCGTAGGTATGCCGTGCTTAGCCATAATTTCGGCCGCAATTTTATTCTTATCGACGACGGAAGCCGCCGTTTGTTTCTGGTCTGGATTATCCGGGATCGGCGTGGTGCTCGCCCAGATAACTTTAGCTCCGGTTTTCTGAAGTCGTTCGACAATCTCTTCCAGGCGCTTGGCATAATCCGCCGCCGGGGTCGCCCGATCATGGATGCCGAAATTAAAATGGATAACGTCCCATTTTCCTTCGCCCAGCCAAGCATCGAGGTTCTTGAGGCCCGATGCGGTCGGGCCGCAATTGGCCGGGGCACGATGGACGTTGGCCTTTCCTTCGAGGGCCTTTCGGGTGGGTTGGGTGTAGCCGCGCGAAACCGAATCACCGATGAGCAGGATACGTGGAAGTTTCGGGTCATCCTTCACGAAGTCCCAAGCATTCGATTTCCCAGCGATTTTATCCCGCTTATGCAGCGGGAGGTAGAAACTGCCGAGCTGTTGCTGCAGCACTTTCTCCCATGCCTGCTCTTCCGACGAAAGTTTATCAACCCACGTCTGATAACGGGTATCGACCAAGGTATCCTGCGCGGCCTTTTTCGCCGCTGCTTCCTTGGCGTTCGTCGGCTCCCCTTTCGGCGGCTCCGCGGCGACTAATAGAAATGATAAACCGAGCCAGGTGATAAGATGCTTCATATAGATTAATTTGTTTGGTTACTTGCTCACGCCGCTCAGGGGATATTCGGTCACCGCCTTCCAAGCGATATCCTGCAAGATACGATTCAGTTTTTCAGCTTCAGGTTGCTTCGCGAGGCTCGCGGGCACGGGCAGTCCCGTCGGGTTACGCTTATAGATGACCGCGAAATGGCAATAGGCCGACAAAATCCGAATCTGGACCTGCGGATGGCCTAACGCATCGCTAAACAGTTCGCTCTGCTTGGCCACGCCCGGCAACTCGCCCTTGATGACCCTATCACGCAAAGCCAACACGGCCACGCCACAGGGTACGATCACAATCTTGGCCTCGGGTATTTTCTTATTTAATTCGCCGATGTGATCTTCGAATAATTTGAAATAAGGTTCATTGATTTTCTTGAGTTCCGCCAAGGTCTTGGTGTCCCTATCGACCGCGACGGTCTTGATCCTTTTGAGCCAGAGCTCGGCATCGTCGAACGGCACCCAGTTTTGCTGCAGGGTGAATCGCATCTTGGGATGATGCGCTAAGCCAAGTTTGACGAAATTTTCGATGCCTTCATCGGGCAGGAAAGTAGGCGCCATGGTGAAGAGTTCCGCCGTACCCGCTTCCAAGATCGGCTTAGCCTTGTTCTTCCCTTCCGGCAGATTCCAATGCTGGATGACCTGAGAACCGCCAATCGACGAAATCGCCAGCTGCTTATGCCCCTCGATCTTCGCGGCCTTGGCCATCTCCTCCACCAAAGGCGGCATCCAGACGTGGAAACTGTGTCCGGCACTTAAGACTTTGAGTCCAGCCGGGGGTGCCGCCTCCTCCGACGCCCAAAGGGGCGCTACCAGGGATAAGCAGGCGAAGAGGATCGGGGTTAAGCGCATTCCGCCATGCTTTCGTCCCGCCCAACCCAGTCAATCCTCTGTCGTTTTCTGCCTATTTCACAATAAATCTGCCTTAAATTAACCAGCCGACCCCGTCGATGCACGTCCTATTAGCAAAGTTAATGTCTCAGTTGGATTTAACCATCGGGTCTTAGTTCTTAAAGAATATAGCCCAAAACGGTCGATTGCCTCCCCCTTAAACCGCCCAAAGACGCCCGATTATATTTATGACTTAATAAAGGCATAAAGTGGGCATCAACGAGATACGAAGAGGATTATATCTTTGATAGACGCGACGTCTAAGGAGCCGAATATCTCCGTATATCATGAAAAAGAAACGTAAATCCAACGAGCCACTCAGCCAAAATCGTAACCTGCTCCGGTGGGTCGAAAAAATGGCTGACCTTTGCCAGCCTGCGCAAATCCACTGGGTCGATGGCAGCCAAGCAGAATATGACCAGTTATGCGGGCAGATGATCGAACAGGGTACTCTCACAAAGCTTAACGAAAAGCTCTGGCCCGGATGCTTCTACGCCCGCTCCGATGCTTCGGATGTCGCCCGCGTCGAAGATCGCACGTTCATCTGCTCCCAATCGAAGGAGGCCGCCGGACCCAACAATAACTGGGAAAACCCTTTCGAGATGCGCCGTAAACTACGAGGGCTGTTCGCGGGGTGCATGGCCGGCCGCACGATGTACGTCCTGCCTTTCAGCATGGGTCCCGTCGGTTCGCCGATGGCGCAATTGGGCGTCGAGCTGACCGACTCCTCTTACGTGGTCATTAACATGCGCATCATGGCTCGGATCGGCCTGCCGGTTTATGCCGAGATCGACCGCGGCCACCAACGCGTGGTGCCCTGCCTCCATTCCGTCGGTGCTCCGCTGCGCAAAGGACAGAAGGATGTGACCTGGCCCTGTAACAGGGAAAAATATATCGTCCACTTTCCGGAGTCTCGAGAAATCTGGAGCTACGGCTCTGGCTACGGCGGCAACGCCCTCCTGGGCAAAAAATGCTTCGCCCTCCGCATCGCCTCCAACATGGCCCGCGACGATGGTTGGATGGCCGAGCACATGCTCATCCTCGGCGTCGAAGACCCCCAAGGGGAGAAGACCTACGTGGCCGCGGCTTTCCCAAGCGCCTGCGGTAAGACGAATTTCGCTATGCTGGTCCCGCCGCCTTCCGTTCAAGCCCAAGGCTGGAAGGTGACGACACTCGGTGATGATATCGCCTGGATCAAACCGAGCGCCGATGGCCGCCTGCATGCCATCAATCCCGAAGCGGGCTTCTTCGGTGTCGCCCCCGGAACGTCGAAATCGACCAACCCGAACGCGATGGCGACGCTTGCGCGTAATACGATCTTTACCAATGTCGCCCTGACTCCCGAAGGGGGCGTCTGGTGGGAAGGGATGACCGAAACGCCACCGCCCCAACTCACGGATTGGCAGGGGCAACCGTGGACGCCAGCGATCGCCAAAGCTACGGGCGCCAAGGCCGCACATCCGAATTCCCGCTTCACCGCCCCAGCCTCGCAATGTCCGACGATCGACCCGGATTGGGAAAGTCCCACGGGCGTCCCGATCAGCGCCATCATTTTCGGAGGCCGTCGTGCCACGACCATTCCGCTCGTCTATCAAGCTTTCAACTGGAGCTCGGGTGTCTACATCGGTGCCACGATGGGCAGCGAAATGACCGCGGCCGCCGCCGGCACGGTCGGCAAGGTACGCCGCGACCCGATGGCGATGCTGCCCTTCTGCGGATACCATATGGGTGACTACTTCCGCCACTGGATCTCGATGCAGAAAAAGATCTCCGAGACCCCCCGCATCTTCCACGTCAACTGGTTCCGCAAAGACGCCGATGGAAAATTCATTTGGCCCGGCTTCAGCGATAATATGCGCATCCTCAAATGGATCGTCGCCCGCGCCCGCGTGCGCGCGCTGGCACGCGAAACTCCGATCGGCTGGATGCCTCGCTACGAGGACATCGATTGGACCGGGCTCGACTTTTCTCGCGAAAAATTCGAAGAGCTCCAGGCTTTCGACCGCACGGCTTGGCGCGCCGAGGTGATGGCGCATGAAGAACTTTTCCTCGACCTTCACGACCGCCTCCCCAAGGAACTCATCTACGAACGCGAACTGCTCATTTGCAGAATGTGACCCCCGTGACCCCGACCCCCGCGCCTTGGCGCCTCTTGCTGCTGTCTCTGCTGATGATTTTCGGCGGAGGCCTAGCCTGCCATCTACTCCAGAGCGACGGGGGACGCGTCGAGGTCACCGGCTTCCGGCTTGATACGGTCAACGGACAATGGGTCACGGCCGACCTCTTTCATCCGACCGCCGCCTCGCGCGAACACCCCGCCCCGGTAGTGCTCATCTGCCCAGGCTTCGAACGCAGCAAGGAGACCATGGCCTCCTTCTCGATGGAGCTGGCTCGACGCGGCTTCGTGGTAATCACGATCGACCCTTATAACCAAGGTGCCTCCAGTTCCACGATGGAGCGACGTTCGGCGACCAAGGAAGGCTATGGTCTGGTCGCAATGGCGGAATACGTCCACGGCAAGAACGGCCCCGACTTCATCGATCGCTCCCGCGTCGGCGCCTTCGGCTACTCCGCTGGCGGCAACGCCGTCCTGCAGACGGCCTCCCAATTCGGCTCCCGCCAGGCTACGGCCCTCCGCCGCGCGACGCGCCTCGATTCGGAGAAAGGCCGTACGGTGACTGATAACGAGATCGCCACCGCACGACGCGAAAATCTGCTCACGGCCATCTTCGTTGGCGGCTACGTGCTCACGATGAACGAAGAGGTCTTTGCCCCGCTCGACGCCAACGTGGGCATGGATTACGCCCGCTCCGATGAAGGCGCGTTCCGTAACCTCGCCGGCAGCGCCGACATGCGCACGGCCACCGAATCCCTGGCGCTCGTCAACTCCGCACGACCCGCCGAGAGTAAGCTGAAGACGATTGAAATTGGGAGCGCTTACGGAGACGCCGACGCCCGCACGTATCGCATCGTCCATAACACTCCTGGCATCCACCCGTTACTCCCCTACGACGACCGCTTCGTCGCGCACGTCCTGGATTTCTTCGACCGCACCCTGCAAGCCCAGTCGCCTTTGCCGCCCGAAGACCAGCGCTGGAAACTTCGTGAAGCGGCTACCGCGACGAGCCTCTTCGGCGGATTACTCTTCTTGATCCCTTGCGCCGGTTTACTCCTGCGATTGCCGCTCTTTGCGTCGGTCCGCCAACCAACGCCTCCCGCCCTCCCTGCGCCCACCCCTTCGGGCCGCAAACTCGCGTGGTGCTTGTTCTTCTTTGGCGCCCTGGTAGCCGCGAGCCTGTTCATGCCGCTTGCCAAGGCGACGCTCACGGTCTTCCCAGAAGCGAGTTCGGTGAAGCAAACTTGGTGGTTCCCCCAACGGATCAACAACGCGCTGCTGCTCTGGGCGCTGGCCAACGGCACAATCGCCCTGACGCTATTCTGGGGCGCCTACCGCCTCCATGGCCGCCACCACGGCGTCGCACCCACCATGTGGGGCTTGAAGCTCAGCGCCAAGGCCGCTGGCCTCACCGCCCTACTCGCCTTCACCGTCGTCGGATGCTTCTACGCGCTGCTCTTCGCATGCTATACACTTTTCCATGCCGACTTCCGCTGCCTCTTCGTCGCCGCCTCGACGGCCTTCCCGTCTAAGATGCTCATCGTCGCGCTGGAATACATTCCGCTGTTCTTCGTCTTCTATTTCGCCAATTCGCTCCGCGTGAACGGGGGCTCGCGCCACGAAGGCGTGCCCGCCTGGCGGTCTGGCCTCTTCAACGCTTTCGGCAACACGCTCGGTCTCATTCTCGTTCTCTCGCTCCAATACCTACACCTCGGTGCCACCGAGCAACCTTTCTGGACGGACGGCTGGCTCTACGTGAACCTCCTCTTCGGAGTGATCCCGATGATGTTTCTACTGCCCTGGCTGCACCGCATCTTTTTCGAACTCAGCGGACAGACATGGCTAGGCCCGCTCATCACCTGCCCGCTGTTCGTGATAATGATGCTGACCAGTAACGTCTGCTATATTCCTCTGAAGTAAGTCGCCTTACTTACTGGAGCGATAAGGCCCAGCCGGGAGGCCGTCCTTGCCCGCAGAGAAGACGCAAACTTCCGGGAAATCGGCCCAAGCATAACGGACCTCCTTGGGCCCCTTGACGCCGGTAGCGCTGACGGTGATTCGGGCGCCATCGGCCTTGGCCTGAGCGAAGGCCCACGTGCCGTCGCCGGCGAGTAAACCGAAACCCTTACCTTCGCCCTTGATCATCACCGGACGATTGTAGGTGAGCACCCAGACGTCGCCTTGGCGCTCGGCCTTGGTCACGCGGGGAGCTTCGCCGTCGGTACGAGTCTTGTAAACGCGCTGCAATGCGACGGCGGCAAGTCGCTCGCCGATGGGCAGCTTGTCCTTAGGGTGGATGTTCAACTCTTCACCGAGATCGATGTTCACGCTCTGCATGGCTCCCGGAACGTTGTCGGCGATCCACTCCATAGATTCGCGGATCTTCGTCCAGCTGGCATCATCGACCGCCAACTCCGGATGACGGGCATGGAAACGAGGGAGCTGGACGATGATAAAGGGGAATTCCTGACCCCAAGCCTTCTGCCAGGACTTGATCATGGAACCAAGGACCCACTTGTAGGCCTCAGGCTGGCCGGCATTGGATTCACCCTGATACCAGAGGGCGCCGCGGAAAGAGTAGCCGACGAGCGGAGCGACCATACCGTTCCAGTTCATGTGGGGACCGTTGGACCAGACCGGCGTGAGTTTGCCAGCGTCCTGCTTCAGTTTGGTGAGAACAGCCTTGTCTTTCTCGAGGGCAATCTTGGCTGAGAGTTTTTCGAGGGCGGCGGCGCGGGCCTTGATGGCGGCGGCTTCCTTGGCGTCGAAATCCTTGGCGTCCGCGTCGCCGGCATACATGCCCTTAGGACCCCAGGCCTCGGCGCGCGTGCCGCCGATGGAAGTGTGGATGATGCCGACGGGCTGCTTGATGTTCGCGCGGAGTTCGCGAGCGAAATAGAAACCGGCGGCGGTGAAAGATTCGACGGTGTCGGGGGCGGAGAGCACCCAAGAGCCCTGCACATCATCAGCTGGCTCGGCCTTCGGCGTACGGGCGACGGTAAAGACGCGCAGGCCGGCGTCGGCCGGGCGGGACTTCGCTTCGACGACGGTGGAGGTATTACTTACGGTCCACTGCATGTTCGACTGGCCAGAGCCGATCCAGACTTCACCGATGATGACGTCGTGCGCGGTGAAGACTTCTTCGCCAGAGCTGACGACAAGATCCTTACCCTTCTCGGTGGCCTTCAGGCCGGCGAGCGTGGCGCTCCACTTGCCGTCGCTGCCGGCGGTAGCCGAAGACACGACAGAGCCGAGCGTCACGATGACCTTCGAGCCGGTGTGCGCCTTACCGAAAACGGCGGCATCACCGGCCTGCAGGACGGCATGGTCGGAGAAAAGGGCGATTAGTTTCAGTTCTCCAGCGGAAACGAGCGCGGAGCAACAAAGCACGAGGGCGGCGAGGCGGGGTAGCATATGCATAAGACACGACAGACTCCCTTAGGTTGCCAAGCACGAAGGGCTAACAACACTGAAGAAACCTGCCGAACGCTCAAAGCCGGCCCAATAAGCAAGGTATCGATGGTCGGCTGATTGGCCGGCCTTTTTATTTCCCATTCAGTCCACGGAGTTCATATTAGGCCCTACCCCATGCGCCTCCCCACGCTCTCCCTCGCGGCACTCAGCCTGCTAAACCTTGCCCAAGCCGAAGACTCCCGCCTGGCTCCGCTGAAAAGCCTCAACAGTTATTTCCCCTTCGCCGCCCCGAAATCCATCCAGGAATGGGAACCACGCCGCGATTTCGTTCGCCGGCAATTGCTCGTCTCCCAAGGGCTCTGGCCCATGCCGACCAAGACGCCGCTGAACGCGGTGATCCACGGTAAGATCGACCAAGGCGACTACACGGTCGAAAAAGTCTATTTCGAAAGCGCCCCGGGCTTTTTCGCGACCGGAAACCTCTATCGGCCGAAAAACATCAACGGCCGCATTCCCGCCGTGATTTTTCCGCACGGGCATTGGACCGACGCCCGCTTCCTCATCCAACCTGAAAGAATTGTCCGCGAAGAAATCGCCTCCGGTCAGGAACGTTTCGAACAAGGCGGCCAATCCCGTTTCCAATCGATGTGCGTCCAGCTCGCCCGCATGGGTTGCATCGTCTGGCAAATCGACGCGCTCAGCGATTCCGACTCCATCCAATTCTCGCCCGCCATCATTCATAAGTTCGCCAAGCAACGCCTTGAAATGAACACGGTGGAGCAATGGGGCCTCTATAGCACGCAAGCCGAAGCCAATCTGCAAAGTGTGATGGGTCTGCAGACGCTCAACTTGGTCCGAAGTGTCGACTTCCTGCTGACGCTCCCCGAAGTCGATCCCGCTCGTCTCGCGGTGACGGGTTCCAGCGGCGGCGGCACGCAGACGATGCTGCTCGCAGCGGCCGACCCACGCCTCGCCTTCTCCTACCCGGTGGTGATGGTCAGTACCGGCATGCAAGGCGGCTGCTCCTGCGAGAACGCCACGCTCCTCCGCGTTAACTCCGGTAACGTAGAAATCGCCGCGCTCTTCGCCCCCAAGCCCCAAGGCATGAACACGGCCAATGACTGGACGAAGGAAATGGCGATCAAGGGATTCCCCGACCTGCAAGCGCTTTACCAACTCTACGGTAAAAAATCCTTCGTCACCCTCCAACGCGGCGAACACTTTCCCCATAACTATAACGCAGTCACCCGCATGGGCTTCTACGCCGTGCTTAATAAGCACTTCAAACTCGGCCAACCGGAACCGGTCATCGAGCGCGATTACGCCCCGCTGCCCAAAGAAAAATTGACGGTCTGGGATTCCGCCCACCCCGCGCCGAAAGCCGGTGATCTGGAATTCGAACGCCTCCTGCTCCAATGGCTGAAGTCCGACGCCCAAGCCCAGCTCCTCGCGGCGGCGAAGTCCGCCGAAGGCCGTGAGTACATGCTGCGCCCCGCCATCGAAGCCCTCATCGGTCGCTCCTTCGCCCAAGCAGGTAAGGTCGAATTCCCTAACGCCAGCACGCAGTGGCGCGATTCCCACTTCCGGACGCAAGGGACGCTCGTTAATCAATCCTATGGCGAAGAAATCACCATCGATTGGCTCCAACCTACCAACTCCACAGGCGAAGTCATCATCTGGCTCGACGATTCCGGCAAAGGCGCCGCCCGCCTCGCCGACGGTTCGCTCCGTCCTGAGATCGAATCGCTCATCGAGCGCGGCATCGGTATCATCACGACGGATCTATTTCTTCAAGATGACAAGACGCTGAAACAAACCCGCGTCGTGCCCGGCCCTCGCGAAGTGCCCGCTTATACGTTCGGTTATAATCATGCGCTCTTCGCCCAACGCACGCATGATATTCTCTCGATCGCCAGCTATCTACTTTCCCCGCGCGATTCCTCCCAGCCCCCCGTGAAGCACGTCTCCCTGGCTGGCTTCGGTCGTCTCGGCCCTATCGCCGCCGCTGCTCGCGCCGTCGCCGGCTCCGCCATCCACCGCGCCGCCATCGATACTGGTGGTTTCCGCTTCAATCAGCTGTTGGACTATCGCGACCCGATGTTCCTCCCCGGTGGCTCCAAATACCTCGATGTGCCCGGTCTGTTATGCGTAAGCGCCACCCACCCTCTCTGGGTCGCCGGCGAAACCGACCAAGCCCTCTTCCCCTCCGCGACCCTTCATACGAGCGCCAACGACTCCAAGGCCGCCGCGACGCTGTGGTTGCTAAAATGATAGATGGACGAACTTTACCCGACTCCTATTCCCTTACTTTCCTCCCCCATGTCTCACTTTCCTTTCGCGCTTTCTGGCTTAGCCGACGAAGCGGCCGATGATATCGACGGCCAGGTTCTCGCCCAAAAGACCTTGGGCTGGCCGGCCATCGAATTGCGGCTGCTGAAGGGCAAACAGGTCTGCGGCCCCGCGACTTCTGATGAAGATTTCTCTCGGGCGATGGATAAGATCGAGGCCGCTGGTCTTACCGTCTCATCTTTCGGCTCAGCCATCGGCAATTGGGCACGTCCGATCACCGGCGACTTCGATATCGATCTCGCCGACCTCCGCGTGCTCATTCCACGCATGCAACGTGCCCGGACGAAATTTGTCCGGACGATGAGCTGGGTCCGGGGCGACGTTTCCGATGATCAATGGCGCGAGGAAGGTCTTCGTCGCTACCGGATCATGGCCCAGATGGCGGCCGACGGCGGCATCACGCTGTTGCACGAAAATTGCGAAGGTTGGGGCGGACATAGCGCCGCCAATGCCAAGGCTTTCATGGAAAGCCTGAACCATCCTCACGTCCGCTACCTCTTCGATATCGGCAACACGGTCTCTTACGGCCAAGACACACTCGAGTTCTATCGCACGATTCGTCCTTGGATCGCCTACGTCCACGTGAAGGACTGCCGCTACCATCCCAAGGGCGAAAAATCGAACGACTTCACCTACCCTGGCCAAGGCGAAACCAAGCTGCGCGAGGTGCTGACGGACCTCATCCGCACGGGCTATACCGCCGGCATCACCATCGAGCCTCACGTCGCTAATATCGTCCACCTCGGTGCCGATGCCGCCCAAGCTTCGCCGCAAGTCCGCTTCGATTCGTACGTCCGCTATGGCCGGGAACTCGAAACCCTTCTGACGTCCATCCGCTGAAGGCGGAGCAAGCCCAGCCGGTCACTTCAGGACCTTGGCCGCGTACGCTCTTAACTGCTTAACTTCTTCGTCGGGCAGTTTTTCGTGCCATTCGACCTTGGGTTCTTTGACGCCGTAAAGGGTGCCGTAAAAAACCAACCCAGCCAAATAGCTGCCGTTGAATTCCGGATGTGAATTGTCGGAGCGATGCAAGCGGATTGGCTTAGTTGAGCTATAGTTCAATTCCCAAGCATCCCCCACGGGTACGACCGTGGCTTTATTGTCCTTTGCGACCTGGCCATACCATTTACGCAGCCGCGCCTGCATGTCTTTGGGATTAGCGCCTACCGCGCCCGCATCCTTGGCGGTCTTTTCATTCGTCCAATAATCCGCATGCCGTGCCCAGGTCTCATAAAAGTAGATCTTCGCCTTCGGACTTTTTTCCCTGACCAGCTTGCAAAGTTCCGCTGCGCTTTTCACGAAATGATCCCGAGATTTCATATCTTTTTCCGACAAGGCGGGCTCTTCACTCTGCCCCTGTAAAACGACAATATCCCAATTACCCTCCGCCATGAGCGCCAAGCTGGGCTCTTGCGTCAGCTGCTGCCTCAGCGTCTGGCCTCCCGGGGTCGCCGACTTCACGACCGGGACCTTACGTCCAGAGCTTTTGACGATTTCGGTAAAGATATCAGGCAGCTTATTTACGCCCGTGTAACTATTACCGATGAACAAGACCCGGTGAGGCTCGTCCGCCATCAACGCGATCCCTGACATCAGAAGCGCCAGGCACCAACTACCGGGGTTATATTTCATCCCTTTTTGATAGCTGACTGACCTGCCACTTCAATCTCAACCTTACGGCGCCCCACGCAAGGAGCACACCTTCAGCCCTTACTCACCATAAGGGAAGCGCCATACACGCGGCCGGAAATAATCACCCGCACGCCTTCGTGCGTCGAGAGCTCACGGTGACGATCATGACTACTGCTCCAGCTCGTCAGGCTTCCGGCGCGATATTCGCGTTCATCTTTCCGACCCCACGCATGCGCGCATTCGATCAAGGCCAAGGTCGTGATTAAAATAATTTTCAACACGGGAACCAGTGATGAATAGTTCATAGGGATATATTCTAAATACTAGACCCTGCTCGCAAAGGTAAGTTTCGCATTAGGGTAAAATCCCTAAGCGCGTTAAAATTAAATTAAGCCCGAAAATATTAATCAAAGACGAAGCCTCATCGTCTGGCTCTCAGGGAGGGATGCGATGACATCGCATCCGCTGTAAGGCACTCATTCTCAGGTGGCAGGTGGTAGCCCCGGGCAACGGGTGGCAGGAAGGGTAGCACTCAAGGGGAAACTGGAGACCGGAATTAATGTTTCGGTCATATGACCCCAGGCAATTATCCGGTTCCCGGTCTCCCACGTATCTATGTCTCTCCCCGCCACCCGCCACCTGAGGCCGCCACCTGTCACCCGAAACTTTGTCTCCCACTTTTGCACCTTTGCACGGTATCTTTGTCTCCCTTGCCAACTGGCCCACTAGTCAACTGGTCAACTCGTGTGTCTCTCTCACTTTTGCACCTTTGCACAGGAGC
>Ga0114969_10003173_pt1 | contig 13301 bp, 6 predicted proteins | sample M_130807_MF_Meta_FD_87316 | JGI IMG/M metagenome (GOLD analysis project Ga0114969, IMG submission 87316) | Freshwater microbial communities from Lake Montjoie, Canada to study carbon cycling - M_130807_MF_MetaG | ecosystem: Environmental > Aquatic > Freshwater > Lake | place: Lake Montjoie...
AGCGGTAAGGAATAACGCAGCCATTTCCCGTACGATATGTCGGCTGTGGCTAGATAAGCCAGTAACATGCCCGACGTAGGCGCGAACATGTTGATCAGGCCGTTGCCCATCAAATAAGCCAGCACTGTCGTCTGGCCCGATATCCCCGCAACGTGTGCGACAGGGACCAAGATCGGCATACTAATCGCCGCTTTTGCTGATCCCGACGGAATGAGTAGGCCCAAAATCATTTCGATGAATACTAGTGCCATCGCAATCATCGCTCTCGGCAAGTGCGACGCCCACGTCGCTAGTTGGTTAACGATTGTGTCGAGAATTTGCCCATTCTGGAGTATTACCTCAACGCCCTTCGCCATGCCCACGAGGAAGCCTGCTAGCATCATCGAACGCATCCCATCGACCAAGCAATGTACGGCCCGACGCGGCGCGAGTCCACCTACCGCTGCAATTAACAGGGCCATTAAAAGATAGAACGCCGCAAATTCTGAATCGCGCCAGTCACGTTCGGCCGCGCAATAAACCAGCGTGACTACCGCCGTGCCGAGGATGGCAATAATCGCCGTGTGACGTCCGGATAACGGCGTTGCGTGAGGCTGCGTCACCAACACGGCCGGTTCTCGCGCCAACCGCATGACGTAGAAGATGCCGACGGCCATAAACACCACCCACAGCACCAGTCGAAACACAAAACCACTAAAAATCGGCAATCCTGCAATCGGCTGTGCCACCATAAGGATTACTGGATTTGCTACTGAAGCGATGTAGCCAATTTTTGCGGATACGGTAACAATCGCAAAGCCGAACATGGGCTGTAGTCCAAGACGTTTGGAGAGAGCCAAAAAAAGAGGAATGATGAGTAGGTATTCCGAAATTAATCCTAAAAATGTACTGCCTACGGAAATAGCGATCATGAGTAGGGTTGTCAGTAAACCCGTACTTCCGCCTGTGAAAGCAAGGAGGCGATCAATCGAGACCTCGAGTGTGCCCGTTGTGCGCAATACGCCAAACATGCCACCGAGTGCCGTGATCATGAAAATCAGGCTAGCTGCTTTCACCATGCCCGCGGGGATCGCGGTCAAAATCGCCGCCGGACTTGCTGGCTTTAATCCTGCACCCTCCACCACACGTGGCAGCAATGCTGACCGCGAAATATCTTTATTCACGGTGCTGTACGTCCCCGGCTTTACTAGGCCGTTGGACTCGCGGGCAAATTTGCCCGACGGCACCAGCCACGTCATCACTACGGCAATGGCCAACGCGGCGAACATCATTAACACTGGATCTAATTTCCAGTCGGTTTGCTTGGCGGTTTGGGGATTCATGGAGTCTGCAATGATTTTCAAGATCGGTGAGTAACGAGTGCCGTGAATATAGAAAAGTCAGGGAAGGAAGCAGATGGTTACAGACGCTTGAGGGATTTGCGCCCGTATTAAAATTAACGAGTGAGTAACGGCGCAATTATTGTTAAGCGGCGCTTAACGAGCGAGTGAACGCACAAAAATCTTGGGTTACGTCGGTGAGAACGTTGCGGAGAGCCTTAAAGCCCGGGCCGCGTGTACCATTTGCTTCGTTGAGGTATAAGGCGCGGTTTAGCTCGATTTGCACACTGTGGCGGCCGAGTGAAGGCTGGCCGAAAGTGCTAATGAGATCTCCGCCACGATAAGGATCATTTATTTGCACGCTTAGACCGGTGGCGCGAAATCGTGAGGCGAGCCAAGCTGTGATCATAGGCGCGGCGGTGGTGCCGAGACGGTCACTCACAACGACATCCGGGCGAGGCGTGCCGCAATCGATATTCATCTCATTCCCTCTAGATTTCATCGAGTGTAGATTGAGATGATAGGTAACCTTGTGCTGGCTGCTGAGGTGGGCCAAGGCATCGGCAAGGGCCTTGCGATAAGGCCGATAATATTGGCGAATGCGATGCTGTACGGCGCTGATGCTAAGTGAATTTGCTTCCATGGGTATACCAGGCAAGGCAAAGCGCCGAATGAGACCCATTCCTCGTTTACTATAATCCTCGGGCAGGATTAAATCGGGCCAAAGGCCGTCAATCATGTGTGGATCGATGTCAGTTTCTGCCCGATTCGGATCAATGTACGCACGTGGAAACATCGCCGCTAAGAGCGAGGCACCGCTAGCTGGGGCATCACTCCAGAGTTCATCTACAAAAAGATCGCATGACGTGAGGATAGCGCCGCGGGGCGCCGCGGGTTGAAAATCTATGGGCCAATCAAAACCGCTATGGGGTGAATCGAGGAGAACGGGAGCCGTTGTCTGGTCGGTCGACTGGTGAAAAAGAAATGACGGCTTAGTGGGAGTCATACTAAAAAAGGGTAACTCTATTTCGTGTGCACGAAGGCTGAGTTATACAGAGTGAAAATAAAAAAAGGATACTGCGTATCGTTGGAATTATTAAATTTATATAAACATCACGGATTTTTGTTGGCCTGTGATTCCTCGACAGAAATTGGCGCGGTGGTCTTTGTTTTGGGTTCAGGAAAAACTTCAACCGACAGCTGCTTGATGGTGCCTTGGAACGGGAACAAACGCGGATAAACGTCGACGGTGCTGCCGACATCCTCGCCGATGTCGAAAGTTTCGTACCAGGAAAAAATCGTAGGCGCAGTTTGTGGAATGTGTTTTTGGGCCACTATTTTTCCATTTATACTAAGCAGAGCGTTGCCTCCTTTGCCCCGACCTCCGCCATCATAATTGAAGCGCATGCTTACAGTGACGGGTCCAAAGGGAAGATTCTCAGCGGCGGCAATTCGCGTGTACTCATGGCCGACGAAATTATACGTGTAGTGTAGTTTTCCCGCTGCCACGAAAAGTGAATAGCCGCCCTGGCTGCCACCTGCGGCCACGATTACGCCATCCGATCCAGTTGGCGGGACCACAATGTCTGCAGTGATGAGGTGTGAGGTATTACGTACAGCCGGGGCTTGACCGTCATAAAGATGAAGACCGGAACCGAAATAAATTGAGCGATTGCGCGTAGCATTAATGTTGGTTCGTAGTGCTGGGTCGATACGTTCGTTGGATCGCGGGTCTAACGGCAGTACATTATAACGCCGTGCCTCTGATTCAAAAAGCTTCTGCATCAGGGCCAAGCGATTGGGTTGTTCGGCGGCGAGATCGTGGCTTTGCGAATAATCTGCGCTCAAATTGTAAAGTTCCCAAGGTTGTTGCTCGAAATCAAAATCGCCCTGTTTGATCCAAGGAACCCGACCGCTGCGCGCGCCGGCAATCCAGCCTTCATGATAAATTGAGCGATTGGCGAAGGTTTCATAATATTGAGTGGTATGACGCTCCGCGGCTGCATCGTCATCGAACGTGTAAAGCATACTAACGCCGTGGAGTGGTTGCTGAACGACGCCATTGACTTCAGCAGGAACGGGGAGGCCCGCGGCCTCGAGCAGGGTAGGGGCAAGATCGATTAAATGATGATATTGCTGGCGAATGCCGCCGGCTTTTTTGATGCGGTTGGGCCAGTAAATGACGAGTGGATCGCGGGTGCCGCCAAGGTGAGAAGCGAATTGTTTACCCCATTGAAACGGCGTGTTGCCGGCCCAAGCCCACCCAGTTGGATATTGCGGGCTCGAAGTGTCGGAGCCGATTTCGTCGAGGCGCTTAAGCACATTGGTGGTCGTTTCACGCACACCGTTGCCGGTGGCTTGGATACTGAATTTACCTTCCATGTCGCCCTCAAGGCTCGCGCCGTTGTCACCTGCGATGTAGATGATAATTGTATTGTCGAGCTGTCCGGTAGCGGCAATCGCATCGACGATCCGGCCTATCTCATGGTCGGTCTGGGCCATTAGTCCCGCAAACACTTCCATAAAGCGGGCGGCGATTTTTTTCTGATCAGGTGAAAGTGAATCCCAAGTCGGCAGTCCTTGGGGACGTGGCGTGAGTGCGGTCTCGGGCGGGATTACGCCCAATTCTTTTTGTCGTGCAAAAACGAGCTCGCGGTAGCGATCCCAGCCGAGATCAAACTTGCCTTTGAATTTTTCGATCCACGCCTTAGGTGCTTGGAGCGGAGCGTGCGTACCGCCGGGTGCGAAATAGGCAAAGAATGGCTGATTTGGCGCAATCGATTTTTGTTGGTTGATCCAAGAGATAGTTTTGTCCGCTAAATTTTCGGTGAGCGTATAATCGGATTCGCGGCCGACCGGAATATCCATCGTACGCAACTTAGTTCCTTCGTGGAGGATGGGGTGCCATTGATCGGTTTCTCCATGGAGAAAACCGTAGAAATAATCGAAGCCCTGGCCGGTAGGCCAGTGATCGAAGGGGCCATTCGGCCCGGTTTCCCACTCGGGAATCAAATGCCACTTGCCGAAGGCGGCCGTGGCGTAGCCGTTCAGTCGTAGCATTTCAGAAATAAAGGCTGCACTTTTTGGCATGGAGCCATCGTATCCCGGGAAACCGGTCGTATAACGTGTGACAATACCCATGCCTACGGCGTGACTGTTTCGTCCGGTCAGTAGTGCGGCGCGCGAGGGTGAGCAAAGCGAAGTGACGTGAAAACGGGTGTAGCGCAGTCCTCCACTGGCGAGGCGATCGAGGGTCGGGGTTGGGATAGGTGCGCCGAATGTGCCCGTCTGGCCATAGCCGGCATCATCGAGGAGAATGAGCAAAATATTAGGAGAATCCGCGGGCGTCTTGATCGGGGGCTGAATCTGCGGTGTCGAGTTGCGGTAACTAGTCCCAATGGAGTTGGTGTAAGGTCCTGGTTGGATGGGAAGGGTCGTGCGATCGGGGGTGGCTGCGTTTAGCAGAATACTGCAGCAAGCCCCGGCGATGATGGTGCTCAGGCGCATAAAATAAAATCGAGATTCCATGAATGTCCTGGTGGATTAATTTAAGCGGGCGCAGGCCCGTTTATGAGTGTCAGTACAATTACTTCGAATCCTTGTTTTTTACGTAGCGATCAAACCATTCGATCATTTCCGCGCTAACGTGTAGAATGCTTTCCCGCGCGGAGTAGGCGTGATTTTCCCGAGGAAGAAGCACCAATTTTGAAACGGACCCCAAGCCACGCAAGGCATGAAACATCCGGTATGATTGGAAGGTCTTGCTGGCCTGGCTATCATCTTCTTCTCCGTGGATGAGTAGGAGTGGGGCTTTAATTTTATCGGCCTGAAAAAAAGGTGATACGGAAAGGAATAATTCAGGTGCCTCCCATACTGTTCCCGATTCCGCGTGAAAGCCCCAAGGATCCATGGTCCGATTGTGCGAGCCGCTACGCGCGATTCCGGCCGCGAACAGATCCGAATTGGCCAAGAGATTAGCACTCGAGAAACCCCCGTAACTATGCCCAGCAATGCCCACTCTTTTAGGGTCGGCGATCCCCATCTCATCAAGTTTTTTGATTGCGGCCTGGGCGCTGGCGACAAGTTGCTTTAAGTAAGTCTCATTTTGCTCTTTCCCTTTACCGACGATTGGCATTTCGGCCATAAATAGGACCGCATAGCCTTGTGTCGCAAATAAGCGGGCGGATGCCGCACCGCCTTCACCTCCGTTGTCACCAAGCACCCCCCCGCGTAGGCTGGTGAAGCTGTTGACGGCGAATCTCACTTGTCCCGCAATCCTGCGATCAACGTATTCTGTCGGATAAGACCAGATTACCAGCGGCAATCTTGTCCCGCGACGATAGGTACTCGGAAGGTAAAGCATTCCTGAAAGTGGCAAGCCATCATCGCGAGTGTAGGTGATAAGTTGCTTGGTAATCCCACGGAGTAGAGGATACGGGTGAGAGGAATTCACGAGGGGTTTAGTCTTTCGTGTCGTGAGGTCTAAAAGTTTGAATCCCCTCGGTGAAATTTGGGTTTCGTGGCTAATGACGATTTGGTTTCGTGAGGTTCCGGCAAAGGAGATAAAAGTCTCATAACTCCCCTCGCTTGATAGAAAAAGTCTACGCTTCTCGTTTGTTTCAAGATTGAGTTCGTCGAGAAAGGGGTTGTCACCTTGTGGTGTGCCGCCATCACCGGCTAGATATAACCACGATCCGGATTGCACGGCGACCCGTTCGCCTTTCGGTGTCCATCGCTCTACAATGCTGCCGGGGTGAGCGTCACGGTCTTCGTCCGCGTATTGGTAAAGCAGGCGTGCTGGTTGCTCCGGCTTGGCGATATTCAATACGGAAGTCTTGGAGATTTTCCATTGCCGCTTACCGGTTACTTCGGTGATGAGGGCGCAATCTTCCTGATCTAACCAGGTGAGGTGATCAAAGCCTAGGCTACTTCTTGCGATAACCGCATCATTGCCAGTGAAGGGTGCGCTCAACCTCATCAGTTGATTCTTGTCTGACGTGTTGGCGGTTTTTCTATCGGCATTTCCGGATTCAATCCACACCAGCGTTGCTGATTTGTGGGCCTGCCATTCTAGGTTAGTTAAATTCCGGCGCTTCTTTCCTGGGGTCACCTCGTCGGTCGAAGGCAGATCAGCAAGAATTTTAATAAGTTCCCCGTGACGGTTCCATATTTCGACAGAGCTACCAAATTCACGATAGCGGACCCAAAAAGAGTAGGGGCGCTTGACGCGTTGAATAAGTATGTAGTTACCGTCGGGTGAAATCTCAGGGGCAGCGCTATAAATTCCTGGCCGGCCTATGCGTTTCTGCTCGCCCGTGATAACATTTATTTCGACCAGCTGCGACGTGCAGTAATAGTCGAAAAGTTCGTGATCAAATGATGTTTTGGATAAGTCCTCCCAATTTCTTTCTTGAGAGAAATTGTTCGCCGTAAACATTTCGGTCGGTCCGACTGGTATCAGAGCCGCCGTAGGCGGATTACCTCGGCCAGGCAGTGTTCGAAATGCCAGAATATGCTGATTATCTGGGGCCCAGCGAAGATTGAGCGGAGAACGGGCTCTATTTATTTGCCGATAGCCTAGGATCAGCGTGGCATTAATTATTGGTCCCGTCATATCTTTAGCTATGCCGGTTTTGCTGTCGACGACCCATAACTCCACTCCGGTATCTGTATAAAACGGTAGGGCGACAAATTGAGAGTTGTTAGACCAGATTGGTACTCCGAGCTTAGCCGCGGAGGGGAGCTGGATTGGCCGTCTCGATCCGTCTACTAGGCCCAGCAAAAAAGGCGCAGCAAAAAAACGAGATTGAACCTGGCTGTTGCTGCGCGGATCAACTCGCAAGCCTGCAAACTTAATAAAAGGACGGGCCAGCTCTTCGATAGAGCGGATATCATTATCTTGGGCGATCAGCAGCCATTGATGATCAGGACTTGGAAACTCGACGGGTGGACGAGGCGCATCGATCACATCAATCACCGCTTGTGGGGGGGATTTGTAAGGAATGCTCTGGGCGAAGCCAGTAGCAATTAATACTAAATAAAAAAAGGTAATCTTCATAAGTTTGATTAACCAAAATGGAGCGGCAGCTCAATTAGCCTTCGGCCTGCACCAAGCTATTATAAAGACTAAAATTTATGAAAGTTTACCCCGAACGCCAAAAATAGACTTTGGGGTAAACGATTATATTTACGAAAAGGAATGCAGCGGTAATAACTGCCGCATTCCGTGTTTTAACCTGAGCGATAAAGCTTTTTAGAAGGTCTTCTTCAGCTTAATCGAAACAAAGCGCCCCATGCCCCAGGCTCCGTAGCTACCGACATCAAATCCAGCATAAGGTCTGAGCACGCCATCTGGCGGCGGCTCTGTGTTGAGTAGATTATTACAGGTAATCGTAATGTCTGTATTCCAGGGGCCGTGATAGGTAGTGGTAGCATTGAAGAGAGCGATAGGATTGATATACCAGGCTGTATTCGCGGCTAGCGTTCCTGAGGCATCTTCTAAGCATTGCCCTTTAACCAAGGCTGACAGCGTTGAATTAAATTTTCTGTAGATCCAACCGATGGAGGCATTCCCCGTCCATTTTTGAACCTCACCACCGAAGCCGTAGCGCCCGGTGAAATCTTGAATGCCCGTTCCGAGGCCCGGATCACTAGCAAGAAACATGACGCGGGTAGCTTGAGCGCTAAATTTGAAATTTCCGGTAGCGCGAGTTTTTAGCAAATACTCCATGCCCAAGTCGTAACCTTTATAATAGTAAGCAACCCCGTTAAAGGGCGTCATGTCAAAATACATGATCTGGTTATTAGTGGGGTTACGAACGACCAGATTTGGGAAATATTTGAAGAATTGATCGGCGGTGAATGTAGATATCGGCACAATCGCATCGGATATTTTTAGATTAATATAATCGATTGAGAATGATAAATTAGGGATTACTTTGCTAACGTCGACGACTCCACCTAGGTAGTACATTTGACCTTGTTGGGGTTTCAAACTGGGATTGGCCCTAACTACTTTGAAATATTTCTGACTAGGAAGTGATGGATTGAGCGGATCGAGGGTCGGATCACTGCCGGAGCGACCACCGCCGTATAATTGTGACAGGCCAGGCGCCTTAAAGGATTCAGAGTACGATCCGCGTAATTTGAAATATTTGGACAATTGGGAACCAAATGCCAATTTCATCTTATTGGTGCTGCCGAAATCACTGTAGCTTTCTCGCCGGCCGGCTAGTTGCAGTTCAAGATACTGCTTGAGTACGGGAACGTCGAATTCGATGTATTGGGAATTGACGGTTCTGACTCCATAGAAAGGGAAACCATTGTTGGTCGCGATTAAATTGCTCGAATCAGGTCTAGCGACGATTTCGTCTTTATGATATTCGGCTCCCAGAGCCATGCTGAGATCACCTGCGGAGGTAGCTCCAAATAGAGATGGCATCGACATGAGTGGTCCCGCCGCTGAAAAATCAGCAGCGTAGCCGTAGGATTTATATAAATTTAAGCTTTTAAAATATAACTTAGATACGAGTTGATCAGGCGATGGACCAAAAGGATTGTAGTAAAAACCGACGGCGCCAGGAAGTGTTCCGTTGAGTGCATTTTGCAGGTCATCGGCAATCATCGATCCCGCTTGATACTGGGTGTAGATATCTTGCGAATACGAGCCGCTCGTTTCCCAGGTCCAATCGTGGCTGAATTTTCCCTTAAAACCGCCTAATACTGTGGCTGCTTCGGAGACTACGTCAAAATTACGAGGCAGCTCTGGACTTGAAAGCATTGTGAAGCTCGTGAGATTGACTTTAAATGGATTAAAAGGATTCCCTGCTGGAATGATGAGGCTAGGGTTTTTAGTGCCGCCCTGCGTGTTATTTGGTATCGACGTTAAAAATGAAGTGGAGACCTCTACCGTAGAATCTCTGGCGCCCGTCGGACCGTAAACATACTCGGTATGAGATTTTGACCCTATAACTTCAATAAAGCCGGATAAACGATCGTTAAAATCGTGATTTAGGTAGGAAAATAAATTCCAGTTTTCATTTGCTGGGTATAAACTCTTTGCTCCGCCTTTATTTAAATTTGAAGCTGGGATAGCGGCGGCAGGCCCAAAAAATGACATATTGCTCAGGGTGGGCGTGGCAGTCGGTACGCCGCCGGTAATACTATAATAACCAGATTTTGCTGCCAGACCTGCCGCAGTTAGATATGAAGCCGCTGCAGTTGCTTGCGCAGCTGTTAGATTAATATTACCCGGGAAATTTTGAGTGCTATTGTTATTTTTCCCCTTGATGCCTAGATAAGAAAAATCCTGACCAGGTGAACGATCATACTCGTTTGTTAAGGCACCGTACTGTTTGTAGTAGGTGAAACTGCTTAAGAGTGATGTTTTGGCGTTATGTGCGCCAGCCATGATATTAACACTTCTGGTCGTAACATGGGGAGAATTAGTCGCGGCGCCGAAATAGGTTTCTACGGAGACACCTTCAAATTTTTTCTTTAGGATAATGTTTATAACGCCTGTGATCGCATCCGATCCGTAGATGGCTGAGGCGCCATCCTTTAAGACTTCGACTCGTTCAATAGCCTCTGGGGGAACGGATTTCAGGTCAAAAACAGTGGCGCCCTGACTATCTGGATTAGCGTGGTTGGCGGTCCGGCGACCATTTAATAAAATGAGACTATTGCCAGCCCCTAAGCCGCGTAAATTAAGACTCGATGCACCACGACTAAAAGCTAGGCCCACTCCCGTAACCGATGTTTGCAATAGATTGCCGACACCGCCGCTGTTAAACGATTGGGCTTGCAGGAAATCGCCTAAGGAACCGTAGCCGCTATTGGCAATGTCAGCCCCGGTGTATTCGATGATGGGCTGCGGCGTGGCATCTTTAACCTTGGATATATGCGAGCCAGTTACGCTAAAAGTCGCAAGCTTGATGGGGTCCGCCGCAGGGGCGGGGGACTGAGCAAAAACTATAGAATTAGCAAGAAGCAGTAGGGCTCCGAGCTTGAGGAAGTGCATATATTTCATTTTACGATTAGGGGGGGGTGGGTTTAAGTCTGAGATCTACGAGAGCGTAATCCTCGATCAAATGAAGCACGGTCCCGTGCTCTTTTGATAAGGCCGAAAATTCATTAAGAATACGTTGGGCTTCAGTCTTGATGGCGGCTCTGGGTGTACCGCGAGTGGCATTGAATCGGGCGCCGCTTTCTCCCATTTCATTGATGATTACTGGCCGTATTTTTAGGGCAGTCAGTTGTCCGTCTTTAAAAACCAAGTCAGCTAGAACAGATTGCCAGACCTCTGGTTTGTAGTATCCCGGCGCGGTAATTGTATGAAAAATAAAATTACCCAGACCGTAAAATATTGGCCGGCCACGATATATTTCTAGGCCGTGCAGCTGAGGCACGCCGTGGGACACAAATACAGACCCTCCGGCGTCAATGCATGATCTCGCAAATGTTTTTTTCCACTCGGGGGTTAAGCCGCGATCCTCTTCAAAATAATGATCGTGTTGGTAGACGATCACATAAGGTGCGTTCTCGCGTGCGAGGTGAATAGCCGACAGCACTCGCAATACATCTTCTTCGACGAGTCTTTTTTCTGCGTCGAGACGCACTTCGTTTACTCCTGGGCGCATGGCTTGAGCTGCGCCTCCACTACGGATTTTTCCTGACGCAAAAGCAACGAGGGCAATGCGTCCTGCGGCTGTGTTTAAGAACGTCGGTGCAGATGCTTCGCCCAGGTTGCGTCCCGATCCAGCATGAGCAAGGTTGCGCTGGTCGAGTGCTTCTAGTGTTGAAAGAATTCCCTCGGTGCCGAGATCCCAGGCGTGGTTGTTGCCCGTGGCAAATAGGTTAAATCCAAAATCTTTCAGGCTATCAATTACAGCCGGGCGAGTGGCGTGAAAAAAATCAGTATTACGGGTGTTCTTCCCTCCGAAGCTGCCTTGTATCGCAGTCTCGAGATCGGTAAATGCTGCGTCGGGGTTACCTGATTGAACAAGAGCCCTTATTGCAGCCAATTCTTTAGGCAATTCTGTCCGGAGGTCATGTTTAACGAGTGCTTGTCCAGCAAGAAGTAGGCGGAATTCAGTCGGAGCTGAATGCTGTGCGGGTGCAACTTCAGGCAGGAGTAAAACAGCAGCCAATAGGATGTAGTGGGCGTAGTTTTGTGCTATTTTGGTGGGCCACATAACTTCACAATAAGGCACATGCGTGATCAGTGAGGTGCAAAAATAATTGATTCAATTTTAATTGATATCTACAATGCGCATTGCAGTTGCCTCATTGAAGCATCAATACACTGCGCATGGCACGCCAAACTCTCATCACCTTTGCCGGATTACGTGATCCCTATCTATATGATCCTAATGAAGATGGGCGCTATAAAGGTCCGGTGCTCACCTTACTAGATGAGCGGGTCTATGCCCGAGTGATTTTGTTGGTGCGACCCTTGCGTGGAGATCATGCCGAGCGAACACGACAAGCCTTACGTGAATTACATCCCAAAATCATTCTGGAGATAATCGAAATTGAGCTGATTGATTCGACGAATCATCTAGAAATATTAACACGGCTAAGAGTTGTTCTGGCCCGAATACGGCGTGAAGCACCGGACGACGAATGGTCCGTTTCCTTAATTTCTGGTACGCCGGAAATTCATGCCTGTTGGGTGCTTTTGGCCGTTGCCGGAGAATTGCCTGCGAAATTACTAAATTTTCGCCGCACGGCGCACAACGGAATTGCTGGCCCACGTTTCGTGCGCGAGTTGGACTGGAGCGAGCCGTTGGCGGTATTGCGTTCCGAAACGTTGTCGCTGCTTTCAGCGCGGCGTGATCGTTGGGACGATGCGGATACGCACAGTGCCGCTCACACGACTCCGCGCCATTATTTCTCTCGAGCGACCTTGGAGTTGGCAGTGAATTTAAGTCGACATTACGCACCGCTGCTCGTGAAAGGCGAACCTGGCACGCAAAAGCATTTATTCGCTGCACTCGTCCATCAATTTAGCAACAAGGCGAGCGGTCCATTCGTCGTCTTTAATTGTGCGACTGTTCCGGTGGCCGTTATGGATTCGCTCTTGTTTGGTGAAGAGGGATCTGAAGAAGAGGGGAAATTACGGCAGGCTGATGGCGGCACGGTCGTCATGCTGAAAGCCCAACAAATGCCGACTGCTTTGCTCCTGCGCTTGCTCAAAGCGGTGGATGATGGGCAGCACTATCGGCTAAACGGAATTCTTCCTGTGAAGGTGAATGTGCGGCTTATTCTTACAACGGAACGCGATTTTGAAGAGGAGGTGCGTCTTGGCAACTTCACCGCAGAGATTTGGCGAAGGTTGAGGACCGCATTGATTACTCTACCGCCCTTGCGCGAGCGACCGGGTGATATCGCCTTGCTCGCTAAAGATGAACTCGATCGCCTGAATCGTACATTGCCTCGCCCTAAGCGTTTTTCAGCGGCCGCTTTAGCTAAGTTGGAGAGCCACCGCTGGCCGAGCAATGTAAGCGAGCTTAGACGGGTTGTGGAGCACGCCGTGCTAACATCTGAGCAGTCAGCGATTCTGCCTGATGATCTCGATTTTGAATTAGCCGTAAATCTTGCCAATGTCTTTACAGCGGCAGTTCCTCGATTACGCGAGGGATTTTCAATCATGGATTATTTGCGCGCTGTCAAAGTGGAGCTTGTGCGTGGGGCAATGCGAAAAACTGGAGGAAACCAGAGCAAAGCGGCGCTGTTACTTGGCCTGACGCCGCAAGCGGTAAGTCAGATTTTGCGGCAAACTGGCGCGCGGGAATAATCTGAAAATGTCCGCGGTAAGGTCGTGATCGCTTGGCGCTATTTTAGGATGGGGCGGTCGGCACCAGCCTCAATCACATGCAGCGGAAGATCGGTCTCGCTGGGTTAAAACTTCCGCTCGTCGCTCCGGCTCTCACCGTTACTCCGTAAATTTAACCAGCGCGGCGCTGATCTTAGCTCAGTGAA
>Ga0114969_10003177_pt1 | contig 13291 bp, 10 predicted proteins | sample M_130807_MF_Meta_FD_87316 | JGI IMG/M metagenome (GOLD analysis project Ga0114969, IMG submission 87316) | Freshwater microbial communities from Lake Montjoie, Canada to study carbon cycling - M_130807_MF_MetaG | ecosystem: Environmental > Aquatic > Freshwater > Lake | place: Lake Montjoie...
ATCGCCGTGAACGCGGTTGCCTACGCTGCGAACCTGCTGGTGGTGGTGACTGTGCATCGCCTCGGCGTGAATGGCTACCTGGCTCAGCTGGCAGGGGCGCCGTTCTATACCGCCGTGGGTTATGTCGGCAGCCGGCTGTTCGCGTTCCGGTAGGGATCCGCTGCCATAATGCGCAGACCTTCTTTTATGGGGTAGGCTGCTGGTGGCGTGGAGACGCGGCGTCTATGATGACCGTTCTTTGAGAAAACCCTTTCGGATCGGTACCTCATGAAGCAGCATTTCGAGCAGCGCGTTCTGGTTACCGGTGGCGCAGGCTTTCTGGGGAGTCATCTGTGCGACCGCCTCGTTGCGCTGGGTCATGACGTGGTCTGCGTCGACAATTTCTTCACCGGCTCCAAGGCCAACGTCGCGCACCTGCTTGGCAAGCCCAATTTCGAGCTGCTGCGCCACGACGTGACATTTCCGCTGTATGTCGAGGTGGACAGGATTTTCAACCTGGCTTGCCCGGCATCGCCCATTCATTACCAGCATGACCCGGTGCAGACAACCAAGACGAGCGTGCACGGTGCCATCAACATGCTGGGGCTGGCCAAGCGCCTGAAGGCGACGATCTTTCAGGCCTCGACCAGCGAGGTCTATGGCGACCCGGCGGTGCACCCGCAGGTGGAGAGCTATTGGGGCAACGTGAATCCCATCGGTCCGCGATCCTGCTACGACGAAGGCAAGCGCTGCGCCGAGACTTTGTTCTTCGACTATCACCGTCAGCACGGCCTGAACATCAAGGTTGCCCGCATCTTCAATACCTACGGCCCGCGCATGCACCCGAACGACGGCCGCGTTGTCTCCACGTTCATCGTTCAGGCGCTGAAGGGCGAGCCCATCACCGTCAACGGCGATGGTTCGCAGACCCGTTCCTTCTGCTACGTCAGTGATCTTGTCGAAGCATTCGTCCGCTACATGGATCTGCCGGAGGTGTGTCCCGGCCCGATCAATCTGGGCAATCCGGTCGAGTTCACCATTCGTGAGCTGGCGGAAGAAGTCATCCAGTTGACCGGCTCGCGCTCCCGGATCATTTCCAGTCCGATGCCCACGGATGACCCGAAGCAGCGCCGCCCGGATATCAGTCTGGCGCGTGCGCGTCTGGGCTGGGAGCCGAAGGTGCAGCTGGCCGAGGGCCTGAAAAAGACAGTCGAATATTTTGATGCGCTGCTGTCGCGCTGAGATAACAGGAGTTACTGCGTGCTTCTTTCCCTGCTGATCCCTTGTTACAACGAAGAAAAGACGCTGGCGAACCTGGTAGAGCACGTGCTGCGCATCGCGGATGATGAGCTGAAGCTGCAGCTGGTCATCGTCGATGACTGCTCGAAGGACAACAGCTTCGCTGTGGCGACCGAGCTGGCGAAGAAGCATCCCGAAATCAAGCTGGTCAGGCATGAACGCAACCAGGGCAAGGGTGCTGCGGTTCGCACCGCCTTCGCGCAGGCCGACGGCGACGTGGTCGCGATCCAGGATGCAGATCTGGAGTACGATCCCCAGGATCTCAAGCGCATGCTCGTGCCGATCCGCGACGGCCGCGCAGACGTTGTTTTCGGATCCCGCTTCCTCTCTGCCAATACGCACCGCGTCCTGTATTTCTGGCATTCGGTGGGCAACCGGATGCTGACGCTGCTGTCGAACATGTTTACCGACCTGAACCTCACCGACATGGAATGCTGCTACAAGGTATTCACGCGTGATGTGGCCAAACGCCTGGTGATCCACGAGGACCGGTTCGGGGTCGAACCCGAGCTGACCGCTCAGGTCGCGGCGATGCGGCTGCGCATCTACGAGATGGGAATCTCCTATGACGGGCGCACCTACGAGGAAGGCAAGAAGATCGGACTCAAGGACGCATTCCGCGCCCTCTATTGCATTATTCGTTACAACGCCAGCCATGCCCCGGCATTCCTGCAGTTCCTTGTCTATGCCGTGCTGGGCGGTGTGGCCGCACTGGTGAACCTCGCGGTGTTTCTCGCGCTGCACGCCGGAGGCGCCGCGGTGACGGTCTCGGCCCCCGTGGCTTTTGTGGTCGCGGCGGCCGTCAACTATGGCCTGTGTGTGTGGCTGCTCTTCGAGCGGCGTGTCAAATGGTCCACGCCAATGGAGCTGGTGCTCTATGTGATTCTGGTCGCGGTGCTGATGTGGGTCGACCTGCAGATCACGGCCGGATTGATGGCGGCCGGTTCGAGTCCTGGATGGGCGAAGGGGCTGTCTTCCGTGGCCGGCCTGGTGCTGAATTTCCTTGGGCGTCGCTTCATCGTTTTTCCGCAGCGCAAGAGTGGTGAATGGAAGCCCAGCGGCGCCGGAAAGGGCGATCTTTGACTTCGGCCGCCGCGGCGGTAGCCGGGAGGCCTTGGTGATGGCTGCCCAGCGGATGGAAGGCCTTGACGCATTCAGGTTGCTCGGTGCGCTGTGTGTCGTGGCGCTGCACGTCGACTGGACCACTGACGACGATCTCGTTGGCGAAATCACCGCTGCCCAGTTCGGTGATGGCGCGATCGATCTGCCGCAGCGGCCGCCCCAGTCCGAAGGTGAAGGCCAGCGCAGCGAGCAGCAGCAGCGGCACCAGCAGGGTGGCCTCCCAGAACAGGCGCTGCCGTGCCACATCCGTCTGCGTACGCAGTGCGGTGAGTTGGCCGTCGATCTGCTGGTTGTTCAGCATGGCGATGCGTTCGGCCAGCTCACTCAGGGTCTGGAACTCGTTGGTGAAGGGCGGCTCGTCGGTCACGGGCACGCGCTGGCGCAACGTTGACTGCCATTGCGCCAATCGGTCGATGGCCTGCAGCACCTCGGGCGCATTCGCCGCACGCCGCAGCTGGGCAACTCCGTAGGCCAGAGCATCGTCGCGTTCCTGGTAGCTGGCCAGAACCTGCTCGCTCTTGAGCACCTGATACTGGCGCGCCGCACGCTCCACGGAGGGAATCTGCGCGGAGATCTCCTGCGTCAGGCGCGTGGTCTGCACGCTGGCGTTGACCAGGTTCTCGCTGACCGTCGCAAAACGGCGCATCTGGATGGTGGCATACAGGATGGCCAGCAGCAGCGGAATGGTGACCATCGCCAGTCCCAGCAGCAGGATGCCATTCAAAGACTTGGGCAGGACCCGGCGCATTCTCCCATTCTAAGTCAGCCGGGGCGCTCGCGGGCGCCCGGTCACTGAGGATCGCAGGCCGCCTAGCCGGCAGCCCAAGGCTCGCGTTGCAGCTTCTCTTCCCAGCGCAGTGCCGTCCGAACGATGGTGTCGAGGTCGTCAAGCCTGGGCGTCCAGCCCAGCTTCTCGCGAATATTGACCGCACGCGAGACCAGCGACGGTGGGTCGCCCTCGCGACGCGGCTCGACACGGATGTCCAGCTTCTTGCCCGACACACGGGCCACGCTCTCGAGTACCTCGCGCACGCTGTAGCCGTGTCCGTACCCGCAGTTGAGCACCGTGGATGCGCCATCGCGACGCAGGTAGTCGAGTGCATCGAGATGGGCACTCGCCAGGTCCTGCACGTGGATGTAGTCGCGCACCCCCGTGCCGTCCGGGGTGGGGGTAGTCGGTGCCGTAGATCGAAATGTGCGAACGCTTGCCGACGACATGCTCGCAGGCAACCTTGATCAGCAGCGTCGCCTTGGCGGTCGCCTGGCCGACACGGCAGTCCGGGTCGGAGCCGGCGACATTGAAATAGCGCAGGCTGACATAGCGGAAGTCAGTGACCGCGGAAAGGTCGCGCAATATCCACTCCGACATCAGTTTTGACGTGCCGTACGGATTGATTGGCGCGAGCAGCGCTTCTTCGCGCGCGACGCCACCCTCGGGCATGCCGTACACCGCGGCGGTTGACGAGAAGACAAACTTGCGCACGTTGCCGCGCATGCAGGACTCCAGCAGATTGCGCGTCATGCTGGTGTTGTTGTAGTAGTACATCAGGGGCTGGCGCACGGACTCCGGCACGATGGTCTTGGCGGCGAAGTGCATCACCGTGTCCACGTCGTGTTCTGCCAGCACGCGGTCGACCAGCTGCATGTCGCCCACGTCACCCACCACCAGCGTTGCATCGCCTGCCGCCTGGCGAAAGCCAGTGGAAAGGTTGTCGAGGATCACCACGCGCTCGCCGCGCTCGCGCAGCTGCAGCACCACATGGCTGCCGATGTAACCGGCTCCGCCGGTGACCAGTACTGATTTCTTCGTGCTCACGAGTGGATGATCCCTGTTGGCCTGTGTTGTCGGCCCGAGCAAGGCATAATAACGGCAATGACACCCCGGGCTGTGACGAAGTCGGCAGATAACGTGCCCTATGCCGGCCTCTCGCCCGAGCGCGTGCTGGCTGTCGCCGAGCAGTTGGGCCTGCACCCGGACGGGCGCCTGTTCGCGCTAAACAGCTACGAGAACCGGGTCTACCGCGTCGGTTGCGAGGATGCTCAGGCCTGCGTGCTCAAGTTCTACCGTGCCGGACGCTGGAGCGACGCGCAGATACTCGAGGAGCACTCCTTCGCCGCCGAACTGGAGGCCGCGGACCTGCCCGTGGTGGCGCCGCTGGCGCTGCACGACGCCACGCTCCATCACTGCGATGGATTCCGCGTGGCTGCGTTTCCGCTGCGTCCGGGTTCGGCACCTGACCTCGATGCGCCGGGCACTCTCGAGCTGCTGGGACGAACGCTCGCGCGGCTGCATGCCCGGGGAGCCATGCGGGCTTTCCGCTCACGGCCTGCGTTGCGGGGTGAGGTGCTCGGGGAGCGGGCCCGCCGCACGGTACTGGACTCGCCGCAGCTGCCGGAGGATTGTGCGCAGCGTTACGAGGCGATCTCGGGGCAGTTGGTCGATGCGATCCTGCGGCGCTGGGAGCAGTGCGAACCCGTGCGCGCGATCCGCCTGCATGGGGATTGCCACCTCGGCAATATCCTCTGGCAGGACCGCGGGCCGCTGTTTGTCGATCTCGATGACTGCCAGAGCGGCCCGGCCATCCAGGACCTTTGGATGTTCCTCTCCGGCAGTGGTGACGAGCAGCGCCGTCAGTGGAGTCTTCTGCTCGAAGGCTACGAACAGTTCGCCGCCTTTGACTACAACGAACTGGGGCTGATCGAGGCGTTGCGCGCCACTCGGATGCTCAACCACACCGCATGGATAGCTGCCCGCTGGAGCGATCCAGCCTTTCCTCGAGCCTTCCCGGAATTCGCCGAGCCCAGCTACTGGCAGCGTCACGTCAACGACCTGCAGGAGCAGGTGGACGCAGTCGACAATCCGCCGATACTGTTGGGCTGACGCGCAAAGACTGTCGACCAGTTAACGTCGCGCAGGTCGCTCCAACATGGAGCGGCTCTGCCCGGCATGTTATGTTCGCTGCATGAATCGCGCCCCCGGAAACGCCTGTATTGCCCGCATTGCCAGCCTGCTGCTGGCTGCTGCGCTGTGTGCCTGCGCCCCCTCTGCCGAAGGCGACAAGGGCAGCGCAGGGGCAGGGGATCCTGCTGCCCGACCCGCTGCTGCCGCAGTATCGTCGGCTGCGCCGCAGGTAGGCATTCACGATGCCGAGCTCGTCACAGCCGTTGGCCTCAGCAAGGTGAGTGTGCCTCTGCAGGTGCGCTTCAGGCTGGATTCGCGTCCGGTTGTGGGTCAGCCGGTCAAGGTTGAATTGGTGGTCACGCCGCTGCAGCTGGCACAGATCCGCGGACTGCAATTCCATGTTCAGGCCAGCGATGGTCTGGCGCTGCAGGGTGAATCCGAGCTGTCGATGGGGGCTGCCGCGCCAGGCATTCCAATCCGACGCGAGATCGTTGTTGTGCCGCAGACCGTGGGCATCCTCAAGCTCGAGGTCGTTGGCTCCGTGGATACGAATTCGGAATCCCTGTCACAAACTTACTCGATACCCCTGATCGTTTCTCAGCAGGCAACCGCGCGCTGAGGTCGAGCTCAAGCGCATTCCGCGATCTGGCTCACGCGGCTGAGCGGCGCCGCTACGTATGATCACTTATCAGATCAGCGCAGCGGCCTATGTCAAATACCGTCATTGCATCCCAAACCAACGCGAGCGCCCTGCGCCCGGAAGCCCTTGCGCCGACCGCAACCCGCGATGCCGTGCGCGATGGCTTGCATCCGCGGCTGCGTGCGCAGCTCAACGCGTTGGAAGGCGTTTCCGATCCGGCCGGCATGCTCGCCGCACTGCTGCCGCGCATCAGCCAGATCTACCAGCAGCTTGATGACGATCAGCGCGGCGCCCTGCAGACCATGCAGTCGCTGGCCCAGCAATCGCGCTACCAGGCTATCGTCACGCAGGCGCCCGAAGCCGTGCTGGTGCTGGATCCGGTCAAGGGTATTTGCACAGACGCCAATGATCAGGCATTGCGCAGTCTTGGCATCCGCCGTGGCGCGCTGCCGGACTTCGATATCACTGGCCTGCTGGATCTGGCCAGTGATGAAGGCTCGCCCGACGAAACGCGCGTCGACCTGGATGCCACCGCGCTGGCTGCAGGCCTGGACGAACCCAACATCGTGGAATGGTCCTGCATTGATGCTCGCGGGACGCCAATGCTGCTCGAAGTGCGGATTGCGCCCATGCCCGGCTCTCCCGGGTTGCTGCGTGCCGCCTTCAATGCGGCATCGGCGCGTCGTCGCGACCAGTTGCTCGCGGCTGGCGATCGCGAACTTTTCCGGCGCATCGCTGCCGATGAGCCGCTGGAAGAGCTGCTCGATTCGATCGTCGCACTGCTGGAGTCGGTGTGCGGCGACGTAGTCGCATGCATCAGCCTGATTGATGCAGACAGTGGCCGCGTGACATCGGTGCGCGGCGCGCAGCTTCAGGAATCGCTCCGTCGCATGGAGCTGAACGGCAAGATCGATACCCGCAATGGCACCGGCATCGCCGCCATGTTCTTTGGTCGGCAGGTGCTGGCCACCGACATCGCCATGGACCCGCACTGGACCGAGTGGCGCGAGCTGGCCACCGTCGAGGGTCTGCTGTCGGCCTGCGCGGTTCCGGTGAAGGCCGCCAATGGCGTCGTCGAGGGCGCGGTCACCGTCTATGGACGTGCGCGCGGACTTCCGGCCAATCGGGACATTGAGGTCTATCTGCATGCCGCGCGGCTTGCAGCAATTGTCATTGAACATGCGCGCAACGCCGCGCTGGCACGCGCACCGGCACAGGGCGCAGCGCCTGCCGCCGAACTTGCGGCCCTGCCGAGCGCCATTGAGGGCGTGGACGGCGAGCGCGCCCAGGTCACTCTGCATTCCATCAGTGATGCAGTGGTGACGGTGGACCAGAATGGCTGCATCGATTACCTCAACCCTGTGGCTGAGCAGCTCACCGGGTGGAGCGGCAGCGAAGCGCGCGGCATGGCTGTCGATGCGGTCCTGAACTTCATGGCGGAAGTCACTCACACCGAATTCCCGCATCCATTGCTGCGCGCGCTGCGCGAAGGCGTGGTGGTGGGCGTGTCGGAGCAGTGCATGATGGTCGACCGCGGTGGCGGCGAACTGGCGGTGCAGTACTCCGCAGCGCCAATCCGCGATGCCGGTGGCAAGACCGTGGGCGCCGTGGTCGTCTTCCGCGACGTGACGCGGGAGCATCACCTCAAGCGGGCCTTGTCGTATCAGGCGAAGCATGACGCACTGACGGGGCTGATCAATCGCCGCGAATTCGATTCGCGGCTGGCGGCCGCGCTGGATCTGGCGCGCGTGGAAGACAGCCAGCACGCGCTGCTCTACATCGACCTGGATCAATTCAAGGTCGTCAACGATACCTGTGGTCACGCTGCCGGCGACCGGCTGCTGCGTGAAATCACCGGCATTCTGCAGCAGCAGGTCCGGTCCGCCGACAGCATCGCCCGGCTTGGCGGGGACGAGTTCGGCATCATCGCGAAGCATTGCACGGTGGAGCAGGCGCTGCGCCTGGCCGAGGGTATCCGCCAGGTGCTGCAGAACTATCGTTTTCTGTGGGAGCAGCGGGAATTTCGTATCGGCGCCAGCATCGGACTGGTTGGCATCAATCGCGACAGTGAAGCGGCTGCCAGCCTGCTCAGCGCGGCTGACATCGCCTGCTATGCAGCCAAAGATGCCGGCCGCAACCGCGTGCATGTCTACGACACCGGTGATGCGAGCGACCGTCAGCGTGACCTGTTCTGGGTCAGTCGTGTGACGCGTGCGGTCGAGGAAGGCAGTCTCGAGCTCTATCAACAGCCCATCGTTGCCACCGGCGAAGGTGCGCAGCGCATGCAGTTCCACGAACTGTTGCTGCGCATGCGGGGCGAGGGTGACGCGCTGGTGCTGCCGGGGGCCTTTGTCCCCGCCGCCGAGCGCTACAACGTCATCACTGCTATTGATCGGTGGGTGGTGCGGCGTGCTGCGGACCTGATCATCGCGCGTGCAACGCTCGGCCTGCCGCCGACGCTGCTGATCGCGGTGAATATCTCCGGCGCCTCGGTCTGTGAGCGAAGCTTCCTTGATTTCGTGCTCGGCCTTGCCGAGAACCCCGTGGTCGGGCGAGGGCTGTGCTTCGAGCTGACCGAGACCTCCGTGCTCAACAACATGACCCAGGTGGCGGAATTCATGAACGCGCTGCGGGCCCGTGGCTGCCGCTTCACGCTGGACAACTTCGGCAGCGGCTCTGCGTCCCTGCAGTGTCTGCGCACGCTGCCGATCGATTTCCTGAAAATCGACGGCAGCTGCACTGCCGGCATCGTCGACGATCCGGTGGACCGCAGCCTGATCGAGGCGCTGCTGAAGATCGCCCACGCCCAGCGCATTGCCACCATCGCCGAGCGTGTCGAATCGGCGCCGGTCTGGGGCCAGCTCGTCAAGCTGGGCGTCGACTATGTGCAGGGCTTCGAAGTCGCCCGCCCGCAGCCACTGGCTACGCTGACGGATCTGGCCCTGCGCGAATAGACCGCTCAACGGTCAACCCCGGATGGGGGAGACGCGGTATTCTTCGCCGCAGCACGGGCCCTCGGGCCGGTGCCCCCCAGACACAGGAAGCCGGCAGGCATGCGCAGCACCGAATCCGTTGTTGGAACGGGCATTCATCACGATGTCCAGGACACCGTGGTCCCGCACCGCGTGTCGGTGGCGCCCATGATGGATTGGACCGATCGCCATTGCCGCTATTTCCTCCGCGGTTTCAGCCCAAGTGTGCTGCTCTACACCGAGATGGTTGTCGCCGATGCGCTTTTGCGTGGCGATGCTGCCCGCCTGTTGCGGCATCACCCGGACGAACATCCGCTGGCGCTGCAGCTCGGCGGTTCCGAGCCGCGCAAGCTCGCCGCGGCCGCCCGTATCGGCGTGGATGCCGGCTACGACGAGATCAACCTCAACTGTGGCTGCCCCAGTGATCGCGTACATGCGGGTGCATTCGGCGCCTGCCTGATGCGCGACCCGGCACGCGTCGCTGACTGTGTGGCGGCGATGCGCGCGGCGGTTGATGTGCCCGTCACCGTCAAGATGCGCATCGGCGTCATCGACGGTGGCCCGGACCTGCACGACCGCGTTCAGACCTTCGGTGAAGCCGACTGGCGCGCGCTGCAGGAGTTCGTGCGATTGGTGGCAGCAGCCGGCTGCGGACGACTGATCGTGCACGCGCGCAAGGCTGTGCTCGGCGGACTCTCCCCTGAAGAAAACCGCGCGGTTCCACCGCTGCGTTACGACATCGTGCGGGAGCTCAAGGCACGCTGGCCGGCACTGGATGTGGTGCTCAACGGTGGCCTGCGTACCGTCGAGGAAGTGGCCGATGTGCAGCGCTGGTGCGATGGGGTGATGCTCGGTCGCGAGGCCTATCACCGGCCCTATGTGTTGAGCGCGCTGGAGCAGGCCTTCGGGCTCAGGGATTTCGTGCGTCCCGACGAAGGCGCGCTGCTGGAGCGCATGGCCCGCTACGCCGATCAGGAACTGGCGCGTGGTGAGCGACTCAGCGCCATCGTCCGCCACATGCTGGGCTTGTACGCCGGCCGTCCAGGTGCGCGTGATTTCCGGCGTGAACTGTCCGAGGGCGCGCGCTCGCCCGATGCGGGTCCGGAGCTGCTGCACAGGGCGGCGCAGCGGCTGCGCGCTGCGTAATATCCGGCCGGGCAGGGGGGCGATTGCGCTCACTCGCATCGGTGATGGTCTTGGCGCCTCAGGCCGTATAAGCTCTCCATTCATTTGCTTTATGTGAAGTCAGCCCCAGTCCGATGGTCCAGGACACAGAACTCGCTATCCTTTTCGCCGATGTGGTGGGCTCGACGCGGCTGTTCGAGCAGATGGGCGATTTTCGCGCCCGCGACCTGATCGCCACCTGCATCGAGATCATGCGCAACGCCACCGAGTCCTTTGGTGGCACCGTCATCAAGACCATTGGCGACGAGGTCATGTCCACCTTCCCCTCGGCTGATGCGGCGCTCAATGCTGCCAGCCAGATGCAGAAGCAGATCAGCAGTCGCGCCGACCTCAAGTTCGACAGTCAGCCGGTGGCCATTCGCGTCGGTTGCCACTTCGGTCCGGTGGTTCTCGAGAGCCGCGATGTTTTTGGTGCCAGTGTGCATACCGCCAATCGCATGACCAGCCAGGCCAAGGCGGGGCAGATCATGACCACGGCGGCAACCATCGAGCGGCTCTCCCCGGAGTGGCGCTCTGCGGCCCGCCAGGTGGATGTCGCCGCGATCCGTGGTCAGTCCACCGAGATGGCTCTCTACGAAGTGCTCTGGCACAGCGAGGATGTCACCAGCATGCTGCCGGCGATTGCGCTCGGGGCGCGCGAGCAACGGCGGCAGATGCGTCTCAAGCTGCAGGCGAATGGTCGCGACTACGTCATCGATGACCGCAATCCGCGAGCGGTCATCGGCCGCGCGGAAGACAGCAACCTCGTCGTGCAGGGCAACCTGATCTCGCGGTCGCACGCGCAGATCGAATTCAGCCGCAACCGCTTCATGATCACCGACCAGAGCACCAATGGCACTTTCGTCGTGATCGAAGGCCAGGAAGAGGCGTTCGTGCGTCGCGACAGCATCTCGATCCGCGGTGCCGGCCTGATTGGGCTCGGCCGGGCACCGGAAGCGGACTCGCCGCAGACAATCCGCTTCAGTTGCGAGGAATACTGAAGCGGTTGGGCCCGGTCAGCTCCGGGCCAGCCGCTGCGCAACGCCGTCGAGCTGCGCAAACATCTCTGCCGGCATGCGATCGCCGAATTCCTCAAGGTACTTGCGGAACTCTGTCACTTCACGCTGCCATGCGGCGGTCGGTACCGAGGTCAGTTCCTTCAGCGCATCGCTCTTCACATCCACGCCGTTGAGGTTCAGGTCGCTGATGTGCGGCAGGTGGCCGATGGCCGTTTCCTGGGCTCCATTGCGGCCGTTGCAGCGCTCGAGGATCCACGCCAGGACGCGCAGGTTGTCGCCGAAGCCCGGCCAGAGGAATTCACCGCTGGCGGACTGGCGGAACCAGTTCACGTGGAAGATGCGTGGAGGCTGCTTGAGCTTCTTGCCCATCTCCAGCCAGTGCGCAAAGTAGTCGCCGTAGTTGTAGCCGGCGAAGGGCTTCATCGCCATCGGGTCGCGACGCACCACGCCGACCTCACCAGTGGCTGCAGCGGTGGTTTCCGATGCGACCGATGCAGCGACCAGTACGCCATGGGCCCAGTCACGGGCCTCGTAGACCAGGGGCGCCAGCTCACGGCGGCGGCCACCGAAGATCAGCGCGGAGATGGGCACGCCGCGCGGGTCGTGGGCGGCTTCGGCGTAGCTCGGGTTCTGGGTGGCAGCCACGGTGAAGCGCGAGTTCGGGTGCGCAGCCGGGCCGTTCTTCGAGTCATACGGACGGCCCAGCCAGTCGATGGCCGGCACGGAATCCTTGCGACCTTCCCACCACGGCTCGTTGTTGGCGGTCAGCGCGACGTTCGTGAAGATCGTGTCGTGCCGGACCATGTCATAGGCGTTCTTGTTGGTCTTCGGGTTGGTGCCCGGGGCCACGCCGAAATAGCCGGCTTCCGGATTGATCGCCCACAGCCGGCCATCCGGTCCGGGGTGCAACCAGGCAATATCGTCGCCGACCGTGAAGACCTTCCAGCCCGGCAGGGCATCCGGCGGGATCAGCATCGCCAGGTTGGTCTTGCCGCAGGCCGAAGGGAAGGCCGCAGCAACGTAATGAGTCTCGCCCTGAGGACTCTGTAGTCCGACGATCAGCATGTGTTCGGCCAGCCAGCCCTCGGTGCGGGCCTGGTAGCTGGCGATGCGCAGCGCATGGCACTTCTTGCCCAGCAGCGCGTTGCCGCCGTAGCCGGAGCCGAAGCTTTCGATGCTGAGCTCTTCCGGGAAGTGCATGATGAAACGGCGCGCCGGATCGAGCTCGCCGGTGGAGTGCAGTCCCTTGACGAAGGTGCCCTCGCGCGCAATGCGCTCCAGCGCACCGCGGCCAATGCGCGTCATGATCGCCATGTTCAGCACCACGTAGGCGCTGTCGGTGATCTCCACGCCACAGCGGGAGTAGGGCGAATCCAGGGGTCCCATGCAGTACGGAATCACGTACAGGGTGCGGCCCTTCATGCAGCCCTGGAACAGACCGCGCATCTTGGCCTTGGCCTCGACCGGGTCCATCCAATTGTTGTTCGGACCAGCGTCCACCTTGTCCCGGGTGCAGACGAAGGTCAGGTGCTCGACCCGCGCCACGTCCGTGGGGTTGGAGCGCGACAGGTAGCAGCCCGGGAACGTGTCCTTGTTCAGTTCCTGCAACTCGCCCCGGGCGACCAGTTCGCCACGCAGCCGCTGGAACTCGGCCTTGCTGCCGTCGCACCACTCGACGCGGTCGGGGTTGGTCAGCGTGCGGATACTCTCCACCCAGTCGGTCACCTTTTGTGACAGTTCGGCCATGGAAACCATGGTGTGGGGAGCTGTCGCCATGTCGTATCCTCGCTACGCTGATTTCGGAAAAGGGGGCGGATTATAGCCGCCTGTCCGGTGTCGGTGTCCTTCCCCCGACCATTTTGTTCAACTGGGCCTCAATCGTGACGCAACTCCTTGAACTGTTCGGCACTAATGGCGCCCTGGCCCGGGCCCTCGACGGCTTTGTGGCCCGTAGTACGCAGCGCAAAATGGCCGCCAGAATCGAGACTGCGCTGGCCGCTCGTGAAGTCCTCCTGGTCGAGGCGGGCACCGGCACCGGCAAGACCTTTGCCTATCTGGTGCCCGCGCTGCTTTCGGGCCTGCGGGTCCTGATTTCCACCGGCACCAGGACCCTTCAGGACCAGTTGTTCGCCCGCGATATTCCGCTCCTTTCTGGTGCACTCGGCCGGCCGGCGCGCGTTGCACTGCTGAAGGG
>Ga0114969_10003181_pt1 | contig 13282 bp, 14 predicted proteins | sample M_130807_MF_Meta_FD_87316 | JGI IMG/M metagenome (GOLD analysis project Ga0114969, IMG submission 87316) | Freshwater microbial communities from Lake Montjoie, Canada to study carbon cycling - M_130807_MF_MetaG | ecosystem: Environmental > Aquatic > Freshwater > Lake | place: Lake Montjoie...
CAACAGCGCCATGAAACCTTCGGCGGTATCATCTGCATCATCCATCACATTAGCAGCCTTTTTTATATATCTGTTTTTAAGATTAAATGTTGTGGGCCTACGAACAGGTGGTCGAATTCCATCTTTGTTTTTTTTAGAAAGATTGGATGGCAGCCAATGCCAGAAATTAAATGTCAAACTATCACGGAATACCATTGTTGCATTATATGCACGATTGATGGTTGGATATAAAAAAGAATATTCATTCCTGTCGGTTAAATAAATACTCGCCAGGCAATTATGTGTCGCAGCAGTTGTAAAGCAATTCTGGTCTTCGTAATCTTTAGGTTTTCCCAATAGTGGAAACGGAAGCGTTAACCCCATTGTGCTTTTCCACTCCCCGGCGAAACGATTATTCTTTGTTTCAGTGTACTGATAAGTGATAAGGTAATAGAGAGATTTGTCTACAACAGATTTAACCGAATCGATATTAATGGTTTGAGCATAACTCAAATGAAGAAAGAAAAGAAAACAGATTACGAATAAGAATATATTTTTTCGAAAACTCACAATCGCAAAATTGAATTTGACAGGATAAAAATAACCTCTATGTCCAATGTATTATTCAATTCTTCTTTCGCGATGAATCAAAGGAAGGGATTCATGATTTGCAATGCTTTCAGAAAGCAGCGCTCCTTCTTTACTGAAATTCCATGTAAACAGAGTTTTTATCGGATAGTCTTTTCGAATTTTAAATATTGCATCAAGAGCAGTTTTTTTTGCAAGCCCCTTTTTTCTAAACTCAGGCAGAACTAAAGCGGAACACAAATACAATGCATCGTATTTTATATTCAACGGAGTTTTATTCAGCAGTTCGCTTTCCGAAATTTTTTTTTCAATAAATTCATTCATTAACGAAGTGTTTGTTGGAATCAGCAAAATCCAAACCACCGGACCATCACCCACATTGTATTCCGAAAGAGTTGCAGGATGTATCTTTTCCAATAGTTTAATTGATTCTTCTGTAACATTAAGCTGATCAGGATCATTATGAGCTGCGAATGTTTCTGTAGCAAGACTTACCATTCTTTCAAAGTTTGGCTCTTTCATTTTTGAAAATGTGCGTTTATTGGCGGAGGGGTTAATTCTTAATTGAAAGCGAGTTTAAAATGTTGGTTGCTGCATAATATGCGGTGGAAAAACAGCCCTGTAATAAGTATCCACCGGTTGGCGCATCCCAATCCAGCATTTCTCCAACTATATATATTGATGGAAATTTTTTAAGAGAAAAATTATCATTCATTTCATCTAAAGCAATCCCTCCAACAGTTGAAATGGATTCTTCAATTGGCCGCAATGAAGAAATGGGAATGGATAAATTTTTTATGGAAGAAATAAATGATTCAGGTTGTATAAAAAATTCTTTCGAAGTGAATTGTTTTATTAATGCCAATTGAACTTCATTCAGATTGAAAACTGTTTTATAATTTTTTGTCGGAACAGTTAATCCGGAAATTTTATTTTTCAACTGAACATTTGAATTGGTTGGCTTGAAATCAATGTGAATGAAAGACGCCACATTTTTCGAAATCATTTTTCTGACCTCAGCAATTATTGGATACACCGCATTTCCCTCCAACCCATAATGAGTAATTAATGCTTCTCCCTTAATTGTAAAATCATTTATTGAAATTGAAATGTTTTTAAGTGGTGCACCTGCATATTTTGATTTGAAATTTTCGGTCCATTCAATATTTACTCCACAGTTTGAGGATTGAAACGGAATTGTTTTGATTCCAATTTTTTCAAATTCAGCTCGCCACACCTCATTAGAACCTGTAATTGACCAGGAGGCTCCACCTAATGCAAAAATGTAATAGTCCGCTATTGGTACTATTTCATTTTCCTGGTATTTAAAAACAGGCCGGTTTTCAGAATTGAAGGAAATAAATTCATGATCAAAATGAAACTGAACATTTTGCATTATTAGTTTCTCTTTAATTTTTTGAAGGACCTCAATTGGTTTAATTCCTGTTTCTGGAAAGACCCTTCCACTTGAACCAATATAAGTTGGAATACCCATTTGCAACAACCAGCTTCGTGTTGCATCGGAATCAAAAGCTGAAATTGCATTACTAAAAAATCCGGCCGGCGAAAATTTATTTATTAATGCATTACCGGTCGCGCTGTTCGTAATATTAAACCCACCATTGCCCGCAACTAAAAATTTCCGCCCGACAGTTTTTCCTTTTTCAAAAATTTCTACACTACAAAAAGGGCTTAATATATCAGCGGCCATTAAGCCTGCCGCACCGCCACCAATAATGATTATTTTTTTTCGACTGATAAAAATGAATTCAATAAGGTAAACATAAAAATTAAATAGAAAACTATGGCTTACTTCTGTGAATTAAGTGAATAGAATTAAAGTAATTCGCTTAAATCAATTCAGTGTTATTCAGAGGCTATATTTGGCGTTAATTTTATATAGACATATGAAGGGGTTAATTACTTTTTTTTTAGTTCTGATTATTTCCGTAGCAGCATATGCTCAATTTCCAAAGGGAGGATTTGGCGGAAAGCAAATGAATGTGGGGCATTTCTACGGTAGAGTAATTGATGCCGCAACAAAAAAAGGAATTGAGTTTGCTACTGTTCAGTTAACACTAAACAGAATTGACTCAAGTACAAACCAGCCAATTGATGTAGTAGTTGCGGGTCAACTAACTAAAACAAATGGAGATTTCAGCCTGGAAAATCTATCTGTAATGGGTGAATACAAATTACAAGTTACAGCAATGGGATATGGTTTAATAGAGAAGAAAATTTCATTCAATATAAAATTTGGCCAGGGAGGCATGCAACAAATGTTAAATGCAGTTGATAAAGACCTTGGAAATATTTCTTTAAATATAACTGCGGTTAATCTCAATGAAGTAGTTGTTACAAATGAAACAGGCGTGTTTGAGATGAAAATTGATAAGAAGGTTTACAATGTGGGGAAAGACGCTTCAAATGCCGGAGGAACAGCTGAGGATGTTTTAAAAAAAGTGCCTTCTGTAAATGTTGATATTGATGGTAATGTTACTATGCGAAATGCCGCCCCTCAAATAATGGTTGATGGAAGACCCTCTACTTTATCTGTGGATCAGATACCGGCCGATGCAATTGAAACAATTGAAGTCATTTCAAATCCATCAGCTAAATATGATGCAAGTGGTGGCGGCAGTGGGATACTGAATATAGTTTTGAAGAAAAACCGCAAACCGGGCTATAACGGAAATATTCGCGCAGGAATTGATTCGCGATTAAAATTTAATTCAGGCGGCGAGATAAATAACAGACAGGGGAAAGTGAATATGTTTTTAAGCGGAATGTTTAATCAGCGTAAGTCTATTGTTAATAGTGAAACAGACCGCTCTTACAATTTGTTGATTCCTCAAATTGATTTATTTCAAACTGATACCTCTGTTACCAAGGGATTTATGGGGTTTGGTCGTGGCGGTTTTGACTGGTTCATTAATAACAGAAATACATTAACGGTATTTGGGATGTTTAACAGAGGTTCATTTAGTCCAACCGGTGAATTGTTTTCAAAAACTGATACCGTTTATTCTGATTCGGTTGTAACCACCTCGTCGTATCGAAAAACTAATTCTTCTCGCGACTTTCAAAATATTGGTACCGGCATTTCTTTCAAACACATATATCCTAAAGATGGAAAATACTGGTCGGGAGACATAAATTTTAATAAAAGTAAATCAGCTAATGGCGGAGATTATAAAACCCAATATTTTGGTTCTGATGGAAGTACTTTAGGAAATCAGGTACAACAAAAAGTTGAAGGAGAAGGTGATGTGCAGTTTATAACTGCTCAAACTGATTTTGTAAATCCAGTAACGGAAAAAATAAAAATTGAAACAGGATTACGAGGTGCATTAAGACAATATAATAGTTCATCAACTAATACAATATATAATTATGATAGTAGTGAATATCAAATAATACCATCAGATATTAGTGATTATAAATACACAGATCAGGTTTATGCTGGCTATTTCACCTTTACCAATCAAATAAATAAATTTGGCTATCAGATCGGGTTAAGAGCCGAAAGTTCTTTTTATACCGGGAAAATTTTAAGTAATGATTCAACTTTTACAAACTCATATCCGGTGAGTTTGTTTCCAAGCGGTTTTATGAGCTATAAAATAAATGATGACAATAGTTTTCAATTTAATTATTCAAGAAAAATTAATCGACCAACTTTTTTTCAGTTATTACCCTATACTGATTACACTGACTCGCTGAATCTTTCGCGAGGTAATCCTGATTTGAAGCCAGAGTTTGTTAATGCACTTGAAGCGAACTATCAAAAAATATTTGATAGAAAAAACAACTTACTTATTTCAGTTTACTATAAAAACACAAATGGAATCATTACCAACTATCAGATGCAGGAATTTGATTCTGTTTTAAACAGGGGCGCAATTATTTCAACTTATGCAAATGCAAGTTCAAGTTATGCATATGGTGCTGAATTAACTACTCAAAACGCTGTAACGAAATGGTTTGAACTGTCAATGAATATAAATGCTTATAATTCATATATCAACGGATCAAACCTTGTTGAAAATTTAACTAACCAGCAATTCAGTTGGCTTGCTAAAGCAAGCACGACCTTTAGAATACCAAAGAATTTTATCTTGCAAATATCTGGTGATTACAGGTCAAAAACCGCACTCCAGGTTGGAGGTAACAGTCAGGGTAAAAGCTTTGGAGGAAGTAGTGGCATGGGGGGCGGAATGGGTGGTTATTTTGGAGGAACCACAACCACAGCTCAAGGATACACAAAACCGAATTATGGAATTGATGCATCAGTTAAATATGAATTTATGAAAAATAAGGCAGCATCAATTTCATTCAGTGTTTCCGATATTTTTAAAACAAGAAAGAATATAAATTATTCCTCATCTGAATTTTTTACTCAAACTGTCGAGCGAAGAAAAGACGCCCAGGTTTTCAAACTTAATTTCAATTATCGTTTCGGAAAATTTGATGTTTCATTATTCAAGCGCAAGAACATGAACATGGATATGCCCGATGTTCCAATTCAATAATTAATAGTTTGCATCAATTGAAAAACATCAGCACACTAAAAAAAATACTGAGTCATTTTTATGATATTAAACTTGAACAAATAAGTTCTGCAGAAAATTCTTCCCTCGAAGTATTTCTGTCAAGAGGGAGAATTAAACTTGCAACACCCAACGCAGTTTATTCTTATGAAGATCTTTACACTTCATTTCGATCAGCTTTTACAGCGCTAAAAATTGAAAACAGAAAAATCAAAAGTGTGCTTGTGCTTGGATTCGGACTTGGCTCCATTCCGATTCTTATAGATAAGTTTTATATAAAAGATGTCAACTATACCGGAATCGAGATAGACGAAAGCATTATTTCATTGGCCTACAAATACAATCCCATTTTAAATAACATAAAAAATGAAGTGCTAAAAGCGGATGCAATCGACTATGTTAAAAATTGTAATGAAAAATTTGATTTGATTGCAGTTGATTTATTTATAGATAACAAAGTTCCCGAAAAATTTGAAACCCATGAATTTTGTCAAGGGTTAAAATCTATGCTTGCCCCTTCCGGTTTATTGTTGTTCAGTCAACTTTCTTCAACCGCCGATTCAGAGCAGCACGCAAAAAAATTTATAAATGAAATTTTCAAATCAGTATTTCCCGATTCTGATTTCATTCAAACCACAGGAAATTTAATAGCGCACAATTAAAATAAAGTATAATTAATAAAACAGCCGGTAGTTTTTTATCAAAATATTTCAGTTCCTTTTAAATAGATAATTACAGAACCTTCAGTGCTTTAAGCGTTATTTGTTTTATGAAGTTAAAATTATTTTTAATAGCGACATTGTTTTTATGCAAGGTTTCTATTGCTCAGGACACTTTGTATTTTATGAGTTACAATTTGCTGAATTATTATGGTAGTGCACAGGATTCCGCAACCCGCAATCCGTATTTCCGAACTACAATGGCAGCAACTCATCCTGATATTGTTGCAACCGTGGAAATTGCTACAGAAAGCAGCTCGCTTGGATTTTTAAATGGTGTTTTAAAAAAAGTAGATACAGCTTATCACATCGCCCCATTTGTTCCGGGACCCGATACAAACAGCTCCCTTTATTTTTTATCGAACAAGTATAGCTGCTACAGTAATTCTGCCATTCATACTGCGCTCCGAGATATCAATCATTACACCGTTGTGCAGTTACAAACCAACGACACGGTTCATGTTTTTGTGGTGCATCTGAAAGCAAGTTCAGGAACTTCGGAAGAAGCAGACCGTTTAGCCGAAGTGAACGAACTTCGATTGGTAACAGATGCATTACCAGCTGGCGCTTCGTTTATTATTTGCGGCGATTTTAATTTTTATAATTCCACCGAATCAGGCTATCAAAGATTGAAGGAAAACACCGGAACAAACGAAGGATATGTTATTGACCCGATTGTTATGAATGGAACATGGAACAATTCCGGTTTTGCACAATACCACACTCAATCACCACGCACGCGAAGTTTTGGTGGCGGAATTACCGGCGGATTAGATGATCGTTTTGATTTGATTTTGTTTTCGAACAGCATTAATACGAATGGCCCGTTACGCTATGTCCCGAACAGCACTATTGCTTATGGTAACGATGGTAATCATTTTAACGATTCAATCAACCATCAACCGAACACCGTAGTTTCATTTACAGTTGCTAATGCGCTGCATTATGGCGCCGACCATTTACCTGTGACTGCAAAATTTGTGTTTGTAAATGGATGGGCAACTGAAGCGGGGAATGAATTTGATAATTCAGATCTGAGATTTAAGATTTACCCAAATCCTGCGAGAATGCAGTTTACTGTTTACAGAAGTCAGCAGTCAGAATGTTGCTCGTTAACAGAATCTACAATTATGATTTATGATTTGGTCGGAAGAGAAATTTTAACTGAACAATTCATAGAGAAGAAAAACATTTCACTTAAAAATATTTCTGCCGGAATTTATTTCGTGCAGGTTAGTGACGGAGAAAAAACTCAAACTGAAAAATTAGTTGTGGAATAATAATTTCCGTTCAAAATAAATTTCGTTTTTAATCGCCACATTATTAAAACGGAATTAATGAAGTTGGTAATGCTTTTAACTGCATTTTTAATTCTTTTTGCAAACAACAATCGCAATTTGGATTTTAACAGGATGGGATTATCCAACAGAACAACTTGGATCTCAAACAATCCAGCAATTTTATTTGGTCCGCCGGTATTTGAAGAGTGTCAGGTTAGTGTGAAAGAAGGCGAAGAAACCGTTGTAAATATTTCATTGAAGTAATACCGACTCTAAAAGTATTTATTAAATGTAAGAGTGAATTATTAAAATCTTCTCCTGATAATTTTTTCCAGAAACCACATCACCAAAAAATATACAATCACAATTGCAGGGTAAAAAATAAAATTCAGAAACACATAACCATGATACCGTCCCGACTCGGCGCCAATTTGGCTATCAATTATTCCAAATGAATTCATATAGAAAAGAAGTGTAAGAAAAGGAATAATCAAACTGCCTACAATCAGTGTCCACGATAATTTTCTATGTAAATTATTTTTTCTGAATTTATAAATGAAAAACAAATGAAGCAGTGCAAAAAGAAAAATAAAAGTGTAAGCGAGGTTGTCGGGCCCAATCTGAATTAATGTTTTTGCCAATGAACTGACAGCCGGTACATAATTGATTTGAAAATAATTTGCCGGAATATTTTCAAAGCTCCATGTGGCAACAGAATCAAGTTTGCCTGAAGTTAGTTGATTGAAGTTGGTGGTAATTGATTGATGAAACTGCGATGCATCAACCACCACTTCCATTGAACCAAACGACTTCCAGAATTTTGCTGGTGATAACGAGTAACGAAAACTATATTCCTTTATCCAGCCAGAAACATCGGTCCACACACTTGCTTCATACTCTACTCTTATAGTGTGTTTGCCTTTTGACAGATTGGATTCAAAATATTTTAAGTTGTTCAGCTGATAAACGAACCCTTGATTTTCGCTCCAGTAAATAGTTACTGTTTCTGATTGTTCGTATTGAGATGGGGGCGAAAATATATTTGTGAAATTAGAAAACGGTGAATTTGCAGCTGCGAGATATTGCGCGGGTATATCGGAAACAATTACTTCACTATCATCCACCCAAACTTTAAAATCTCCTTTGTAGTCCATTGCAAAAAACAACAACGGAATCTGATTGCCTTCAGATTCTGTATTAATAAAATATTCAATTTTATAAAATGCAGTTTTAAAACTCTTGTCAATTGTTACATGAATTTTTTCTTTCAGAATATCAATATCTCTGCTTGAAAATGCTGAGCTAGAAAAGGTTCCCTGAGAAACAGGAGAAGCCATATTTGCAAAACATAAATTTGTAATCAATAACTGCCCGCATATAAATAACAGCTTCATTTTAATTCCTGAAGACATTCGAGATAAAATGAGAATTAAGAAAACAGCGGAAAGAAAAGTCAGTTCGTGATACACGATAATTTATTGTTTGATATTATCTTTTTTAAAAAATCTGATAACAAAGAAAACACCAGTTATAATAAACGGCAATGTTGAAAAAACCATTTTCAAATTAAAACTTAATGCTCCGGCCAATGCAATCATAAATACAAGCGCGCTCAACATTAAAAGACCTGTTAGTATAATTTTAGAAGTCGGCTTTTTTTGAAAAACTGAAATGATTAATAATAACTGACCAATAAATGGAAGAAGAATTAACGGATGCTTAAATGATTCTGAAATGTTTTCAGTAGAAAAGAAAAATAAATACTCCATCTGAAAAATAAAATAATGCTTGTCTGTTCCCCATTCTAAATAGCAGAGTAAAAAGGTGAACAATATTCCGACACTAAACCAGCGCATCATACTTTCAAATTAATTTTTTTCAGTTTTTAATTCCATTTAAGGTAATTCAATGTTCATTCCTTCGGCAGCAAGTTCGTATTTGAAAAAATAATTGAATCTGGATTTTAATTCGGTAAATAATTCATTGAGTTTATTATCTGTGTGTTGCGGGTTGTGATGAGCAAGTAAAAGATGTTTCACTCCCGCAATTTCTGCAAACCTTGTTGCATCATCCATACTGCTATGACCCCATCCAGGTTTTTTTATATACTCAGCTGCTGTATACTGTGCATCGTGTAATAGCAGGTCCGAATTAAATGCAAGGTCATAACCCGAAAGCCATTTTTTATCTGTTTGAAATTCTAAAGAACCCAGAACAGGTTCGTGATCAGGAATAAAAGTAAAAACAGAATTTTTTCCGGAAACCCGATAACCGACAGTTGGCCCCGGATGAATTACATAGCGAGAATCAATTTTAAAAGGACCAATTTCAAACCCGCTGTTTTCAACCTCATGCATAATCAGTTTACACTGTAAATCTCTAAAACTAACAGGAAATAGTGGCGGCGAGAAGTACCTGCTAAGTCGTGATTGCAAGGTTCCTGTATTGCTCTTTGGCCCCCAAATATGAATCTCCATATCCGGGTCAAAAAACGGATTAAAGAACCCCAGTCCTTGTATATGATCTAAATGAAGATGGGTTAATAGAATATCAACTCTTTTAATGGCAGTGTTTTCTAGAAGATTAAATTGTTGCAGACCAGAGCCTCCGTCAAATATCAGCATCCAATCACTTTCTGTAACAACAACACATGTTGTGTTTCCTCCATATTGTTCATAATCAGAACCGGAAACTGGAATAGAACCTCGAACACCTCTGATTGAAATTTTCATAAGTCTCTTGCTTCCCAGAATATTGCTACTGCACCTACAAAATCTCCCGACCTTCCGATAATAGGATAAGATGTAACAGAAATTCTTTCTGATTTTCCGTTCATGTTTTCAATCCAGAAAGTTTTATGATATGGATATTTATCGCGAAGCGTTCTTACAAGTGGAAGGCTTTCGGGAGGTAATAAGTTTCCATCATCGTCTTTCTGTTTAAAAATTGTACCCCATGTTTCCACTTTCATTTCACCGGTTTCCTCATATCGGGTACCTAGAATATTTTCAGCTGGACCATTGTAAAATATCAGATTACCAACTGTATCAGTAATAAACACAGGAACCGAAAGGCAGTCGGCCAATTGTCGGTTGAGAATAATCTCTATTCCATATGAAGGCATGTGAGTGAATTTACTTGTGAATATTTCTGCTTAAAAATAAAAAGAATTATAAATGAAAGGAGAATTCTTTATATAAAAAAGCGCATAAAATTATCAGGCATGGCAACAAAAAATAAATAGTCATTTAGTAAATTTTAGAATATAAAATTTCCTTCACCTATAATTTTAATTTCATTTCCTACTTCAATCATTTTTCCCGCTTCAGTTTCGGGTATAAAGCAATTTACTGTTAGAAAATAATGATGACCATATTCATTTAACCTTGACCATTCCGGAAGACTGGTGTTTCTGTGTTTAGAAAAAGATTTTGGAAATGCATGAGTAACAAATCCGGTTTCGGGATTTCTGGTTGGAACCACACATCTTTCGCGCGGACTCATTCCAATTATTGCTACATCGCCGACTTTGAATTCAATACCACTGCCTTCTTTAGAAAACAAACGATCTTCCCAAAACGATGGAACACCCGCAATTTCTAGTGTTGCTCTAAATCGTTTTCTTGCTTCATTAAGGTCCATGGGTTCATACCATTCTGATACAGACTCTAAGCTGGCAGTAGAAAGAACTGTTACCCCTGCTATATCAGGAATATCCATGAAGCGGCCGGTTTTATTTTGATGAAGTAAAGCTCGAACACCGAAATAATCAGACAAGAAGGATTGTATTTCTGATTTTTCTTTTCGAAGATAAAATTCATTCCGGCTTTCTTCATCTTGTAGCCGAAATGAAACGATTTCATTTTCTAAATCAAATGAAGTTCGAAGCCTGTGAACAAGCGGATTTGATTTTCCAACAATAAAATTTCCCATTTCATCACTGATCGCATATTCCCGATCATGTAATAGACAACCACCTTTAGAAATCGCAGCTTTTTCTAAATCTATTCCGTCCAATGATTTTATAGGATAAATTGTAATTCGATTTAGAACTGGTTTAGACTCCATAAATCATTTTACTTTCATATTGATATTATTCTTTGTAACCGACTCTTAAAAAAGAAACAGAAGATTTATTCAAATGTAACAGTTGCAACTTTCTGTTCATATGATTGAACACTTCAGATAAGTAAATCACGAATGATAAACCCGTGAAGCAATGATCTTTCCGTTTCTGATACTAAGCACCTCCCCCACCCTTAAATCGTCTTCACCGGTAGTGCGGCGTATGTATTCCATAAAAACCTGATTGCCTTCTGCGGTGAGCTGTAACACCTGATAGTTTAATTGTGGCAATCCGTTAAATGCATCAACCCACCAATTTCGTAGTGCTGCTTTTCCACTTATTAATCCATTTGTTTCGGGCCGAAGCAATTTCAGTTTAGGACTGTAGTGTTCCGCATTATCATCATACAAATTTATCAAGGCATCAATATCATGCGCATTAAAAGCATCGAACCATTGATTTGCTATTTTTTTTAATTCGTTCATTCTTGTTTAGGATTCAATTTATTTGAGTTTACCATAAATTTATAACTGTTATTTAAACAAAAACAGATATATATGGCAGCAACCAAAACAGGGGCGCTTCAATAATTGAGTTAACAAAATGGTATTTAAGCATTAAATAATTTTTTTATTTTGGTTCCATAAATTAAACTAAAAAAAATATTATGAATGAAGTTCACATCAACATGGTAGCTATCGCAATAGCGGTAGTGGCGAACTTTGTATTCGGTTTTATCTGGTACACGCCACTCTTCGGAAAAATTTGGGGACGAGAAATGGGCTATGACCCAAACGAGAAACCCGCTTCATCAGTAATGATTAAGGGAATGTTGTTTATGGTTATTGGAAACTTTTTAATGGCTTATGTATTTGCGCACAACATGGCAGCATGGACTTTTGTACCCGGAACAGCAGAAATGTCAGCGGCACAAAATGCTTGCATGGCAGCTGTATTTACATGGCTGGGATTTTATTTACCCGGGGAACTTGGGGGCACCGTGTGGGAGAAAAAATCTTGGACTTTATTCTTCATAAATACCGGCTATCATCTTGCATCTCTCTTTCTGGTGGCTATGATACTTGCCTATATGGCGTAAAGTTTTAATTTAATTGAATAATAAAAAGCAAGGCACGGGCGCCTTGCGTTTTTATTTTTATTATTTAAACTTTTTTGAGCTCAATCATCTTTTTTAAAACAACCTCATCAATATCGGTTAGCTTATTAATATACAAGCACCCTTTTCCGGTTTTATGTTTACCTAATTTTTTTAATAACTCTTGTTGTTTTTCAGAGCTCAGTAATCCATAAAGCGTGAGCGCTTGTTTGGGTGGCGAAAACCCAATCTTAAACCAGTCGAGTTCGCGTCCGCTTTCATATTTCATTCGAACATTTCCGAAACCGATTATTGCAGTGCCCCACAGTTTTGGCTTGTTACCTGTTGCCATCTGCATCATATTTATAATTGTGAAGCTGTCGATTCGCTGTTGTTTGTCTTTTATTGTGTTTAAAAAATCTTCAGCTCTCTATTTTGTTTTCTGCGTTTTTAAAACGGCTTTTTCCCCGATTGAAATTTTTTATTCATGTTTAATACTAATTCCTAAAACGAGCCAGAAAATCCATGTGCAGGCTGTAATTGTGGCTACCGTTAAAGGAAACCAGAAAGCAAGAATTGCAAGCAGCGAATAAATAACGAAGGAATAATATCCGTTACGGCGGTTGGTATGAATTAGCAAATTAGCTTTTTCACTTTTCGCTAATTTGTTTTTAATTGCCGTTCCACTTAATAAAATCCATGCAATGCTTTGTGCAGCAATAATAGCATTATAAAAAAAAACAGCGGGAGCTGCATGGTCTGTTAAAATGTATTCACCTATCAGGGAAGTAGGAAATGGAATAAAAACTACTGTTAAAAGCAAAAGGCCATTTGAATACAAAAAGTAGGGAGACGATTTATTTACAAGCCTTAAACTTTCGTGATGATTTACCCAGGTAATGAGAATAATTATAAAACTTAAAACAAAAGCAACCATTGAAGGAACAATATTCCAAAGCGCCATCCAGAAATCCTGTGTGCTGTTAAGCTCAACACTTGATGGA
>Ga0114969_10003183_pt1 | contig 13271 bp, 10 predicted proteins | sample M_130807_MF_Meta_FD_87316 | JGI IMG/M metagenome (GOLD analysis project Ga0114969, IMG submission 87316) | Freshwater microbial communities from Lake Montjoie, Canada to study carbon cycling - M_130807_MF_MetaG | ecosystem: Environmental > Aquatic > Freshwater > Lake | place: Lake Montjoie...
GCCATTGCCGCCCGTATTGGTATTGTTATTTACTAATACATTGTTATAGTTTTGATCGGTACTGCTATTTGAAAAATTAAAGGATACATCATTCACCCATTCTCCGCCAATGGTGTCTAATTTTAATTTAGCTCTAAAAGATTGATTGATAAAATTATTCGTGCCCTTATTGTTTACATAAGATTGTAAATTTCCTGTATTTTGATTATTAGAAATTTGATGTAAGAAAGATTCACTATGGGTGGTATTGTCAAATTTATTCTGACTAATTCTTCCATCATAATTAAGGTCCCATTTTTCTTTGAGGGTTTTGCCAAAACCATAACCCATATTGATATAATTATTGGGCGATACGGCATTGGCCAACTGTCTTAAAACCGAATCAGGGCTGATGGTTCTATCTGTGCTGGTAATGGTATAGCCATTATTGTTGCCATATTGTGCATTAATATAAGAACTTAATTTATCATTGTTGTTGTTCAAATTAAATCCAATGAATTGGTTACCATATTTACCTTGAGCAAACCCACTATTAAATGAACCATTCATACCCAATTTTACGCCTTTCATTAAAACAATATTCACTAATCCTCCCCCACCTGAAGCATCGTATTTTGCAGAAGGTGTTCTAATTAATTCAATTTTCTGAATGGCATTGGGCGGTAAACTTTTTAATAAAATAGCTACATCTGCAGTACTCATTTTTAAATCTCGGCCATTGATTTGCACCACTGCTGGAGTCAATCCATTTAAATAAATATTCCCATCTTGGTCTATAAAAATACCTGGCACTTTTTCTACGGTTTCATAGGCATTGGTAGAACTTGCTGCCAAAGGTTCTGGATCCACCACCGACTTATCCTCCTCTTGACGAATTAATGGCTTGGAAGATTTGACGACCACTTCCTTTAATTGAGTAGGATCTTCTACAAGTTTAATAGCAATGGAACTTTGTTCATTCAATGAATATTCTTTGACAAACTTCTTATACCCAATGGCAGATACTTTTATTTGATAGGTATTGTTAGCAGCAAGATTGACTTTCGCAAGCCCAATACTATCTGTAATAGAATTGATTCTTTTAGTCGTGTCAGATTTATTGACAACTATAATATTTGCAAAACCTACCGGATTGTTTTTCGCATCCACTATTTTAATTAAAATGGAAGTTTGTTGCGCGAATGAAAGGAGGGTGAAACTTGAAAACAGTAAAATAAGCGAAAGCCTGAAAATTGAAGGCATTAAATAATATAATATGTGGAGAATAGCGGGTTCGAACCGCTGACCTCTTGCATGCCATGCAAGCGCTCTACCAACTGAGCTAATTCCCCTGAAGGGTGCAAAACTAAGCTCAATTAGTTAAAATTCAATAGGAAAGTAAGTAAAAATTAAATCTCTCCTTTGCCATCCAACCAAAGTTTAACTGCTTCGGTGGTTACAGATTTTGGTCTTTCTAATGGGAAGCCTAAGGCTCTATCCCAAGTTAAACTAGCCAAAACTCCTAAGGCTCTACTTACTGCAAATAAGACCGTGTAAAATTCGTATTCAACAATACCATAATGCACCAATAAAGCACCACTATGTGCATCTACATTGGGCCAAGGATTTTTTACTTTTCCTAAAGATTCTAAAATTGGTGGCACGGTTTCATAAATTTTCCAAACGGTGTTCACTAATTTATCATCGGCTAAATGTTTTTTTCCAAAGGCCATTTGTGCAGTGAAACGAGGATCAGTTTTTCTTAATACCGCGTGACCATAACCTGGTACTACTTTTCCAGAGGCTAAAGTTTTTTGAACATAGTCTGCAATTTGAGCTGCAGAGGGTTCGTCGGTGCCAATGGCTTCTTGCATTTCAAAAATCCATTTGATCACTTCTTGATTGGCTAATCCATGCAAAGGACCTGCTAATCCGTTCATCCCTGCCGCATAACTTAAATAAGGATCGCTTAAGGCAGAACCTACTAAGTGGGTGGTATGTGCAGACACATTACCTCCTTCATGGTCAGCATGGATTGTCATATATAAGCGCATCAATTCTTTGGTAGTCTCATCTTCAAAGCCCATCATATAAGCCAAGTTACCTGCCCAGTCTAATAAACCGTTCGGATGAATATGTTCGCTATTTTTATATTTTCTTCTGTAGATATAAGCCGCTATTCTTGGTAAACGCGCAATTAGATCCATTGAGTCGTCATAAGTATATTGCCAGTAATCTTTTTTGTTCACCCCCTTGGCATAGGCTTGTGCAAATTTAGATTCCGTTTGTAAAGCCATCACTGCAGCTACATACATCGTCATAGGATGTGCATTCAAAGGAAAGGCGTCTATCACATCAAATACATGAGAAGGCACATGACTTCTTCTTTGCCAATTACTCGTAACTTTTTTAACGTCTCTTTCTGACGGTAATTCTCCAATCATCATCAAATAGAATAATCCTTCAGGCAATGGCTCTTGACCCCCGACAACTTTTGGTAATTTATCTTGCAGTTCTGGAATGGAAAATCCTCTAAAACGAATTCCTTCTTGTGCATCCAATAAACTTGTTTCTGTAACAAGTCCTGTGATACCACGCATACCTTGATAGGCTTGCGCTAATGTAACTTCTCCAATTTTTTTATCACCATGTTCTTTGATTAATTCTTTAATCTCTAAAATAGCTGCATCTGCTTTGACGCTAAACTTGTCTTTGATTTCTTCCATATTCGAAAATTATATTGAAAACACTTTAAATTTCGGCACAAAGTTAACTCAAAAAAAGGTTTACTTGGCTGCTTTTTTGTATAAATAATAGACCACCCATATAAAAATCAAATTAGGGATCCAGGCGGCGATCAATGGGGGTAAATTACCCTTGGTAGAAAAGATAGTTGAGAACCTATCCGTGATGATGAAAAGCGCTGCTATCATAAAGCCTATGGCCAAATGCGAGCCACTTCCCCCTCTTACTTTTCGGCCTGCAATAATACCTCCAATTAAAGTGAGCAATAGCACTGTTAAAGGGGTGGCATCTCTACGGTAACGCTCAATTTTTAATTCATTCAAGCCTTCAGCCCCTCTTAAAGCGTCTAAATTGATTTGCTTAATGAGTTCAGGGGTAGTAAGTTTATCCTTGGTATATTTGTCTTTTTCCAAATCGCCTGGCTTAAATGCAAACTTTTTTTTCATCATTGGAACATAAGTAATCAACTCTTTGTCCTCTAAAATTCTTCTTTCTAATACATCCGACAAAGACCAACTTTTAGAAGTAGTATCCCAAATAATTTCATTAGATCTGATATTGTAAATAATTTTATCCTTATACATTTGATAGGCAAAAAAACTATTGCCTCTTTTAAAAGAAGTATCGTAGGAATAAATTCCAGCATAAGTAAATGAATCAATCCTAAAATAAGTATCACTTGAGCCTCTTACTAATGCATTGTAACTAGAATGCGAATCTACATAAGCTGCTTCAAAACTTCCTCGAATGGTATTGGCTTTAGGAATAAACCAAAAGTTGGATACCCATAACAATAGGCCCAATAAGGCACCCCCTATCCAATAAGGTCTTAACCATCTGTCATAAGTAATACCACTGGCCATCATAGCAATTATTTCTGTTTGTCCTGCCATTTTCGAAGTAAAAAATATCACTGCAATAAAAACAAACAAAGGAAAAAGTAAGGCAATGATATGTGGAATATAACCAATGTAATAGTGTGTGAATATTTCGCCTGCAGAAAAACCAGAGCGCACAAAGTCATCAGTCTTTTCACTTATATCAATTACTACTGCTATCACAGCAAATAAAAAGATAGAAAAGAAAAATACTTTTAAAAACTTTTTTAATATGTACCAATCTAATTTTTTCAAATGACCTTATTAATTAATTGCTTTATAATCGTTTGCTTATTTGCGCCACCATTGTTTTTTTCCAACTTGAATAATCGCCTGCAATGATATGTTCTCTTGCCTGGCCTACCAACCAAAGATAAAAAGATAGATTCTGAATACTTGCCAATTGCAAGCCTAATATTTCATCTGCTACAAACAAATGACGCATATAGGCCTTTGTATAGTATTGACTCATTTCATTAGGAATGCCCGGATCCAAAGGCGAGAAATCGCTGGCCCACTGTTTATTCTTAATATTAATTACACCTTGTGAAGTAAACACCATTCCGTTGCGTCCATTGCGCGTTGGCATCACACAATCAAACATATCCACGCCTAAGTCTATAGCTTCTAAAATATTCCAAGGGGTGCCCACGCCCATTAAATACCTTGGCTTATTCACTGGTAAATTTTCACAACATAATTGTGTGAAATCATATAGTTCTTGTTCCGATTCTCCTACACTTAAACCACCAATGGCGTTGCCCACTGCATTTTTTGAACTAATGTATTCGCAGGATGCTTTTCTTAAATCGGCATAGGTACCTCCTTGTACAATGGGGAATAAATTTTGGGTATGGCCATATAAATCGGGGGTCTCTGCCAACCTATTAAAACACTTGTCCAACCATAAATGCGTCAAATTCATGCTCTTTTGCACATATTCATATTCACTCGGATAAGGAGGGCATTCGTCAAATGCCATAATGATATCTGCCCCAATACTTCTTTGTATATCCATCACTTTTTCAGGACTAAACAAATGCTTGCTGCCATCAATATGCGATTGAAACAAAACCCCCTCAGGTTTAATTTTTCTATTAGAAGCTAAGGAAAATACCTGATAGCCCCCGCTATCGGTTAAGATGGGTCTATCCCAACCCATAAAACGGTGCAAACCACCAGCAGCCTCCATTACTTCAGTACCAGGCCTTAAATAAAGATGATAGGTATTGCCTAAAATGATTTGTGCATGGATATCATTTTTAAGTTGTTGTTGGGTCACTGCTTTCACAGAACCAATAGTGCCAACAGGCATAAATATAGGGGTTTGAATTACCCCATGATCGGTGGTAATGGTACCTGCTCTAGAGGCCCCCTGCTTACTTTCATATTCTAAGTTAAATGCTAATGCCGCCATGGCGCAAAGGTAAGGTCAAATGGCCTATTTTTCCACATTCAATCTAGGCTTGAAATAGCTGATGCCGCATGCTTTACTTTTGTAAGATGTTAACTCATCTACCGCTGTCTACAATTTTGATAGGCGCTTTTATAGGCATTATAATAACTCAGCTGTTTTATTACTTATTTTTTTTCTTAAGATTGGCCATTTATAAAAAGCCTACTAAAAAAGTACATGTAGAACACCCCATATCAGTCATCATTTGCGCAAGAGATGAAGCAGAAAATTTAGCCAATTACTTACCCGGCGTCTTGGTGCAAAAGTACAATACCACCCATGAAGTTGTTTTAGTGAATGATAATTCCGAAGATGAAACAAAATATTTGTTAGAAGAATTTAAAAAATCTTTCAAAAATTTAAATCCTGTTTTACTTTCTCAAGAAGCTAAAATGATCAATGGAAAAAAATTTCCTTTATCTATTGGCATTAAATCGGCCAAAAATGAAACCTTACTATTGACCGATGCGGACTGCGTCCCCGCAAGCGAACATTGGATGCAGTTGATGCAAGATGGTTATGATGAGGGGATTGAAATAGTACTAGGCTATGGCGCTTACCGAAAAAAGCCAGGCATTTTGAATAAATTAATTCGTTTTGAAACTTTTCAAACCGCCTTGCAATACTTTTCTTATGCACTAGCGGGCCTGCCTTATATGGGTGTGGGCAGAAATCTATCTTATAAGAAAGAAGTATTTATGCGCAACAAAGGATTTTCTTCCATCAATCAAATGCCTAGTGGAGATGATGATTTGTTTATCAATCAAGTGGCCAACAAAAAAAATACCGCCATTGTGATTGACAACGACGCCCATACCATTAGCGATCCTAAAACTAGTTTACATGATTGGATGAATCAAAAATATCGCCATTACACGACCAGCAAATATTATAAAACCCTTCACGCAGGTTTATTGGGCACTTATGCCATTAGCCAATTTTTAGTATACCCTGTATTGATTGCAGCTTTAGTTGTATCGCATGACTACATTCTATTAGGAAGCCTTTGGGGACTTCGCTTACTGGTTCAAGGCAGTATTTTAAGAAGTACCATGAAAAAATTAAATGAATTGGACCTATGGCCCTGGTTTATTTTATTTGATATGTGGTCTATCTTCTATTATTTATTTACCTTGCCTAGTGTATGGAAAGCCCCACAGAAAAATTGGAATTAATTACCAAGTACTTTGCCGAATTTACGCCTAAGCAATTAGGACAATTTGCTGGACTTGAACCCGCTTACAAAGAGTGGAACAGCCAAATCAATGTCATCTCTAGAAAAGACATTGACCATATCTACCTACATCATATTTTACATTCCTTAAGTATTGCAGCTATTGTGGAATGGGAAAAAGGCAATCAAGTTATTGACATTGGCTGCGGCGGAGGTTTCCCCTGTGTGCCCTTGGCCATTTTTTTTCCAGAAGTACAGTTTTTAGCGGTAGACAGTATTGCTAAGAAATTAAAAGTCGTGGACGCGGTTTGTGAAATGGTGGGCATTACTAATATTAAAACACAACATACCCGCGTCGAAGAAATTAAAAATAAAAAATTTGATTATGCCATTAGTCGCGCGGTAGCTCCTTTAAGAGATTTGTGGAAATGGGCGGGGCCTATCTTAAATAAAAAGCCCAATCAAAATAATTCATTGATTTGTTTGAAAGGCGGCGACTTGCACCAAGAAATATTTGAAAGTGGTGTGCGTCCAAAAATGATGTCCATTCATGACATCTTTCCCGAAGCTTACTTTGAAGAGAAGTTTATCATTCAAGTAAAGAAGCCTTAGTTATATTTTTTCAATATTAATTAGGTATCTCTAATTTATTATTGCTTCTATTGATGTCCGGCATGCGCTGACTTGGATCTATCTCAATAGTTTTTAAGGCAGTGATGGGCTTAGTAGTTTGAAAAGTATAAGTGGGCTGAACCCATTTCCATTCGGGATGAACAATTCTAGTTATTGTGGTTTCTGCAACTTTATTGGCCAACATCAAATCCAATGGGATATAATGTAGTTCCCTACTGCCATCTTTGTAAGTCACCAGCACTTCAATAGGTGAAGGCATTTTTCCATAGCGTTGAATACTAATAATGGCTGTATTGTTTTCGGCCTGAATGTCATTCAAACCATAATCAATGGTCTTGGTAGAATTCACCCAATATTCTTTCAACCATTGCAATTGAATACCAGTTGTTTTTTCTGCTACACGAAAAAAGTCATTCGCATTGGGATGTTTGAATTTCCAAACTTGGTAATAATTTAATAAAGTGGCATCACGCAAAGAATCTCCAATAATATAACCAAGATATCCTAATAAAGTAGCTCCTTTACCATAGGCCGCACTGCTGTAAGCAAAATTGGTATTGAAATGATCTGAATGCGTAGACATAGGTTCTTCTAAATTACTTTTAGCCAAGGCCAAATAGCTCCCGTAATTCCCATATTGGATATAAGGCAATCTGATTTTTGCTTTTTCATTGTTAGCTAGCAATTGTTTTATGGCTGCTTCACTAATGAAAGGAGATTGTATGGCTATATTTTGATCATACCAAAAACTAATATCGTCTTCTGCAAAACTTGCAAAGCCTTCGTCCATCCATGGATACAAACTTTCGTTATTTCCTAAAACATGTTGGTACCAGTTGTGCATCCACTCATGAAATACGGTACCTAAACCTGGCCCTTTTAATAAAGTAGCCATGGCATATTCCATACCACCATCCCCTCCTTGTATAAAGGAATATTGAGGATAAGGGTAGGCCCCAAATTTTTTCTCCATATAGGGCAATACTTTTTCGGCAGCCCACAATACATTGTTCCAAGCACTGTCTTCAGCAGGTGTTTTTTCTTTATAATAGACATGTAAGGTCAACCCCTTGCGTACTTCTTTGGACAAATGCTTAAAATGATCATCCGCGGCCCAAACAAAATCGTGAATATTGTTTCCTTTAAAATTCCAAGCCTTGATACCTGCTGCATTGGCTATGGCTTTTGGATTTTGCAATACACCAGTGGCGGCGACCATATAATTTTTATTCAACAAAATGGTAACATCGTAATTGCCCCATACCCCATAAAACTCACGGGCAATGTATGGATTGGTATTCCAACCTTGCTCATCATATTCCACTAGTTTAGGATACCATTGACTCATGGAATAACCAACCCCATCGGCATTGTCTCTGCCTGAACGTCTAATTTGAATAGGCACTTGGGCTTCAAATTGCAAACTCATTTTTACCGATGTTTTTGGTGCAATGGCCTGAGTTAATACTACTTCTAAAATAGTTTCATGCTCAATTAATTTTTGCGTCTTTCCATTGATGCTTAATTGACTTATTTTTTGCGAACCAATTTCTTTAGCTGTTAAATTTAAAATACGGTCTTTTACCCTTGAGTCCCAATCTTGCACATTGTCCACCCCTAATAAAGTAGAGGCCGAACTAATTGGCGCTCCCCTTCTTACCGTTAAATAATTTTTTCCTAGTTCTCTGCTTCGAATATCCATTGCAGAATTTGGCGCAAAAGCATTCCAATACATATGAAAATAAACCTTGCGTAAAGTATCGGGTGAATTATTGGTATAAATTAATTCTTCAGTTCCTTTGACCAAATTAGTGGCCACCTCTAAAGCGGCATTAATTTTATAGTCGATCTGCTGTTGCCAGCGAACCGCTTGCGCATCTATAAAATTGGCAACGCTAAAAAAAGCGAAAATAGATAAGAAAATCTTCTTTTTCATAGAACTGAATTAAGAAGCAAATTTAATTCATTAAGGGCAAAATGAACAATTAAAATAAGGCCAGCTTAGCTATGGTTTGCCATCTACAACAATAACAATCTCTCCTTTCACTTGTTTCGAGGAAAAATAAGTAATCAAATTAGCTAAAGTATCGGTGATGTTTTCTTCGTAAATCTTAGTTAGTTCCCTACTTACAGAAGCCTGCCTTTCTGCACCAAAATGTGTGGCAAATAATTCTAAGGTTTTGACCAAGCGCATAGGGCTTTCATAAAAGATCATGGTTCGCGCTTCACCCGCTAAGGATTCCATTAAGGTTTTTCTGCCTTTTTTTAAAGGAATAAAGCCTTCAAATATAAAACGGGTGGCGGGTAAGCCACTATTCACTAGTGCGGGTACAAAGGCAGTGGCTCCTGGCAAACTACTTACGGCAACACCGGCTGCTTTACAAGCACGCACTAATAAAAATGCAGGATCGGAAATACCAGGCGTTCCAGCATCGGTAATCAATGCAATGTTTTTACCTGCTTGCAATTGTTGTACCAAATGATCCACCACTTTATGCTCATTGTGTTGATGATAAGGTGTGAGTGGTTTATTAATATGATAATGCTGAAGTAATTTTGAAGAGGTACGTGTATCCTCACACAATATAAAATCCACCGATTGCAATACTTCAATAGACCTGAATGTAAAATCTTTTAAATTTCCAATGGGAGTGGGAACGATATAAAGCATGGAAATAATTGTATCTTAAAAATATAAATGCCTATTGCACAAATTCAATCTCAAAAAATTCCATTACCGCATTGGCCAATAATTTCTTAGCGGCTGTTTCTGCCATTTCTTTGGCTGCAGCTTGGCTGGTTGCTTCTATTTTTAAAGTAATATGCTTGCCTACACGAACATCTAGTATGCCCGTTAAACCTAAATTGTGTAAACCGCCTAAAACTGCTTTCCCTTGTGGATCTAATAAATCGTTTAAGGGCATTACCTTAATTTGAACTTGAAATGTCATACTATTTTAATTGAGTGATGGTATTTTTATAAAACAAAGATACTAAGCAATAGCCAATAAAGCCAAATGGGATGGCCAACCATTTAAAAAATACAGCAGAAATAATCAGGTCTGCCAGTAAAATCAAGATAGGGGTCAATAATTTTTTATTATTTCCCAAGTTTTTTAGGGCCAACATAGGACGATGCATCACCATCAAATAAGCCACGACTATAATGTACAGATACCAGAAAATAGGACTTAACATTAATTTAGAAACCAGGGCTATGGGCGACTGCCAATATATAAGCGGAAAGGCTGCAGTTAAAATGCCTACCATTGGAATGGGTACCCCTTTAAAATAATTGGCTTGCTTTGCATCGATATTGAATTTTGCCAATCGATACGCTCCTGCCATGGCAATAATGAATGCTGGCGCCATTAATAAAGAACTATGATTTAAAGCATTGGTATCTGATGCCAAGGACAATCTTAAAAATTGAAAAACAATAAAGGAAGGCGCTACACCAAAACTTACTACATCGGCTAAGGAGTCTAATTGTTTGCCTAATTCCCCATCTACTTTTAACCATCTTGCAACAAAGCCATCAAAAAAATCCATGAGTCCTGCAAGTGCAATAAATAAACTTGCATAAAAAATAGGTTCAGGAATTTCAATGAGCATGGAACCAGATTCATCTATACTGGCCATCGTACCTGATTGAAAAGTAGCAACAATGGCGCAGCAACCAAAAAATAGGTTCATTAAAGTAAACAAATTAGGAATGTGTTTTTTCATACTTGATTTTCTGATTGATTACTTTTTACTTGCACGCATCAATGATTCAATTTCTTCTGCTTTGATGGGCATCGTCTTCATTAAATCCTGATTGCCTGTTCTGGTGATCCAATAATTATTTTCGATACGTACCCCCATTTTTTCTTCCTTGATATAAATACCCGGCTCGATGGTAAAAACCATTCCTGCAGTGATAGGTGCTGTTCTTGTACCTAAATCATGTACGTCTAGCCCTAAATGATGCGAAATGCCATGGTATAAATATTTTCTGTAGGCTCTGTTTTCTGCATCTTCATTTTTTACATCGGATTTACTTAATAAACCAATTTTCAAAAATTGTTTGCTCGCTTCCTCTCCCACTTTATCGGTATAATTAGCAATGGTAATGCCTGGCTTTAAAATTGATTTTGCATAATCATGCAAATGCAAGCAAGCATTGTACACTTGTTTTTGCCTTTTGGTAAACTTGCCATTCACAGGTACGGTTCTGGTTAAATCGGCGCAATAGCCGCCATACTCCGCACCAAAATCCATCAATACCAATTCTCCATCTTTGCATACATTGTTGTTGTTGACATAATGCAAGGTTCTTGCATTGTCCCCACTGGCGATGATACTATGATAAGCTGCCCCTGTGGCACGTTGGGATAAAAATGAATGATAAATTTCTGCTTCAATTTCATATTCATGTACGCCTGGTTTGATAAATTGCAACAATCTTCTAAATGCCACTTCTGTAATGTCAATGGCTTTTTGTATCACGGCCACTTCTTCCTTGGTTTTAATGGCGCGCAAATCTTTCATCAATTTTGCCGCACGTAAAAAGTGATGCAATGGATAGCGCGCTTTCATTTCATCAATGAAACGATATTCATGTGTTCTAATTAAATTATTTTTTCGGTCGTTCTCGTTGGAATCTAAATAAATGGCATCTGCTAAATGTATCCACTGTTGCAATGGTGCATCAATTAGATCCGCCCATACAATAGTTTTCATTCCATTAATGGCAGTGGCTTCATTGGCTCTTAATCTTTTGCCATCCCAAATTTCTTTTAATTCTTGTGGTCTAACCAAGACCAATACTTCTCTGTATTTGGGATCGGGATTGTCTGGATATAAAATGATCATTGACCCTTCTTGTTCTATGCCAGTCAACCAAAATAATTCAGTGTTTTGTTTAAAACCATGTAAAGCATCTCCATTGGAGGAGAACTCATCATTGCTCACAATAATGGCAATGCTATTTTTTTGCATTTTAGCCACAAAACGCTTTCTGTTTTGTATAAAAATTTGCGGATCGAGTGCTTTGTATTTCATAGAATAATTCTTTATGGTTAACTAATGGCAAGTTAATTAAAAAAGGTCTGCTTTAAGCGATCTTGCCCCAACCAATTTTTGCTTTTTGAGCGATTAAATAAGCCCTTAGGGGGGCATTTTCAGGAGCGCTAATTGTAGGGTCCTTTTCGCATAGTAAAAAGGCTGCTTCTTTGGCCGTTTCTAAGGCCGCTTTGTCATTGATGATATTGGCTAATTTAAAATTAAGTGCTCCACTTTGCCTTGTGCCATCAATATCACCAGGACCTCTTAATTCCAAATCTTTTTCTGCAATCACAAAACCATCATTGGTGCTGCACATTATCTTTAATCTTTCCTTGGCTTCTTTTCCGGTTTTAACACTACTTAATAATATACAATAACTCTGCTCACTTCCTCTTCCCACCCTTCCTCTTAATTGATGCAATTGGGACAAACCAAATTTTTCTGCACTCTCTATCACCATTACAGTTGCATTAGGTACATTCACGCCTACTTCTATCACTGTGGTGCCCAACAATATTTGTGTATCGCCCGTTTTAAATCGGTGCATATTGGTTTCTTTCTCCTTACTATTTTGCCTGCCATGCACCATACTTATTTTGTAAGTAGGTTCTGGAAAAAAACTTTTTACTTGTTCATAACCTTGCATCAAATCCTCATAACTTAATTTTTCACTTTCTTCAATTAAAGGATATACATAATAAGCCTGCCTTCCTTTTATAATTTCTGTTTTTACAAAATCCATCACGCTGGCCCTGGAAGTTTCATAGCGGTGCACCGTTTTAATGGGTTGTCTTCCTGGAGGTAATTCATCCATCACACTATAATCTAAATCGCCAAAAGCTGTCATGGCTAGTGTTCTTGGAATAGGCGTGGCTGTCATGACAAGTACATGCGGAGGAATGGCAGATTTTTTCCAAAGCCTGGCTCTTTGTGCCACACCAAATCGGTGCTGCTCATCTATTACCGCCAAACCTAAATTTTTAAATTGTACTATATCTTCAATAATAGCATGGGTACCCACTACAAAATGGATATCATCTTCTAATAATCCTTTTAATATTCTTCTGCGCTCTGCTATTTTAGTACTTCCTGTTAATAAGGCAATTTCAATAGGCATTTCTTTTAATAATTCTGTTAAACTTTCATAATGTTGGCCTGCTAAAATTTCGGTGGGCGCCATAATGCAGGTTTGAAAACCATTATCAATTGCCAAAAGCATACTCATTAATGCAACCATGGTTTTTCCGCTTCCAACATCGCCTTGTATTAAGCGGTTCATTTGCCTTCCACTACCAACATCCAATCGTATCTCCTTTAAAACCCGTTTTTGTGCGTTGGTTAATTCAAATGGTAAATA